>WNFL01234956.1_pt1 | contig 10621 bp, 11 predicted proteins | sample 5400361 | NCBI WGS metagenome assembly WNFL01 (sample SAMN13153351, study PRJNA577476) | soil metagenome | isolation source: 40 cm soil on Douglas fir-dominated hillslope | place: USA:California | collected 2013-09-17 | reverse complement strand
TTGGTTTCCGGTGGATAGGCAATGGTTGCGCCTGCCAACACGATCGCGTTCGCAGGTTTCGTGAAATACCACGGCGCCTCGCGATCGACTTCAAAGCCCATTTCCTTTGCGTGATCGGCGTAGTTTCGGCCCACGCAAAAAATCCGATTGACGGGGTAGCCCTTGTGTCGGCTGAAATTGGAACGATGGCCACGGGGTCCGCAGCGAACAACAACGACATTGCAGTCATTAGCGCACCCGCTCCTCATAGTACCCGAGCTTCTCTTGCAGCGGCGCGTCGTGGATGCGTATGAGAAACGCGGGCGCGTCGCCTCTCGATCGATGCTCGATGTCGGCGAAGACGGGAGCGGAAAATGTATCTTTTGGACCCCAGGTGAATTTCTGTCCGTTAATGATCGACGTACCTCGACCGGATATGACATGAAAGACGCTGCCGCTTGACCGCAGCGGAAGACGATGGGTCTGCCCAGACGGCAGCATCATCGCTGTAAACCCAATGGTCTTCAGACAATTTTCCCCGGTTTCGGGATTGATGTAGTCGAGCTCGGCGATCTCGGCACCGTTGTGCTCAGCCATATGCCGTAGTGCGGCTTCCGTTCGCGCCCACGGATAACGCATCATCGGATAGGCCTTGGGGTGACTCTGATCGTGCCGGCGTGACGGAGCAAGGCCTGCGGAGAGGTATTCGACCTCCGAAGAATCCGGTCGGTTGCGGGGTTTCTGCAAGGACGCCTCGACCGCATAAGACGCCTCAAGATACACGAACAACGGAAGATCGAGCGCGTCGAGCCAGACGACTGGCTTGGCGCCGCCGTGTCCGTGATCGTGCCAGGCGCCGCCCGGTGTCAGAATGAGATCTCCGGCCACCATCGGGAGCTTTTCGCCGTCGACGACGGTATAGGCCCCCTCGCCTTCAACGACGATCCGCGCGGCGCTCGGCGTGTGCCTATGGGCGGGCGCGATTTCGCCCGGCATCAATAACTGAAAGCCGACATAGAGCGTCGAGGTAACCTGCATCGCCGACGCGCCACGGCCGGGATCGATCAGGAAAAGAACACGGCGCTCTGCCTTTTCGACCGGCGTGAGCTCGCCCGCGCGCATCAGGAGTGGGCGGATCGTCGAATAGGTCCAAAGATTTGGTTGGGTGACGGCCTTTGGTGCGTCGTGGGGTAGCGCGTTGCGGAGCGCAGGCCAGAGCGGTCCAATACTCGCGCGCGCCATGGCTTCGCGATAGTCCTGCGGCAGTTCCTCTAGGGCCCATGCCGACTCCGGGAGGCGTGCCGGTGGCGATGATGTCGCCCGGCAACAACGTCATGAAGCGGCTGACGTAGCTGACGATCTCGGCGCAATCGAAGATCATCGTGCGCGTGTTGCCCTGCTGCATGCGCTGTCCGTTGACGTCAAGCCAGAGATCGAGTTCCTGCGCATCGGTGATCTCGTCCGTGGTCACCAACCATGGGCCGACCGGCCCGAAACTGTCGCAACCCTTCCCCTTGTCCCACGTGCCGCCGCGTTCCATCTGATACTCGCGCTCGCTCACGTCGTTCACAACGCAGTAGCCGGCGACGTGAGCGAGCGCGTCTGCGCGCTCCACGTAGGAGGCTTGCGTCCCGATCACGATTCCGAGCTCGACTTCCCAATCCGACTTCCTCGAATCCTTCGGCAAAACGACAGGGTCGTTCGGGCCGCTGAGCGAGGAAATCGCCTTCTGAAAGACGATCGGTTCGGATGGCAGCTGAAGGTTCGCCTCCGCGGCATGGTCGGCATAGTTGAGACCGATCGCGACGAACTTCCCGACTGTCGCGATCGGCACGCCTAGCCGCGGCGTGCCATCGACCAGCGGGAGCTTCGACGACGAGATGCCCGCGAGTTTTTCCAGCACGGCGCGGGAGAGATTCTCGGACGTGATATCAGGAATTACGCCCGACAAATCGCGCAATCCACCCTGCTCGTCGACGAGGCCCGGCTTCTCGGCCCCGGGATTCCCAAATCGGACAAGCTTCATGTGAGGTTCCTTTGCGGCTAATGGTGCTCGTTTCGATGCCCTAGGCGAACCGGGCGGAGACCGTCCCCAAACCGGCGATGTTCGTCTCGAACGCGTCGCCCGGGTTCACCGGCACCATGGGGCCGAGAGCTCCCGAGAGCACGACGTCACCGGCGCGCAGCGGACGCTTGCGGCGCGCCAGTTCGCCGGCGAGCCACGCCAGAGCGTTGAGCGGGTTGCCGAGACATGCGGCCCCCGTTCCCTTGGAGACGACCTCCTCCCCCCTCGTCATCTGCATCTGCAGAGCGCGAAGATCCAAACCGTCCAGGCGGCGGACGGGACCACCCAAGACGAAGAGCCCCGACGAAGCGTTGTCGGCGACTGTGTCGACGATGCCAATGTCCCAATTGGTGATACGGCTGCCGACGATTTCGAGTGCCGGCATTGCATATGCAACGGCAAGCAGCACGTCGGCGACGGTCGGCGCTTCGACATCGACGTCACGGTCGAGCAGGAACGCCACCTCGGCCTCGATCTTCGGCTGCAGCACACGCGCGGCGGCGACGGGCTCGTCTTCGGCGACGATCATGTCGGCGAACAGAACACCAAAGTCAGGCCGATCGACGCCAAGCTGTTTCTGCACCGCGCGAGAGGTCAGCCCAATCTTGCTTCCAATCAGGCGACGCCCCTCAGCCTGCCAGTGGGCGGTGTTCTCCTGTTGGATGGCGTAGGCGGCGTCGACGTCGAGACTGGCCAACTGCGGCCGGATGGCTGCGATCGGCGTGCCCGCGTAAGCGGCGCGGATTTGGGCGGCGAGTTCGCTGTGTTTGCTCTGCAGGCTCATCTGAAGAATCCTATTTGCCAGTCTGGAGAAACTCGATGTGGAGGCGGTTGAATTGCTCCGCATCCTCGAACTGAGGCCAGTGGCCGCAGCGATTCATGACGACGAATTTCGAATCTGGGATCATGTCCGCGATCTGCTTGCCTTCTTCCGGCGTCGCGGTCGGGTCGTGCGAAGTCCAGACGACCATCGTCGGCGCCTTGATCGATCCGTACTGCTCGGCGGTGATCATGTTGGGCCGCCGGATTTCCATCTCCTGCAGACACATAATCCGCTTCATGGTGTCGGTGAATCCCGGTTGAGCGTAGATCGCCCTGCGGGTCTCGATCAGGTCGTCGGAGACCATGGACTTGTCGCACATCAAGAATTCGAGGCGCGTCTTGATACGTTCCCAAGAAGGGTCTGACGCGGCTTGATTGGAAAGGCTCTTCAGCCTCTCCATGACCTGCGGGTGGGCGGTCCAGCCGCCGGCGGTGTTGAGAACGAGCTTCTCGACCGCGGCGGGACGATGGACGGCGAGATAGGTCGCGACCCAGCCGCCGAGCGATTCACCGCTGATCATCGCGTGGTCCCTGCCGAGGGCCTTGAGGACCGCGAGCACGTGGTCCGCGTAGTCCTTCACCTGGTAATCGATTGCGGGCTTGTCGGTCCAACCGTGGCCGAGCATGTCGATGGCGACGAACCAGAAATGATCGGCATGCGGTCCGAAGTTTCTTGAGTACGCCTCGGCGTGGCCGCCGACGCCGTGCAGCGCCAGTACGAGCGGCTTGGACGGGTCGCCGGACTCGATGCAGCGGGTCCGGATTCCGCCGGCGTCGATATAGTGCTGCTTGAAGGAAACGCCCCTCAAATCGGCCCAGACGCTCGAAAAGTTAACAGGTCTAGTGTCACTCATGACTGTGTCTCGCTTTCGTATTGTCAGGCGAACAGCGGTGTGCCGCTGGGCTTGGCTTGCTCGGGTTGCTTTTCACGTGGAATCGTCGAGAGGTCTGCCACATCCAGGACAGCGCTGATCGCCGCGCTCAGCTTTTCGGCGGCTTCTCCCGCGTCAAGCGTCCCTTCGTGGTCGCGCCAGGCCACCACTCCGTCCGGTCGCACAAGCAGCGCGCCGGCTTCTTCGATCTCGCGGATGCGCTGCCACTCGCAGTACAGGTCCTGCGCTTCGGGCGAGCCCGTCACGACGATCCGCAGGAACGGCAGATCGAGGCGGCGAACCGCATCCTTCCAAGCGGTGCCGGCGAGGCCGGTCACGACCGTGAAAAGACCTTTCCCGGTGACGTCCAGCATCGACATGCGCGTACCGTCCAGGCCGACGAGCCATGCGTGCGGGATCTTCGCGCCCGGTCGCGTCGTCGGCTGATTCTGGAGGTCGCGGTCGCGCCGCCATTCTTCCGGCTTTGCCCCCTCGTCCGGAATGACCGCCGAGGATTCGTACCGCTGATTCATCTCGACGCCTTGGGCGTTGAACTCGGTCTGCTTGAGGTCGAGCGCTGCCTGCGCGGCCTTGCGGGCGGCGACGCCCTCCGGACCCGGATCCCGAAAGCGCACGATCCCGGCGGCCACCGGATTCTCCGCACCCTGCACGCGGAAACAGGCATTCAGCGGAGCGTAGTCGAGGCGTGACTGGTTGGCCCGCTGCACGACCTGCTTACCGACGGGAGCTCTCTCCTGCGAATAGCTTTCCAGGAGCTTCGGTCCGGCCCAGCCCATGACTGCGTAGGCGAGCTTCCAACCGAGGTTGTGAGCGTCCTGCACGCACGTATTGTTGCCGAGACCGCTCGACGGCGGATGACGATGGACGGCGTCGCCTCCGCAGAAAACGCGCCCCTTCGAATACTGCGTCACGTACGCTTGGTTGATGTACCAGACCGACGTCCTCTCGATGTCAGGCTCGATCGCCGGATCGCCGATCAGAACCCTGATCTTTTGTCGGACGTTGTCTGCAGAGAGATCTGGCTCTCCCTTGTTGATGTCGAAACCCCAGCCGGCGATCCATTGCGTCCAAGGCCGCACGGCGCGGAGAAGGCCCATGCCGATCTCGCCGAAGCTCGCGTCCGGCGTGACGATCCAGTTCAGGATGCTGGGACGATGTTTGCTGTACCTGGAGAGGTCGGCGTTGAAGACCGTGTAGACAGTGCCCGCACGCGCCATGCGACCTTCGATAGGAAGCTCGAGATGATCGACCACGGACGATCTCGCGCCGTCGGCGCCGACTATGTACCGCGCTCGGATGGTAAACTCCCGTCCGTCCAACCGATCGCGCAGCGTGGCGGTGACGCCGTCGGCGTCCTGCTCATGACGGATGTACTCGGTGTTGAACGCGAACGTTGCGCCCTTTTCGGCCGCCTTCTGGAACAGGATCGGCTCGAGCAGCGGCTGAATGATGTCCACCATGCCGCAGGGACTTGCTCGCAGGTAGTCGCCCCGGCGGTCGTCCCCGGTCCCCCACGTCCGCATCCGAATCAGTTCGGGTCCGGCGAGGCTGGTGGTGAACGTCGTGTCGCCCATCTGCTCCCACGGGCTCGCGTAGCGGGCGATGTCCTCCGAGATTCCGAGATCCCGGAAGACTTCGTTGGCGCGTTGGTTCGTGATGTGAGCGCGGGGGCTATCGGCCATCCAATTGCCGCGCGACACGAGGTGACAGCGCACGCCGGAATTAGCGAGCGTCAGGGCAGTCGTCGAGCCGGTCGGACCCGCCCCGATGATCAGCACGTCTGTTTCGTATGCCATGTCTGTCTCCGCGGCTGCTCGCCCCATTCGCACGGGAAAATCTTCAGTGAGAAGTGTCCGCTTGCCTTGCGGCCATCATCGCCATGCCGGCGATCCAGCCGGGGATGGCTTCGTAGAATTCCTGCTCCATGGTGAAGTGGCCGCCCGTCGAGAACGCCCCGAAGGCGGCGACCCACGCAAGGACTTCGTTGGCCCCGCGGCCGGCCGCCTCGCGCACCTCGTCGGTGTCGAGCGCATCGGCCCGCCAGATCTGGCCGCTGCGCAGGATCTCCATGAATTCCTCGTCCCAGTCTGGATTGAGTGGCTTGCAGGGGCCCTTGCCCGCTTCGGCAAGAACACCCGCCTCGAGCACGCGCTTCTCGCGCGCCTCCATGGCTTCGGTGGTCTGATTGCGTCCGTTGATCAAGCGCTCTCGGATCTCCGGCGGCGCGTCGTTGATCGACGGCAGCGGTGGATCGTGCGACAGGCCACCCGATGCGGCGAAAAGCACTCGTTTGCCGGAACGCATCGCAAAGCGCCCGACGGATTCACCGAGTTGCCGGGCACGACGGTAGGTTGGAACGGGAGGTGCTGCGGCGTTCACGAAGATCGGCAGGATCGGGACGGATTTGAAATCGCCCAGTACCGCTTCCCACATCTGGACGAAGCCGTGATCGACCGGCATACGGTACGACACCGCGACGTCGAAGTCCTCCGCCCGTACGTGCTCCACAAGCTCGATAGCCGTCTTTTCTGGCACGTCGAGCGGACCCGTCCCCCCTCCCCAGTCACCGAGAGAAACCGCTCCTGCACCGACGCAGAACGAGGGCATTAGGTCGTAGAAGAAACCGTTGAAGTGATCAGGCGCGAACTGGATGACGTAATCGGGAGCGAACTCCTTCACAAAGGATCCGAGGCGCTCGAACGCCGTTCGAACGCGTTGCTCGGTTTCGTTACTGGCTGGTCCCCGGTACATGAGGGGCGTGTGGGATGCGCAGACGATGGCGATTGACATGGTTGGATTCCTTTGAATGCCGAGTAATAGGGTCGATCAATTGCTCGCGGTTACTTCTGCACCAACGGGCACGGGCTTTCGGAAAGCGGACGGTTGACGGACTCGCCGGACAATGTCTGCAGGACGTTGTAGAGATCCCAGGCGCCCTTGTTCTCTCCGGGCTTCTTCACCTGGAGCAGGTACATGTCGTGGATCATCTTGCGGTCGGCGCGAATGTAGCCGTCGGCCGCAAAGAAGTCGTGCACCCGCTCCTTCTCCATCTGTTTCATGACGGTAGGAGCGTCATCGGTGGCCGTCGCTTTCACGGCCTTGAGGTAGTGCGAGACCGACGAGTAGACACCGGCGTGAAATCCAGTCGGCATGATCTTCGCTTTCGCGTAGAAGCGCTCGGCCCAGGCGCGCGTCTCGGGTGTGCGGTCCCAATAGAATGGAGACACTTCGTAGGCGTCGTGTGCTATCTTCAGGCCTACCGCGTAGACATCCGTCAGCACCGACTGCAGCGGAACGATCTTGGCCTTCGCGCTCAGCCCGAACTCGTCGGCCTGCTTCAGAGCGGTCACCGTATCGCCGCTCGAAGCCGCGATCGCGATGACGTTGGCTCCGGCATTGGATGCGGTGAGCAGGAACGATGCGAAGTCGGAAGTATTTGGCGGAAACACGGTGTTACCCACCACCTGCGCGCCGTTGAGCTTCACCTGCTCCGATGTGTCCCTCGACAGGGCGTGGCCATAGGCCTGATCGACTGTCAGGAAGTACCACTTCGTACCGCCGGCCTCGATGATGGACTTCGCCGCGCCCTTCGCTAGGTTGTAGGTATCGACTGTCCACTGAACCGTGAGCGGGGAGCAAGCCTTGCCGCTGAAATCGGACGAGGTCGAGCCCGACAGCAACATGATCTTGCTCTTCTGGGCCGCGAGATTCTGCACGGCGAAACCGATCGGGGAACCTTGCATGTCGGCGACCGCGTCGACACCTTCGACGTCGAACCAGCGCGCAGCGATTTGAGATCCGATATCGGGCTTACCGCTGTGATCGGCTGAGATGACCTCGACGTTGAGACCCACTCCGAAATCCTCGGCGGCCATCTCCGCCGCGATCACCGACCCCTTGCCGTTGGCCATCGCCGTCGGCCCAGCGATGTCGGTCAGGACGCCGACCTTTACTTTTCCGCCGCTAAGATTTGCCGTTCCGCCAGCGGTTTGCGCCGCAGCCGGCGCCGCCGAAATTGCAAAGGCCATACAAATAGCTGCAGACAACTGAAAGCTTGAATGAACCATCGTTTCCTCCCGTCGCCGCCCTGTTTGGACGTGCGGGCTATGGATTGCCCCCGTTTGGCCTTGGATTCCATCGGAGTCTGTGAAATGTTCGCACTGCGAACATATCCGGAGGGGCCATGCACCGTAACGTCAGGGCGCTTTCCCGTGGATTGGCGTTGATCGGCGAACTCAATGCGAGCGGGCCGTCGAACGTCGTTCACCTCGCAAAGAAGACCGGTCTCAACCGGACGACCTGCTATCGCCTACTCGACACGTTGCGGGACGACGGATACGTGACGTTCGACGAGACGAACGCCTTGTTCGGTCTCACACCGCAGGTGCGCGCTCTGAGCGAAGGTGTGTCCTCGCGCGACCTGTCGAGCCAGGCGGCGCTTCCGGCGATGTTCAGCTTGCTTGATCAAGTATCGTGGCCGAGCGACTTCGGGGTCTTCGAACTCGGCGCGGTGTTGATCCGTGAGAGTACCCACCCGTTCAGCCCATTCTCGGTTCATCGGTCCATGGTGGGCCGTAGGAGGTCTCTTGTGCGCAGCGCACTTGGGAAGGCCATCCTGGCTGCCTCACCACCGGCGCTGCGCCGGGAGATGCTCAATCTGACCGCTTCGCTTGTCGAGGAAGATGCGGGGCTGGCGAAGGATCGCCGCTTCATCGAAGATATCCTCTTGCAAACGAAGAAGGACGGTTACGCTTCGTCAGTAGGAGGATGCGAAGCCGGGATCAGCGCCATCGCACTGGCTATCCCGGGCGGCGGCCCAGTATTTGGCAGCCTTAATCTGATCTTCTTCTCATCGTCGATGACTCCCGAGGTCGCCGCCCGCAAGTATCTCCCAAGCATGAAGGTAGCGGTGAAGGATATCGAGCGGCGGTGGTCCGTGGCGAACAAGGCGCGCGGAAAGGTCGCCTGATTGGCAACGTCTGCTCAGTATTAGGACGGTCGTACGGCGAGGTCGCTGGCACTTAGCAAACATTGCTAATTAAGCGAATGTCCGCTGTGGGCCGATTGTGTTCTCTAATTCTGGGTCTTGGTGTCAAGCCCTCCAACGATCGTCCTTTGCCGGGCCACTGTTCTCTCCGCGGGGCCTTCTATTGACAGTAATTTCCAACCCACCACGTCTGTCAGCTATAACTCTGATCCGGCGATTTGCTGACCAAGATGTCCGTCGGCTGCAATTCGAGTTCGAAGACGAGTTCAAGAACTTTATCGGCGGAACTACTCAGCCGTTGCCCCATTCCGGTGGCGCTGGGGGTGTTCCCAAATTTTTGATGACTGACGGAAAGAAAACGTTGGCGGTATCCAACGTCAGCGTGCAACTCAGTTTGAACTTTGGTGCTGCACTCCCCTCAAAGTTGACATTAAGCGATGTGCTAACGAGGCCTGCGAAGGAAATGGACCGGGCGCTGGAGAAAATTTTCCCATCACAGAAAACGTTCTTTTCCGCAATCATTGTGGAGTGGGTGGCCACCGAACGAGACCCAACAAAAGTAGCGGCTTTGTTCAACAGTCTGCTGCTTAAGCCGAAGTTTAGAGGTACACTTGCCTCTTTGACCGCGACGGTTGGGCTCGAAATTTCAGACATTAACCGTGTTATTGAGCTGTCTCAGTTCAAGAGTTTTATGCGCGCACAACAATCTGGATTGCCGGTTCAGTTTAGCCTCGATCCGGATTTTGATGTAGCGGATGATGAGGGCGTTCAAATTAAAGTGGAAGTAAACACCAAGCCGACGGTCAATTCGCCTCCGCAGCAGGCATTTGCTTCGTTGATACCGGTTCTGAAAGAAACGATTGCTGTTGATTTGCCGATGTTCGTCGAGGCCGATTTCGTGGCTGCTTTACCTAAGTAGGAGTGGATGATGCCGAACCCTGAAGCATCAAATGAGCTAGGTGGCCCTCCCGGGCAAAGTGAGTTGCCGGACGCGCTGCGCGCATTATTGAACACGCCTACATACGTTTCTGGAGCGAACACCGTTAGTTTACGGATCACCGATTTTAGAGTGCCATACGGAACCGGCAACTCTATTCGGACACGAGGCTCTGCAGCCACTGAGGTTACGGATATTCGGGCTATAGCCGAAGGCTTGATGTTTGACACCACGAGGCTTGTTTCAATTATTGAAGCACAGAAGCCTCGTTCTCTAGAGACCGCAGAGCCCATTGAAGAAATGGTTTCTGTAGTGAAAGTATTGCGCGGAGGTTCTGCGCTGACTGGAAGCTTTGCCATTGTCTGCGGCGTGGGCACCGCGCTGAGTGGAATTACGTTGATCCATCCACTCTTGGCCGCGATCCTATTGGTATCAAGCTTGGGGTTTTTCTTTATGTCGCTCGTGCCCTCTGGAAAGAAATATGGTTGAGCAAATCATCGTTAAGGTGAACTGGATTGCCGTTTTTTATATTTGCTTTGCCGTAGTGGTGTTGATCATTCTAGACAAGGTCTTAGGAATTTCCTTTGCGAAGTTCTTTGCGGGCTTGGCTTCAGAGTTCAAATCATTGATTGGGCGAGGTTCGCTCGACAGAGGAAGATTAAACGCAATTCTCCTTCTCCTGCTCTTCGTGCTTTGCGCATTCTATTTCTTTGTCGAACCCGTGAAGAAACTGCTCGATCTGGCGAGGGCGGTATCCGCGCCTGATGAACACTCGGAGTTCGTGGTCATTGCTGCGTTCTTTTCGATTAGCGTCGTGGGCTATCTGAGCGTTCTGTCTGTACAGCCACCAAGCTGAACTGTAGAATATGAATACAAAACCCGATACAAACGCGCGACCGTGGCGAGCAAATAGATAAGTCTTTTCAATGCTGAATGGG
>WNFL01074572.1_pt1 | contig 10623 bp, 15 predicted proteins | sample 5400361 | NCBI WGS metagenome assembly WNFL01 (sample SAMN13153351, study PRJNA577476) | soil metagenome | isolation source: 40 cm soil on Douglas fir-dominated hillslope | place: USA:California | collected 2013-09-17 | reverse complement strand
GTTGCGGAACAGATCGAGCGCCCCCGGGTCGCCGCTGGCAGCAATCTCGCCCATATCCCAGATCGCGGTGCGCTGTGCATCGAGATTGGTCGTCACGACGTAGAGGCGACGTCCGGCCCGGTGCTCTCGCGCGATCGCTGCGAGCATTGGGGCATCCACATGTCTCGCGATTAAGTCGCGTAGGGGTTCCGTCTTGAAAAGACCCGTGCCGAATAGTCCCGCCAATCCCTCCGATTGCAGCAAGTTCGCCATCTCGCCGGTGGCGAACACGCTTCTGAGGGTTTCATCGTAAGCTGGGCCTAGGAATGCGAACGGCGCAATCAGCGCGCCGGCGCTGGCTCCAGTCACTAATGTGAATTGCGGCCGCGTTCCCCGCGCAGACCATCCGGCCAGGAGACCCGCGCCGAACGCACCATCTGCGCCCCCACCTGACAGCGCCAGCACGACCTGTTGCTTTGCCGGGACGCGGGACACAACTGAGCGCCGCACGGTCGCGATGGCAGGATCATCGGCCCAGATGCGGGCGCCGGGAATGCCGGGAATGACCGCTGCTGCCTGTTCGTGCTGTGTATAGGGGATGCGCGTCACAGTTGCGCAGCTTGCGAGGGCGAGCGCGCACGCGGCGACGTTGAACGAACGGGCCGCAGGTCTCGTCAGCTCGAACAAATTGGGCCTGATCATCGTTTGACCGAGGTCGAGTTCGTGTCTTAGGTGGAAACCTCACCAATCCAAATCGCAGCGCGGCCTTCCTTCGCCTAGCCCATTACACAAGTCACGGGGGATCGAAATTGCCCGAGTAAAAAGGCGGCCGTGTGTTGATTTCTAGCAACGGCTCAATTGGCCGCCTCGGGTCTTTCGACAAGGACCTCCGGCTTTCCGGCTCCCCGCAAGGGTTCCCCTCAAGGGTATTGTCCTTTGTCCTGGCGACGAAGTGTGTGCCGAGTGCCCCGCATATGGTCGTGACATCGGCGACCACAAGATCTGCGATTTGATTCCGCGATGCGGAGGCGCCCGACGAGGCTACACCGGATGGGAACCATTCCCTCTACTGCTTTCAATTTTTTGACCCAACGGGATCTCGCCGCCGACCCCAACGGCGTGCTTGCTCGAACGCCGACGATCGTCAGCCAGTTCCCGGACCCGCTCATTGCGACAATCCGGTGCGGTCGTCAACGAAGCGGATAGCGAATGGATGGCCAACGATTACGGCAGCCAAACCTTCGCTGAAACTCATTGGCGTACAGCGACTGAGTGCCGCTTTGATGGCATTAACATAGGTAGCTCGCGTGTCGGGCAAAGCGCCCGCGCTAGCGTAGGTCACGCGCGGCGCTGCGAGAATTTCGCCGTTGCGCTTGAAGGCAAACCGCACGGCAATTTCCGTACCCGTTCTGGCTTGGCTGCTCGGCGGCGGTACCCAGCACCTGCGTAGCTCATTGAAGATGGCACCAATAGCGTCTCCGCTCTCACCAGAGATTTCAGCTTGGCCATGGGTTCCGGCGCTGTAGATAGTCGTTCGAAAGTCTTGACCGATCCAGAAATCATAATTGAAGAACGCACGCGACTGTAAGGCGGAGATCATCGTCATAGCCAATACGATGACTGCCGTTCTAAGTAGCTCCGTGCCCCGATACCGATTAGTCATTCTCGTTCCAAGACAGGCAGAACCGCCTATTCAGCGAGCGCAATCTGCATCGCGTCCGTTCGAAGGTGCATGGTCGGCCGCTGCACTGCTTCAAAGCGACCGACCTGATGTTCGACCTTGTAGGCTGACCGAGGTTCGCGAGTTTAGCAATCATTTCCCGCTACCGCCGCTACCTGCAGAAAATATAGCGGCACGGGTAGAAAGCCACCTGCGCAGCGTTCGATCTAACCGTGACCAATATAGTCCATCCGCCCACCGTCCACGGTCAGCACCTGTGCCGTAATCCAACCTGACTCCGGTGAAGCCAGGAACGCCACCGCATTGGCGATGTCCTCAGGTTCACCGATGCGGCCCATCATCGCTCGTGCGGCGAACCGCTCCACCGTTCCCGGCCAGTCCGCTGCGCCGCGGCCGCGCTGCGTCATGTCGGTTCGGACGAAGCCCGGCGCCACGGCGTTCACACTGATGCCATGCTGGCCCAGCTCCAGGGCAAAGCGCCGCGTGAGAATCAGCACCTCCGCCTTCGTTGCCGCATAGAATGCATTCCCAGAGAGCGCCGTGCCGATCCCCGCGATCGAGGCCACGTTAACGATCCGGCCGTAGCGCTGCGCCCGCATGCTCCCGATCACCGCGCGCGTGGCATGGATCACGCCGTCCACGTTGACTTGGCGCATGCGCGCGACCTGCTCCGGGTCGTAGGTGTCAAGCGTGCCCTGCCAACTCACGCCGGCGTTGTTCACCAGGATTGTCACCGGACCCAGCTCTGCTTCGGTGCGAGCGACCATCGCCTCGACCGCGGCTGGGTCGGCGACGTCTGCCGCTACCGTGATAGCCCGTCGGCCCGAGGTCGCAATCTCCGCGACCAGGGCCTCAGCCGCATCGGCATGCACAGCATGGTTCACGCACACAGCGGCGCCACGTTGCGCCAGGAGCCGCGCTGTTGCTCGGCCGATGCCGCGGGCGCCGCCCGTCACCACCGCCACTTGGTTGCACCATTCCATCATGTTGCCTTTTCATAGGCCGGATCAGGTCCGCCCTGCGCACTCGTACGCTTGGTCGATCAACCGAACGACCCGCGCGCAGTCGTGCACGCTGATCCTTGGCCCCTCGCCTCGCTGCCAGCGGTCGAGCGCATCGCGCACTGCAGCGAAATAGGGCGAGGTGACGGTGGCGCTCGGGAGGGTCTCGTCGCCATTGGCAGTGGCGAGCCTCATAATCCCGTCCTTCATTGTGAGGATGGCGTCGCGCCCTGCGATCTTCCACTCGCCGTCAGTACCGTCACGGGGGAAGCCATTGCCGACCTCGACGGTACCGAGAATGCCGCTCGCCGAGCGCAGGGTTACCGATGCGTAGTCCTCAACCGGGCGTTCATGCGCGCGCCGGCTGAGTTGGGCGCCAGTCACTTGCGCCTCCTCGCCGGTCAGGTGAAGGAACATGTCCAACCCGTGCGGGCCCAGGTTTCGAAGGCACCCACCGCCGGCCTGCGCAGGATCGAGCATCCAGGCGCAATCCCAGGCTTGATAGCGTGCCGGCCCCGGCCGGTTGATCCGAACGTAGATGTGCGACAGCCGGCCTAGGCGCCCCGCCGCGAGCAGCTCGCGGGCGCGTGCGGCGAAGGGTCCGTAGCGCTGGGCCAGCGGGACAGCGACGAACGCATTGAGCCGAGCTGCCTTGGCAGCGACCGCCTCCACCTCGGGCGCGCTTATCCCCATCGGTTTCTCCATCAGGAAGGGATAACCCTCATCGAGCAGGTCGTGGGCGATCTGGGCCATTTGGCAGTGCCGTCCAAGCGCCACTATGAAGTTTGGACGGGTCGTCGCTAGCATCTTTCGGTAGTCCGTGAAGGTTGGCGGCCTCCCCACCTCGGCCGCGCGTCTCGCGACAAGATCGGCATCGGAGTCCTGGATGGCGACCAGCTCCACGTCCGGCATGGCGATGAGATGACGCAGGTAGGCGGCGTCGTGGAGCGCATGCCAATGGCTTACCTCGATTGCTGCGACGCGAATCGTCATGACGTCCTCTTCGTGGATGCGCTAACGGCCAATTTCCAATGGCTAGGGAATGGTCACCGGCAGGACGAGCGTCTCCACCCAGCTTGGATTCTCCCCAACAGAATATCTGTGCAGCGAGGTTAGGACGCCGGTCGCGGGGTCGATCGAATAGACCCCCACGGTATTGTCGTGCTGCCCCGCGCAGATCAGAAAGCGGCCGTGCGGGTCTAGGGCGAAGCTACGTGGCGAGGGCTCAACCTGGAAGACCCCAATCCGGGAGAGAAGGCCGGAATCGGGATCGATGCGAAACCCGGCGATCGAGTTGGTGTTACGCACGCTGGCGTAAGCGAAGCGGCCATCAGCCGTCACGTGTAGGTCCGCGGCCCGAGCGTTTCCCTTGAACCCAGGTGGCGTCAGCGTGTCATATTGCATTTCCGACAGGCCACCGGTTTCGCTGTCCATAACAAATGCTGCCACCGTTCCGGCAGCTTCATAAGAGCCTTATTGCATGTCTTGGATCTACGCGACCGCATCCTCGCCGCGACGCACCGTCTGGCGGACCTCGAAGCCTTCGAACTGCGGATGGTCGAGGTAGAGCGGCTTGTTCTGGCCGGCGTCCCGATGGGCGAGACGGAATGCTTCCGACTTGGTCCAGGCTTCGAACGTCGCCTTGCTCTGCCATACTGTATGTGAGGAATAGAGCGTGTGGTCCTCGTGCTCGGGTCCCTTTAGCAAATGGAACTCGACGAAACCGGGGACCTTGGTCAGTTGGGTGTCGCGGCTCAGCCACACCTGCTCGAAGGCCTCTTCGGAGCCTCTCTTCACGCGGAATCGGTTCATGGCAATGAACATTATCCTTCTCCTAGTCCAGGTCTGTCACCGGTGGCGTTCCCGCAACGCAGGTCATTGCGTCCAGCAATGAACGATCCGAAGAGGAGCACGAAGCCCGCCGCCATGAGGACGGCCTTTACCCGCTCCGCATCGATAATTCCATTGTTTCGGTGACTGACAAGCCAATCCACCACCGGCCCGGTAAGCAGCATTGAGACGAGCGCAAACACTCAGCCGGTTGCAGGCGCGCAAGGCGCAACGGGTCTCGATATCACGGCCCTGACAGCCTCGTCTTGCGCCGCGTTTATAGTGGCAACCTCCTCTTCCAACTCTTGTTCAAAGGCGACTTCAGAGATAGCAATCCCGAGCGACAAAGCAGATGGTTCGAGCTCCGCTCGGCTGTTTTGACATTGCGCCGAGACTTCGATCGGTTTTGTCCGAGGTTCCCCAACCGGTTGTTTCGAAACGCTTTCCTTGCGTCGCTTTATGAAAAAACCAATAGTGGAAGTTGTTAGCATGAAGAGTAGACCGCCAACTGATCCATAGAGAGCGATTTCCCACCGACTGGTCCTAGCACCAGCCGCGGCCTTATCCGCTCGTAATTGGGCAACCAGTGCATCAGAGGTCATTTTTTCTGCTATTCTCGTTTGTTCAACTTCCTGCTTGGCGTTCTCAGCATTAAGTCTGGCTTGCTCCGCCTCCTCAACTGCGCGTTCCGCATCAGATTTGGCTTTTTCGAGTTCCGCAATTTTGTTGATGGAAATGGCTAAGTCTGCCTGTAGCTTTTCGATTGTCTGATTCAACTCAGATTGCCGTTGTTCCTCATGTGTCGGTGCTGCAATTTGGACAACGACCGGCGCTGGATCGGGAGGCTGGTCTGCCTGTAGCTTTTCGATTGTGTGATTCGATTCAGATTGCCATTGTTCCTCATGTGTCGGTGCTGCAGTTTGGACAACGACCGGCGCTGGATCAGGAGGCTGGGAAAATCTCGATACCTCTACTGCTGCCAATCGGAGAGCTCCGCGTCCTTTCTGATCGAAACTTGTCGCCCAAATAAATCCGGGACCGCCGTCAATACGGTAGATCGGTAAACCTTCCTTCGCCGATCGCGCAAAATTGCGGATGTAGTCAATTAGCAATCCTTTTTTGGGATTCTTTCCTCCTGCTAAGATCTTAATGCTCTCTTGGTCCAGTGGCTCCAGCGTAATCTTGCCCCAAACCGCGATGAGTCCATCCGGAAGGCCACTTCGATGTGGCATCTTCATTATGCGTGGCGATTCACCGACCTTGCGCGAATATCGCTCTATGTTGACTTCGGCTTCCTTCGGATTAGAAAATGCAGGTTCTTGAGAACGATTGATGTATAAAATATTTCCGTCCCGCGAATGCAGGAGTGAATAGGCCGCGATATAGGATCCTCGTCGATCTTTGTCAGTTCGCGTTTTCTGGCACCATGTAAGTCCGCCAAATTGCTCGCTCGGACTACATTTGTATTCTCGATACGATGCGCTAGCAAAATTCAGTCGCGTTCCGACGGCTAGTCCGTCTACTGCATACTCTGTCGCTGCTATCGCATTACCGTATAAAACAATATATGCAAGAACTACGATCCCTGCTTTCATCGTCGCCGCTTCAATCCTAAGACGGCGGCGATCATTGCCGACATTGAAGCGGTGTGTGGTCGGAGATTGATCTGACATGACTCCCCCCGAACGACGCCTGAACAACATCCCACGTTGTAATTTGGGCCGCGACTGGGACACTTCTGGGGAGCGGCCGAGATTGTCCGGCAGTGTGCCCAATTTGCCACAACAAAGCGCATCCTAATATTGCTCGCAAAGCCACGCGGTGGAGCGCCTGCAAATCCAGCTACTCGGCGGCTTTTTTGGCACTGAACGGACATATCGAGCTCGCGATGTCCGCATTGAGGGGCGAAGGGGGAGGTGACCTAATTACGGCGCGGGGGCGGTGGGCGTCGCCTGTCGCGATGGGAACTTGCCGCTGATCATCGACGTTGAGCCGCGGTAAAGCGGACGCCGAAGCGCCGGCGATCATTGTGATCCGCCCGGCTGCCAAATCGGAGTTTGCCAAATGCAGTTCGAACAGACTCTCGCGCAGATCGAGGCGGCCGTTCGCGAGCATGGTGCAGCGCTCGAGGAACTTACAGCGCGTTTCAGAAGCGGCGCGATCTCGAGAGAGCAGTTCGCTGCGGAAATGGCCTCGCTCCGCACGACGTTCGAAAAAATCGTGCAAGAACTGACACGCGAGGCCAAGAGCGCGGCCCTTGTTGCGATGGCATCGCTCAAGGTGCCGGAATCCGAGACAAAGAATTGACTGTTGCCCGCAGGAGACAAGCGGGATCGTCTATCCCCTCCGCGCGTCTTCGCGAGGGAGCGTGGGGACCGGTCGGAAGTAAACCGCTTGTTCCAGCTCTTGTGCCCGCTCGAAGTATCGATCGGCCATGAATGAAAGCTGCGCGCCCTGTCTGCGATCCGAGCATGTCCGGGACAAGGCGAGACATCGTTGCGCTTGGGCGCGATAGTATGCGCTGATGGACATAGGGATCACCTCACCGAGGCGAGTTTGCGCTTTCGCGAGCTAACGATGCATGAACGCCCGACCCGCTCGGAAATTTACCTTAACGCCAAACAGGAGCCGACATGACCGCACGCCTTACCGAGGATAATTCCAGTTGGTTGGCCGACTGGAGTCTCCTCGCCGCCGCGGGCGAGACCCTTCCGCCGCGAGACCCCAACGATGATGACGGGGACGAAGAAGACGAAGAGGACGAGGACGGCGATGAAGAGCCGCCGGTGGTGAGAGAACCCGACGAATAACAGCGCCTCAACTTTGCTGCGCGGAACCGGAAGAGGATGGAACAACCGACTGAATAAGATGTTCGTTCCGCTTGGTCGGATGCGCGGATCGTCTCGGCGCAGTTCTAGAGACGGCACTGCCTTTTCCGCTTTGGCGCCTTACGAGCGGTCCAGTCTGCGCGCACGATCCGCGCGCCAATAAAACGCGGCAGCCGCGCGATGGTTTCGCTCTCTATCCGCCTGCGGTGAAATAGTATGAGTAAGCAAAGGGATAACTGGGAGCGGGGGCGCGCTACAGCCGTTGGAAACGTCCATTCGACGGGTACTTCGCGTTCGTAGCTTGAAAGGGAGCGCTGCAGTCTCTGACCCGCCGCGCGCGCGGCTCTTCGAAGGTCTGCTATTGGGGGCAATCCGGAAATCATATGCTCTTGCTGAGCTTTACTGGTTTTGACCATCTCTGCCATTCGACGATCAATTTTGCTGTGATGCACAGCAGCGTTTTCACGTAGCGGTGTGGTAGTCTGCGGCGTCCCGTCAGAGGAGGGCAGCCCTTGAAGCGCCGGGAATTCGTCGCACTGCTCGGCGGCGCAGCGGTCTCGTGGCCGCTCGGGGCACGCGCGCAGCAGCCGGCGATGCCGGTGATCGGATTCCTTTCCCCCAGGATCGCCCGAAGCTGCGGCTATGTTGAGGGCCAGAACGTGGCGATTGAATATCGCGGGGCGCAATACTTTCCTCAGCTTCGCGCTACCGCGGGCGCATCCGCGTTTTCATTTTGAGCCAGTCGGGCGAGCGGCCGGAACGGTAGACGGAATTCTTGCGCTTTGAGAGCCTCATAGCGCGAATCCGCACCGGATGGGATTTTCGGGAACGACAGGTCACCGTATTCCGGGTACCAGAGTCTGTTGCCGTTCGGACACAGTTCAACAGAAATTCCTGTCAGGGTTTCCGTAGGCGAGAAGTCGCAGACTGAGCTTGAATGCTCGCGCTCCGTCGTTTTGATCAGCAAATTCGTGCTTTTGTGCTGCTACGTGCGCGTGCCGACTCCGGCCGCGATGGCAGCAAGCCGCAGGGCCTTCCACCACAAGGCCATGCGAGGGCCCGAGGACCGTCGCATTTTCACCATCGGTCCAAGATCAACGACTGTAATTCAGGGGCGATCGATGAAATCGGGGACGAGGGGAACATGGCGGCTCCGGCAAAACGCATCGACGGCATCGACTTCTGGCGCGGCCTTGCGCTGTTGATGATATTCATNNNNCACGTGCCGGAAAACGTATTTCAGCACGTGACGCAGAAGAACTTCGGCTTCTCGGATGCGGCTGAGTTGTTCGTATTCCTATCCGGCGTATCCGTCGCGCTCGCCTACGGCACGCGTTTCTTCGAGGGAGAGACCGCCGTGGCGGTACGCGCCGTGCTTCGCCGGGCGTTCACGCTCTACTGGGTGCAAATCCTGATCTCGTTGCTGATCATAGCCATCTTCGCCGGTGCTGCTGCCCTGTGGAACGAAGACGATCTCCTGGAAGATGCCGACGCGGTGGTCTCTAACCCGCTGCAGATGACCGCCGGCATTTTGGCGCTCCTCCATCAGCTTGAGAACGCCAACATCTTGCCGCTCTATATCGCGCTGTTGCTGATGACGCCGTTGCTGCTGGCGCTGGCGCGCCGCGACGATCGGCTGATGCTCGCAGCCTCGGCCGGGATCTATCTGGCGGCGCGCGCGTTCTCTCTCAATTTGTCAACCTGGCCCGTTGAGGGAACCTGGTTCTTCAACCCCATCGCGTGGCAGCTCATCTTCGCCATCGGCATTTTCGCAGGACGCCGATTTAAGCGCGGCGGTATCGCCTACGACGCGCGGCTCTTCGCCGCTTGCCTCGCTGTCGTCGCGATCGCCGCGGTAGTGCGCACCGATGCCTTCGGCTATGCGTCGGGGCTGTGGCAGGACGTGCGCGACGTGCTCGACTGCGGCAAGACCGATCTCGGATTGGCGCGGCTCGTGCATTTTCTTGCGCTTGCCTACATCGTCTACTATTCCGGGCTCACCGGACTGATGCGGCGGACCCGGGCATTCCTACCGCTGTGCCTGATCGGCCGCTACGGTTTGCCGGTTTTCGCGACCGGCACCGTCCTGAGCGCCATGGGCGAGGTCGTAGAGACGCGCTCAGAAGCTTTCAGCCACGACGTGGCGTTCGGGGCCGCGATCGTCGGCGGCGGCATCCTTATGCATTATCTCGTCGCCCGCGGCCTTGCCGCGTGGAGAGATAAATCTAGAGCCCAGCAAAGCATGCTGAACCGGGCGCACACGTTACAAATGGCTTCGCCATTGTCCTTGCGGAAGTCAGCAATCGTCTTGTGGTCAGGAACAAGCCGGCCCCTCAGCCACATCTGTCCTTCCCGAAAATCATATCCGCGCGTAGCAGTGATGCAGTCCGGACAAGATTGGTGTGATGACGATCGTCCCAGATCGCTCGATGTGTCGTCCTAGCGGGGCCGCCGACCTGCCGGTCGTGCAGTCGACCAAGTTCGAGTTGGTCATCAATCTGCCGACCGCGAGAGCGCTCGGCCTCGAAATTCCGCCGACGCTGCTCGCCGGCGCCGACGAGGTGATTGAATAATACAAGCTGTGCAACTGTGCCCGTCGTTTTGCTGCGGTGCATATGTCGGGTTATGGCACTTTTGAGACGTCCACCGATGTCCGCTATACCGCCGCTTCCGGAGGCTAAGCGGACTTCGGCTAAGCCCGCATTCGCCATGATGGAATGCGCTGGCCACGGTCTAGTAGCGGGGGCCGGGATCGAACCGGCGACCTACGGATTATGATTCCGCCGCTCTGACCAGCTGAGCTACCCCGCCATAGAGGAATTAAAGTAACCTCCCGCCGAATCCGGTTTCGACTTAGCACCCATTGGCGCCGCCTTCTATCGGCCGTCTGCCTCGATATCGCATTTGAACCCCTGTCGTTCAAGGTCTCTGGTCCGCAACTTCGCACGCCTCGGACTGCCGATTGTCGCGCGCTGCGCGCCGATCCCTCCCACGCGGTCGCGAAAAAGCAAAGCTCCAGCGGCCGCGCGCTTAACCCAAGCTGCGCGGTCACGCGCTCGGTCCTGTGTCTCCCCTGTCCGCTCTGGCGCCGTCACAATGAAGCGAGCGCGAGCGCGAGCAGGACCGATGCGCCGGAGAAAGCGAGGAGGGCGGCGCGGCCGTTGACGAAGCGGTCGGGCATCGGCCGCAGCAGGAGCGGCGCCGCCAAGATCGCCGCCCCACTCGCGATCACCGCCGCCGGCCAAGGCAGGATGCGCCAGGCTGTGCCCGCGCCGAGGATGAACGACGCCGCCGTCAGGGCGCA
>WNFL01421251.1_pt3 | contig 10624 bp, 9 predicted proteins | sample 5400361 | NCBI WGS metagenome assembly WNFL01 (sample SAMN13153351, study PRJNA577476) | soil metagenome | isolation source: 40 cm soil on Douglas fir-dominated hillslope | place: USA:California | collected 2013-09-17 | reverse complement strand
GGTTCCTGTTGACCGCACCGCCGCTACGCCTGCCCGGCGCTGTCGGTTCCCCAGCCACCCCCGTGGCAACCGTTTAACCGACCAAGGAGTTCGCCATGCCAACCAGAGCATCCGCCATCAACTCCGTACAGAAATCCTGTCGCATCCTGCGGTCGCTGACCGAGCCGCGGGTGAGCCGCTTGTCCGAAATTGCTGCGCAGGCCGGCCTGAACAAGGTCACCACGCTGCGCATCCTCGAAGTGCTGACCCGCGAGGGATTTGTGAAGCGCGACGACAAGACCAAGACTTATTCCCTCGGCAAGGAAGTCTTCATCCTCGCCGCGGCCCTGCGCGATCGCGACGATCTGCGCGTCCGGGCACGGCCGTCACTGGTGCGCCTGGCCGCAATGTCCGAGGATTCGGTCTTGCTGTCCGTGCGCAGCGGCGGCACCGAATCGGTTTGCGTGGACCGCGAAGTCGGACCTTTTCCGATTCGCGCCAATTACCTCGACATCGGCAGCCGTCGCCCGCTGGGCATCGGCGCGGGAGCGATGGCGCTTCTTGCCTGGCAATCCGAAGCCGAGATCGACGCCATCCTGCCGCTCGTCGAGCAAAGGTTGCCGCTGTTTCCCAAGGTCAGCATGACCTGGCTGAGGAACGAGATCGACCGCTCCCGCGAACGCGGCTACTCGGTGTTCCTGAACATGCTGGTCGACCGCATGGGTGCCGTGGGCGTGCCGATTTTCGGCGCCGACGGCAGGTCGGTCGCGGCAATCAGCATCGCCGCGCTCTCGGACCGGTTGTCTTCGCGCATGGAGCAGCTGGTCGACATGCTCAAGCGCGAAGCGGAAATCATCGGGAATCCGAAAAGGACGTGAGAAGGGTCTCAAAGGCGTGAAGAGTGAATGAGTGAATGTGTGAAGGGTTAATGCGCTTTTTTGATCTTCACCCTTCACCCTTCACCCATTCACTCCTTCACGCGTTCACCATATTGCACCGAAGGAGCAATCGTTGAGTTACATCACCGGCGTTGGCCTGACGCCTTTCGGCAAGCATCCGGGCAAAGGCACGCTCGACTTGATGAGCGAGGCGGCGACGGCGGCGCTTGCGGATGCGCAGCTGGAACGTCGCCACATCGACGGCCTGGTGTGCGGCTATTCCACGACGATGCCGCACCTGATGTTATCGACCGTGTTCGCCGAACACTTCGGACTGAAACCCGAGTATGCGCATGCAATCCAGCTCGGCGGGGCGACTGGCTTCGCGATGGCGATGCTGGCGCACCACCTGGTCGAGTCCGGCGTGGCGAAGAATATTCTCGTGGTGGCAGGTGAAAACCGGCTGACCGGGCAAAGCCGCGATTCCGCGATCCAGACGCTGGCGCAGGTCGGCCATCCGGTCTACGAAGTTCCGCTGGGCGCCACCATTCCGGCCTACTACGGATTGCTTGCGTCCCGCTACATGTTCGAATACGGCACGACCGAAACGGACCTGGCCGAACTGGCGGTACTGATGCGCAAACACGCCTGCTTGCATCCCGGCGCGCAGTTCCGTGAGCCGGTCACGGTCGATGCCGTGCTCGGCTCGAAACCGATCGCCTCGCCGCTGAAGTTGCTCGACTGCTGCCCGGTGTCGGACGGCGGGGCGGCCTTTGTCGTGAGCCGCGACCGCAGCAGTGACTTTGTGGTGCGCATTCGCGGCACCGGCCAGGCGCACACCCATCAGCATATCAGCGCCGCGCCCAGCCTGACGCACTTCGGCGCTGCGGCTTCCGTGGAGAAGGCGCGTACCTCTGCCGGCATCCGCGTGGCCGATGTCACCTACGCCGCGATCTACGACAGCTTCACGATCACGCTGACGGTTCTGCTCGAGGAAATCGGGCTGGCGCCGCGCGGCGGGGCGGGCCGGCAGGCTCGCGAAGGCCGTTTCGATCCCGATGGAGCTGTGCCGCTGAATACGCATGGCGGCCTGCTTTCCTACGGCCATTGCGGCGTCGGCGGTGCGATGGCGCATCTGGTCGAGACGCATCGGCAACTGACCCACCGGGCGGAGAACCGGCAGGCGAAGAACGCGAGCCTCGCCTTGCTCCATGGCGACGGCGGCGTATTGTCGTCGCATGTATCGCTGGTTCTGGAGGCAGCGGCATGAGCAGGAAGCAGGGGCCCCATCGTTGTGTGATGGGGATGCGACCGCCCGCGATTGCCGCCAGTCGCCGACGCGAAACTTTGCGCAACGCCCGGATCCTAAAAGAGGCGACCGCATGAACATTTCCGCAACTGCAAGGCCGTCTGGTACTTCCAGTGCCATTTTTGCCCGCAATGTGGCACCTCCGCACCGGCAACGTTGCAGGCGTCGGGACTGGGCACCGTCCACGCACGTACGCTGGTTGCGCGTGCGCCGACCGAGGAATTGCGGGCGCATGCGCCTTACCTGATCGTGCTGGTCGATGCCGAGGAAGGCTTCCGGCTCATGGCGCACGGCGACGCCGCTCTCCAAATCGGCGACCGCGTGCTCGCCCGTTTCACCCAGCTCGCCGGGCACAGGATTCCCTATTTCGATAAAGCCTAACCAGCCGTCCAAAGGACGGCGTTAGGAGCGTTGACGCAGAGGACACGGAGGAAAGCAAGAGAGGTCGCTGAGGAAAACGTGAATTGATTTGCATGAATTGACGCGGGCACCAATGGCGACATCTGATATGCAGAGTAATTTGTTCCGGTTCTCTCCGCGTCCTCTGCGTTCTCTGCGCCTCTGCGTTGGGTTGAGATAAATCACTAGTGTTGGGGGGGTAGGAAATGAAAGATGTATTGCGCGAGGCGCTGCGCACCGTGCTCAATCCGAAATCCGTCGCCGTCATCGGCGCGTCGGAGAATGAAAACAAGATAGGCGGGCGGCCGCTGCTGTATCTGTCCCGCCATGGCTACAAGGGCAAGGTTTACCCGATCAACCCGAAACGCGCCGAGATCCAGGGTTTCAAGGCCTATCCGTCGCTCGCCGATTTGCCCGAAGCGCCGGAGGCGGCGATCGTCGCGCTGGCCGGCGACGCGGCGATCGAGGCGGTCGAGCAGTGCGCCCGGCGCGGAGTGAAAACCGCGGTGGTGATGACTTCCGGCTTCGGCGAGACCGATCCGATCGAGGGCAAGGCAAAGGAGAAACGCATGCGCGATGCGGCGCATGCGGCCGCAATGCGCGTCGTCGGACCGAATTCCCAGGGCCTGGCCAATTTCGGCACCGGCGCGATCCTGTCGTTTTCGACCATGTACATCGAAGCACCGCCGATGGACGGTCCGATCGCCGTGGTCAGTCAGTCGGGCGCGATGAGCGTGGTGCCTTACGGCTTGCTGCGTGCGCGCGGCCTCGGCGTGCGCCACTCGCACGCGACCGGCAACGATGCCGATGTGACTGTCGCGGAACTGGCTTCGGTGGTTGCCGAAGACGCGGGTCTGAAACTGCTGCTGCTCTATCTGGAAAGCATCAACGACCCGTTCTTTCTCGCCGAGACCGCGCGCATCGCGCGCGAGCGCAACCTGCCGGTGATAGCGCTGAAGTCCGGGCGCACCGCCGCCGGCCAGGAAGCGGCGAAATCGCACACCGGCGCGCTGGCTAACGAGGATGCGACGGTCGACGCCTTTCTCGCCCGGCACGGCATCTGGCGCGCGCGCGACACCGCCGAACTGGTGGCCAGTGCGGAAATGTATCTGAAAGTGTGGAAGCCGAAGGGTCGAAGACTGGTGGCGATCAGCAATTCCGGCGCGGTCTGCGTGATGGCCGCGGACGCGGCCAGCGCCGTCGGTATGCCGCTGGCGAAGCTCGCCGACGGGACGCGCACAGAACTTGGAAGGATCCTGCCGGGATTCGCAACGACCACCAATCCGATCGACATTACCGCGGCGCTGCTGACCAACAGCGGGCTGTTCTCGGAAATCCTGCCGGTGCTGGCCCGTGATTCCGCCGCCGATGCGTTCCTGATTGGCATTCCGGTTGCAGGCCAGGGATACGACGTCGAAGCCTTTGCACGGGATTCCGCGGATTTCGCAAAGGCGACAGGCAAGCCACTGGTTGCCGCAATTCCGCAACCCAATATCGCCGCGCAGTTCAAGGCGCACGACCTGCCGGTGTTCCCCACAGAATACGAAGCGGTGGCGGCACTGAACCAGTTCCTGTCGCACGGGGAACTCATGCAGGCGTCGAAGGGCAGGGCGCTAACGAGCACGCGAGCACCGGCTGCGGCTGCGAAGGCGTCGGCGATGCTGAACGAAGCGCACAGCCTGAAACTGCTGGCGGACGCTGGCGTGCCGGTCGTGAAATACAGTTTGTGCCACAGCGCCGACGAAGCGGCGGCGGCACTTGCGGAACTGGGCGGTCCGGTGGCGGTGAAGGGCTGCTCGGCGGACGTTGCGCACAAGAGCGAACTGGGACTGGTGCGCCTGGGGTTGAACGATGCTGGCCAGGTGCGCACGGCATTCTCGGAAATGAAGCAGGCGCTGACGGATCATGGCGCGCGATTCGACGGCGCCATCGTCGCGAAAATGGCGCGCGGGCGCCGCGAGATGATGATCGGCGCACGCGTCGACCCGGTGTTCGGGCCGGTGCTGCTGGTCGGCGATGGCGGCAAATACGTCGAAGCCATGCCCGATGTGCGGTTGCTGATTGCGCCCTTCACCGCGGCGGACGTGAAGGAAGCTCTGGGGCGCTTGCGCATTGCGCCGCTGCTGGCCGGCGTGCGCGGGGAGCCGGCGCTCGACGTGGAGGCATTCTGCGACGCGGCGCTTGCCGTCTGCGATTTGATGATGAATCCGCAATCGGGCGTGGTGAATCTGGATCTGAACCCGGTGCTGGTCGGCGCCAAAGGCGAGGGCTGTGTAGCGCTGGACGCCGTGGTGTATGTAGGGGCCAGGGATGAAGCAGGGGCTAGGCGTTTATAGAATTTGCTGCAGGTACTGCGAAGCAAACGAATTGTTGTTCCTGATTTTCCCCAGCCCCTAACCCCTGGTCCCGCAAGCGCACGCCTCGCGGACGCGCAGCATGCGCTTGCACATTGACGTGCGTCGTTATTTGCGCGAAGGTTCCAATCTGCACGGGTTACAACGAGGCAAATGACTATGATCGAGCCATCCGTATTTCCGACCTATAAGAGTTTTTCACTGATTTTGATCTGCGCAATGCTTGGAGCATGCGCGACTACGCAAAAAAGCAGCACGGGCTCGGGCGCACAGGCAGCCGCGCCGATCTCCGAGGTGGCGAGCCCGCAAACGACAGCGAAGCCGGGCGAGGCGCCGAGTTCCCCGGTCCCTGGGGCAGCCGGTGCCCCTGCAAATCCGAATTCGAAATCCGCCAAATCTGCGGGCGCGACCAGTGCGAACGCCGGCGCAAGACAGGGTTCGTCCGAAAGCGGTGTTGCGGGCGGTGACAACGATGATGCGGCGCAACTGAAACGTCACCTCGCCGAACAGGACGCGCAAATCAACAAGCTCCGCAATGACCAGCAGGCTGGCGCCGAACGGGAAGAAGCGGACGCGGCGATGCAGCGGGAACAGGAATCGGCCGCGACCGCGACGGAACAGCCTGCGTCGCCGGGCGCGTCGTCGACGACCGCGTCCAAGGGCCAGGACGAGCTGGTGGTGTTCCCCGCCAATGCCAACGCGGAAGAATCCACCGGCGGGGAATCGGTTGTACAGCGTGCGCTCGAGCGCAGCGTCTATTTCAGTTACAACGAGTCGTCTGTGCCCGAAAAATATGATTCGGTCCTGATGGCCAATGCCGCTTATCTGAAGGCACACCCCAACTTCAAAGCGGAAATCCAGGGCAACTGCGACGAACGCGGCAGCCGCGAATACAATCTTGCACTGGGCGCCCGGCGTGCCGAAGCGGTGAAGCGTGCACTGGAGCTGGCCGGCGTGGACGGCAGCCGAATCAGTGCCATCAGCTATGGTTCGGAAAAGCCGCTTGCAACCGGCAAGGATGAAGATAGTTACAGCCAGAATCGCCGCGCCGATATCGTTTACTGAGCGAGCCGCGCGAACGAAGTGTTTGCTTGTGCTGACGGCCATCGTCGGCGCCGTGGCCGGTTGTGCCACGCAGGACCAATTACACCAGACCGAGGTGCAGCAGGGCCAGGCCGTGCAGGCGCTGCGCGCCGGGGCGGATCGAAGCGAAAGTGTCGTTGCGGGGTTGCGCACGGAAATCGAGCGCACGCAGGAATCCATGCATGGACTCGAAGTTGCCCTGACCGACGCGCGTGCCCGTACGGACGCGGCGCAGGTTCAGGCCGACAGTGCGCTTGCGACCACCCGGGAATTCCTCGCCAATCTGCTTGCTGCCCGGGAGGAACAACGTCGTCAGCTCGACGAGAACGGCGTTGCCTTTGCAGACCTGAGACGCAAGTTCGCCGATCTGGAATCGCGCCTGCAGGCGCAACAGCGCCTTCTAGAACAGAACGCCTCCGCGCTCAACGACGCAAGCCGCCGTCTCTATGCAGTCGAGGCCGGATTGCAGGAGGCCGGTCCCCGGTCGACGTTGCTGGAAGCCAAAGCGAAAGCGGGACAGGACGCCGATGACGGCCTGTCCCGGCAGCTTGCCACCCTGCGCAAGCAGGTGGAGGAAACCCGCTCGGTCATCAGTTCGGCAGGCCTGCTGCAAATGTTGCGCGAAATCGAAGATGTCCGGCGCAATTCCGCTTCGTTGCACGGGACAATCGAAGAACTGCGAAAAGCGCAGGCGGACTCCGCCGCGCAGGCCAGGAACTACTACCTCGATCTGGATTCACGAGTCCGGCAGATGAAGCAACCCGCGCCGCAGGCGGTAGGCAATAGCGAATCGCGCTCTCCGGCGGCGTCCGAGCCGGCGGCAAATCAATAACCGGAACTCAGGACTTGGTACTCGGGACTCAGAGAGAAATGCAGCTTCGCTCGGCTCTTGGTCCTTGAACCTCGACCCAGATTCTTGCTCAGTCCGCGCCTTTGCCGAGTCCTGCTTTTTACCAGCTTCCGCTCGCCCCGCCCGCGCCAGAGCGTCCGCCGCCGCCGAAAAATCCACCGCCGCTCGAGAATCCGCCAGCACTGCCGCCGCCAGGACGGATCGTCATGCCGCCGATCTGGGCGACCCCCTTGGTCTTCAGATCTTCCTGTGCTTTGAGAAACCAGGGCATGCGGGCGACCAGGATCCTGGTGATCGGATAGAGGATTGCATACGAGCCGATGATGAAGAGCGCGGCCTGGCTGCCGAAGATCGCCATCGGGAACATCGACCAGAACGGGATCAGAAAGAAATACAGAAACCAGCCCGTTCCCCCCGGGGTGACGATGCCGATAAAAGTGAACAGGCCAATGATGCCGAACACGAACAGGCTGATCAGGATGCGCTCGGCCAGCGGCATCGGTGCCGGCGCGACATGAAAGCCTGAAGCAGGCTTGGCCGGCGCCGCCCATTCGGCGTCCGCAGCCGCGGGCTGCCTGCCTTCGAGGATCTGAATGACCGCCGTAACGCCGGCTTCGACCCCGACGTCGTAGTTACCCTCACGGAAACGCGGCGTCATGAGATTGCGGATGATACGGTCGGCGGCGACGTCGGTCAGCGTCCCTTCCAGGCCATAGCCGACCTCGATGCGCATACGATGTTCCTGCGGCGCAACCAGGATCAGTACGCCGTTGTTCTTTTCGCGGCTTCCGAGTTTCCAGTTTTCGAACACCCGCACCGCGAAATCTTCGATGCTCTGCGCGCCCATGCTGTTTATGGTGAGGACCGCGATCTGGTTGCCGGTAGCGCGCTCGTGCGCCTGCAGCATGTTGCCGATGCGTTTGCGCGCGGGCGCGGACAGGATTTCGGCGTGGTCGACGACGCGGCCGGAAAGATAGGGGATCGAAGTGTCGTCGGCTGCCGACAAACCGGGCCATCCGAAACTGAGCAGCACGAGCAATTTCAGTGCGCGATTCATCGATCGTCCTTCGGTTCCAGCGGCGCATCGGGCAGTTCGTTGGCTGTCCCGGTACCGGCGAACCCGCGTTCCAGCAGCATTGCTTCCATCGCGTCCAGGCCTGCCCGCAATGCGATTGCCGTGGTGCTGTGTCGCAGCAGCCGCCCAGTCGTGCGCATCGATGCTCCCGTCGAATCCTTCGTCGGCCAGGATCACGACTTTGCGCTCGAACAGGCTGACGAGAAGCAAAATGCCCACCCGCCTGCGCGTGCGATCCAGCCCGCGCCTGAAGAACAGCGCCTGGGCAAATTGCGTTGCTTCGACGTCGCGCCGGATGCGGTCGACGAACGGGCGCGCGAACGGGGGATGCAGAATGGTGAGCAATGCAAGAAGCGCGCCGCTCGCGAGTATGACCAGGACATCCCCGGATTGCGGGGTATCGGCGGGCCAGCCACGGACGGCAAGTCGACAGATGACGCACGCCAGCGCTGCGGCGGCGGCACCGAGGGCGAACGCCTTCCATGGCGCTTCCGGATAGGAATCGGATCTGCCGACGACGGCGGTAACGACCTGCGTCCCGGATCTGGCCTCGAGCGCGGCAACGCGGGTCGCGATGATTGTTCGTTCCTGTTCGGTCAGCTGCATGCTCGTACTATGCGCGCGGAATGGGCGCCGGCACGCCTATTGTGAACGTGTTGGTGCGGGTTCAGGAAGCTATTCTCGCCCGGAAAAGCCGCCAGCAGCCGGCCGACCGGTTGCGGCCGTCCATGACACGCGCGTCCCAATCGCCCGCTGCTCCCCTATGGAAAACGTGCATTCTCCGATTGACAACGCACTCTCCTCTCGGCATTCTCTGCTCGCCGTGCCTTTGCTTCTGGCAAGGCAACGCAAATTCAGTTACGTGCAAACTCAAATTGGAGGCACCACAATGGCTGCAAAAAAGAAGACCGCTGCGAAGAAATCTGTGAAGAAAGCCAAGAAAGCCGCGCCGAAGAAGGCTGCTGCGAGGAAACCCGCGAAGAAGGCTGCTGCGAAAAAGCCTGCAAAGAAGGCTGCTCCGAAGAAGAAGGCATCCGGAGCCAAGCGCAAGCCGAATGCGGCTTTCATGAAACCGATGACGCCCAGCGCGTCGCTCGCCGCAGTGATCGGCAGCGCCCCCCTGCCGCGCACCGAAGTGACCAAGAAACTGTGGGCCTACATCAAGAAGAACGACCTGCAGGACAGCAAGAACAGACGCAACATCAACGCCGACGACAAGCTGAAGGAAGTCTTCGGCGGCAAGAGGACGGTATCGATGTTCGAGATGACCAAGCTCGTCGCTGGCCACCTCAAGTAAGCTTCTTCTGCTGATTTTCGGCAAACCGGGCCGGCGAGACCGGCCCGGCGGCCGATTGGGCTGCGCAATCCGCAGCTCGCGGGTAATGCGAGAGCGGGACGCTCCATCCGCCTCACCCCATGAGGCGAGGGAATTCCGAGTCACCTCAAATACTATCCCGCAATCGTATACGGAAACGCCCGCAGGCCGCCCGTGTCATACCCGTTCCTGCAATTCGTTTGTGGAGAGAAACCATGTTTGAAACCACGCGTCTGCCGTTGCTGCTGTTCGGCCTGATCCTGTGTTCTGCTGCGGCGGCGGAGGAGCTGGTGGGAAAGATGGGCGATGTCGAACTGCACAGTTCCGAGCTGAAGGCGATCCTCGAGGCACAGCCGCCGGATGCGCGGCGCCAGCTCGCCACCGATCCGGCGGCGCTGGAACGCCTGGTGCGCAGTGAGCTGATGCGCAAGGCGGTGCTGAACGAAGCCATGCAGAAGGGCTGGGACAAACGCCAGGAACTGCAACCGCTGATCGAAAGGGCGCGAGACCAGGTCATCGTGAGCTCCTTCGTTAGCAACGTCGCCAAGCCCGGCGACGGCTATCCTTCCGAAGACGAAATCAAGCAGTTCTACGAGTCTAACAAGGCGCAGCTGCTCGCACCCGCCCAGTACCAGGTGGCGCAGATTTTCCTTCCCGCCGCCGACGGTACCGACAAGGCGAAAGCCGAGGAGGCCAGGAAGAAGATCGGCGAGCTTAGCGTCAAGCTCGGCAAATCGGGAGCCGACTTCGGGAAGCTCGCGAAGGAAAACTCCGCGCACAAGGAAAGCGCGGAAAAGGGCGGCGAACTCGGGTGGATCAGCGAAGAACAGATGGTTCCGGAAATCCGCCGCGCCGTGACGGGCATGAGCAAGGGCGAAGTCAGCCCGCCGGTCAAATCTTCGGCCGGCTGGCACCTTATCAGGCTGCTGGACAAGAAGCCCGCGGCGACGCGCCCGCTGGCGGATATCCGCGCCAATCTGATCGTGGCGATGCGCAATCGCAAATCGCAGGACATGGAGCGCGCCTATCTCGAGGCCTTGTCCATCAAGTTGCCGCCCACGCTCAACCAGATCGAGATCGGCAAGTTGCAGAGCGGATTGCGCTGAACTTTCTTCCTGCGCCCTAAAAGGGTACTCCACGCTATCGCGAGGGTATCCGCGTCCTCTGCGGTGAATGAGTTTGCTAGTGTAGAGTCTGGGTTAGGATACGGTTCCCGACGAATGGCAGGAACAGACAATGAGACCCGCTCCCGTCGCGCCGCAGATTCTAGAGCAATTGCGGCGCATTTCCACCGCGACCCTGACTTCCCAGTTGTTCAAGCTCGGCTTCCGCAATACCTACCTCAACGGCGTCAGGCCGCTGAACCCGGCGTTGCGCATGGC
>WNFL01393551.1_pt1 | contig 10624 bp, 10 predicted proteins | sample 5400361 | NCBI WGS metagenome assembly WNFL01 (sample SAMN13153351, study PRJNA577476) | soil metagenome | isolation source: 40 cm soil on Douglas fir-dominated hillslope | place: USA:California | collected 2013-09-17 | reverse complement strand
CGCCAGCGCGTGCTGCTCCCGCCGACCTTGAATCTCGTCCCCTACCGCAACATCGGGCTGTTCGAGTTCTCGGTGGAGAATGCCAAGGGCACCCTGCACCAGTTCGCAACGCGTCGCTTCGAGGAGTACGTGCTCGCGGCGCAGACCGGCATCGAGGTACAGGAATTCAAGTCGGCGGATTCGAGCCGGATCTTCGCCTCAGGCGCCGACTCGAGCGGCGTACCGGTCGCCTTCTTCGGCCATCTCAAGATCTCGAACGTGAAGCCGCACGGTGGACTCACGGCCGGCCTCGCACCTGTGCTCAGGGCGACGGTCACGGTCGATCTGTCGGTGTGGCTCGTGAATACGCGGACCGGCGGCGTCATGTGGCGGAGGAGCTCGGCGTCGACCGCAGAGGTGGGCGGGCTGTCGTTCATCGGCAGCACGCCGTCGTTCTCGGCACAGGATCCGAACGATGCGTATGGACGGCTGATCAATCAGTTGGTGTACAACGTGACGTACGATGTGCGGTCGACGTGGGTGGATCAATAAGAGACGGTAGATGAGACGACGGCAGGAAAAGCTACCGTCGCTTCACCTACCGTCGCTTCATCTACCGTCCGTTTTCAAGAGCCTTCCTGAAATCCGCGGCTCGCAGCACCAGCTCCTCATCCGAAATCCGCTGCCGCCCCAAGTGACGCAAAGCGCTGTCCAGCGTTACCCACAGGCTGCGCCGATGCGGGTCCAGCTGCAGCGCTCGCGCCAGCGGCCCCAGCGCAGCGTCGTACGACCCGTTCGCCATGTACAGCGCGGCGAGGTGCTCCATCTCGTCCACATCCCGAGGATTGTTACGTAGGTGCTGCGTCAGTCCCTCGACGCGCGCGATGTTCACCTGGACCTCCGACTGCGGGTCGGGAGCGGGTCCGAGCGCGACCGCCGGATTCCCCACGATCCAGCCCCAAGCGAGTCCTAGCGCGACGGTGACAGCTTTCCAGTTGGTCATGGTCCCCTCCTTTCAGGGAGGGGAAAAGCACGAGGCGCGCCAGGCGATTTCAGCCTTGGCGCGCCTCGATTTGTGTTACGGGGGACACTAGCTGGATGCGGGGGGCGTGTCCTCTTTACCACGGTCCTTTTTATTGAAGAACCAGAAGGCGGCCATGATCAGAGCGACGATCAAGCCGATCTTGACGACGAGAAAAACGAGGGGCAGCAGGAACGCCGCTGCAAGCTTCCAGACAACGATGCCGACGAGGCCGACGGCCGCCAACTGCATGACAGGCTTAAGCATCACGTAACTCGGTCGAAGGGGACCAGACCAATACGCACGGATTCGCAGAACGTGTCAAGCATGCGCGATCAAGCAAAGATCTGCGGGGACGGGGGGCTGGATGGTGGCGGCGGCCGCATACCCGCCAGCGCCCGGCCTGCATCCGACCAGCGCGAGCGCAGCCATTCGGTGAGCCACAACGGCAGCGAGCGCGTGCGCTCGAGCGGCTCCTGGCCGATCGTCGGCTTCAAACCCGAGAGCATCTCGCGCGCCAGCAGCTGCACGGCCGCCATGTCGTTGCGCGGCGTCGCCGGCCTGCCGAGCGCGCCTGCGATGCCGGTGTCGGCCACGAGCACGCCTTCATCGGCCAGTAACACATTCTCCGGCTTCAGCTCGCCATGCGCGACATCGGCCTCATGTGCGTGCGCGAGGCCGCTCAACACGCCGCGCAGAATGTCGACGGCTCGCGCCAACGGGATCGCGCCGTTGTTACCGATCCAGGCGCGCAGCGTCGTGCCGGGAACGAAGGGACGCGTGTGGTAGACGAAGGATCCGGCGCGGCCCGCGCCGCGCGGCCGCACGAGATTGGGGTGGCGCAGCCGCTCGCCGATCAACAGGACGGCGCGCTCGAATTGCAGATCGTTGATGCCGAGCGACAGCGCGGCCGGCAGAACTTTGACGAGGAGCTTTCACCGACCGGCCGTACTTCGCGCTCAATCCGGTACAACGGGCCGAGCGCGGCCGCGAGGGCGGCGCGGAGTTCGGACATTGTGGCAAGTTAGCCCGCCTATGCCGGATGGGAAGGGACTACTCCCCGGTTTCTCTTCTAATCCCTTCGTAAAGGTCCTGGGCACGCTTTCGCTCGGACGATGAGCCAAAAATCTTCTCCCCATCGAATCGTCCGTTTTCGATGAAGATCTCCGAGATCTTGTTGCCTCCGGTCACACTGCCCGCGACAAAAACGCCTGGGACCGACGTTTCGAGTGTGTCAGGATTGATCGCGGGCCGTCCCGTTTCTGGGTCGAACGCGATGCCGATCCGTTTGAACAGCGCGAAATCGGGATGAAAGCCGATCAGCGGATAGACTCGTGTTGCGGGGACGCGTTCTTCATTGCCGAGCGCGCCGCGCACCAGCACATCCCGCGCTGTGATCTCCACCACCTGGCTGCCGAGACGCGCCTGGATTTCGCCGGCCTTGATGCGGTTTTCGAGATCGGGGCGCAGCCAGTACTTCACGCTCTTCGGCCACGCCGGTCCGCGATAGACGATCGTGACGCGCGCGCCCGCGCGAAACAGCTGCAGCGCCGCCTCGACCGCGGAGTTCTTACCGCCGATGACGACGATGTCCTGGCCGTACGACAAATGTGCTTCGTCGAAGTAGTGCCGCACGTGCGGCAGATCTTCGCCGCGGACGTTGAGTGTGTTGACATGGTCGAAGTAACCGGTCGCCAGTACCAGTTTGTCGCACGAGATGGGCTCACGTCCCAACTGCGTCTCAACTTCATTTTTTCCTATCAGTTTGGTAAACGAGCGCACGCGCAAGCCTTCGGCCCGTGCCACGCCGCGATAGTACTTGAGCGCCTCTTCGCGCGTCGCCTTGGCGCCGGCGCAGACGAGCGGGTGATTGCCGATCTCGAGGCGCTCGGGGGTCGTGAAGAAGGTCATGTTGATGGGATAGCGCACGATCGAATTGCGTTTGGCCGAGATGGCACAGGCGAGGCCGATCGGCCCCGCGCCGGCGATGATGACGGCTTCGTGCTGCATGGCATCGCAAATCTAGTCGCGACGTTCCATGGACGCCGCGCGTCTCATCTATCATGACACTTACGCTCGCCCTTCTCGTCGTGGCCCAGGCTCAGGCCTGGCAGGCTTCGGTCGACAGCCTCGTAAAACTCGACCAATTCACCGGCGTCGTGGTGGTAGCGCAAAATGGGGTGCCGCAGTTCGAGCGGGCCTACGGGATGGCCGATCGGGACGCCGGCCGGGCGAACGACCTCGAAACCTCCTTCAACATCGGATCCATCAACAAGCTCTTCACGCAAATCGCGATCCGGCAGCTCGCCGACGCCGGGAAGCTGGATGTGGACTCGTCGCTCGCGCGTGCCTGGCCCGACTATCCCAACCAGGACCTCGCGCGCAAAGTGACGATCCGCCAGATCCTCACGATGCGATCGGGAATCCAGGGCAACATCTTCGCCGCGCCGGCGGGCAAGACGCGCCACGATGTGGTGAGCCTGCAGGACTTCTTCGACCTCATCAAAAACGAGCCGCTGCAGTTCGAACCAGGATCGAAGCAACAGTACTCCAATGCCGGCTACATCGTGCTCGGCCTGCTCATCGAAAAGCTGTCGGGCGAGAACTACTACGAGTACGTCCGGCGCCACATCTACGAGCCGGCCGGCATGGGTCAGACAGGGAGTTGGCGCGTCGATCGCTGGCCGGCGAACACCGCGCTCGGATATACAAAGGACAGCGTAGGGGCGCTGTCGAGGAACACCGACCTTCTCCCAGGCAAGGGAAGCTCGGCGGGCGGCGGCTACTCGACCGCGCACGATCTACTGCGACTGTTGAACGCGTTGCGGGAACATAAAGTCACCAGCGCACCTGAAGCCGGCATGGTGGGGATTGCAGGCGGCGCGCCGGGGTTGAACGCCGCGGTAGAGGGTGGCTTGCCGGGCGGCTACGATGTGATCGTGTTGGCGAACCTCGATCCGCCGGCGGCGGAGCGAGTGGCGAAGCTCATTCGCACATCCCTAGTGGGGACCCGGTGACCCCGGGCTGCGCGCTGAGCCGCGCACGATGTCCACGCGCAGCTCGACCCAGCCATCTACCTGGCGATACTCGACGCGCAGCTCGTGCTTGCCCGCCGGGAGGGGGGCGTAGTCAACCTGGGACTCGTGGGGCGTCCAGTTATCGATCGCCAATACGTCATCGATCCAGACGCGCACCGCGTCGTCGCTGATCGTCCGCAGCGAGTAGATGCCTCGCGGCAGGTCGACGGTGCCGGTGGCCGAGAGCGACCAGTTATTCTGCGGCAGGAACGCGTACGCCGCGGGCGGCCGGTACCACAGGAAATCGAGACGGGGGAGCACGCGAGTCGAGTCGAGCATGCGCACCGTCCAATCGATCCGCGGCTCGAACCGTCCATACGAGAAGCGCACACCGTGCGACTCGAGCGTCACCTCCCAGTCGTCAACTGAGTCGGCCCGCGGGAGGACGGCGATGGTGTCGCCGATGTCGCCGATGTTCCGTGATAGCCCCGCGCCACGCTCCGACACCACGAGCCAGCGTCCCCGCGGACCGAGAGTCACAAGCTTGAGCGAGTTGGCACGCGACGAATCGCCGGCCGGGGGCCACGGGGGCCACAGTTTGGGGGTGCTGTAGTCGTACGGTCCCCACTCGTCTACGATGATCGAGGCGCGATCACGCCGGGAGAGGTCGGAGGCGGGAAACGTCATGGAGTCGCTGCTGAGACGGGTTATGACCGATGGTCGAGGTTGGTGGGGGGTGGCAGAAGTCGTATCCAGGCCTGCCGTGTTGCGCACATTCAGTCTCGTGCGGTTGCCGACGAATTCGTTGCCCACGATTCGATAGTCGCGGCTCCGGGTGTCGTGGTGCTTCGGATATCCCCAGTCGGAAGGCTCTATGGAATCCGCCCACAACCTGATCGCCGTCGAGTCCTCATCGAACCGATTCCCGGTGATCATGTTGTCCTGGCCGTGCTCGATGGCGATTCCCGTGCGGTTGCCCTTGAAGTCGTTGTCGCTGATCTCCGTTTCGAAGCTGTAACCACCCCACACGCCGTACTCGCTGCCCCAGGCACGGTTCGCCATGACGCGGTTGCGGCTGAAGGTGATCTCGACGCCATTCGCCGTGGCGTAGCTGACATCGTTCCCGTAAAAAAGATTGTCGTTCGCCCCGCCGCTGCCCGAATCCATCGTCGTCTGACCGGCCCACAGGAAGACGCCGTCGCCGCCGTGCGTCAGGGAGTTGTAGGCGACGGTGTTGCGACAGCTTTGCTCGAACAGCAGCAGATCGGCGGAATCCTGCCCGCGCGAATAGAAGCGATGGCTGTAACCGCGGACGTTGTAGTCAAGTCGGTTGTGGACGATCGTGTTGTCGGAAGACCGATACAATCCGATTCCGAGACCTGAGTTGAACGAGATGTTGTTGTCGTGGAGCATCACGCCATGGGAGCGCACCAGCAGCACCCCATTCATGCCACGAAGTGCGACGTTGCCACGCAGCTCCGTGCTGTCCGCCTCTTCCAGATAGATCGCCGCGCCGAAGCGCAGCCATTCCCGATTCTCGTTGTGATGAAACGACAACCAGTCGACCAGGCTCTCGTGCTCGATCAGGCTGAAGAGCCGCGGCTTCCAGTTGTCGCTCACGTCGTTCCCCGCGAGCACGAGGCGGCGGGTCCGGCGCGCGAGAATCCCCACCTTGTATCCGCGGATTCGCGCATTCTCAACCCGCACCGCGTTGCCCCCCTCGATCACGATCGCGGTGTCTGTCGCGAAGTCGGGCGCGCTATCAGGGCTGATGCCTTCGAGCACCGCGCCGCGGAAATCGACGGTGATGTTGTCGCCGCGGATGACGATCGGCGGGCTCCCCCGGGAGAACTGGTACGTCTTCGGGACTACCAGGACCGAGCGGGTGATGATCATCCCGGGCTGGAGCGCGACGACCCGGGGCCCTTGCGCAAGCACCAGTGCCAGCAGCAGCATGATGCCAACTTATGCACGCGACCGAACTTCCGCTCATCACCGCCCTGCCGTTTGTCGCGCTGCTCCTTGTCATCGCCCTCGCGCCGCTCATCGTCCCCAAGTGGTGGCACCACAATCGCAACAAGGCGCTCGTATCCCTGGCGATCTCGGCCCCGATTCTCCTGTACCTGGGCAGCACCGCTCCCGAGCTGCTGAACGAGAAATTCCACGAGTACCTGAGCTTCATCGTCGTCATCGCCGCGCTCTATGTGATCGCGGGGGGAATTCACGTCGAGGGGTCCCTCGCCGGGACACCGCTCGTGAATACGGGCGTGCTGGGGCTGGGCGCCGTGCTCGCGAACCTGCTCGGCACGACGGGCGCGTCGGTCCTCCTCATCCGGCCCCTGCTCCGCGCCAACAAGCGTCGCAAGCGCGTCGCCCACGTCGTCATCTTCTTCATCTTTATTGTCGCGAACTGCGGCGGCGTGCTCACCCCTATCGGCGACCCGCCATTGCTGCTCGGCTACCTGAAGGGCGTGCCGTTCGACTGGACGCTCAGGCTCTGGCCGCAGTGGCTCATGATCAACGGCATTCTGCTCGTGGTCTTTAATGTCTGGGACCGATGGGCGCTGAATGGGGACGAGCAGGAGCTGCAAAGTCACGAGCCGCTGCGCATCACGGGCGGTCTCGAGATGCTGGTGTTGCTCGGCATTATCGCGACGATCCTGCTGGCCGGTAGCTCGCTCATCATTCTCGGGCTCGCGGTGCTGGGCTATTTCGCCGGTTCGGGCGACCGGCGCACGAGGAACGCCTTCACCTTTGGCCCCATCATCGAAGTGGCCGTGCTGTTCGCAGCGATTTTCGCGACGATGGCCCCGGTCCTCGAAATGCTGAACGCATGGGCACAGCGGCCCGACTTTGGACTAACGAGGCCCGCGCACTTTTTCTGGGCGTCCGGAGCGCTGTCGAGCGTGCTCGACAATGCGCCGACCTATCTCGCGTTCGTCGCCAGCGCCGCCGGTCTGCAGGGCGTCGCGCCGCACGGGGCCTACATCGGCGCGATGGCGCTGAACCCCGAGGCGGCGAAACTCCTCGCGGCGATTTCGACGGGGGCCGTCTTCATGGGAGCGAACACCTACATCGGGAACGCGCCGAACTTCATGGTCAAAGCGATAGCCGAAGAGAACGGGGTGAAGATGCCGTCGTTCTTCGGCTATTTGGGTTACAGCATGGGGATTTTGGTGCCCCTGTTTGTCGCTATCTCATTGATCTTTTTCCACACGTAAGCCGTCCAACGCGCGCATGCGGGCCGCGGTGGCGATGCGCGTCGTTTCCTCGATCAACGTGTCCCAATGCCGAAGCCCGATGCGGGATCGCACGCGCTGCTGTACGCGCTCCCAGCGCGGGAGGGCGCGCTGCAGTTGTCGTTTGCCCGCCGGCAGGATGGTCCACAACCGCTCGCGGCGGTCGGCACCGGCCCTGCTGCGGACCCAACCCCGCTGCGCGAGCGGTGCCAGCGTTCGCGTGAGTGTGGTACTGTCGATCGCCAGGAACTCACCGAGCGCGCGTTGCGTCAGGGGCCGGTCCTCGTGTCGCGCGAGCACCTGGAGCAAAGTGAGCTGCTGCGCCCCGACACCGGTTGTCCCGAGGGCTCGATCGTAGAGTCGAGTCATGGCGCGCGCGGCGCGACGCAGGCTCGCGCACGCGCACACCAGATCCGGAAGGATGTCAGCGCGCATTGATCCGGCGGAACAGGACAATGTGGCTGGCGGCCAGCACCGGCACAAAGAAGAGCGGCACCAGAATCAGCGGCAGCCGCACGAGTGGCTCGACCCCGGGCACGAGCGCCTGTCCGGACACCCAGGCCGCGGTGCTCACCGCGACCGCCAGATCGAGCAGGCCGAACAGGTTCCAGAGGTTGAAGGCCAGTTTCGGGCGTGCCGGCGACTGGGCGAACGCGACGAATCCCAGGGCGATCACTGCGGCCAGGATGTCCCCCCAACCTGCGCGCTGCGCGAACATCGGCGCGAGCACGCCACGCGCGCCCAGCCACAGAAAGACCACGCCCACCAGCCGAACACCGTGCAATCCAACCAGGACGCGCCACGGCAGAGCGTCGACCCAGGCGCGCACCGTTCGAGATGCCGTGGTGACGATGATCGCTGCCGCGACCAGCGCCAGGATGATCAGCTGAGGTCCCGGAAATGCGAGGCGCGCGAGAACACCCGTCGCACCGACGGCCAGCGCGGCGGTCAGCCAAAGGACTAGGGCGATCGGGACAGTGCGGGGCGTCGGAAGCACGGCGGTGGTCATGGGGTGTCCTTGATAAGGTACAGTGGGATATACCTGTATATACATCTATTGTCCCTAGACGACAACAAACCCGGGGGAAGGTTCCCCGGGTTATGATAGACTCGTGGCTTTAACCCCCTTCGCCCAGCAACGCCGCGCGATTGAAGCGCCGCTGGGGCCCGTGCTCGTCGTCGCTGGTCCCGGTGCGGGCAAGACCTACTGCCTCATCTCGCGCATTCAGCATCTGATCGCGGGCGGTATCAGCCCGCACCGCATCTGCGCCGTCACCTTCACGAACCGCGCCGCCGAAGAGATTGCCCGTCGCAATACGCACGACGTATCGCGCGGCACGATTCACGCCTTCTGCCTGGCGTTGCTGCGCGAGTTCGCGGCCGACGCCGACTTGAGGCGCGGCTTTGGTGTGGCCGACGACCCGTACCAGAGAGTGATTCTCAGCCGGCTGCGCGTGCCGCTCGATCGCCGCGGCCAGCTGCTGACGTTGTTCAGCCGGCACCGCTTCCAGGGCTACCGCCTGACCGACGGCGACGCGCGTCTGTTTCGCGAGTACGTCTCCTGGCTCCGGGCGCGCAACATGGTGGACTTCGACGAGCTGATCACCAAGGCGGCGCCGCTCGCCGGGCGCGTCGCGGACCGCTGGGACTATGTGCTGGTCGATGAGTTTCAGGACGTGAACGCGGTCCAGTACGACTTGCTGAAGCGCCTGGCGGAGCCGCACGGCAACTTCTTTGCGGTGGGCGACGACGAGCAGTCGATCTTCGCATGGACGGGCGCCGACCCGATGGTGCTCGAGCGGTTTCGGCGCGACTACGACGTCGAGCCGATCATCCTCGACAAGAATCGGCGCTGCTCACGTCAGATCTTCGAGACCGCGCGCCGCGTACTGGCGCAGAATCCGCAAATCTTCCAGAAGCAGCTCACCGCCGACAAGGAGTCGCCCTACGCGGTGGTGGCGCACGCCTTTCGCGACGAGCACGAAGAGGCGACGTGGCTGCTCGACGACGTGCGCGCGGACCGCACCAGCGCCGGCTTGTCGTGGGGCGACTACGCGATCCTGTATCGCAAACACCGCCTGGGCGAGCACATCGAAGGCCGGCTGCTGCGCGCCGGCATCCCGTGCCGCCTCGCGCGCGGCCGCTCGCTGATCGAAGACGAGGTCATCGGCTACGTGATCGCGGCGCTCCGCGTCGTGCGGAATCCCGACGATGCGGCAGCGATGCACACCTTTGCCAGATGCGTCCTCTCGGAACACTTCCTCCAGGAGGTCGACGCGGCGCTCAGCGAGCACACCGATTTCCTCGTCTCCGCCCGCGCGCTCGCCGACCGCCGGCCGCCCAAGGATCCCGACACGCGCAAGCTGTGGCGCCTGATCTATCAGCTCGAGAATCTCCGCGCGCTGCCGCGCTCGCACGGCACATTGCCCGCCGTCATCGAAGAGATCCTCTCGCAGACGGTCGGTCCGTATCGCAACAAGCTCGAGGAGCGGCACGACGAGTTGACCGATCCGGCCGCGCTGCCGGAAGCCGTGGAGCTCGCGGTCAGACTGCGCAGCGCCACGGCGATCTCATTCGCGCCGCGGGGCGGCGTTGAGATCGCCTTGCGAGGGATGTTGGCGGCCGCCGGGTTCCGGAACCTGCCCTCGGCTCCCTCCGGGACGGTCATCGACGCTGATGCGCTGACCGTCTTCAAGGCGCTCCAGCTGCTCGATGCCGAAAAGCTCGACACCACGCTCGATGGCTACGTCACCTTTGATTTCGAGACGACGGACAACGACGCCGCGACGTGTGGAGTCGTGGAGATCGGCGCCGCGCGCGTGGTGGACGGCGACGTCGTGGACCGGTTTCAGTCGCTGGTGAATCCATACAAGCCGATCTCCTCCAAGGCCACGGCCGTGCACGGCTACACCGATGCCGACGTCGCCGGCGCCCCGCCGTTCCACGAAGTCTTCACGCAGTTCCGCGCCTTTGTCGGCAACGACGTTCTCATCGCCCACAACGGCATGAAGTTCGACGTCCCCGTGCTGCGTCGTCTTGCCGCCGGGCGCGACGGTGTCGACACGCTCACCTTCTACGACACATTCCCGCTGGTGCGCTCGCTGTCGCAGGACAGTCCCAAGCAGGAAGACATCGCGCACCGCTTCGGCATCGACTGTGGCCGGGCCCATCACGCGCTCGACGACGCGATCACGCTGGCCCAGGTGTACCGCGAGCTGCAGAGGCTCCGCGCGGTGCGGGCGCGCAAGGCGCTGTTGAGCAACGTGCTTGACTATCTGGGGCTCGCACTGGCGCTGGAGCAAGGAGCACGGAGCAAAGAGCAGGAGTTGCTCTTCACCATCGGTCGCTACCGCACACTGGGGCGCTAC
>WNFL01403495.1_pt1 | contig 10625 bp, 9 predicted proteins | sample 5400361 | NCBI WGS metagenome assembly WNFL01 (sample SAMN13153351, study PRJNA577476) | soil metagenome | isolation source: 40 cm soil on Douglas fir-dominated hillslope | place: USA:California | collected 2013-09-17 | reverse complement strand
CCGGTGCGGGTATTCGCGCTGGCGACGCACTAATCGGGCTCCCCTCCAGCGGCCTGCATACCAATGGATATTCGCTGGCGCGGAAGCTGCTGCTCGAGATCGCCGGTCACACGCCAGACACGCGCCTCGAAGAACTGGGCGACACGGTGGGCAACGAGCTGTTGAAACTTCACCGCAGCTATCTGCGGCCCTTGCGCGCGCTGCACGACAAAGGCGTGCTTAAAGCTGCCGCGCACATCACCGGCGGCGGCATCACTGACAATACGCCGCGCGTGTTACCGAAAGGACTGGGTGTGAAAATTACGCTGGGATCGTGGCCCGTGCTGCCGATCTTCGAGCTGCTGCGCAAAATCGGAAACATCCCGGAAGACGACTGGCGACGGACCTTCAATCTGGGCATCGGTATGATCTTCGTCGTCGCCCAGCGCGACCTCCCACGCGCCTCGAAAATTCTCGACCGACTGAAGGAGCCCTGGTACCAGATCGGCTCCGTCATCCGCGCGCATGGCGAGCGCGTGGTCTATCAATGACGGCCTACGAAGAATGAAAAAACGGCTCGGGATTCTTCTCTCCGGCCGCGGCTCGAACTTCGCCGCCATCGCGGATTCGGTCGCGGACGGCCGTCTCGACGCCGAGATCGCCGTCGTGATTTCGAATCGCCCCGAAGCGCCGGGTCTCGAAATCGCGCGCTCGCGGGGCCTCGACGCGGTGTCGCTCCCGTCCAAAGGCCTGGATCGCGAAGTTTACGACCGTCAGGTGATCGCCGAGCTGCGTCGCGCCAGGGTCGACCTGGTCTGCCTCGCCGGCTACATGCGGATTCTCTCCGGTCACTTCATCCGTGAGTTTCCCGAGCGTGTGCTAAACATCCACCCGTCGCTCCTGCCCGCCTTCCCGGGACTCGACGCGCAGCATCAGGCTTGGGAGCACGGCGTGAAATTCACTGGCTGCACGGTGCACTTTGTCGATGATGGACTCGACTCCGGCCCGATCGTCAAGCAAGCGGTGGTCCCCGTGCTCGACAGCGACACCGCTGTGACGCTCTCGCAGAAAATCATCCGCGCCGAGCACCGCACCTACACCGAGGCGATCGCCCTGGTGCTCTCCGGCCGTTATCGCATCGAAGCCCGTCGCGTGATCGAGACGCCTTAACGGCCGGCGATTCCGTTCACCACGTTCAGAATCTGTCTTCCCCATTGCAATCCGATCCTTGGGATCACCATCGCCGCGGGCAGAATCGCTCGTGTTGCGTATCCTGGGGTCGAGGCTCCGAGCGCATCCACGGCCAACAACATCAAAAGCGGCGAAAGTGACCGGCCGAATGCGTATCCGTCGCCCCATGCCCCGGGGTTACGCATGAAAACCGCGAGCAGTGCATAGATGTAGATCGCGATTGCCGCCATGCTCGTGTCCCTTGCCCATGCCTTGCGCCACGCCCCTAGCAGACCCAGCACAATTCCGACCAGAGCCAAATGGTCCAGCGCAATCGCGGTGATCTCGATCGCTGGCGGAGCATCGTAATGGCTGAAATGCAGCAGCCGGTAGACCAACCCCTCAAATGGAATGAATCCGATGATCCCGGGACTCTCGGGCGCCGTGTGCACCCAGTCGAATCGATACCAGGCTGCGGTTGGCACGACGGCGATGGCGAACCAGGCGGCACGCCACAGATCGCGTCTTATCAACAGATAGATGCAGGCTGCGGCGATCAACCCGATCCCGGTCTCGCGAGTCAGCCCCGCCAGCGCGCACACCAGCCAAAGCTGTCCCCATGCGCTTCGTCGAAAATACAAAACGAACCCAATACAGAACGCCGCCAGCGCCCCGTCCGTCAAAGTCCTGTCGATACTTACCAGTACCGCTGGTGTCAGCAGGAACAGCGCGCCCAGCCATGCTGGTTTTCCGAACTCCTGGGCAAGGCGCGCCGACCAGTAGGCCCCCAGCGCAACAAACGCGAGCACCATGCCGATCAGCGCCCGGTCGATGCGTGCGTCATTCCCCAGCGCTACCGCCCACGCCAACAGCGGCACCAGGATCCGGCGCGTACGGAACCGCGGCGCGTCTATGTAATTCGCAAATCCTCGCTGGAACCAGGGATCGTGCGCTATGTAGTGATACGCTTGGCCGTCGTAGCCGTAGCTATTGGGAATGAAGTAGATGTTTTCGGAGTCCAACGCAGGTGGATGCGGCATGAGTGAACCGGTGCAGAACAGGCCGGTCCAGTTGCCGCCGTAGCTGTAGTGAACCGTGAGCACCCACCAGCCGAGCGCTAGCGCCGCGGCCGCCAGTGCAATCCCCACTGCGTGGAATCGATCGCGCATCTCAAAAGGAACAGCATACCTTGGATGAGAAATCCTGCCGCCCGCAGGCACTACCCTGCGAACAATGCAGACAGTTCAGTATCGTCGCTGGGCGCCTTCCCAGAGTCAGCTTCGGATCGAGTTTTCGCCGGACCTTCTCCAGGAGATCCGCCGGAGAGGCAGCAACACGGACCGCACAGGCGTGCTTTACGGAATGCGCCATGGAAGGGAGGTGCGCGTGATGTCCGCCGCTAGCGATCCGCAGTTCGACCCCATCGGTACTTTCGCTTCCCGACTGCGCGGCGACGTGTTCCTGACTGAATCCGACCTGGAGCGCTTCGAACAAGCCAACGCCGTGATCGCCCTGGTAGTCGCCGGTGGGAAAGGAGGTTTCTTTGTGAAGAACTCTGACGGCTCGATTCAAAGCGTTCAGAGTTACGAAGAGTTTTCGATCGCCGAGGCGACGTCGCTGCTCGCGATCGCACCGATCAAACCTGTGGCCCGGTCTGCCTCACGTCGGAGGAGACGGCGACGAACGAAGAGTTGGGCGTGGGCGGCCGCCGCGTGCCTTGCTATCGTGGCGATTCCCCTGGTTGCCGCGCCTCTCCTGAAACCGCTCTTGCCGCGTCCGCGCCTGGGGCTTTCGGTGCTGGATGATGCGGGTCACCTGCGCATCACCTGGAACGCGAGAGCGATTCGCGGGCACGCCACGCTTGAAATCGAGGACGGCGGCGAAAATACCGTGCGGCCCGTGGATCCGGTGCAGACCAGCGCCGTCTATTCACCCCGCACCCAAGCGATCGAGGTACGGCTTAGCGAGATCGATACTAACGGCGCGGGCCGCCTCGAGCCGTCCGAGACCGATAGAGTTCGCGTGCAGGTCACAGACCTCGAGGACCAAGCCAGACAATTACGCGAATCCTCCCAGCGTAATCTCACGCGACTCACTGAGTTGCAGCATCTAACCGGGCGTCTGGCTGCCCGTCACTGACTAAAATGGGACGTGCAGATTTCCACCGCACGCTCACGCCGGTTTACAACGGCCGACGCCGCTGAAATCGCGGCCACGCATTACGACTTGGACGCGCTGCCTGAGGCGCTCGCGGGCGAATTCGACGACAACTTCCAGTTGACCACGCCGTCCGGCGTGTACGTCCTCAAGATCATGCGCGAGGGCTGCGAGAAATCGTTTGTCGAGATGCAAATCGCGGTCCTCGATCGATTACGCGATGCGGGATGCGCAGTACCGCAGGTCGCGGTTACGCCGCAGATGAATGCAATTGTAGCGGCGGAGGGCCGGCTGGTCTGGATGCTGAAGTGGCTGCCCGGCGGTCCGTTGGCAGACGCACGGCCGCGGACCACAGCGATGGCGCGCGATCTTGGCGAGTTGCTGGGCCGCATCGACCGCGCACTGACGCATTTCGATCATCCGGCGGCGCATCGGGAGCTGAAGTGGGACTTGGCGCGAGCGGGTTGGATTCGCGAATACGTCCATCACATTGATGACGAGGAGCACCGGGGGCTGGTTGAGCGGATTTTGGCAGAGTACGACGCCAGCGTTTCGCCGGCGCTGGGGAAGCTGCGCTACGGAGCGATTCACGGCGACGCGAATGATCACAACGTGCTGGTCGCGAAGGGCGCGGTCACGGGCCTGATCGACTTCGGCGACCTGCACTACACCGCCCTGGTCGCCGAGCCGGCCATCGCGGCGACGTACGCTGCGTTCGGGTCGGATCGGCCGCTCGAAATGATAGCGGCGGTTGCGGCCGGATATCACCAGACGTATCCGCTGACCGAAGATGAGATCTCATTGCTTTTCCCGCTGGTCCTCACGCGGCTCGCGGTCAGCGTGACGAACTCGGCCTACCTCAAAAGCATCTCGGCCGATCCCTATGCGACTGTGAGCGAAGATCATGCGTGGCGAGCGCTGGAGTTGCTAAGCGCGTTGCCAGCACGACTACCTACCTATGTTCTGCGGCGCGCCTGTGGGCTGGATCCTGTCCCGCAATCGGCAGCGATCACGGCGTGGATCAAGGAAAACGCCGCCAGCTTCGCGCCGGTTCTCCAGAGAATCGATCTACGCACCGAGCCATGCGTCGTTTTCGACTTGAGCGTCGGCAGCCTGCTGCTGGGGGCGAATCCCAGTGCGATAGAAACGCCGGCGCTGACGAAGACGTTGTTTGAGGAGATGTCGCGGGCCAACGTTCGCGTCGGCATCGGACGCTACGACGAGGCTCGCGCCCTCTATCTCACCGATTCCTTCGCGACCGGTACGCATCCAACCGACGACCGCAGGACAGTTCACATCGGTCTCGATCTCTTTATCGAAGCTGGCGCTGCGGTTTGTGCACCGCTCGACGGCGTGGTGCATTCGTTTGCGAATCGCGCGGCGAAGTGCGACTACGGTCCGGTGATCATCCTGAAGCACGAGCCGGCGGGCGCTCCGGCGTTCTTCACGCTGTACGGACACTTGTCGCTCGAATCGCTCGACGGTCTGCAGGTGGGCAAGAAAGTCGCGCTTGGCGAACGATTCGCGACCATCGGTGTGCCGCCCATCAATGGCGATTGGACCTCGCACCTGCACTTTCAGATCATCGCCGACCTGCTCGATTACGTCGGCGACTTTCCGGGCGTCTGCCTCGCCAGCCAGCGTGAAGTTTGGCTGAGCAATTCGCCCGATCCGAATCTCATGGTCGGAATTCCAGGGGAAACCTTCCCACTCTACGACGTGCCGAACGTAATGGTGACGATGATGCGCGAGAAGGCGGCCGGGCCGAGTCTGAGCCTCAGTTATCGCGAGCCCCTGCAAATCGTCCGCGGATGGAGGCAGTACCTCTATGACGAAACGGGCCGGGCGTATCTCGATACTTACAACAACGTCCCGCTGGTGGGGCACAGCCACCCGCACGTGGTCGAAGCGGTACAGCGGCAGATCGCGCTGCTGAATACGAACACTCGCTATTTGCATTTCGCCATGGCGAAGTACGCGGGGCTGCTCGCGGACGCGTGTGGGCTGGATGTTTGCTACTTCGTGAATTCGGCGAGCGAAGCGAATGAGCTCGCGATTCGCATGGCGCGGGCCGACACCGGCCGCGAGGACATCATCGTCCTGGAGCACGCGTACCACGGCCACACCAACACTCTGATCGACATCAGCCCCTACAAATTCGACGGACCCGGCGGGCGTGGGCGCATGCCCTGGGTGCATGTGGCGACCATGCCAGACGACTATCGCGGCCTGTATCGCCGTGACGATCCCGAGCGTGGCGTGAAGTACGCGCAGCGCGTCGCAAACATCTGCGAACGAACGTCGCCCGCTGCGTTCATCGCCGAGAGCCTGCCCAGCGTCGGCGGACAGATGGTGCTGCCACGTGGATACTTGCGCGAGGCGTACAAGCACGTGCGCGCGGCGGGCGGCGTCTGCATCGCCGACGAAGTGCAGGTGGGATTCGGGCGCCTGGGCGAATGGATGTGGGGTTACCAGATGCAAGGCGTCAAGCCCGACATCGTGGTGCTTGGCAAACCCATCGCGAACGGCTTTCCACTAGGGGCGGTTGTTACGACGCGCGAAATAGCGGATTCATTCAATAACGGAATGGAGTTCTTCAGCACCTTCGGCGGTAATCCTGTCGCGATCGCCGCCGGTCAAGCAACCCTCGACGTTCTGCAACACCAGCGGCTGCAAGACAACGCGCGCGACGTTGGAGCGTACTGGATTAAGAAGCTCCGCGCGCTGATGCAGCGGCACGAGATCATCGGCGACGTGCGCGGCGCAGGGCTGTTCCTCGGTGTCGAACTCGTTCGCAATCTCGGCACGCTCGAACCTGCAGCGGAGGAGGCTGCTTACGTCGTCAATCGCCTCCGCGAACGAGGGATTCTCACCGGCACCGACGGACCGCATCACAACGTGATCAAACTCCGCCCGCCGTTGATTTTCACCAAAGACGACGCTGACTTTTTCGTGCGCGTGTTCGACGAGGTGCTCGGCGAAGACGCGGTCACGGCGAATCTCGACGCCTAAGCGGCGGCGAGCCCGCGCAGATTCCAACCGCAAATCACGCTGGCCTCGAGCTTGTTGCCCGCCGGCCCCGGCCAGTGCGTCTCCAGACTGAGCCAACCCGCGTAGCCATCGTCCAACAAGGCGGCGATCTGCCCCTTCCAATCCACCGAACGCGTCCCCAGCGGTCCCCACTCCGGCTTGTGATCCTCCACGCGGCAATCCTTTGCGTGGACGTGCGCGACGCGCGCCGGATCCAGAATCCGGTAGCCATCCGGAAACGGCTTCTCCCCCGCCACCAGCGCGTTCGCCGGATCCCAAACCACTTTCAGATTCGGGTGATCCAGCGCGGCCAGCACCTTCGCCGTCTCGCGCGCCGTTCCGATGTTGCAGGCGTGCTCGTTCTCGATCCCGATGATCAGATTCTCCTTCGCCGCCAGGTCTGCGAGCTTGCGCAGTGCGTCAACAACAGGTTCGAGACACTCCTCCGGCTGCAGCGTTCTCCAGTACGAGAACACGCGTACGATAGGAGCGCCCATCTGCCTGGCGATCGCAAACGCCCGCTCCGTAAGCCGCGGCTGATCCTCGAACGTATGTTTGGACGCGAACACGTCCTGTTGAAACCGCGTATCCACCTTCGATACGCCCGGCAGCACGCACTTCAAGAGCGGCGACGCGATCGAAATTACCTCGAACCCGCAGGAATCCAATTGCTCCTTCGCGCGCGACAAATCGTCATCCGAGAGGTTCATGATATTCTGCCCGCCGACCACACGTAGCTCCGCTCCGGTCATGCCGATGGGCTTCATCGCGTCCAGCGCCTGGGCCAAGTCGGGGGAGAATTCGTCGGTGATCGCGGCAATGCGAAGTTTGGGGGTCATTGGGGTTCGGTGGGTCCTTCGATTTTACTGAACCTTACACCCGGCCGTTGCGTATGAGATGGATGGAGGCACCCGATGTTTTGCACCCGTTGCGGGACCAAACTCGACGAAAAAGCACGTTTTTGTTCGGATTGCGGCGCGTCGGTCGGCGGCGCACCCGGCGAAACGCAGTACACAAGTCCGCCGCGCCAGACGCACTTCGGAAGCGGCCTGTACCGTTCGCGCTATGACGCGAAAGTGGCCGGCGTGTGCGCGGGCATTGCGCGCCATTTCGATATCGACGTCTCGATCGTCCGGATTCTGTGGCTGCTGCTGACGATCTACCCGCCCGGATGCGGCCTCATCGCGTACATTATTTGTTGGATCGCGATGCCCAAAGAGCCTTTCCGCTCTCCGGCGTCCACACAGACCGTCCACTCGAACTAGGGCGGCGGGACCGGGAGGTCCCGCGCGGGCGGGGACACCCGCCCCACTACGCCGTTTGAATGCCGGCTGCGCGTTCCAGGCCGCGCTGTTCAATTTCTCTCTGCCGCATCACGAACTTCTGGATCTTCCCGGTGACCGTCATCGGGAACTGATCCACGAAGCGGAAATACTGCGGGATCTTGAAGTGCGCGATGCGACCTTTGCAGAACTCGCAGATCTCCGCTTCCGTCGCCGACTCGCCGGCCTTCAACTTGATCCAGCACGCGACGGTTTCACCCAGCTTCTCATCCGGCAACCCGATCACCTGCACGTCGGCGATCTTGGGATGGGTGTATAGAAATTCCTCGACCTCACGCGGATAGATATTTTCGCCGCCGCGGATGATCATGTCCTTCAACCGTCCGGTGATGCGGAAATAGCCATCGGGACGCATGGTCGCCAAGTCGCCGGTGTGCAGCCAGCCGTCCCGATCCACCGCGCGCGCAGTCGCCTCCGGTTCTTTGTCGTAGCCCTTCATCACCAGGTATCCGCGCGTGCACAGCTCGCCTTGTTCGCCGACCGCGACCGTCGCACCTTCCGGCGACACAATTTTCACTTCGGTCTCCGGACACGCATCGCCCACCGTCGAAGTACGCAGCTCGATCGACCCCTCCACCGACGCCAGCGTGATCACTGGTGACGATTCCGTCTGGCCATACATGATGGTCATCTGCGGGCAGTGCATGTCGACCAGGACGCGCTTCATTACCTCGATCGGGCAGGGCGCGCCCGCCATCACCCCCGTGCGCAAACTCGAGAAATCGTACTGCGCGAAATCGGCGTGCTGAAGCTGCGCGATAAACATAGTGGGGACGCCGTAAACGCTCGAGCAGCGCTCGTTCTGAATAGCCTGCATGGTTGCCAGCGCATCGAACGAGGGCGCGGGCAGCACCATGGTGGCGCCCGTAGCGATCACGGCCATGGTCCCGCCCACGCAACCGAAACAGTGATACATCGGCACCGGCACGCACATGCGATCCTGCTCGGTGATGCGCAGCCCGTTGGCCACGATGCGGCCGTTATTGATCAGGTTGCGATGCGTCAGCAACACGCCCTTGGGTGATCCCGTAGTGCCGGACGTGTACTGAATGTTGACGACGTCGTTACAGTCCGCCGGTCCGGTCCCAGCATCCACGCCCGACGCGATCATCCGATCCCACGAGTCTTCGCCAAGATAAATCACGCGCTTCAATGCGATATCCGGTGCGCAGGCGATCGCCTCCTCCAGAATGTTCTTGTAGTTCGAGCGCGCGTCGGCCGCGCGCAGCACCAGCGCTTTCATTTCCGACTTGCGGAGCACATACGCCAGCTCGTGCGCGCGATACGCCGGGTTCACGTTCACCTGCACCAATCCGGCTCGTGCGCATCCGAGCTGAAGATAGATCCACTCCGCGCAGTTGGTCGACCACACGCCCACGCGATCGCCCGGTGCGAGCCCCAACCCGATCAGTCCACGCGCCATGCGTTCGACTTGCTCGGCAAGCTCCCGCCAGCTCAGCCGGATTTTCTGGTGACACACCACCAATGCTTCGCGATCGGGAAATCGCGCGGCCGTGTCGGCCAGGACTTGAGGCGTCGTTTTATTGGATAAGATCAGCGCGGGCCCCCGCGCATAGCTGAGCTGCGGATCGGACATCGGGTCGATTCTAGCACCGCCGGGCTCGATTCCAGTGTTGCTCAAAGAGTGGGACAATTTCGTGATATGAGATCGACCGCTCTTCTGCTCTGCACCCTTGCGGCCGTGGCTCCCGCCGCGACCATCGATCAATATCTCAATGCACCCTTTGCCAGCGGATTGTCGACAGCGCCCTCGGGCGGCAAAGTGATCTGGCTGCTCAACGAAAAGGGCGCACGAAATATCTGGGCCGCGGCCGCGCCGGATTATAGGGGCCGCCGGCTCACCTCCTTCAAAGAAGACGACGGCCAGGAAATTGGCGAGATCGCCTGGAGCGCCGACGCGAAGTCGATTATTTTCGTCCGCGGCGGCGACCTCGAAACCAATGGCGACAACCCCAACCCGCGCAGCCTCCCGCAAACTCCCGAAATGGCCGTTTGGTTAGTCCCGTTCGAGGGGGGCGCGGCGCGCAAGCTCGCAGAAGGCCGATCGCCCGCGGTGTCCAAAGACGGGCAGGTGGCGTTCCTGCGTGCCGGGCAAATCTTTCTAACCAATTTTGCCGGCGACAAACCCAGCGAGATCGTGCATACCAAGGGACGCTCCGGCGAACTCCGCTGGTCGCCCGACGGAACGCAGCTCGCGTTCGTGAGCACTCGCACGGATCACTCCTTCATCGGCGTGTGGCGAGTCGAAGACAAATCGCTGCGCTATCTTGACGCCAGCGTCGACCGCGATACGAGCCCCGCATGGAGCATCGATAGCCGGCGCATCGCGTTTATCCGCCAGGCGGCGGGCGGCGGACGCGGCGGACGCACCGCGCGCGATCCCTGGTCGATCCGCGTGGCCGATGTCGCAACCGGCACGGGGCGCGAAGTGTGGCGCGCCGATCGTGGACCCGGCAGCGCCTTCTACGCGATGGTCGCCGAGAATCAGATCCTGTGGGCGGATGGCGATCGCCTGGTTTTCCCGTGGGAAAAGGACGGGTACCGGCACCTCTACTCGGTGTCGGCCGAGGGCGGCAAAGCGACGCTACTCACACCCGGCGATTTCGAAATTGAGCACGTATCGCTGGCGCGCAATCGACGCGATCTGCTGTATTCCTCGAATCAGGACGATATCGATCGCCGGCATATCTGGCGCGTTTCCGCGGCAGCGGGCGGCGCGGCCCCCGTGCCGATCATTTCTCAAAGTGGCGGTCGGTTGGGAGAGGGGCTGGAAGTCACGCCGGAAGACGCCGGCGACGGTGCGGTCGCGTTTCTGCGTGCGAGCCCGCGTGAAATCATTCGCGCGTCGGTGAAGATCGGCAACGGGGTCCCGAGGGATCTGGCGCCTGAAAGCATCCTTTCGGATTTTCCGCTAAACGATCAGGT
>WNFL01372856.1_pt1 | contig 10626 bp, 10 predicted proteins | sample 5400361 | NCBI WGS metagenome assembly WNFL01 (sample SAMN13153351, study PRJNA577476) | soil metagenome | isolation source: 40 cm soil on Douglas fir-dominated hillslope | place: USA:California | collected 2013-09-17 | reverse complement strand
ATCTACGTCTGGTTCGATGCCGTAATTGGTTACTTCTCTGCCTCAGTGGAGTGGGCAGAGCGACAGGGCACACCGGAAGCCTGGAAAACCTGGTGGGTACCGGATCAGACTGATCCGCCGGTGAAGTCCTACTACTTTATTGGCAAAGATAATATTCCGTTCCACGCGATTATCTGGCCTGCAATGCTGATGGGCTATGGCAATCGTAACCTGCCCTATGATGTGCCCGCGAACGAGTTTATGACCATGAGCGGAGCCAAGGCTTCGAGCAGCCGGGGCAACGTGATCTGGACGCGAGATGTATTGGACAGGTACAGCGCCGATGCGCTGCGCTACTACCTATCGGTCACCGCTCCCGAAGGACGAGATACCGATTTCACGTTCGAGGAATTGATTCGCCGCAATAATGACGAACTGGTAGCGACATACGGCAATGCCGTGCATCGCACATTGACTTTCTTACAGAGCAAGTTCGGCGGGATTGTGCCACATCCACAAACCCTGCGCGAGGCGGACCGGGAGATACTGGCAGAGGTAGAAGGTGGCTTCGCAGTTGTAGGGCACAACATTGCCAACTGCCATTTCAAAGAAGGCATCAACGCTGCTATGGCCGTAGCCCGTGCCGCAAACCGCTACCTGGACGAGCAGGCACCCTGGAAACAGATCAAGGTGGATCGCGAGGCAGCCGGTACGACAGTCCATGTGATGTTGCAGGTGCTGAGTGGTTTGCACACCCTTTTCAGCCCATACCTGCCATTCTCATCTCAAAAGCTGCATCATTACCTGGGCTTTGAGGGCGATGTGACCAATGCAGGCTGGCGATTGACGAAAGTTCCAGAGGGCATTACGCTGCCCGTTCCAGCGCCGCTGTTCCCCAAGCTGGAAGAGGTGGCAGCAGTATAGTTGCCTATAAAAGTCGCTGCTGCTCAACAGGCTCTGGACAATATCACATTGGATGCCTATGGCATCACTTCTCCACCCTGGAGAGAGCTAGCAGAGATGGGTTTACCGTGGACTAAGAACTAGTAGCGGTTAACTCTCCAGATTCCTTTCTATATCCAAATCCTGCCCTGGCGCGTGGAACTTTCGCCGCCGGTGCAGGCGGCTTCGGTTTGAGGTACGACCACATTAAGTGGTGGATGCCCGGTGAACTGAGCATGATTTTCCTGGTCTTCACCCTCGACCACCGTTTAATGTGGCTCTATCGTTTCTCTTCCTGGGTGCATGATAAAGTTGTAGTCAATCAGACAATCAGGAACTCACAGCTCCGCCCAACCTACAAGCAGCAATGAGTTAGCACTTGAGGCAATGGTTTTTGGTATACCAGCGCTGAGATCACCAACGACCAGCGACTGGGCATTACTCATCGGGTTGGAAACTTTGAGCGCATAGAGCATACCCTCATGAGAAGTAATTGCCCAGGGAAGATAGCTGGAGGAGGCAAAGTCGAGGATCAAGTCTTTCGTCTGAGCAGCCATCAATTGAGTAAGTCCACTGCCATTGGTATTGATTTTCCATAGTGTTGGAGGGCTATTGGGTTTGTCAAGAATAAAGATGAGGGCTGAGTTGGAGAGAACTCGCGCAACTATCATCCCCCCTGGCGGATCGTGATACACCGTACGGAGCGCACCACCTGGGATTGGTCGCATGTTAATAGCGCTTGGGCCGCCTGGAGAATAAGCACTGCATATCAATTGCTGGTTATCTGCCGTCACATCATAGTCTTGACAACCATTATCCTCAGTAGCAGTAATGGCCTGCAGATTGCTCCGTTGTTGAGCCACATCCTTCCTGATATCACGCAAGAGAGCGAGCTGGTGCGGAAGCGCTCCACTTCCCCTGACCGTGCCAAGCAGATAAACACCGTTATTTGCCCATTTCATGGGGACATAGATCAGATAGTGCTTCGACGGCAAGGGATTGAACTGTTGTGTTTTGAGGTGGCCAGTTGTCTTGTCCTGTGAAGAAGAGGAGGACAGCGAGGACATCCAGGAGGTGTGCAGTTGCCCTTGCGTGCTCCCTGGGTAGTTCGGTTGGAGCGGCGACAACTCGGTGCGGAGTTTCCCTGTCGTCATATCAAGGAGGTACAGCATGCTTATGCTCTCATCCTGGTTCACCTGGTTGAACACCAGGAAACGTTGATCGGGCGATAGGAGCGCGGCATCAGTGCTCGTCTGTGCAGGTGCACAGTACAGCGTTTGTAAGTACTGGCCGTCCACCCGTACAAGTTGTAGAGCGAATTGGTCTTGTAAAAGTGACACAAGGAGAACCCATTGTCCATCCGGCGAAACATTCGCCTCCTGGATCGTCTCGGTTGCATGTGTCTGGAGAATAGTCTGTAGTGAGCCAGTAGTGACATTGTAGCGCTGCAGTATGCTGCTACCGCCTTGTTGAGAGACATAAACAAGATTTGGATGGTTGCCTGCCGTTAGAGGTGGCATGATAGCAGCTCGTGCGGTTGCCTGGGCAGGGCAGGTCTGTACTACTGCTTGTCCAGGTGCGGAGGTTGTAGGAGGAATTGCTGTCTGTGTTGGAGTAGAGGCTGAGGATGCCTCGTTTGCTGAGAGTTGACCGCAGGCACTGGGCAAAAGAAGAAGACAGAAAATAGTGCAAAAGCATTGGAAACGCCGCCAGGTGTGATACATAGCTATCCCCTCGTTGCTAGTTGTAGACAAGTACTATCTGGAGGCACTATAACAGTCAATGAGGTGTTTTTCTGTGAAATGCTTCACAGTTCACTCCTATCCACCAGTTAATGGAATTCTACCCAATCTTGCCTGGCTCATGGAATACCCTCAAACTCAGGCATATATGGTATGATATATAACATTACTGTCCACTTCCCTCTCAACGTTTTGAGACAAGAAAAACAGGCTCATTGTAATAAGCCTGCTAACAAAAGCTGCTCCCAAAGGAGGGCCAGACCATGTCGAGCATTCCCAAGGTTAATGTGAGCGTCATCAATGGTGAAGTTAGCGGGTTCTACGACCCGCAATTCGAACTCGTAGCCGAAGAATTCGTGCGTAATTTCCAGGAGAGAGGCGAGGTCGGGGCATCGGTCTGTATCAAGTTGGAGGGCGAAACGGTGGTGGACCTGTGGGGTGGCATAGCCCGCACCGACACACAGACACCCTGGGTAGAGGACACTATTTCAATTTTATGGTCAGCAACCAAGGGAGCGACCGCTCTATGTGCCCATATCCTCGCTTCGCGGGGTTTGCTCGACCTCGATGCACCGGTAACAACCTACTGGCCAGAGTTTGGACAGGCCGGCAAGGAAATGATACCGGTAAAAATGCTGCTCAACCATCAATCCGGCCTGGCAGCCCTGAGTGAGCCATTGCGTCCAGGAGCTTTTTACGACTGGGAGCTGATGATCAAGGTGCTGGAGAAACAGGCACCTTTCTGGACGCCGGGCAGCATGCACGGGTACCATGCATTTACATTTGGCTGGTTGGTCGGTGAGGTTGTGCGCAGAGTATCGGGCAAGTCATTGGGAACCTTCTTCCGCGAAGAAGTGGCAAAACCATTGGGTCTCGATTTTTGGATCGGGCTGCCGGAAGAGTTGGAAGATCGCGTGGCACCCATGATTCCCGCTCCTCCTCCAGACCCGAATGGGCCTGTCTCCGCCATGTTTGCGGCAATGGTAGACCCCACCTCCCTTCAAACGCTGCTGATGTTCAATAGCGGTGGGCACATGGTGCCGGGGCCAGATGGCATATTAGGCTTCAACTTGCAGGCCGCTCATGCCGCCGAAATCGGTGCGGCGGGTGGGATATCGAATGCGCGGGGGCTGGCCGGTATGTACGCTCCACTTGCCAATGGCGGCAGTCTGAATGGTGTCGACCTTGTGAGCAAGGATACCCTGGCACGAATGGCAGCCGTCTCTTCAGCGAGCGGACTGGACGTGTCCATACTCGCTCCCACTCGTTTCTCGCTTGGCTACGTGAAATCTGTGGATAACCGCAGTGAACCCGGCTGTACAGAAAACGATAGTCTGATTATCTCAGAAGAAGCCTTTGGACACTCCGGCTTCGGCGGAGCGATGGGATTTGCCGAACCTGCCGCGAGGATGTCTTTCGGGTACGTCATGAATCGAATGGGCGATGGATTGGGTCTTAACAGTAGAGGCCAGAGCCTGGTGGATGCCACCTATGTTTCCCTGGGCTACTCGTCCAATGCTTCTGGAGCATGGATAAAATAACAAAAGACATGAGATGAACGCGGCGAGTGCGGGTTCGCACTCGCCGCGTTCATCTCATGTCTTGATGCAGCTTCATCGCAACTTTTTCCCCATAAATATTGCAACCTCGTGCTCAACTGGGCCAGGGGGGTAGAAGCGCTGGTGAATGCTAATTCACATTCTGCGTCTCTAACACTATGGCCCAGCAGCGCTGTTTGCGCGCCCAATCATCTGCGCAATTGAGCAACAGGGAACCGATGCCATAGCGGCGAAACTGGCGGCCAACAATGAGATCTTCAATACGCGCTACCGACCGCCATTCCTCCACGTTCAGCAAGACTACCCCCGCTACCTGACCATCCGCGAGGGCAACGTATCCGCCATTCATTCTGCTCAGTTTAGCCTCGACCTCCTCCAAAGTAGCTTCGTATCTGCAGTGATCTTTATAGAGGGGCGGCTCGACGGCTGTTTCTACAAGCTCAAATGCCAGTGCCGGTTTGTCTATGATACCTGGATTGTTATCGCCCCGCACCAATTGCCCACGCACGCGCAGGGTATAGATACGATCTGTCTCGAAACTGTTATCAAGTTCATGTAGAGATTGAGCATCATTGACATGTACGGCACGTACGTCGATGCGTGGTGTTGCGCCGTCCATACCTCTTCCCGCTTTCTCCCTTATCGCAAGGGTTGGTAGTTACCGGATCGGAAACGTATATCCTGCTGCCTCCGATCCCAGACATGCCGCACCGACGACTCCAGAAAAGTCTCCCAATTTGGCACGCAGGATTTTTGTTTTAGCGGCGGGTGCCGCAAGAGCCGTAATGCGCGCGCGGTGAACAGCGCGCTCAAAGAGTAAATCGATGGCCTCGATGACTCCACCTCCCAGAATAATACACTCGGGATTATAAAAGTTCATGACCGATGCCAGACCAAAGCCCAGGTAGTCAGCAGCCTCGGTGATAATCTCTGTCACAAGTGAATCACCGTGTGCAATGGCTTGCGCGAGCAAGCCGGAACGAATGATTGTTTCACCCTGCTTCAGTTGGAGCTCCGCGTCCTCGGAGAGAACTGAACTGCGGCCATGATGAATTTCCGCCATGATGGCTTTGGTGATCGCTGTACGAGAGGCATAGGCTTCCAGGCAGCCACGTGAACCACAGCCACAGATACGACCATTCGCCACGATAGTCATATGCCCAACCTCGCCGGCCGTGCCCGTGAGTCCGGTATACATGCGCCCATTCTGCACGATGCCAGCACCGATGCCGGTGCCTACGAAGATACATACAAAGTTGTTGTAACCCTGTCCCGCTCCATAGAGGTATTCGCCAAGTGCGGCTACCTCGACGTCGTTGCCAACGCCGACCGGCTTGCCAAACTGCCCACCCAGAATAGTCCCTAAAGGAAAATCCCTCACTCCCAGGTTTGGAGCATCTATAACAATACCTGCTTTGCGGTCAATTTGTCCAGCGGCCCCTACCCCGACCGCGACTATAGGAGCATCAACCGGTAGCTTAGCGGCATCGATAGCACCCGTGGCCAATTCGATAGTGCGCTTTTCTACGAAATCCTGCCCCTTTTCAGCACGCGTGCGTTTACGCGCCGATGCAACGACTTCTCCCGTAGTTATGTCAATAACCGCGGCCAGGGTTTTGGTTCCACCAAGATCGATGCCGAGGGCATATGCTTTCTGTTTTGGCATTACAATACTCACTTCTCACTTTTTCGTAAACGGTAGACTCAATCCAGGTTGAACATCCAGGTCAAGACCATGCTGTTCGCCCCGCAGCAAGTGAAAGAACGCGGCACTGCCAATCATAGCAGCGTTATCGGTGCAGAATTCGATCGGCGGATAATTGAGACGAATATTGAGTGGACTCAGTTCCTGCTCCAGGCGCGCTCTCAAGCTGGCATTGGCCGCTACTCCGCCTGCCAGCAGAACCTGCTTCACGTGGTACTCCTGCGCCGCGAGTCGGGTCTTGACGGCCAGTACATCAACAACGGCTTCCTGGAAACTGGAGGCCAGCAAAGGTACGCTGACACTACCTTTCTGAGCCGATTGTGCGCCCATGCGGGTATACTGGCTGACTTGCTTGCTCTCTTTGTTTCCGGATGCACGCGACTCCTGTTGATCTGCGGTAGCACCCTCCGCCAGGTGCAGGACCGCCGTTTTCAGCCCGCTGAAGCTGAAATCGTAGGTACCGCGCAGCCAGGCGCGGGGCAGCCGATAGGTATTGCGTGCCAGCGCGGGGGTTTTACCATGTCGCTCGAAGTCCTCTTCAGCCTGTTGCGCAGCCTTCTGAACAGCGGGTCCTCCCGGATAGCTCAGGCCTAAAATGCGTGCCACTTTGTCAAATGCCTCCCCTGCCGCATCGTCGCGGGTATGGCCCAGCAATTCGTATTGACCGTGCCCACGCACCAGCACGAGTTCACTATGGGCACCTGAGATTACCAGGCAAATCAAGGGGAAGGCCGGGTCGCCCTCTTGATATTCCCAGGCAGCATCGTCTGCACCTTGCGCTGATGCCTGGCCCGCTTTTCGCAGCCAGTTGGCATAAATGTGCGCTTCAAGGTGATTAACCCCTAGAAATGGGAGGCTGTGTGCGAGAGCTAATGCTTTACCGACGGTAAGGCCAACTAAGAGTGATCCGGCAAGACCAGGGCCATAGGTAGCGGCAATAGCATCGATGTTTTCCCAATTACACTCCGCCTGTTCCAACGCCGTTTCAATCACCGGTATGATGCTGGCAAGTTGTTGACGCGAGGCGACCTCTGGTACCACCCCTCCGTACCGATTATGAATCTCAATCTGCGAGGCAACCACATTCTGCGAGGCAACCACATTTGACAGCAGCAAACGACCATCTTTGACGATGGCAGCTCCAGTTTCATCACATGAACTTTCAATACCAAGTATAAGCATTTGACTATAATCCCGATTGTAATGTGTTAGTTTGAGAACTATGCATTATTCCATAGCGGCGATACTAATACGTTCTTGCGAAAACGTTCTGATTATCCACTTATTACGCCTCAAGTTTCTTATAAAGCGCGGCTTTCAACTCCTGAAATTTTTGTTTGTAGGCAGGAGAGTTAATCTCATCAGTCCACATGATCAACGCATCTTCCTGGTTATCGCTATAGTAGCGATGGCGCAGCCCGGCCTCGCGGAAGCCATACTTTCGGTACAGATTTTGCGCAGCATAATTGGAGACACGGACTTCGAGCGTGACCCACTTCGCCCCAATATCATAGGAAATATCTATCAGGCTTGCCAGCATGAATTCTCCTAACCCCAGGCGGCGGTAATCAGGATGCATGGCAATCGTGGTAATATGAGCCTCGTCGACCATCAGCCACAATCCGGCAAAGCCAACGATCGAAGCCAGGTCGGGCGACGATGCCGTGGCAGTCGGACGGCCCGGCAACAGCGAGAGCGGAAAGAAACGGCGTTGTCTATCAGGCTCTTGCTCAGGCCTGCTCTGAGCGGTAACGCGCTCCTCGGTGATTCTCTTATCGCGCAATACAATGTAGTGTGCCCACCGGTTGTCCTGTAACTCTTTGCGATAGGCGCTCGGAGGCCAGGTCGATGGATAAGCCAGGCGCTCGATCTCGATGACACGAGGCACGTCTGACATTGCCATAGGATCAATGACGTAACGCACCCTCTCCCCTTTCTGTCTGACCCGTATCAGTCGATCGATGTGGTTTCTTTCCCAGGAGCGGCTGCTTGCGAGTACTGGTTGTTATTGAAGGCCGTCGTATATACAATGGTTCGAGTAGTAAAGGATCGTCTACAATTCCATCAAGTAAGCGCTGGATAGCGAGCCTTGCCAGCGTGGAAGCATGGCGTGTCGACTGAAGCGCATTGACAAAGAAACTTTGCTCCGGCATAAGTTGACGCAAGGTCTCGCGTGCCGCTTCACTGATCTCGCCGCAAAAAAGCAATGGCGAGAGGTCGCGTTCACCAGGAATGCCCATCCACGTACTGACTTGCTCTTTCAGATAGGTACTGAGATGTTCTGGTGTGAGCAGCAGGTAATCGCTCAATCTTCGCATTTGATAGGTGATCTCGCCTTCATCGTCAATCGCATCAAAGATATAACAAGCGACATACAACTCGGACCGGCCCGCGTCCAGAATGGAACAAACCGGGCCATGCCATTGCTGCTGCTGGGCGGCGATAATATCCAGCGTACTCACCCCCACGAGCGGCCTTTGTAGTGCAAAAGCAAGCGCTTTGCCCGTGGCGACGGCCACGCGTAATCCGTTGAATGAACCTGGCCCCGTGGCAACCGCCACGCCATCGATATCCTGCATGGTATTACCGCATTCGGCCAGCACGCCTTGAATGCGGTCCAACAACTCCACACTGTGGTTGTTACCTACCTGCCAGGTATATTCGCCATACAAGGTGTCCTCGCTGCAGAGAGCAACGCTTGCCTGGCGCGTGGAAGTATCAAGAGCCAGTAGTAGCATAGGTATTTTTCTGAAACTGTCGCAACAGTTCGCAATAGTCCTGTCCCGTTGCGATGAATAACAGGCCGCGCTTCGTCTCACTCATCATTTTCATACGAATACGCAGGTGATCGGCCGGCCACAACAGGTCAGCCTTATCGGCCCATTCAACAACACAGACGCCGTCACTATAAAAGTAGTCTTCAAAACCGAGATCAAAAATCTCTTCAGGATTATCCAGTCGATACAAGTCAAAGTGATAGAGTGCTGGGCCAACACGGGATTGAGCATGTGGCCCTCCCGTGGCACGCGGCTGTCCAGGATATTCTTTGAGCAGCGTGAAGGTTGGGCTATTGATATGCTCAGTTATGTCCATTCCTCGGGCCAATCCCTGCGTGAAAGTCGTCTTGCCCGTTCCCAGCTGGCCGCTGAGCAGAATGAGTTCTCCCCCATGCACTATCTCACCCAATCGCATACCCAGCCTCTGTGTCTGAGCTGCGCTATGACTGATGATGTCCAGGGTGAGGCTGCCTTCCTCCTGAGAATGTCTGGTCAATATGCTACCCTTCACGCCTGCTTGCCTATCCACTCCATATAATTCTCGAACACACGCACCTGGCACCCTCGTGGGGTGCCATCGGATTTCCTTTCATAGTAAGGTCGCTTATCCACTCCATTTTGCTTTGTGAATGGAAAAGAACCCCAGCCCTTGAGTGACAATCACTGCAAGGTAACAAACATTATAACACAGTTAGTTGTATCTGCATCAACGGTGTTTGGCCGTTTTCCGATGGATGAGCGTCAAATTGTCGGGTGAAAGACCCCCGCCGGGGGCGACCACGAGGGTCTCCCTGGCGAGGGTCTTTCACCCAGCATTATGAGGCACCTGGTTTCTCAATCAACGTAGCTTTGCCCCACAATTGCGGCAATAGAGAGCATTGGGACGCACTCGATTGCCACAATTCGGGCAGGTCTGCGTCTGTGGCTGCTGCGGCTGTGGGCGAGGCTGCCAACCCGCCCCTGAAGACTGTGGCGCTCCCTGCGACGGTGGAACGGAAGGAGAAGGCGGGGCATAATTAGCCGTTGGAGCAGGAGCGAGTTGAGCCGCGGGATACATTTCATTTTTCATTTCCTGCAACTGCACTTCGCGGTTTTGCACATCATGATCAAGTTCCTGGATGCTGGCACATAAACGTGAGAGCTGCTGATCGGTCAACTTGTTCTGTTGATAAAGGTTCATCGCAACCTCTGCCAGTTCGTCGAGCAACTGCTGGCGCTGCTCGAAGAGTTTATCGATTTCAGTTTGTTTGCTGCGCACACGCAGTTGCTTCTGCGCCTGCCAGCTCGTGCGGCTGACAGCGGAACTCACCATATTTTTTGCGGACTCTACAAAATCTGACATGACTTACGCCTCCCTCTTCAATACGTATGTATTTGATGTTATCCTTCTTGTTTCTTGTCTGCGTGATGTTAGCCGGTAACGGCATGCTGGTAGACGCGTATTTCCTCGAATTTACCAGCCTGGTTAAATTGCACCGCCACAACGTCTATTCTCCATGATCGCTGTGAACAGTTATGCACATCGAGGTAATAAGAAGCTACCTCGAGTATTTTTTGTTGTTTACGAGGTGTCACCGCCTCCTCTGGACGGCCAAACGCTGTCCCACGGCGCGTTTTCACTTCTACAAAGACCAGTTCGCCTTCATGCTCGGCCACAAGATCAATTTCTCCATGCTGGCAGCGAAAGTTACGCTCCAGGATGGCATATCCCTGGCGTATCAGCGCCTCACCTGCCATTCGTTCACCCGTTCGGCCCAGACCCTGGCGTGCTGCTTTCTTTTGCCTCACCTGAGCAGGTACAGGACCTGGCTCTGAAGCAGTGGCATCCTTCACGAAATATCTCTTTCGTTATAAGTAATACGGCGTTTTGTTGATCGAGTTGTAGCCTCAGTTGGAGGACGCGATGAATTGCGCCTCCGCTT
>WNFL01424545.1_pt2 | contig 10628 bp, 9 predicted proteins | sample 5400361 | NCBI WGS metagenome assembly WNFL01 (sample SAMN13153351, study PRJNA577476) | soil metagenome | isolation source: 40 cm soil on Douglas fir-dominated hillslope | place: USA:California | collected 2013-09-17 | reverse complement strand
CGCGACCTGGCCCGGCTCGAGGCGCCTGCCGGGATACAGCTGCAGCATCACGGAAGCGGTGGCCTTGCGCGCATCGCGCAGGAATACCGTGGGCTTGGGCAGCGCCAAATGAACTCGCGCGCTCTTCACACCCTGCACCTTGATGATGGTGCGCGCCAATTCCGTCTCGAGCACCGATTGGTAGCGCGCGCTCTCCATCATGGAGCTCGAGCCGAGGGCGGATTCCTTCTGAATCATCTCGATGCCCATCGAGTCGCTTTGCGGCAAGCCCTGACTCGCCAGGCGGATTCGCGCCTCCTGCACCTTGGATTCGGGCACCGACACGGCACCCGACGGATTGAGCTTGAATTCGATTCCGGCCGCCGTGAGCGCATCCATGACCTGGCCGCTCTCGCGTTCCGAGAGCTGGCCGTACAGCACCGTGTAGTTCTGCCCCTGCGACCACAGAACCAGCCAGATCGCGGCGGCAACGGCCGCGGCGACGCCCGCGAGCAGCCCGACTTGCTTGAGCCCCGGAATGTCCGCGAGGCTTCGCGAGGGAGGCAGCGGTGAAGGTACGATGTCAGCCATGGATTAAGCCTCGCGATCGGTCAGACCGACATATTCATTACTTGGGTGTAGGCGTCGACGAGCTTGTTGCGCACTTCGGTCATGGCCCTGAAGGCCAGCCCCGCCTTCTGCACTTCCAGCATCACCCTCGTGAGATCGACGCTCTTGTCGCCGGCTTCGTAGGCGTCCGACAGCGCGATCGCTTGGTTTTGCATGGTTGCAATACGGTCGACGGAATTCTTCATCAGGCCGGCAAAATCCGAGGGTTGCGCGCCCGCGGCCGGCGGCTGGGCGACGCCCGATGCCCGCGCCTGCAGCGAACGCATTTCCGCCAGCACTTGTTGAATCTGCATGCTGCTCATGTCTAGACCGCCATTAGTTGTTGATCGTGCATGCGCGGCACGCTGACGCCGGCGGCCTTGAGCTGCTGCAGCTTGTAGCGCAGCGTGCGCGGACTGATTCCCAATCGCTCGGCGGTCAGTTTGCGGCTACCCCCGGTCACACGCAGCGTCGCCAGAATCAGCTCGCGCTCGCGTACCTTCAGGTCGTGATCCAAGCCGATCTCTCGTGCCCGAAGCGGCACCGCGGTCTGCTCAGCCGCCGGAAAGCCCGGTTGCGCGCCGGGTGCGTCCGTTCCCGCGGCGCCCTCCGTAGCGGCGCCGGTATCCAAATCCGCGGCATGGATGATGCCGCCGGAAGCGAGCCATGCGGCCCGCTGCACGATATTCGTCAGTTCGCGCGCATTGCCCGGCCAGTCATGCTGCAACAGCTTGCGTTCGGCGTCGGCGGAGAGGCTTAGGGCAGCCTGACCGCCGCGCGCGCAAGCCTGAATGGCGCGGCGTGCCAGTGGCAGAATGTCGCCGCGTCTCTCGCGCAACGGCGGCAGCCGCAGCGACATCACATTGAGCCGATAGTAGAGATCGGCGCGAAAGCGCGCGGCGCGCACCTCCTCGGGTAAATCGCGATTCGAGGTGGCGATCAATCGCACGTCGAGGCTGATGGTCCGGCTGCTGCCCAGGCGTTCGACCTCGCGCTCCTGCAATACGCGCAGGATTTTCGCCTGCAATCCCAAATCCATTTCCGAGATTTCGTCCAGCAGCAAGGTGCCGCCCTGCGCCTGCTCGAATTTGCCGGCATGTGCGCCGAGCGCGCCCGTGAAGGCGCCCTTCTCATAGCCGAAGAGGGTGGCCTCGAGCATGTTCTCCGGAATGGCCGCGCAATTGATCGCGACATAGGGCGCGGCGGCGCGCCCCGAATGATCGCGGACGAAGCGCGCGTAGACTTCCTTGCCGGTGCCGCTCTCGCCGGTGATGAGCACCGTGGCATCGTTCTCGGCGATCTTGCGCGCCAGGGCGACCAGCCGCTTCGACTCGGGCGCGACGGCGACCAATTCATTCGGCACGACTCGCAACGCCAGTTGGCGCCGCGCCATCTCGATCAGCGCCTGCGCGTCGAAGGGTTTGACGATGTAGTCCGTCGCCCCCGCGCGCATGGCCGCTACCGCCTGGGCGACGGTTCCATAGGCGGTCATCAACACCACCGGTAAATCCGGGCGCAGTTGCTTGATCGAGGACAGCAGCCGGTAGCCATTGGGGCCGGGCATCTGCACATCCGAGATCACCAAGGCTATCTCTTCGCTCTCGAGCACCTGCAGCGCCACGGGTGCGTCGGGGGCGCAAACCGCCGACAGGCCGGCGGCCCGCAGGGTGTCGACCAAGGCCTCGCGCAGCTCCGCGTCGTCTTCGACCACCAGGACCGATTCGTTCACCTTGCTCATCGGAATTCTCCGTGCCGAATACTCCGGCATTGATGCTGAGGAGGAGACACGCTAAAATTAGAGCTACACGGTTCGCAATTATGCGCGGGCGTGTTTTGAGCGGCTTCCCTGTTGCCGGGAAGTGCGACGGCTCGGTGGCTTAGGCCGCGAGAGTGCGTTGGATAACGAAGCATGCAGTGCTTCGCGATAGGGACATCTATCGCCACCAGGGAACCCTTGTCTTTTATGATGTAGGGGGATGTCAAGCGGTTTCCTCTGCCGGTAAATCGATGATGAAAGTGGCGCCCGCAGGGGCGCCGCCAGCGGCGTCAGCCAAATAAACGCTGCCGTGATGCGCCTCGACCACGGACTTGACGATGGCGAGCCCGATGCCATTCCCACGTGCGCGGGTGGTAAAGAACGGTTCGAAAATCCGCTCGCGGATGTGCGCCGGCACGCCCGGGCCGTTGTCGGTCACCACGATCTCTGCCCTGCCGCCGGCGCCGCGGCGCGCCAGCAACACGAGATCGAGGTCCGCGGCCGCCGCCTGCAGCGCGTTGGTGGCCAGATTCAGAACGGCGGAGACCAGCGACGGCGCGTTCGCGCGCACCATGAGATCCGGCGCCTGAGTGCGTATGGTCAAGCGAACTCCCTGCCGCAGGGCCGGCCGCAACCACTGGGCCACCTGTTCCAGCAATGCACTCACGCTCACCACTTCACGGGACGCGCCGCCGTGGGCGAACGCCAGCATGTCATTCACCAACTTGTCGAGCTGCTTGAGGCTGCCCACCGTCTTTTCGGCGCAGCGCGCGAGATCTTGGGGGTTGCGCCCGGGCAGCGTCATCTGCGAGGCGTACAGCAGCGCGGCCGCCAGCGGCGTGCGTATCTGATGCGCAAGACCCGCGGCCAGCTCCCCCAATGTCAGCAGGCGCTGTTGGCGCGTCAGGAGCACTTGCATCAAATGCGATTCGGTCACATCGGTGAGCAGGACCACTTCGCCGCCGCTCTGCAATTCGCGCCGCGAGACATTGGCGAATCTTCCGCTGCGAAGCTCGGTGTGCTCACCCACCCCCCCGCCTGCGCCGGTCGAAGCGCGCGCCATGACCGCCGCAAAGGATTGTCCGAGCAGAGGTTCACCCAACAATTCGCGGGCCACGGGATTGCACTCTTGAATCTCGCCGCGCGAATCGAGCACCAGCACGCCGCCGGGCAGACCCTTGATCAAGGCCGATAGGCGAGCGGCCAGATGCTCTTTGCCGGCGTGCGCTTCACCCAATTCAGCGCGGAGCTCTGCGACCTGGGCGCGCAGCGAGTCGAACGCGCCGGAGAGCTGTTCCGACACGGAACCGAAGGCGAGGAACGCTGCCTGTAGTTCGGAGCGCCGGTTTTCGATCAGCTCGAGATGGGTGGCTGCCATGCCGGAAGAGGAAAGCAACTTCTGTGCCTTGGCGGCAATTGCTCTTCCTATCAATCAGTTACGTCTGAATCCCTCGCGCCCCAAAAGAATCCTTCGACGCCGCCGAATGCCGGCGTCAAAAAACTGTCAGGCGCTCAGACGATATTTGCGCAGCTTCTCCACGAGCGTGGTGCGCCGCATGCGCAGCAGTCTCGCCGCCTCGGCGACGGTGCCGTCGGCTTCTACCAGCGCCTTGCGAATGAGTCCGATTTCGATCGCCGACAGGTGATCCTTCAAATCGATCCCGCCGCGCGGCAATTCGGCGTTCGCCGCCTCTGCGCGGTCGGCGAAGTCCGCCGCGTCGACCAGATCCACCGTCTCCATGAGCTCCGACTCACCCGTGGGCTCCGCCTCACCCACGAACCGCGCGTCACCCGTGACCTGCGCCTCACCCGTAAGGTACGTCCCGGTGAGTTCCGCCGCGTCCGAGAGTTCGGTTTCCCCCGCTTCGAGCAATTGCTCGAGCAGCGCGGGCGAGGCGCCCGCCGGTTTCACTGCGCTCGGCGCCGGCGGCTTGATGCGCATGCCGCTCGCGAACCATCCCATTGCTCCCTTGTTGCGGTAGCGCTCGGGCAAATCGGCGGCGGTGACGGTCTGTTCCGGGAACAAAATGGCCAGCCGCTCCAGCAGATTCGCGAGTTCCCGCACATTGCCCGGCCACGGATTGCGCGCCAGACTGTTCATCGCCTCCTTGTCCAGGCGAATGTGGCGCCCCCCAATCTGCCCCTGGCGTTGCACGAGGTGCTCGATCAGCACCGGCAGATCCTCGAGCCGCTCGCGCAGGGGCGGCATCTGGATGGGAAACACGTTCAGGCGGTAGAACAAATCCTCGCGGAAGCGCCCGGCGCCGATGGCGGCATCCAAGTCCCGATGCGTCGCCGCGATGATGCGCACATTGCAGCGGATGGTCTTATTGCTGCCGACGCGCTCGAAACTCCGCTCCTGCAGAACCCGCAGCAGCTTGACCTGCATTTGCAAAGACATGTCGCCGATCTCATCCAGGAACAATGTGCCGCCCTCGGCAAATTCGAAGCGACCCATCCGCATGGACAGCGCGCCGGTGAAGGCGCCCTTTTCATGGCCGAACAATTCGCTTTCCAAGGGGTCGGCGGGAATCGCACCGCAATTCACCGGTACGAAAGGATGTCCGTCCCGGCCCGAGAGCTCGTGAACGTGGCGCGCCACCATTTCCTTGCCGGTGCCGGACTCGCCGAGAATCAGGACATTGGTATCGAAGGGAGCCACCTGCTCGATGAGCCGATGCACATCACGCATGGCGCGCGAGGTGCCGCTGGGCCGAAAGCGATGCGTTCCCGGTTGCGTGGGGTGTCCCGAGCGCACGTTCTGCGCCTGAGTCAAGACCGCCGACAAACGGCGCTGCTTGACGGGCAGGTCCAGATGGAACCACGCGAGGTCGCCGCTGGTCTCGGCGATTTTCGGCAGTCCGTCGTTGCTCAAATAAATGACCGGCAGGGGTTGGGGCATCGATCGCAGCTGCACCACGAGTTCTGCCCCGACCGCGGCTACCGTGTCCTTACCGACGATGACGCCAAGACAATCTCGCGACGCACCATGCGGTGACTGCCGCAGCTCGGCCAAATCGTGCACATGAACCGGTTCCAGATCCAAAAAACGCAGCAGCGCTTGCAGAGCCCGCGCCTCCGAATCTGAGGGTTCGATCACAATCACTTTGGCGTCAAGCACGATGCGGGACTCCTTCCCGGTGAATAAAGTGTGACGGAATTCACAAATCTCGTGTTCCGTCTTAAATTTCGCGTGTAACCCTTTGACAAAGCTCAATCAATGTCTGGTCGGACCCCATACTAACTGATGAGGTTGTGAGAAAAGAACTTGGCAAATCCCCGCAACACATGTAGGGGTAACTCGCAAATCCGTGCCCGGTGATTTGCTGCAGTGGAGATTCAGTGGGCGGCCAGCCGAGCGCCGGCCACGAGTCGCCGATGATGCCGGAAGATGAGTTTGTCGAGCTGTTCAACTACGGCGTCGGTCAAGCCGGCGAAGCGCATTTGCACGGCGCGCGAGTCGCCCTGAACGCGCTCGCCGGCGACCACGCAAGGAATTTTCACCGGCTGCGGCAGCGCGGCATTGACGTATATCGCCAAGAGACCAGTGCTCCCCACCGCCGGCGTCGTGTCACCGAACCATTCCAACGCACGCGATGTGAGGCGGACGCGCTGCGCCGCCGGCAGTCCGCTGTTGCGCAGGGCGAGCTCGGAGGCAAGGCGCAGGAGGATGTTCACCTTGTATTCCAGCCGCTGCAGCTCATGAATGAGGGCGGGCGATTCGTCCTTGAGGGCCTCGTGCACCCGTACCTCGTCCAGCGAGGATTCGGCTCCGAGCAGCTGGTGGTTGTCGGCGTTCAGGCGCGCCAGGGTCAATCCTTCGGCGAGCGGACCCGGCGTCCACGCCACGGGCAGTGATTCTTCGAATATCAGACCATCGCCGAGGAATGACTCTGGCACCGCTTGAGGACCTTGATTTGCTGTGCGACTACCGCTGCAGCCGGGTTGGGGAATAGGCAATGAGAGCGCGTCTGCCGGCGGATGCCATATCCATGTCGCGCGCCGTGCGGCGATGATGATGCTCCAAACAACCGATGGCCTCGGCGTTCAAATCGGCAATTTCTTGCAGCAATTCGCGATGGTTCACAGGGGTCGTCCGCCCGGTCCCAGACGCGGATTTTAGCAGTTCCAAGCGCGCAGCGTCGAGGTTCACCGCCGCCGCCGCATCGCCCCGCTCCGCGACGGCCAGCAGCTCGCGGGACAATTCCAATGCCCGCTCGAGAGCGACCCTTGCATCACCGCCGCTCATCGCTCATCCGTTACGATTCGATCCCAGCCGATCTTGATGTCGCGCACCAACTTCGATGCCTCAGCCACGATCGGTGCGTCGTTGGTGGCATTGGCGAGCGTCAGTCTCGCCAAGATATAGACATACAGGCCGCGCAGGCTCTCGGCGATTGCACCGCCGCGTTCCATGTCCAGCGTGCCGTTGAGCTGATTGATCAGGCGGATCGCCTTGCCCATCGCAGCGCCTTTCGCCACCACATCGTTCAGCGGCCGATTGTCCTTGATACGCTCCATGCATCCGTGCGCGACCGCAAGATTCGAGAGTATGTGCTCGAACATGATCTGCACCAGCCGTGTGGGACTGGCGTCCGCGACCAGGCCGTGGCTGCTGACGGCGCGGTATTGAGCCGCTCCTCTATTCGATTGCATCATGATCCAAGCCTCTAGCCGCCGGTATTCAAGGTGCCGCTACCCAACCCCGTGCTGGTTGACGTGCTGGTAGAGCTCGAGCCGGAGTTGGTGTTGAACGCCTGCGAGAGATAGGTTTGCGTTTGCTTCAACAACGCCACTGCCGTGTCCATCGCGTTATATTCGGACGTGAGTGTCGCCGAATAAACCGCCATCCTGGCGGTCAAATCAGCCTGTTGTTTCGTAATATTGCTCAAGCTCGATTGCAGGCTGGTATTGATCGTGTCCAGCAGGCCGCCCGCCTGGGTGTACTGGGTGACAAAGCTATTGAGTTGCGTGGCGATGCCATTCGGGCCGGACAGCAATTTGGCCACCGAAGCCACGCTGGCGGTCAGCGCATTGCTCAAGGTCGTGGCGTTGGTACTGAAGGTCCCTTGCGGATTTGCCGCGATGCCGAGCGCAGCGAGTGAATTCGGCCCGCTTGAAATACTCGAGTTGACCTGTCCAAGTATTTTCGACAATCGGCTTTGGAAGGACAGCAAGGTTTGGTTGCCCAGCAACGGACCTGCGGTCTGGGTCGCAGCGTCATAACCGGTGAGACTCCGAATGCTGGTTTGCAGGCCGTTCAGCGCGGTGACGAAGGTCCCGATGGAGGTCTGAGCGCTTTGCGTGTCGTTGCCGATCGTCAAAGTCGTCGGTGTGCCGGCTGCGGTCGGTTTGAGAAGATTCAAGGTCACGCCGGTGATGACCGAGCTCACCACGTTACTGGGATTGGTCGCGGCGTAGCCGTTCACTGAAAAGTTCGCGTCCTGCGCCGCCTGAGTTTGAGTCAAATTCTTGGTTCCAAGCGGGTCGTAGACCAGCGAGGCCAGACCGCCGTCGCCGCCCGATTCGGTCACCGAAATCGCATTGGCGGCGCCGGTTGCCGTGCCGGACAGCACCAGTCGTGCGCCGGCGGTGGTCGTGAGAATGCTCGCGGTCACCCCCGGATTGTTCGTCGCACTATTGATGGCCGCGACAATTCCTTGCAGGGTATTGTTCGTGCCGTCGATGGTGATCGAGGTCGACGCGCCCCCGACCGCCAACGTCAGCGTGCCGGTCCCGATGGTGGTAGCCGCGGAGGCCACCGGGTTCGACGACAGACTGGCTGCAGCGGCCAAATTCTGCACTCGTATGGAATATTGACCCGCTGCCGCACTGGAGGTCGCCGTGGCCGTGGCTATGGTGGTGTCAGCCAGGGCGGCGGTGCGGCTGGCCAATTTGGTCGGATCCTGGAGAGTTGCCAAGGTCGCCTGGAATGTGGCGAGCGCGCTGTTGAATGTGCCGAATGCCGAAACCTCGGCCGTCAGCGCCGTCTTGCTCCGGTTCAGGGCATTGGTCTCCGGCGCGGCTTTTGCCGTGGTGAGAGACGACACAATGCTATTGATATCGAGGCCCGATCCGATACCGGTTGATGATATGACTGAACTCATGGAGCGCCTCGCCCAACGTGGAACTGATTAATCTATCGGCCAATCCGGTTGGAAGTTAAGCAAGAGGCGTACCAATGTTGGGGCGGATCGGCAAACGAGGCCGGCGCCTCTTACGCGTGGCTGTCGATGAGTACACCGGGGACGCCCAGGCTACGAAACAGCAAGGGGAATTCCGCGACGGAATACTCGCCGATGACATCGCCGGTATCGGGATTGATCTCCTGGATTTGCTTGCTGCCGGAAGAGGCATCCAGCCGAAACTGATTTGGCCTGCCGGATTCCCGGAAGTACTTGTTCAGCTGCGCGATGAGCGCCTGCAAATCGGGCGCGCTCTTTGCGCGCACCGCCGGCGAAGCTGCCGCAGCGGCCGCCGCATGCCCATTTCCCGGCAAGGACTTGCCGCCTGTCCCTTGAACCGTTGCCGATGTCGGCGCCTGACTTCCGTGCACGGGGCGCGTCGCCGGTACGCTTACCGGAATTCCGTCGCTCGCCATGATTGCTACATCCTATCTATCTGATTCGGCTAATACTGCGAATACTCCTTAGGCTTCAGGCCGCATCCAGCGACCGCTGCCCGGGTGCCGAAGCACCCGGGCAGAGTCATCAAACAATCTACAACTCGAGCTACTTCGATCTATCGGCTGTTACTGCAAAAGCTTGAGGATCAGCTGCGGCTGTTGATTGGCCTGCGCCAAAATCGAAATACCCGCCTGTTGCAACACGTTGGACTGGGTCAATTTGGCCGTCTCGGCCGCAAAGTCCGCGTCCTGAATCGTGCTGCGCGAAGAAGTCAGGTTCTGCACCGTGGACTGCAGATTCTTGACCGTCGACGTGAAGCGGTTTTGGATGGCGCCCAATTGGCTCTGGAAGGCACTGACCGTTGCCAGCGCCGAATCCACCGCGGCGATCGTGTTGTTGGCGCCTGTGACGGTCAACACGTCGGCATTCGCCAGCGTGGCCGCACTCAGGGAGATGGTCTGGCCACCGGCGTTGAAGCCGACATCGGCTGAACCCGCGCCGCCGATCACGATATTGCTCGCCGCGGACAGGGTAATCGTGCCCCGCGTCTGCGCGGCTGCGATACCTGCACCCGTTCCGGTGCCGCCCGTTCCCGCCGTTACCGTCTCGACCTGATTGATGTCGCGGCCATCAGCTGCCGTCAGCTGCAACTGGCCGGTTGCGCTCAGGCCCGCGGTGACGCCTGTCTGCGAGGAGTACAAATTGATCTGAGTCGCTACGGCAGACCCGGTCAATACCTGGCCGGTCGCAATGGCGGTACCAGCAGCGTAAATGGCAACGCCGTTGATGGTCAGTGCATAGGTGGTACCGGCCGAACCGCCGGTGATATTCGAGAACGCTGCTGCACCGGTCGCGGTGGTCGAGGCGCTGGCCGTCAAGCCGGCGACGCCGGCCGCGTTGATGGCCTGCACTTTGGAATAGGCGGAATAGGACGACTGACCGGCCGTGGTGCCGGCGGAGCCTGCGACGCTCGCGCCGATGCTGACCGCCGTTCCCGTGCCCACCTGTATGGTCAAATTGCTGCCGGTCAGCGCCGTCGCGGTGACGTTCGTGCCGCTGCCGCTGGCAACCTGGCCGATTTGGTCGGCTCGCACGCCCTGCGCCAAGTTGACGGAAATGGTGTTGCCGACGTTGGCGCCGACTTGGAATGTCGTGACACCGCTGCTGCCGTCGAGCACTTTGGTTCCGTTGAACGAAGTCTGCGACGCAATACGCGACGCAATACGCGTGATTTCCGCAATCTGCTGCTGCCCTTGGGCATGGAGCGCGGCGCGGTCGGCGGCGCTGTTCGAGCCGTTCGCAGACTCGACGGCGAGTGTGCGGATGCTCTGTAAGGCATCGGTCAAGGTCGACAATGCGCCGCCCGCCGTCTGCGCTTCCGAGACGGCGTCATTAGCATTGTTGACGGCTTGGTTGGTGCCGTTGATCTGCGTGGTGAATTGCTGACTGATCGCGAGACCGGCGGCGTCGTCCGCAGCGCTGTTGATGCGCAAGCCCGAGGACAAACGCTGCAAGGCCTGCGACAAGGTCGCCTTGGAATTCGTCAAGTTTCGCTGCGCGTTGAGCGAATCGATATTGGTATTTAATGTCAATGGCATGATTAAGACTCCTGAAAGTTAATACACCGGCCCGTCTTAGGCCCTACTGTTGTGTTCACT
>WNFL01298454.1_pt1 | contig 10629 bp, 7 predicted proteins | sample 5400361 | NCBI WGS metagenome assembly WNFL01 (sample SAMN13153351, study PRJNA577476) | soil metagenome | isolation source: 40 cm soil on Douglas fir-dominated hillslope | place: USA:California | collected 2013-09-17 | reverse complement strand
TCGAGTGGCGTATGCATCGTGATCGCTTCGCCGTATCGCTCGCCGATGAGGCGTCCCCTCCACGTCACGACGAAGGCGGCCGTCATTCCGGAGTCGGGTTCAAAGGCCGCGTCGATGGCGTGTTTGACGTTGGCGGTATCGATCTCCTTTGGTAGCGGGTCTCTGGGCAGGACATCGCCCATGGGCCACGGCTCAGTCGAGGGGTCCGGCAGCTGACTCATGACCTTGGTCGGCGTGAAATTCACCGAGTCCTTGCCTTCTGGCAGCGTCACGCAGCCCTGGTCGCCGAAGTACTTTGCCGTGCGCGTCACGCCATTCGGGAGCATGATATGCACCGCTTTGTGGGCACGATCGATCACGGGCTTCGCTACCTTCGCACGCTCAGCGTAAGGGCTTGTAGTGTACCCGATGTTCTCGGCCGCGAAGTCGGGATCGAGACCGGTGATGAACACAGCCGAACACATGATCTTGGCGTATCCAGCCGTGTGATGCTCGAGAGGGTCGCCAGGGGGTGGCACGTAAGGGGTGCTGAGCTCGAGCGCCTTCGCGCGCGCTAGGAGTGCCTGGCGGCGTGAAGCCGTATCGGACTGGGCCCGCAGGGTAGCGCCGAGGCCCAGTATGATGATGAAGAAGGCTAGCGCTCTTCTCATGATCGCTCTCCTACCGATGGGCTACTGCGGCCTAACGAATCGCGCTTAAGCTGCGGCGCGCTGAAGAAAGATTCATTCCCTAATCTACGCGCGCCGCCTTCAAGGGCTTGTTAGGCTGCACGGGGCGATCCTTGGCCCAACGCCACTCGAGCCCCGCAGCCAACCGACCGCTCGCGAACTCGATGTGGGCTTTTTCTTAGACTGCACCCGTGTGATGAGTCTTGTTGTGAGTCCTTCCCGCTTCAGGCGACTAGACTAGAGGTGCCAGGCCACCGGCACCCGAGGGTCGGGCAAGTAGACACAGTAGGTGCCGGTGCGGATGGCTCGATCGAGGTGCTCACCTAGCGGCGAATGGTGCTCCTCGATTCGTGCCATGGCTTGACGGACCGCTCGAGTCACGCTGACTCTAGCCCGTTCGGACGCCGAACCCGCGCGTCGAGTGCGACCACCCAGCCCGAACGCACGGGACAGCTCGCGCACGATGAAGTCACGCTCGGCATCCGATTGTGCGGCCCGTTCGGAATCCCCCATGGCCCGCGCCTCTTCGATGTCCGTCTCGATCTCACCAAGCCTCCGGCGGTACGACTCTTTGGCCTGCGCATCGAGCAACTCGCCGGAATCCAGCCCATCCGAGAGCCTCAGGTCGGGGTCGACCCTGTCGCCGACGACCAGATCCAAAACGTGGAACTCCCTGCCCGGATCGCCGAGGAGCCGGGCTAGGTAGTGCAGGCCCTTCAGGTCCCGCAGGCGTACGGTATGCTCCCCGAACACGACCGACCAGTAGTCGCCCTCTCGCCGAAAGACGTTGTCCTGGTCGGCGCGCGCGCCAATGTCATGTCTTCGCCCGTCGCCGCAGGCCTGCGCAGCTCGGACGGCTTCAAGCTTGGCTCCGATCTGCTCGAAGACTGTCCGCGCGGCTCGGAATTCCAGCAGAGCTAGAGCCTCGTTTCCTTCCGCGCGGCATGCTTCCCCGATCCCCATGCGAGCCATGGCGGTCTCGTAGGGTGCGCCGACCTCGTTCCAGAGCTGCGCGGCCGCTTCAAACTCCCTACGGGCGCTGGCCCCATCGCCTTCGCCCAGCCGTACTCTTCCCCGGGCAAGGGTGGCACTGGCCGCGAGCGCCTTGCTCTCGAACGACGCCCCGATACGCGAGAGCTGCTCTGCCGCCGCTCGGGCCGCATCGAGGTTCCCGGCCGCGACCTCGATCTCGACCTGCGCCTCCAGGAGGGGCGCTCGGCGCAGCTCTGTATTCGGTGGCACCTCCTTGGAGGGTACGTTCCCGGGGCGGTTGAGAGCATCTCGAATGGAGGCGGCCGCCAGCCCTACGTCCCCTTGGGCGAGATGCACCAGGGCGAGGCCTGGCTGTGGGTCCCACCCGGCCTCGTGCGCCGCGAGGAATGCCGCTTCTGCGCTCTGGATGTCTCCTCGTCTCAGGCGGATGCGGCCGAGTTCGGTCAGCGGCCAACCGAACTCCCGACGCAAGTACGGGCGCAGCTCCTCGCAGGCCAAGAGCGCTTCCTGCTCCGCTTCCATGCACGACCCTCGCAGCCGCAGGATCTCGGCCCGGTGAACCCGGCAGCGTCCGTGGATACTCCCCACCGGCTGCCCCTGCCGCCAGCGCTCCATCGCTTCCGTCCACTCCTCAGCTAGGTCGTATTGCGCGAGCGCTTGCAGCGCACACACGACTTCGCAATACACAATCCCGGTGAAGAGGGGATCCAGCTCACCAGAGACCGCGGCCACACCTGCTTCGTTGAGCAGCCCGAGTCCCTGCGAGACATTGCCTTCGAGGATAAGGCTGCGGGCCTCGGCTACACGACCGATGGCGGCCGCGGCCGGAGCCCACTTCGTCCCCGTGTCGATCGCTCGGCGGGCCCACTGCCGGGCGGCTGGGAAGTCGCCCGAAAGCAGCCGTTCGTAGTTCCGAACCACCGCCAGCCAGGCATGAATGGGCGTCTCGTCCAGGCCCTCTAGGAGCTGCTCAACCCGCTGCGTCCAGCCGCGCACCGGTGCCATCAGAGCGGTATCGAAGAGCAGGTGCATCGCGACCCGGACGGCCGCGCCTGCTGCCGCCAGACGATCACCCACTCTCACACTCTGCCCGTATGCCCGTTCCCACGCCGCGATCGTCACATCGAGATGACCCGCGGCGTACGCCATATCGGCGAGAAGGGCGAGGTCCGGCGCACTCAGAGGCGATTGTGCGTCCGTCTCGATGAGCAAGTCGTAAGCCTGCTGCCACTCCCCCCGGGACACAGCGTCACGTGCCCGGGCAAGAAGAGCCTCACTGCCCGATTCGTCGCTCATCGATACGAAGTTACCACCGTAACGGCCTTCGTTACGCCTGGTGATTGGACAGCCCAGACCTCATGGAGGTAGAGCTATGGAGAAGGCGCGCGTCAACGGAGTGGAGTTGGAGTACGAGGTGAAGGGATCAGGCGAACCTGTGCTTCTGATCAGCACGGGTCCCATCGCGGACAGCTTCTTGCCTTTGCTGTCGGAGAAGGCGCTGGTCGAGCGCTACCGCTTGATCACATTCCGTCAGCGGCGGCTAGCCCCGACGGTGAGCTTCGGGCAGCATGCGGCGGCCGCCGCCGAGCTGCTCGGCCATTTGGACATCCGTCGCACGCATGTCGCCGGTCACTCAACTGGGGCCGCCCTCGCCCTTCAACTGGCTGTCGACCGTCCCGACATCGTTCACACGCTGGCCCTGTTTGAGCCGCCGCTGGTGGGCGCGCCGAGCGCTGCGGCCTTCTTCGAGAAAGCGGGGCCTGCTGTGGCGGCGTACAGCGCGGGTGATCGCAATGGGGCGATGGCGGGGTTCCTGAGCGTGGTATGCAGCCTCGACTGGGAGACCTGCCGGAAGGCGATCGACAAGCACGTCCCCGGCGCCGCGGCCCAGGCGATGGCGGCAGAGAACGTCGACAATTTCTTCGGGAGCTACCTGCCGGCCCTCACAGCCTGGCGGTTTGGGGGCGAGCAGGCCGCGTCCATCTCCCAACCGGTACTCTCGATGTTGGGTGCGCAGACCGAGCGGTGGTTTATGGATGGCCACCAACTACTCCACTCCTGGTTCCCGCAGGTCGAGGACTGCAGGATTGCCGGCGTGGCTCACCTGCTGCACATGCAGCGCCCAGAGCCGGTGGCCCGAGGTGTCGCCGAGTTCTTTACTCGCCACCCCATTTAAGTCGTTGTGACCAGTTTTTCGGGCTCAGCTCAGTTGCAGGCGTTCAGCTTCTCCTGCACCGTCGTTTCGGCCAGGATAAACTGGTCGGTGTGCACCTCGCCCCGGATGGTGAACTCGACGTATTCGGCGGCGACGCGGGTAATCACCCCGTCGGCGACATTGTAGTACATCTGCGTGAGGATTTCCCGACCGGATAGCGGAACGCCGTTCGACCGGTGCGCGCCGCGCAGCCGGAACAACTGTGTGAATGGCTGGACGACGTTATCGATGTGCTTGAGGTAGTCCGTGACGGTCACCGCCGTGAACGCAGGGATCTCCAGTGACCGTTGACGCGACACTTCTTGCGTAGTCGCCGTGTCCACCTCGAACGTGTTGTCTGTTTTGGTGGTCGTATTCGTCTGCCACCCCCACGTATGGCCCCCCTCGCCGCTGAGGGTGACCTCGGGCCCGAATTTCCCGAGGGGCGAGAGGGGAATTTTGACCGAGACGCCGACCTTGACGTTACTCTCGCCCGACCGACCAGAGAAGATCTGAGTACTCTCGAGAGTCGTGATCTTCCTCGTGGTTTCCCGTGTGGCGCGGTTGCCCACTACCTCCGTGAGCGTCGCGGGCGAACAGTTCGTAAGCGTGGCGAAGTAGGCGAAGTCCAACCGGGCGGCGGGCAGGATCGGCTGCTCATACGACGTGCCGCGATCGCTGAGTGTCCAGTCGATGTCGTCGGAAATCAGGCGGAAGCGGCTGGCATCGTTGCGGGAGTTGGGAACAAACGCACCACCGACGAGGTGCTGGAAGAGCAGTCCATTGAGGTTCACCCAGGCGACGTACTCCCCGGTGCCCTTGAGCTTGAGCCTCATCCAGCCGTCCGGGTCCTGCTCCAGAACGAGGTAGGCCGCGCCGCCCCTGCAATTGGCGGCGGAGGGAAGACTGTCCAGAAGGAGCTGTGGAAACGGAGCTGGAAACGGAGGTGGAAGAAGTGGAGGGTCGGGCAAGCACAAGATCGAGTCCGCCGCGCCCGCGTGCCCCACGAGATAGCTGCTGTCGGCTTGCTGCGTGAACCTGAACTGCTGCAAAGCCAGGTTGCTCTGAGGATAGGGAAGGACCGCGTAACCAGCGTTGCTCTGGGCCCTCGTGAGCAGCTCGCTGTACCCCTCGGGCTGCAACAGATACAGCGCGCCCGCGCCGAGCACGAGAGGCGGAACCTGGGCCGGGAACGAAGTCGTAATCGGCACAGGGCTATTCGAGTCGTCCACATTAAGCACGTCCGCGACGCGGCCGAGCTCGCTCTGGTTCGCGTCACGGATGACGATCGTCGTGGCGATCCCGGCCGCGAAGGCGTCCTTCTGCGCAGCAGAGAGCGAGTCGTTCTCGATGATCAGTATGGCGACGTCCGTGAGGGAGTCGATCGTGAGGACGGTGTTGAACGCCGCTTGCCCGGCGAAGCTGATCTCCGCGGTCCTCGGCCGGTATCCGCGCTTGAAGATGTCGCGTGCGTCCACCACGAGCCCGATGCTGCCGGCATAGAGCGGGATGTTCTTTGCGACATCCGGCGTCCCGGCTCCCGGACCCGTCCCGTCGCTACTGCAACCGAGCACCATGATCGCACAGAGGACCGCGACGTTGCAGCGACCGAGTCTCATGGGACCTCCATGGCCAGAGGATCTCCCGACACTTGAAGCATGAAACCAAGCGGCGAGTGGTACCAAATGACAGGCGCGCTGATGCAACCGCTAGGGGGCCTCAAACCTCTCGGGACAACGCTGGGGATGTTTGCCGTAATGTTTTGCCGGTCCATAGGTGCCGACAGGTGCCAATGCCGTCGTTTGGCGCACGTAAGTGCCGATAAAACAACGGCCCCGCACGGGGGCCGCTGAATTCAAATCCCGCCGGACGTGACTTCATTGCTTCAGGAGCGCTTCCCGGTGTAAGGTTGAGGGCATGTGCCGCCCGTCCTGGCACCTGCTCACTGGCATCTCGCTGCTCACCGCCCTGATGAGCGCGTGCGACGACGGTACGGGGCCCAGCAGGCCCGGTATAAACGTCGTTCGCGTCACCCTTCGGGACACGGTCGCCGGAATCCATCCGCTCGACGTCGTCGTGCTCACCGCGGCCGGGTTGGCCGCCGGTCGGGTCGAGGTGCAATTCCAGCCGCTGTTCACTGGAGCTGGTGGCGAGTCTCTCGTCTACGTGCACCGGACCGACGACTCGGTGTTCCGCTTCAACGCCGTGGACACCACCGATCCGTCGGGCCTCGTGACCGTGCAAACGCAGCATGGGTTTACGACGGGGACGGCCGGCCTGCGCATCAACGTCCCGGCTCTGGGTTACGTCGACACGCTGTGGTTCAGTATCGACCCGGGCCACGCCACTGGCGTACGGGTCGCACCGGTTGATACCGCGGTCTACGCCGCTCGCCAATTCGCGTTGCGCCCCTACACGGTCGATCGCTTCGGTAATCCTAGACCCGACTCGTCCTTCCAGTTCTCCACACTCTCCGGACCCGTTACGGTGAACGCGGCCGGCACCGTGTCCACCACGGACATTGGCCGCGCGATCCTGGTCGTCCGCACGTCGCAGTTCACCGACACGGCGAAGGTGAGTGTCGTGCCCCAGGGGTGGGTGGCAACGCAGAAATTCTATCCGGGCAACGGCGGCCCCGAAGGGATCTTCCTCATGCAGCTCGACGGCTCGGGCCGTGATTCGTTGACGAGCGGTCTCGATAACAGCTTCATCCCGCAGGGATTCGCGTGGTCGCGCGATGGCCAACAGCTGGTCTTGCCGCGTGGCGGCACGCTGTACCTCCTGCAGCCGGGCGGGACGGAGCAACCGCTTGTGACGACGACCGGGAGTCTCAACACCGCGGCGCGGTTCTCCGCGGATGGGCAATGGGTGTACTTCGCGTTGGCGTACGGCTCCGCCACGCAGCGCGCCGGCTTGTATCGCGTCGGACACGACGGTTCGGCGCTCGCGCACATCGGCGACGACACGTCGCATTTCGGCGACGACTACTTCGCGGCGCCCTCGCACGACGGGCAGAGCGTGGCATACTCCAGTACGCGCAGCCCGTGCGGAGTCGAGACCTGTATCCGCGTGCTCGATATCGCCACGAATCGGGACCGAATGTATGGCACGCAGGATTACCTGGTCCACGGTGCCATGGCCGCGTGGTCGCCTGTCGAAGACCTCATCGCATTCAACAGTGGCGTTGCGCTGAGCCTCATCCACTCCGACGGCACGGCGTTGAGCCTCCTCGCTTCGGATGTTGGATACGTCAAGTGGATGGATTGGAGTCCGGACGGGGAATGGCTGATCGTGGCCGACGACCGCGGCGTCGAGCTGTTCGGTGTGCACCGCAGCGGACTCCGCCTTCCCCTTGCCCAGTTTCTGAGCTACGGCGCGACGAGCTGGCGCCCCTGAGAAGCGAATGCGCCGNNAACGGGTCCGGAGAGTGTGGAGAACTGGAAGGACGAGTCGGGTCTAGGATTACCGAAGCGATCGACCGTGTAGGGGCGCAACGCGAATTGGCGAGCGGCAAGTAGACTCGATGCGTCCGGGGATCGACTGCGACCGAGTGCGCCTTCGGCGCGCGATACCAGCCGAGCTGCACGAGAGAGCCATCCCGCTCCTCGAACACCGCCACGACGCCGGACTCGGCAGCGACGTACAGGCGACCGATGGATGGGTCGAACGCCAGGACGTCAGGATCGCTCCCCACTGGCAGCACCTGCCGCAGCTGCAGCGTCCGCAGATCGAGCACGCCCAGCGTGCCGCTCTCTTCACCCGCGATGAATGCCAGCCGGTGCGGGGCGTCGATGTAGATGCCGTGCGGATGGCGCACCGCCTGGTCGAGCGTGATCCGACGCACGATGGTGGCAGTCGCGGGATCGATGATCGCCAATTGATTCGCAGTCTGGACTGCCACGATCACGCAGTGCGAACCCGCGTCGTACTGCGTGTTTCCCGCTTCACCGCTGAGCTCGATCTGCGTGACCACGGTATTGGTCGTCGCGTCGATCACCAAGTCACGCCGTTCCGATTCATCCGAGACGAAGACGCGCCGCTCCGCAGGAGCATATGCAATGCCGTCTGGGAACCGCGGTCCCGGAACTCGCGCCACGACCCGCAGCGTCGAATCGTCCACGACGACGACTGCGTGATCGCCGGCCGCGGACGCATAGGCCCGACGCTCAGCCGGCACGGCGAGGACGCCGGTCACCGTAGGAAACCCGTCCAGATTGCCGATGACTTTCCCGACGCGTACATCGAAGACCACGAGCTGCCCGGCGCCCATGTGTGAGATGAACAGGCGCCCGGATGCGGGCTCGAGGCTCTGGTAGTCGAAGCGAGACGCAGCTCCGGGCAGCGCGAGATCCGTGACGACCCGGAGGGGTGGTGCTGCCGTGGGAGCTGATGGAATCGTGTCCGTCCAATGCGCGTCGACAGAGGGCCCGCTCAGGCTACAGGCAACAGCCGGCGCCTGTTGGGCGGGAGTTGGGTCGTCATCATCATCATCATCCTGCTCGCGACCGTGACTCTTGCTGCATGCTATCGTCCCGATCACAGCGAGGCTGAGGGCCACGAGCCCCGCTTTCCGAAATGCGTGCATGTGTCCCCTCAGTGCCCGGCATCGACTGCTGCTCTGAGACCGCGCAGCACGTTGGCGAGCGGGCCGTCGGCCCAGAAATGGATGTAGTCCAGATGGGGCGAGTCACCGATCATGTGGCTGTGCACTGCAGTCGCCGTGATCCCGTGCGTGGTGAGCGCGTCCACCACACCCGCGACGCTCGAGTCTCGCACCGCGAAGTCGCCGGTGGCGACGGCGCGCGTGGGACTCACCAGCTGGACGTTGACGGGCGAGCCGTAGGCAAGCGCGGGGGTCATCGTGCGGCCGCCCATGGTGACTGTCCCCGAGACCAGAACGAACCCCACTTGAGCGACGTTGCCGCGCGCTGTGCCGTGACGTCCGAGCGCTGCGAAAACGGCGGCGGTGTCGATCGTCAGGGCAACCGGCGGTGCCGCCGCGACAGGTCGCGGCGTCGCGGTCTTGGTCAGAACCCGATCCAACCGAGTTGCCAGCTCGAGCGCGCTGCCCTGGCCGAGGATGTGGACGTAAATGATCTCCGGCTGTTCGCCGACGATGTGATTGTGAATCGCGGTCACCCCGATGCGCTGGTGCGCCAGCTCGGCGAGCACCGGGCCCAGCTCCGCCGCCGTGAGTACGAGGTCGCCCATCATCGTCGCGTCGTTAGGCTCCCCGCTGAACCCGGCCCAGGCGCCAAGCGCGAGCGCCGGCGCGACCGTGACGTCGCCGATCCGGACGGTGAGGTCGCGGCGAGGAAGGTTATAGCGGATGTAGCCAGCCGCACTCGCGGGAGCCGTTCCGAGAATACGGCCGACCGAATCCCAGGCAGTCGGCGGCTGTTGCGCGAGCATCGGACGGGCTCCAGCGGCGACGAGGCACAGGAATAGAGTTGTCTTCAGGATCTTCTTCATGGATGAACTCCTCCGTTTCGTGATGGTGGCCGCGCCTACAACGCATGCTTCAGGAGCAAGCCAACGACGCCGGACGCCGCGATAAGCGCGGGTTCGGGAACGCGCTTCATCTTCACAATGACCACGAGCGTGGCTGCGCAGATCAGAACCGTCGGGACGTCGACGAGGGCACGCCGGCCGAGCACGATCACCGCGCCGGCGATCGCCCCGGTAGCGGCCGCCGTGACGCCGTCGACGAACGCCTTGATGCGCGGGCTCTCAGCAACGCGGTGAAAGTGCGGTGCCGCAAGCACAGTCACGAAGTACACTGGTGCGAACACACCGATCGCCGCCACGATCGCTCCCAACGGTCCCGCAACGAGGTACCCGATGAACGCCACGGTGATCACGACGGGACCCGGCGTGATCATCGAAACGGCGACCGCATCGAGGAATTGCCGCTCCGTGAGCCAATGGAACTGCTCGACGACGCCCCCGTGCAGGAACGGCACGATCGCGACGCCGCTGCCGAACACAAACAGTCCTGCGGCGGCGAAGTACGCGAATACTTTCCAGAGCAGCCCCACGGATGCCGCCCCAGTGAGACCCGACGTAAGCCACGCTGGCCACGGCGCGACCAGCAGCATTTTGGTCGGCATTGACGGGCGTGCGCGAGCGCGGGCGAGCAGGGGGATCAACCCCGAAGCCACGAAAACCCCAATGATCTCTCTCGCCGTCCAGGCGGTGACAATGAGGCTCACCGCGAAGAGTCCCCACAGCAGCCGGTCCCGCCCCAGCGTCGTGCGCGCGAGCCTCGCCGCGCTCCACGCGATAATCGCGATGACCGCGGCTCCAATCCCGTAGAACAGCGCCTGCATCCAGGCGAGCCCGCCGAACTTGAGGTATAGCGCCGAGAGGGCGAGTACCATGAGGAACGACGGTGCCACGAACGCGATTCCTACGAGTGTCGCGCCCAGGACGCGGCCACGCACCCAGCCGAGGTAGATCGCGAGTTGGGCCGCGAGCGGGCCAGGGGCGAGCTGCGCGAGCGCGAGCCCCTGCTTGTAGTCGTCTGGCGCGATCCACCCACGCTCGTCCACGAGATCGCGCTGCATGTAGCCAGCGAGCGCGATCGGTCCGCCGAACCCCAGCGTGCCGAGCTTGAGGAAGTAGATGACGAACTCCTGGAGCGTGGCACGGGACGGCGCGGGCTTCATCGCGATGACTGGTAAAGGTTGTCGAACACGACCGCGCCGAGACGGAGGCGCGTAGCGTCGGTAGCGTGCTTCCGGGCGATTCCCGCGAGCAAGCGCTCGACACCGG
>WNFL01298361.1_pt1 | contig 10629 bp, 8 predicted proteins | sample 5400361 | NCBI WGS metagenome assembly WNFL01 (sample SAMN13153351, study PRJNA577476) | soil metagenome | isolation source: 40 cm soil on Douglas fir-dominated hillslope | place: USA:California | collected 2013-09-17 | reverse complement strand
TGCACCACATACACGTACGTGCCCTGCGGGCCGCGCTGGATAGCGGATGCCGGCACGATAACCAAGTTCTTTTTCACATCGGCAAGCAGGTGCACATTCACAAATTGATTGGGGAACAAGGTGTTTCGATCGTTGTTGAAGACCGCTTTCAACTTGTAGGTGCCGGTGGTGGTGTCGATCTGGTTGTCGATCGTCAGCAGCTTGCCTGATTCGATCTTTGACGTATCGTCACGGTCGTACGCATCGACGATGAGTTGCACGCCGTCACGGAGCTTCGTGGCCACCTGCGGAAGTTGGTCCTGCGGCAAGGAAAAAATCACCGCGATGGGCTGCAACTGTGTAATCACCAGCAAGCCGTTAGTATCCGTAGCGTGCACAATGTTCCCGATATCGACCAAGCGTAACCCGATGCGCCCGCTGATCGGCGCGGTTACGCGGGAATAGACCAGTTGCAGCTTTGCGTTGTCGATCAGGCCCTGATCGGCCTTGATCGAACCTTCAAATTGCCCCACCTGCGCCCCTTGCGTGTCGAGCTGCTGCTTGGGGATTACGCCTTCTTTGTACAGAAGCTGGAAGCGCTCGTAATTCACTTGCACGTCGCGGAGCTGCGCTTGATCCTTGGCCAGCTGCCCTTCCGCTTGCTCGAGCATCACCTGATAGGGGCGCGCATCGATTTCCAGTAGGCTGTCGCCCTGGTGAACGAATTGCCCTTCCTGGAAGTTAATCTTGGTGATTTGGCCGTCCACGCGGCTGTGAACCGTCACAGTATTAAACGCGGTGACGGTCCCGAGACCGTTGAAGTAGACCGGAAGGTCGCCGCGTTGCGCCGTGGCGACTACCACCGGCACAACCATTCCGCCTGCTCCTTGCCGGCCCTGTCCCTTGCTGGCTCCGCCCGGCGCCGCAGGTCCCTGCGCTTCGGTGCTGGCGTGTGGTCCGCGGAAATACCAAAAGCCCACGCCGACCAGAACCGCCAAAGCCAGAATCCACAACCATCGATGGCCCTTGGACTCAGGCTCCCGCCGCACAAGTTCTTCGGCCGAAGGGTTTGGCCCGGTCGGATTAGCGCTCAAATGGCCCATTCCTATACTCCTATATCGCATGGTTGTGCGAGCAAGTCTGCCACTAATAAGACAATCGGGGGCGACGCCGAGCGGCTCCAGGTGACTAACCAAGTCCTATCGGAAAACCCTGCCCAGTCTATATTAGGACGGCTTCAGGGCCGAAAAGGTTACGAAGGTCGGTGTGAGCCTTCGTCAGTTTTCGGCGTGCAAATCCTCGTGCACAAATGGCTCATTGACAGTACACTATCGCGCGTTCGGTGCCTCCCTTGTCGCGCGAGTGAGTATCTCGACCTGGCGGCAGGCGGTTTGACAATTCTAGCGGGAGAATAATGGATCATGCTCAAAGCCTTTGTGGTCGGGATTGTGATCGGCGTGTTGTTGATGATCGGCGGCGCTTGGTTTTACTTCACCACGGGATGGGCGCCGGTCGCGGTGGCGGACCCTCCTATGCTGTTTGAGAAAAAGCTTGCCCATGGCGCACTGAACGCTCGGATCGGCAAGGATCCCCACACCGATCCCCCAGTCGCGGCTGACGAAACCACATATCTCGCAGGCGCCGACATTTACAAACAGAACTGCGCCGTGTGCCACGGGTTGCCGGGGCAACCCAAAAGCGCAATCGCACAAGGCATGTTCCCTAAGCCCCCGGAACTTTTCCATGGAACCGGGGTGACCGACGATCCTGCGTGGGAAACGTTCTGGAAGGCCAAGAACGGCATTCGTCTGACGGGCATGCCGGGCTTCAAAGCGTCCCTGAACGATACGCAGCTTTGGCAGGCCAGCGTCTTGTTGGCGAATGCGGACAAGATTTCCCCGGCGGTAAAAGTAGCCCTGGCCGCCACGCCTCCTGTAGCGCAGCCGGCACAACCCGCATCGCCCCTGGCGGCTCCCGCGAAAAAGTGATCGTCTCGCTCGACCCGGCAGCCCCTGACTGACGGCGGCAGGGACACGGACGATTCGACTCAATGGATCTCTGGTTCGGGGATCGGCGCAGTTCCTTCGAGAAAATCGAAGTCGCATCCTTCGTCGGCTTGCTTGATGTGTTCCAGAAACAGCTTGCCGTAGCCGCGCGGGTAGATGCCGTCTTTCGGCCGCCAAGCGGCTCGCCGCCGAGCCAGTTCCTCTTCGCTCACACGCATATTCAGTTGGCGAGCGGTGACATCCAGCTCGACGATATCGCCTTCCTTCAGCAGCGCGAGGGGTCCGCCGACAAATGATTCCGGCGCGACATGCAGGACGCACGCGCCGTAACTTGTGCCGCTCATGCGCGCGTCGGAAATGCGCACCATGTCGCGTACGCCCGCTTTCAGAAGCTTCTGCGGAATGGGCAGATTACCCCATTCGGGCATGCCCGGGGCACCTTTGGGGCCGGCATTGCGCAGAACAAGCACGCTGTTCGCATCTACGTCGAGAGCAGGGTCGTCGATTCGAGCGTTCAATTCCTCATAGCTGTCGAAGACGATCGCACGCCCGGCGTGCTTCCATAGGGCGGGTTCGGCGGCTGCGGGCTTGATAACCGCGCCGCTGGGAGCCAGGTTGCCGCGCAGAATAGCCAAACCTCCAGACGCGAGAACGGGATTATCGGTGCCGCGAATCACATCAGAGTTGTAGATCTCCGAGCCTTCGATATTCTCGCCCAGAGTTTTGCCGGTGACGGTCAGCGATTGCAGATCCAGGTGAGAATTGAGAGCTTTCAGCAGTGCAGGCAAGCCCCCTGCGTAGTAAAAATCCTCCATCAAATACTTGCCGCTGGGGCGCAAATTGGCGAGCAGTGGCGTCTTGCGAGACAGTTCGTCGAAGCGGTCGATGGTGAGTTTGATTCCCGCTCTTCCTGCGAGCGCGATCATGTGGATCACGGCATTTGTGGAGCCGCCGAGCGCAAGCACCGCCGTGATTGCGTTATTGAACGAAGCGTCTCGCAAAATGTTCCGCGGCTTGAGATCTTCCCAGACCATCTCCACAATGCGGCGGCCGGATCGATTGGCCATCTTGGGATGATTGGCGTCGACCGCGGGAATGCTGCTGGCGCCCGGCAAAGAAAGGCCAAGGACTTCCGCCACGCTGGTCATTGTGGAGGCGGTGCCCATGGTCATGCATGTTCCCGCGGAGCGTGCGATGCCCTCTTCGATTTGCATCCAGGCCTGCTGATCGATATTGCCGGCGCGGCGTTCCGTCCAATATTTGGTGACGTCCGAGCCGCTGCCCAGAATCTGGCCGCGCCAGTTGCCCCGAAGCATCGGACCTGCGGGAACAAAAATCGCCGGAAGGTTCGCACTGATCGCGCCCATGAGCAGTGCCGGCGTGGTCTTGTCGCATCCTCCAAGGAGCACGCATCCGTCCGCGGGATAGGAGCGCAGCAGCTCTTCGGTCTCCATGGCCAGGAGATTGCGATACATCATCGTGGTCGGCTTCTGAAATGTTTCGCCGAGAGTGATGGCGGGCATCTCCACCGGGAAGCCGCCGGATTGCCACACACCGCGTTTCACGTCTTCCGCGCGTTCCCGCAAATGGCTGTGGCAGGGATTGATGTCGCTCCAGGTGTTGATGATGGCGATGACCGGCTTCCCCGCATAATCGGCCTGCACGCAGCCCATGGAAGCGGCGCGCGAGCGATGCCCGAACGAACGCAGGTCATCGGGGCCGTACCAGCGATAGCTGCGGAGAGACTTGGGATCCTTCATGGGCATTGGCTTGGAAGGTTTGTATTCTGGTACGCGCCGTTTGCGGAGTCAAACGCTAAAGGCTTCAAACTTAAGTCTTCCTAAACGCAACGTTTATCACTTTTGATTTGACAGCGATGCACGGGGCCAAATAGCCTCACGGTTTCGCGGAGACCTGACCCTTTGTCATCCAGAATGGTCAGCAACTGAATCGCTGGTAGAATGATATTTCAGTAGTCCACGCGTCGAGGGCGGACTTCTGTATGAAAACCACATTTCCCAAGCAGGGCAGCCCGCGTCCGGAATCAACTGGCGCGGAAGTGCTCGAAATTGCACAAATCTCACCGGCAGTCGAAGACGTTTTGGCGGCCACGCCGTTCATCGACATCCACACGCACCTGTTCGCGCCCTCGTTTGGCAAACTCGGCTTGTGGGGAATCGACGAACTGGTCACATACCACTATCTCGAGGCTGAATTTTTCCGCTCCTCACACACCCAACCCGAGCAGTATTTCGCGCTTCCCAAAACGCACCAGGCCGACGCGATTTGGCGCGCGCTCTTTGTCGAAAACACTCCGATATCCGAATCCACGCGAGGCGTTGTCGCCGTCCTCAAAGCTTTTGGCTTGTCCACCGACCGCTCGGACTTGAGTGAAGCGCGCGCTTTTTTCCAGGCGCAATCCCTCGATGCCCACATCCGCCGCGTGTTTGACATGGCTGGAATCAGCGCCGTCGTAATGACCAACGACCCCCTGGACCCCGAAGAGGCTCCTGCTTGGTTGAATGGCATTCCCGAGCACCCGCAATTTCGCGCCGTGCTCCGGCTCGATAGGATTCTCAAGCACTGGGCCGCGAATTGGCAGGTGCTGGCCGCACAGGGCTATAAGGTCGACGCGCAGGCTTCAGGGAAGTCCGCAGCCGAGGTCCAGCGTTTCCTCTTCGATTGGTACGAGCGCATGCGGCCCATGTACATGGCCGTCTCGCTTCCGGACACCTTCTTCTATCCGGCCGAAACCCTGGGCAATCATCTGCTGGCGGAAGCCGTCCTGCCTTCTTGCCGCGAACTCGACCTTCCGCTCTCTCTTATGATCGGCGTACGCTTGCAAGCGAATCCGGCCCTGCGTCTGGCTGGCGACGCCGTCGGCCGAGCGGACCTGCGCTCGCTCGAAAATCTCTGCCGCACTTTCCCGAGTAACCGTTTCCTGGTGAGTGTGCTAAGCCGCGAGAACCAGCACGAGCTATGCGTCTATGCGCGAAAATTCAGCAACCTCATGCCCTTCGGCTGTTGGTGGTTCATGAATAATCCGTCCATCGTCGAAGAGATTACCCGCGAGCGCATCGAAATGCTGGGTGCCAGCTTCATTCCGCAGCATTCGGACGCCCGCGTTCTCGAGCAAGTGATCTATAAGTGGAGCAACACGCGCCGAACCGTCGCGCCCATCCTCTCCAATGCTTATCGACTGCTGGCTGAAGACGGGCGCGGCGTCACCCGCGGCGACATTCAGCGCGATGTCACGCGCCTATTCCGCTCCAACGCAGAAACCTGGATGAACCTCAACGGGCACTAAGAGCCTCGTGCTGTCCCGCTACTCTTGCTTCAAAGCGCCTTGCAGGAAGCCGGCAATCGATTCTGTCAATCTTCGCGGGTAGTCTGCCTGCGCTATGGCTAGCGCCAGGCTCCGCGTCAGGCGGTGCCCCTTCACACGTTCAGCTTGTTTAAATCGAAATTTTAGTTGTGTCCGAGCGAATCGCAGACTGACACGCTATCATGGCCAACAAAGTATGTGCGGACAGAATCGGAAAGGCTGGACTTGAAGAGTCTGTGTGAGAACTCGTGTTGACGCGTCTTTTATACTGCGTAGCAGAGGAGACGCGATGGGAAAGTTTTTGGACTACAATCCGGATCAGGCGTATTTGCTGCCGCCGAGCGTACACGACGTGCTGGGTCCGGGACATCTGTGTTTTTTTCTGCGGCGGGTGGTGGCCAAGCTGAATTTGCGAGCCTTTCGCGAGGAGTACGGGGAAGAGGGCGGACCAGCGTATGCACCGGAGATGTTGATTTCGGTTTGGCTGTACGCTTACGCGCTGAACGTGACTAGTTCGCGCCGGTTTGGAGCAGCGCATTCGCGAAGATTTGGCATTTCGCTATTTGGCGGGCGGCGCGATGCCGGATCACTGGACGCTAAATGCGTTTCGTCGGCGACATGGCAAGGGATTGAACGATTTGTTCACCCGGGTGGTGGAGCTGGCGCGCGCCAGCGGTTTGGGCCGCCTGGGACACGTGGCTGTCGACTCCACGCGCATCGCGGCCAATGCTTCGCGGAATCGGATTGACACGGAACAGGCGCTGCGAGGCGCGCGGGCGCGCATCCGGCGGGACATTCGACGTTGGCAGAAGCAATGCGATGCGGACGATCCCAACGAAGGCGCCGGCTTGGAGGTCGACAACCAAGCGATGGAGCGGTTGGAACAGCAGGAGATTCCCGAGCGGATGGAGCGGCTGCGCAAAAGCGGACTGAAGAAGCTCTCGCGCACCGATCCCGACAGCCGTTTTTTGCGGGAACGGGGAGGGTTCACGCTGGGTTACACCGCAACCATGGCGGTGAGCGAGGATCACTTGATCGTGGCCCAGCAGGTCAGTCAGCAGCCCACTGATAACGAGCTGCTGGTACCGATGGTAGATGCGGTGGAACGAGCGTGCGGCGAGCGGCCTCGGCAAATCAGCGGGGACAGCGGCTTTTTTTCCCTCGACAACTTGCAAACCATGGAAGAGCGGAACATTGACGCGTATGTGCCGGACTCGAATCTGGCGCGCACGTTGAACCGCGGCGGCCGGATCAAAACGCGAGCTGTGCATCCGGTGCATCGGCGCATGCGACGGAAACTGCGAGGTCCGACGGGCCGCGCCATCTATGCGCGGCGCAAAGCGATCGTCGAACCGGTCAATGGAGTACTGAAAGAACAGCGCGGCATGCGACGATTTCGCATGCGCGGACTGCAGAAGGTCTCCGTGGAGTGGGCGCTGGCCACCACCGCCTATAACCTGACGCGGATGTGGCACCTAAGCTAGTTGCGTCGCTCCGCCGCTGAAAAAACGAAGCAGAATTCATGAGCCCATGCCCAAATTCGACTTCGCCCCGCGGACATCGAGTCTTCACACAGACTCTTGAAGGCCGCCAAGCCATCTCGAACCGAAACAATTGAAATCGCTGGCAAGTCTGGCAGAATGCATGTGCCTTATTTGCTGCTCGACTTTGTTTGCGTTGTCAGGTAAACAAAAAATCTTCCAGGGTGCTAAAGATGAAAAGACTTTTTGTGTGCTTCTTACTTGCCGCACCATTGTTGTTTGCCGCGCCGCAAGCAACGGCCCCGGAAGGGTTCGAACACTGGACCACGGCCGACCTGTGGCGCCTCGGGCAGGCACTCAATGCCGATGCTGCGTCCGACCCGCACCATGTCGCCGTGAAACAACTTGCAGACTTTCCCAACGAGGCCTTCTTGCTGGCCCACCGGGAAGCGGACGGCCAGGTGGAATGGCACGAAACCCAAATTGACATCTTTTTCGTGCAATCCGGTTCCGCAACACTCCTGGTCGGCGGAACCTATTTGAACGGTGAGACGGTCGCGCCGCACGAAAAACGCAACGGCACCATTCAGGGCGGAACTCGTCAGAAACTCTCCGCTGGCGACATCGTGCGCATCCCCGCCCGCGTCCCACACCAACTCCTCCTCGAAGGCGCGCACGAGTTCACTTACTTCGTTGTCAAGGTGAAAGGCTATTAGCACAAACGCTGGCGCGTTGTGTCAGCGATAGGATGATATGAAACTTTCGTAGGCGGCTTCGGATTTTTCTGGGGTGAGGACTTCTGACGAGATTAGGATTCGGTAGCGGAAGGTCACGCTTTGGTTTGGGGCGACGGAAAAGTTTAGTTCTTGTTTACCGTTGGTGAAGATTTTCTGGCCTAGGGGATTGGCGGCGAAGAGTCCATAGCCGCGAGCGTGCCAGTAAGTGGGAAAACCGGGATTGGCGGGATGGTCGAGAATGGTGATCGTGACCGCCTCGTCGCCCACTCGGCCGCTGAGATTGCACCAGCGGCCGCGCGTGCCCCAGGCCGCATCGCCTTTTTTGCCTTCGCTGGTTAGATAGACGCCACTGACGCCGGTGTTGTCGAGCTTGGCGACGGTCGTGGCGCGGCCGTTGGTGTCGGTGAAGACTTCCGGCTTGTCGTGTTGTCGAGCTTAGCGACGGCGGTCGCGCGGCCATTGCTGTCGGTGAAGACTTCTGGCTTGTCGGAGGGGGCTTCCAACGCGCGAGCGACGCGCATGCCGAGCACGCCTTCCTTGTCGTCATGGAAGACGACTTTTTCGTCGAGCGCTTGCAGCGCGGTAACGCGGTCGATGCTGCGGAAATTGGCGCCGCCACGAAAGACGAAGCGGGTGTGTTCCTTCAGAATGAGCTGCTGCTTGCCGCTGATCCAGTCGGCGTCGACTTCCAACTCAGCTTGATCGGGGCCGCTCTTTGTCAGCGTGATCGCCCGATGGCGAATGTTGCCCATCTTAGGGGCATCTTCCACCTTAATTGCTTCCGAGTTGTTCCAGAAATCGAAGCCGTTGACGTTGCCGTAGTTAAACCATAGCCCAGCGTGATGCGGATGATCGACACGCTCACCCGAGCGCGGCTCGAGCGGGAACCCGCGGGTGACGATTGTGCCTTTGGCGGTGCGGAGAGGATAGAGGACGGGCTTGGCAAGCTTTTCGGGCCAAATGTAGGAGGTGAAGGGCCGGCCGTCGATGACGATGTCGACGCGTCGTTCAGTTTCATTTGGGATCACGCGGATGCGGTCCTTTGAGGAGTTCTGGTTTGCCCCCATGCAGCAGATGAGTGCGGCGCAGGCGGCAATTGCAGCGAGGGACTTTTGTATAGGCATAAAACGTTCTTTGTTAATTGGCCGAACGGGATAATCGCACAAGCATGAGCCTGGGCGAAGTCAGGAAAATTCAAGCTGCATCGCAGGAAATTTAAAGTATGGAGTCGTCCTTTGACTCTTCCCTTTCGTTGCTCCGGATTCAGCTCGCAACAACGTTGGTCCGCGGTTGCGAGCCCCAGAAGGAATAGAGCGCGATCACCACGTACGCGCACAAGGGAACGCCATACGCCAGAGCAAGGCTGTGGGTTTTCTCTGAAATGAAACCCATCAGCGGCGTTAGAACCGCTCCACCGACAATCGCCATCACCAGTAGCGAGCCGCCCAGCTTGGTGTTGGGTCCCAATTCCTTCAGTCCCAAAGCAAAAATTGTTGGAAACATGAGCGACATGAAAAAACTGGTCAGAAACACGCACCAAAGACCGAGCCACCCGGGCATCAGCACCGCAACGGCGACAAGGATAATGTTCGCGACGCAATAGCTGCCCATGAGTTTGCCGGGATTGATGAAGCGCATCAGCCACGCGGAGGCAAAACGGCCCACGCCAAACGCAACCAGCGTTCCGGTCAGAAAATACCCGGCCACCTTTTCGGATTGATGCGCGTACTCCTGAACGTAGGAAATGAAGTAGCTCCACGTCCCCACTTGTGCGCCGACATAGAAAAACTGTGCGACAACCGCGAAAAGAAAATGGGGATAGCGGAACAGATCGCGGAGACGTCCATGATCGCCGGATTCGTTTTCGTGTTCGCTTTGGATGGAGGGGAACTTGGTGCTCAAAATCAGCACCGCCCAAATGAGCGCGATCGCGCCGATGACAAGGTACGGCTTCACGACGCGCAGCGTTTCAAAGCGAAGGTACGCTTGATATGTGTGGTTCGCCTGATGAGCCGCAATTTCCTGCGGTGTCAGCTCGACCCCAGAAAAGATGAACACCGTGCCAATCAAGGCTCCACTGATCGCACCCAACGGATTGAAAGCCTGCGCGAAGTTCAATCGGCGTTCCGAGCTGTGCGGGTCACCAAGCTGGGCGATGAACGGATTCGATGCGGTCTCCAAAAAGGAAAGCCCGCTGGCAATTACGAACAGCGCGAAGAGAAAGTATCCGTAGCTGCCAGCCAGCGCCGCGGGCCAGAACAAGAAAGCGCCAGCTCCGAAAAGAACCAAGCCGGTGACAAATCCCGACTTGTATCCCGCGCGGCGCATCAGGAACGCCGCGGGCATGGCCAGCAGAAAATATCCCAGGTAAAAAGCGGATTGCACCAGGCCGGCCTGAAAGCGCGTGATGGCAAACGACTTCATGAAATGGCGGATCAAGACATCATTGAGATTGTTCGGAATGCCCCAGAGAAAAAACAAAACCGTAACGAGAATGAAAGGAACGAGATGTCCGGCCGGAAACAGTCGCGATCCCGCGCGGGCGTCAGGCTTGAGGGCAGCGTCCCGCTCCTTGGTGAGCAACGTCACCGATTCCTCGGCTTTAGGATTCATTTCTCCGGCTCTCACGTTCGAGTGATGCCAACCAGGCTGACCGCTACGTTCGCAGCCCACTGTTTTGCATAGCCGATATACACTACTCGGCCCGTGAAAGCGACTTCCTTTAGCGCGGCGCGAGAAAGAAGGCGGGCCGTCTCACCCGTTAGTGCGAATCAAAAAGGGGAATCGCGAGAAGCTTTAAAAAAATTGGCGGACGGGCCTGTAAGCCGGATTCTGTGCGGCGTGCAAACGTAAACGTCTACACGCTGCGGCGATCATTCCTCTAGGTCGCGCCTCGCGGCGTGACTCCAGCAGCCTACCCGAGGGTTCTCCTCTGCGACAGCTTGCGCCATCGCCGAGGGAGCGCGCCCGCTTTCGCGAACGGTCTCATCGAGCCGGGCCGGCTCTCCCCTCCTATTTGGCCTTGCACCACGCGGGGTTTTCCAGGCTCCCGATATTGCTACCGGGACGGTGGGCTCTTACCCCACCTTTTCACCCTTGCC
>WNFL01234177.1_pt2 | contig 10630 bp, 8 predicted proteins | sample 5400361 | NCBI WGS metagenome assembly WNFL01 (sample SAMN13153351, study PRJNA577476) | soil metagenome | isolation source: 40 cm soil on Douglas fir-dominated hillslope | place: USA:California | collected 2013-09-17 | reverse complement strand
CGGCGGTTCGCCACCGCTTTATGTAAGACACCCCGCTTCACGGCGCGGTCCAACTTGGAAGCCACGTCACTCATAAGTGTCGCATTGGCAGGCTCTTCCTTGGCTCTCTTCAGAAGGGTCTTCAACTCGGACTTGACCGAGAGGTTGCGCTTCTGGTCTCGCAGGTTCGTGGAGACACGCTTTACCGCCGATTTGTGACGAGGCATTCGTTCCTCCGGGTGAACGTCGTCTTTCGATGCCGCAGAGTGTAAGCCGTTAGAATATCGGCGGATCACCCCGCTGTCAACTGCCCAGGCATCCCCCGCGTGCTATACTCGCGCGGATGCCCCCGCGTCTTCCAAAATCCCCTGACGATTCCAACCCCGAGGAACTGAAGCGCAAGATCGCGTCCCTTCCGCTGCTCCCGGGGGTCTACGTGTTCAAGGGCGCGGGCGGCCGGGTGCTCTACGTGGGCAAAGCCAAGCGGCTGGACCAGCGCGTGCGCTCGCACTTCCAGAGCCCCGAGCTGATCGGGCCCCGCCAGGTGGCGCTGACCCGGAACGTCCGGGATCTGGACTTCATCGCGGTGGACTCGGAAGGGGACGCCCTCCATCTCGAGGCCACGCTGGTGCGGGAGCACCAGCCTCCCTACAACATCCGCCTCAAGGACGACAAGCGGTACCCGTACATCCGCGTCTCCTGGCAGGAGCCCTATCCGCGCATGTCGCTCGTGCGGCGGATCGACCGGGACGGCGCACGGTACTTCGGGCCCTATACCGAGGTGAAGGCGCTCCGCCAGCTCTTGCGCATGACCCAGACCATCTTCCCGATGCGCTCCTGCCAGGACATCGACGCGCACATCGCGGCGAACCGCGAGTGCCTGGACTTCCACATCGGGCGCTGCACGGGTCCCTGCATCGGGAAGCAGAGCCGGGACGAGTACCGCGCGATGGTGGAGCAGTTCTGCGATTTCCTGGCGGGGAAGCGGGAGCACGTCGTGCGGGTGCTGACCGCCCTGGTTCAGGAGGCCTCGGCCCGGCGCGAGTACGAGCGCGCGGGGCGGCTCCGCGACCAGGTGCGCGGCATCGAGTCGATCCTCGCGCGGCAGCGGGTGGTGGACCTGAGCGGCCCCGAGGCGGACGTGATCGGCGTGGCGCGCCAGGGCGAGGCGGCCTGCGCGGTCATCTTCAAGGTGCGCGAGCGCCGCGTGATCTCGCGCGACGTTCGCGCGCTCTCCGGCGCGGGGAACACGGACGAGGCGGAGCTTCTGCGCGCGTTTCTCACGCTCTACTACACGCGCGCCGAGGAGCTGCCGAGCCACGTGCTGGTCGAGGTGGAGCCCGAGGAGGTGAAGCTTCTCGAGGACGTGCTCTCGGCCGCGGCGGGAGCGCCGGTGCGGGTGCGCACGCCGCGCGGCACCGCCGAGCGCGCCCTGGTGCGCACGGCGCGGCGGAACGCCTCGCTCCTCCTGGGGCGCGAGGACGAGGACCGGGAGGGAACGCGCCCGCTGCGCGCCGACGAGTTCGAGGAAGCGCTGGAGCTCCAGCGCGAGCTGGGCCTCGCCACGCTGCCCCGGCGCATCCGCTGCTTCGACGTGTCCACCATCCAGGGCCGGCACACGGTGGCCTCCATGGTGACCTTTCGGGACGGGACGCCCTTCAAAGGGGAGTACCGGCGCTTCCGGATCACCACGGTCGCGGGTCAGGATGACTTCGCGTCGATGGCGGAGGCCGTGGGACGGCACGCGTCCCGGGTCGAGGAGGGAGACATCGAGCCCGCGGACCTGATCGTGATCGACGGCGGCGCGGGGCAGCTCCAGGCCGCGCGCACCGCCGCGCGGGGGACCAGGCTGGAGCAGGTCCCGTTCGTGGGGCTGGCGAAGCGCCTCGAGGAGATCTATGTCCCGGGACGTCCGGACACGCTGCTCCTCCCGCGCCGCTCGCCCGCGGTGAAGCTCCTGATGCGGATCCGCGACGAGGCGCACCGCTTCGCGATCGGGTACCACCGGACGCTCCGCACCAAGGCGGCGCGCGAATCGGCGCTGGACCACATCCCCGGACTGGGACCCAAGCGGCGGGCACTCCTGCTCCAGAAGTTCGGATCGCTCGATCGCATCCGCCGCCAGCCGCCCGACGCCATCGCCTCGGTGCCGGGGATCGGGTTGCGCATGGCCGAGCGAATCTTGGAACGGATCGCGTCGTGAAGGCGCGCAGCGTCCTGGGGGATCAGATCCGGAATTTTCGCGAGCACCTGAGCCTGGAGCGGCGGCTGGGAGACCTCACCGTCAGCGCCTACGTTCGCGACCTGGAACAGTACGACGCGTTCCTGGTCTCGCGCGGCAAGCGCGGCTGGGGCGCCGTGGGTGTGGAGGACATCGAGGCCTACGTGGCCGAGCGCGCTTGGGCGGCCTCGACCGTGGCGCGGAAGATCGCCTCGCTCCGGGCCTTCCATGAGTTCTTGCGCCGGCGTGGCCTGGCGGAGGAGAATCCCGCGCTCCAGATCCGGCCGCCGCGGCGGGGAAGGCCGTTGCCGGACGTCCTCACGGTGCCGGAAGTCGAGGCGCTCCTCAAGTCGCCGCGCGGGGAGAAGCCTCCCGAGGTGCGGGACCGGGCGCTTCTCGAGCTGGCGTACGCCACGGGACTCCGCGCCAGCGAGCTGGTGCGGCTCACGCTCGAGGAAGTGGATCTGGAGGAGGACCTGGTCCGCTGCTTCGGGAAGCGGTCGCGGGAGCGGATCGTGCCGTTCGGGGGGAAGGCCAAGAAGGCGCTCGCCCGCTATCTCGAGGCCGCGCGGCCCGCGTTCCTCAAGAGTCGGAGCGAGCGCGCGGTGTTTCTCACGCGGCTCGGCCGCGGCTTCACGCGCATGGGATACTGGAAGCTGCTCGAGGGATATCGCAAGGCCGCGGGCCTCGCGCGGCCGATCTCGCCCCACACCCTCCGGCACTCCTGCGCGACGCATCTCCTGGAAGGCGGATGCGACCTGCGCGTGGTGCAGGAATTCCTGGGCCACCGCTCGATCGAGACGACGAGGATCTACACCCATCTGGACCGAAATTATCTGCGCGCGGAATACACGACGCACCATCCGCGCGCCTGACGCTCGCCGGCACCGGGGGAGGATTGATGAAGGTACGTGTGGTGGGAATCGCGATGGTTGTCGCGATCGGGGCGCTGGGTACGCCTAAGACTTCCGGGGCGGAGCCCCTGGATCCGGCCTGGACGCCGCTCGCCCTGGCCTCGTCGGCCGGGGCCTCGGAGGTGACGTACCTGCGACGGCAGCCGGCGCCGGTGAATCCCCGGACCACACCGACGATGCGCCGGCAGCGGCGGGGCACGATCAGCCTGGGCGGCCAGGTCGGCTGGGGATTCGTCCGGGGCTCCTCGGAGCTGAACGATCACTACGACAACGGCCCCGGATACGCCTTCCGGTTCCGGTACATCCTGAGCCCGCGTTCCGCGCTGGCGTTCTCGTTCGAGAACCAGCGGTACCGCACCCGCTCCGGACTGCCGGTGAACGCGGATCCCTTCGCCAAGGACAGCGTGCTGGCGGTGACGACGGTGGCGGCCGAGGGGACCGTCTTCTTCCACCGGGAGCGCGACACGAACCCCTACCTGCTCGGCGGCCTGGGGTTCGCGAGCCCGAACGTGAAGTACGGGCAGAAGGAGTCGCGCCGCGTGGACGAGGGACCCTTCGGCGTCGTGGGCGTGGGCCTGGAGCGATTCGTCCGGCCCCGCGTCTCACTGGACTTCACGGTGCGGGGGTACGCGCAGGTGGGGAACTCCGAGCTCTCCCTCCTGTCGCAGATCACGGCCGGGATTCATCTGTACCCGGGGGATTGACCGCGTGAGGGTGACCTTCTGGGGCGCCGCGCGGACCGTCACGGGCTCGAAGCACCTCTTGACCGGCCGGGCGGGGGCGGCGCTCCTCGACTGCGGCCTCTTTCAGGGACGCCGCGCGGAAGCGGAGGCGCGGAACCGCGCGCTGCCGTTCGACGCGTCCTCGGTGGACAGCATGGTTCTCTCGCACGCGCACATCGACCACTCGGGGGCGATCCCGTTTCTCTGCAAGCAGGGATTCCGGGGGCCCATCCACGCCACCGCGGCGACGACGGACCTCTGCAAGGCGATGCTCCTGGACGCGGCGCACATCCAGATCAAGGACGCCGAGTTCGTGAACCGGCACCACCGGAAGAATTCCAGAACGCCGGCCGAGCCGCTCTATACGCCTCCGGATGTGGAAGTGGCCCTGAAGCAGTTCGTCTCTCATCCCTACGAAGCGCCCTTCGAGGCCCTGAAGGGCGTGACGGTGGCTTTCCATGAGGCGGGGCACATCCCCGGGTCCGCGTTCGTGAGCGTGGGCTGGAAGGAGAACGGAAGCGCGGGGTCGCTGGTCTTCTCGGGGGATCTGGGCCGCCGCGACCGACCGATCCTCCGCGATCCGATGCCGCTGCCGAAGGCGGACTACCTCATCACCGAGGGCACCTACGGCGGGAAGCACCACCCCGATGAACGATCCCTGCACGAGGCTCTGGAGCGCGTCGTGAAGTCAGCGCTGGAGCGTCGGGGGCGGATCGTCATTCCCGCGTTCGCCGTGGGCCGGACCCAGGAGGTGGTGCACGCGCTGGACCGTCTCTTCTCCTCCGGCCGCGTGCCGGAGATGCCCATCTACGTCGACAGCCCTCTCGCCTCGCAGATCCTGACGGTCGTCGGCCGCCATCCCGAGGTCTACGACCAGGAGACCAAGGAGGCGATCCAGCGCGGCGAGGATCCGCTGGGGATGCGCCGGATCACGCTGGTGCGGGACGCCGAGGAATCGAAGAAGCTGAACGACAAGCCGGGCACGTTCATCACCATCGCGGCCTCGGGCATGTGCGAGGCGGGGCGGATCCTGCATCACCTCAAATACACGGTCTCCGACGCGCGGCACACCATCGTGATCGTGGGCTACCAGGCCGAGGGCACCCTGGGGCGGAAGCTCGTGGAGCGCCAGCCCGAGGTGCGGATCTTCGGCGAGCCCTTCGAAGTGCACGCCCGGGTCGAGGTCCTGAACGGATTCAGCGCGCACGCGGACCACGAAGAACTGTTGAGGCAGGTCAAGTCGTGCGGCGCGCCCAAGGGCTGCGCCATCGTCCACGCCGACCCCGAGCGCGCGGAGGCCCTGAAAGCGGCCATCGCGCCCCCGATCCCGACCCGGATCCCCGCGGAAGGGGACGTGTGGGAGCTCCGGTGATCCGCCCCTCCGGACGCGCGCCGCGGGCCGGATTCCGCGTGGGGGATCGCGTGCACCACAAGGAATTCGGGGAAGGCCTGATCGTCGAGGTGCGCGAGCGCGATGGATTCGAAGTTCTCGAGATCGCGTTCCCGGATGGGATCCGCCGGCTGACCTCGCTCTATCCGCTGGAGACGGCGCAGGGCCAGGGACGGCCGGCCCGCGCGTCCGCGACCTCGTCCGGGACCGATTCCGAAGCGCCTCCTCCGCTCTCCGGCGGGCTCGCGGTGCCCGCGCGGTCCCAGTTCCACGTCGGGGGAGGCTCGGAGGAGCTGTACCACCGCCTCCTCACGGGACCGTACGACGACCCCCGGGACCACGAGCTGCGCCTCCGGATCGAGCGATTCACGCTGCACCGCGGCTTCGACCGCCTGCTTTCGCTGGATCTCCTCCACGACGTCCAGAAATACGACCACCAGAGCGTCGCCTGCATGAACGTGCTGCGCCGGTTGCGCGGGCGCGCGCTTCTGGCGGACGAGGTGGGCCTGGGGAAGACGATCGAGGCAGGCATCATCCTCAAGGAATACCTCCTGCGCGGGCTGGTGCAGCGCGCGCTCATCCTGGTGCCCGCGTCCCTGGTCGAGCAGTGGGACCAGGAGCTCCGGAGGAAGTTCGACCTGGAGTTCGCGGTGCTGAAGCACGGCACCGCGTGGTGGGAGGAGCCCCTGCTGCTCGCCTCCATGGACACCGCGAAGCTGCTCCGCCACCGCGACAAGGTCGCGGCGGCCTCGTTCGACCTGGTCGTCGTGGACGAGGCGCACCGGCTCAAGAACCAGAAGACGCTCGCGTGGAAATTCCTGGACCGGCTGGCGCCGCGGTACATCCTGCTCCTGACCGCGACCCCGGTGCAGAACGACCTGCACGAGCTCTACAACCTGGTCCAGCTGCTCCGGCCGGGGCTCCTGGGCACCTACCGCACGTTCGGGCGCGAGTTCATGCGCCGCGGCGACAAGCGGATGCCGCAGAACACGGGAAGACTGGCGGCGCTCCTCTCCGAGACGATGATCCGCACCACCCGCGCCAGCACCTCGATCCGGTTCCCGCGCCGCGAGGTGACGAACGTGATGTTCGATCTCTCCGACGCGGAGCGCGAGCTCTACGACAACGTGACCAAGTTCGTCCGGCGCGTGCTGCACGCGCACCGGGAGCCGCGACGCGGCGCCATCAAGCTCACGCTCCTCACGCTCCAGAAGGAGATGGGCTCGAGCACCTTCGCGGCGATCCCGACCTTGAGCAAGCTCCTCGCGCGCGAGGGTCCGGGCCTGGAGCGCTCCGAGATGGAGTCCCTGCTCCGGCAGGCGCGCACGATCGAGCGGAACACCAAGATGGACGGGACCTTGAAGCTCCTCGCGAGCTCGCGCGACAAGTTCGTCATCTTCACCCAGTTCCGCGCCACGCTGGAGTTCCTGGCGCGGTCGATCCGCGCCCAGGGGATCAAGGTCGCGGTCTTCCACGGCGCGCTCTCCCTGCGCGAGAAGGAAGCCGCCATCGAGCAGTTCCGCGAGCGCGCGCGCGTGCTGGTGAGCACCGAGGCCGGAGGGGAAGGGCGCAATCTCCAGTTCTGCCACTACCTCGTGAATTACGACCTGCCCTGGAACCCCATGCGCATCGAGCAGCGCATCGGGCGCCTGCACCGGCTGGGGCAGACCCAGGACGTGAAGGTCTACAACTTCTCGGCCCGGAACACGGTGGAGTCGTACGTCCTCCAGATCGTGCACGAGAAGATCAACCTCTTCCGCACGGTGATCGGGGACCTGGACATGGTGCTGGGTCCGTACGCCGAGGCCGGCTCCTTCGAGGACGAGGTCTTCCGCATCTGGACCGCGGCCAAGGGCGAGCGGGATCTGGAGCGGGAGTTCGGAAAGCTGGGCACGGCGCTCCACGTGGGACGGAAACGGTACGAGGCGGTGGAAGAGCTGGACCGGAAGCTTCTCGACGAGGTGGATCAAAATGGGTCGGGGTAGAGCGGACCGGAGGCGCGCGGAGCTGCCCGAGATCCTCGCCACCGTCCTCGAGGCGCGCGGCGCCACGGTGGCGCGCGACGGGATGATCTGGGAGGCCGAGCTCACGCCGGAGCTCCAGGGATCGCTCGGTGTGGAGCGGGTGCGGCTGGTCGCTTCGCCGGCGGGCCGCGCCGCGCGCGGTGCGGAGATGGACGCCGCGATGACCGAGCGAATCCTGCTCCTTGGCCGGTCCCACGGCCAGGTGACGCGGCTGGTCGCCAGGGTACCGTGGCCCCGGAACGCCGCGCCGGATCCCAGGATCTGGGTCCGCCTCCACTGGAGGATCCGCTACGGAAGCGACGAGATCCCGGAGGAGATCCTGGTCCAGGAGCTTCCGGTCGGGAGCACCGGTGGGCTGAGGGTGCCCAAGGACTCGATCCTGCGCCCGGCGACCCCGGAGGAGGCTTCGCTGCTTCCCGCTCCCGATGAAGCGGCGCTCGCGGCCACCTGGACCCGCGCGCGGCGCCTCCTGGAAGGGCGCGCGCGGCGGAAGCTCCGGCCCCACGAGGACCGCGCGCGCCGGGAGCTCCATCGCGAGATGCGCACCCTGAGCAGCCACTACCGGTCCCTGATCGCGGAAGAGCGCGCGGGACGGGCGCGGCGGCCGGAGGATCGCGAGGCCGGACGGATGTTGCAGCTCAAGGAGGATTGGGAGCGGAAGCTGGTCCAGGTGATCCGGCAGCGCGCCTTCGAGACCGAGGCCGCCCTGGTGGCGGCCGCGCTCCTGATCGCCGTTCCGGAGCGTTGACATCGCGGCGTTTCTCCGGGTAAACTCGTCCGCTCGTCCTCACACGGAGACCTTTTCATGACGACTCGGCTGGTCAAGCACCAGAAGCTCACCAAAAGGCAGATCAAGGAAGACCCGCTGGTCACCGCGGCCTTTCGCGGGACCCAGGTGTGGGAGGAACACGGCAACCGGATCCTCGTGGTTCTGGGCGCCGTCGCGCTTCTGGTCCTCCTGGGATTCTTCATCGCGCGCACACGCTCCCAGGCGGAACAGCGCGCCTCGGGGGATCTCTTCCGCGCCGAGCTCTCGGTGGGCTCCAACGATTACGCTTCGGCGACCCAGATGCTGAAGGAGATCGTGGACGGATCGCCCGGCACGAAGGCCGCGCGCGAGGCAATGCTCTATCTCGGTGACGCCTACATGGGGCAGGGGAAGCCGGCCGAAGCCGTGAACTGGTATCGCCGCGGACTGGCGAAGGCGGGCAAAGACGTCATAGCCAAGACCGCCGGCTACCACGGACTCGCGGCCGCCCTCGAGGACCGCGGGGACTTCGCCCAGGCCGCGGTCAACTACGAAGAGCTGGCCAAGCTGGGCGCGAACGACAACGAGAAGGGGCGCGCGATGCTGGCGCAGGCCCGGTGTCTCGCGAAGGCGGGCCAGACGCAGAAGGCGATCACGGTCTACACCGCGGTCCAGCGGCTCCCGATCGTAGACATGGCCTACTACAACGCCGCCGGGCTCGGCCTCGGCGAGCTCTCCGCCGGCACCGCACCACCCGCGACTCCCTAGCTCCGGCCGTCACCCATGACGGCCCCCGTTCGTCTCGCGCTGGTGTGGCACATGCATCAACCTTCCTACCGTGACGCGCTGACCGGCCGCACGCTCCTCCCCTGGACGCGCCTCCACGCGACCAAGGACTACGCGGACATGGTGACGGCGCTCCGCCGCCATCCCCGCGTTCATGCCACGTTCAACGTCACGCCCATCCTCCTCGAGCAGCTGGACGCGATCGCCGGGGGCGACGCGGATCTCTACCTCGAGCTGGCCCGGCGTCCCGCGGCGGAAGTCACCCTCGAAGAGCAGCGCTTCCTCGGGCGGCACTTCTTCAGCGTGAATCCCACCCACATGCTGGAGCCCTATCCCCGGTACCGCGAGCTGCGGGAGCGCTGCGCCGCGGTCTTCGGGCCGCGCGGCGGCCGCGAGATCCCGCTCACGCCCGAGGAGATTCGCGATCTCCAGACCTGGTTCCACCTCGCATGGGTGGATCCGGAGTACCGCGGCGAGGAGCCGGTCCGGTCGCTCTTCGCGAAAGGCCGGGGGTTCACCGAGGACGAAAAGGCGGCGCTCCTCGACTGGGGTGTGGCGCTGGCCGCCCGAACGGTCGAGGTGTATCGCGAAGCCTGGGCCGCGGGGCAGATCGAGATATCCACGTCCGCGTATCACCACCCGATCCTCCCGCTCCTGGACTCGACCGACGCGCCACGGGAGATCTCGCCCACGATCGCGCTGCCGGCCCCGCCGTTCCGTGCGCCGGAGGACGCGGCGGCCCAGGTACGGCTCGCTCGGGAGAGTCACGCGCGCCGATTCGGCGCCGCGCCGCGAGGGACCTGGCCTCCGGAAGGAGCTGTGAACCAGGCGGCGCTCTCGCTCCTGGCCGCCGAGGGGTTCGCGTGGTGCGCCTCCGACGAGACCGTGCTGGCGAGCGCGCTCGGACGCTCCGGGCCCGAGGGTCCGGGATGGGCGGGCGCCCTGTACCAGCCGTACCGCGTGGAGACCGAGTCCGGCGCGCTGAGCATGGTTTTCCGCGACCGGGAGCTCTCCGATCGGATCGGGTTCACGTACATGGCGTGGGAGCCCGGGCGCGCCGCCGAGGACTTCGTGGGACGCGTCCTCGAGCGCGGCGAGCTGGCGCGCCGGGACGGCGTGGCGGATCCGCTGGTCACGGTCATCCTGGACGGCGAGAACTGCTGGGAGTCCTATCCCAATGACGGGCAGGCGTTCCTGGACGCGTTGTACGCGCGTCTGGAAGGGGAGCCCGCCCTGGAAGCAATTACCGTATCGGAGGCGCTGGAGCGCCGTCCTCCGACGGCCATCCTGCATCATGTCCCGGTGGGGAGCTGGATCGCGCTCGACCTCTCGATCTGGGTGGGGCACCCGGAGAAGAACCGCGCCTGGACCGAGCTCCGCCGCGTGCGCGAGCGCTACGAGGAAGCGGCACAAGGCGGCCACGTGGCCGCGTCACGGATGGAGCAGGCGCGCGAGGAGATCCTGGTCGCGGAGGCGAGCGACTGGTTCTGGTGGTACGGCGAGGACCATCAGAGCGCGCACAAGGATGAGTTCGACTCCCTGTTCCGCTCGCACCTGATCCGCGCGTACAGCCTGCTGGGGTTGCCGGCTCCAGCCGCGGTGCGCCGGAGCCTGCGCGGCGCGGCCCCGGAGCGGCCTGACGAGGAGCACGTGCCGTACCTCGCGCCGACGGTGGATGGACGGGACTCGCACTTCTACGAATGGCGGAACGCCGAGCTCTACGACGGCGCGGCGGAGCAAGGCGCGGATCACCGCGTGTCCGGTGCGCTCCGACGGGTGCTCTTCGGGTTGAACGAACGCGATCTCTTCGTGCGCGTGGACGGCGTCGCCGCGGATGCGAATCGCT
>WNFL01378626.1_pt1 | contig 10632 bp, 9 predicted proteins | sample 5400361 | NCBI WGS metagenome assembly WNFL01 (sample SAMN13153351, study PRJNA577476) | soil metagenome | isolation source: 40 cm soil on Douglas fir-dominated hillslope | place: USA:California | collected 2013-09-17 | reverse complement strand
GGCGCTGCCGCGCTGCCGGTCGTGTCGCGCGTCGCTCGGGCGCAGACCTATCCGACACGACCGGTACGCATCATGGTCGGCTTTCCCCCCGGCGGCCCGGCCGACATCCTCGCGCGCTTGATTGGTCAGCGGCTGTCGGAGCAACTCGGCCAGCCATTCATCGTCGAGAACCGAGCGGGCGCTCAGGGGCAAATCGCCACCGAGGCAGTCACGCGTGCGCCCGCCGACGGCCATACGCTGCTTTTGGTAGTTCCCGGAAACGGGATCGCCAATGTGCTTTACGATAAGCTCAATTTCAACTTCATCCGAGACACTGCGCCGGTCGCGGGCATAAGCAATGGACCTCTTCTCATGGAGGTCGGTTCAGCGACACCGGTCTATACAGTCCCCGAGTTTATTGCCTACACCAAAGCCAGACCGGGCAAGGTCAATTTTGCGTCGCCTGGCAATGGGTCAACGATCCAACTGTGCGGCGAGCTGTTCAAGATAATGACCGGCGTTAACATGGTTCACGTGCCTTATCGAGGGAATGCCCCTGCGCTGACCGATCTAATCGCCGGTCAGGTGCAGGTGATGTTCGCCGACACGCCGTCATCGATCGAGCACGTTAAGGCTGGCAAACTACGCGCGTTGGCTGTGACCACAGCCAAGCGCTCGGAGATTCTGCCGGAGGTGCCGGCCGTCAGCGAGTTCTTACCGGGCTTCGAGGCTAGTAATTGGTTCGGGGCCGCCGCACCAAAGAACACACCCCCTGAAATCATCGACAAGCTGAACAGGGAGATAAACGTTGCTCTTGCCGAACCCCAGATGAAAGCGCGGCTCGCCGATTTGGGTGCGGCGTCGCTTGCAGGCTCACCCGCCGATTTCGGAAGATTCATCGCCGCCGAAGCCGAGAAGTGGAGCAAGGTGATCCGGGCGGCCAATATCAAAGTCGACTAACGGTATTCCGACGCCAATATTCCGTAACGCCCGTTCCGCGAAATCGCTCGCCCTCTGCGATAGGTGATTGAATCCGAGCGACCAATGTCCGTTCGTGGCACGAAGCGGCGCATCAAATTTTGATTTGCGACGGTCGCTTTTGGGACGAAGCGGACGTGGACGGATGTGTGGCTTCGTGCGTCTCGATCGTGGATGACCCGAGGCGGACATCTGCCGGACCGAAATCCCGCGGTGCAGCGATCTCCTGCGCCCCAGATCGAGGCGATCGCCACCGCCGATACGGTGGCTCCACGGGAGCCTATTTCTTCGCCGCCTTGACCGGGTCTTTGACATTCTCCACGGTCGCGAACTCAATGTTCCAGAGCTCGCCATTCACCCTTTCAACCCTGCGCATATAGATGTTGCTAATGACATCGCGCGTTTCCGGGTCGATGGCCATCGGGCCGCGCGGGCTTTCCCACGACATGCCTTTCACGGCGCCAATGAAGCTGTCGCCATCCGTTTTACCGCCTGTTTTTCTGATCGCTTCATAGATGAGATGCATGCCGTCATAGCCTGACACGCCGAAAAAATTCGCCCGCATGCCATTATTCGCCTTCTTTACTCCCTCGACGAATGCCTTGTTTTTTTCGGAGGGATGGGCCGCCGAATAAAAATATGCAGTCTCGATGCCCAGCGCGACGTCGCCCATGTTGTCGAGGAGGTCGTCATCGGTGATGTCACCCGCCCCGAACAGACGGATGCCGGATTTGTCGAGCCCGCGCTCCACAAATTGCCGCATCATGGTCGCGGCCTGGCCAGCCGGAATGAAGACGAAAACCCCATCCGGAGAAGCATCGCGCACGCGCTGAAGGAACGGCGCAAAATCCGGATTGAGCAAAGGCACCCGCAATGCCAGGGGGACCTCGCCGCCGGCGCGCGTAAAGGTTTGTTTGAAATACGTCTCTGAATCGTGACCGGGTGCGAAGTCGGAAACGACCGTAACCACTCTCTTTAGGCCATGCTTGGCCTCCCAATCCGCGATGATCACGACGGGCGCAGCTTGGGGAAAGCTCGAGCGCACAATATAGGGCGAGCGCTCAGTCACCATCGCGGTCGCGGCTGCCATGACCACCATGGGTGTTTTGGTCTCAGTTGCGAGCGGCGCGACAGCGAGCGCGATCGGGGTGAGTCCAAAGCCAGCAAGAATATTCACCTTACCGCCGGCCAGAAGCTCCTGGGCAATGCGCCTGCTGTTTTCGGCAATGCCCGCATCATCGCGCAGGATGAGCTCGATTTTCTTGCCATCAACGCTCGCGCCGTTTTGCTGCATATAGAAGCGGGCACCCGCTTCGACCTGCTTGCCGGTAGTCGTAAACGGTCCGGTCATCGGGAGAATGAGGCCGACCTTGATGATCTCTTCGGCTACGGCATTGACCGAAGCCAACGTAATGAACGTCCCAGCGATCAATCCCCACCACATCGGTCTGTCCTTCCTAGCTTACGTAGCCCTGCTGCCTTTGCCCGCTACGGGCAGAAGTCGGCCAACGCCCGCATCGCAGCAGTCTTCTGCTGCGCCGTGTTATTTTCTCGGCGATCAGTCTAGCGGCGCGATGCCGGCTTCCTTAATGACGCGGGTCCACAGTTCGGCTTCCGTTTTGAGAAATGTCCCGACCCGCTCGGGCGCGTCGGGACTGCTCTCGTAGCCGAGCGGTAGGAGACGCCCCTGCACGTCCGGATTCGCGAGCGCGGCAATCGTGTCGGCATTCATTTTCATGATGATTTCGCGTGGAGTCTTGGCCGGCACGAAAAACCCGTACCAGGAGATCACGTTAAAGCCGGCGACACCGTCCTCGGCGATAGTTGGCACTTCGGGGGCGATGGCGGCGCGCGCGGCGCCGGTGTAACCGAGAGCCTGCACTTGGCCCGATCTCGCATTGTCGAGCGTGGCGCCGCCGGAGAAGAGGAGATGTACGCGACCGGGAATAAGGTCGTTCATCGCCGGGGCAGCGCCACGATACGGCACATGCACCATCTCGATGCCGGCCATGTGCTTGAACAGCTCGCCGCAAAGGTGCGGTGATGATCCTGTGCCTGGGGAGGCGAGCGTGAGCTTGCCCGGGTTTGCCTTGGCATAGGAGACGAACTCGCGCACGGACTTCACCGGAAGCGAGTTCGGCACGAACATGAAAAACGAGTAGCCGCAGATGAAAGCAACGGGAGCAAAATCACCAATGGGATCGTAGTTGAGCGAACGATAGAGAGCTCGTGTCGTCGCCTGCGACTGCCCGCCCATTAAAACCGTATGGCCGTCAGGCTCTGAGTGCGCGACCATCTCGTTCGCGATATTTGTACCGCCGCCCGGCCGGTTCTCGATGACAACCTGTTGGCCCCAGTTCTTCGAGAGCTGCTCGCCGACGATGCGCCCAATCACATCGGTCGGCCCTCCCGCTGCAAAGGGCACGATGATGCGCACAACCCGGGTAGGCCACGCCGCGGCGCGTGCCCCAACGGTGGTGACGACGCTCGGAAAGAGTAAGGCGGCGGACGCTGTCGCATTGAACTGACGGCGCGTCATCATCACGATTTCTCTACAGCAGCAGTGTAAGGTACTTGGTGGCTTCTCATTGAGGAACATCGCAGCGCGGCCGTGCGCTTGCAACAAAAACCGTATTCAGCGATGTCTGGCCTGGCGGCGACGCTACTCGCTCGGGCCGACGAGGCCATCGGTCCCAATTTCTTTGATGCACTGCATGAGTCCGCTTATCACTTAACGGACATGCTTTGACGGCTCGCGCATATCCACTTTGAGGGGTGAAGCAGACCGCAGCAGTCTCCTACTTTCTGGGCCGCGCCTTCCGGACCGTCGGGTTCCATCCTCAGGCTGACGGCGCTCGTGAGAAGCAGTCGACATCATTACCGGGTTGATGCGCGGCCGGTTCTCGGCGCCCGTCGCGACAGATCAGAGTTCAACTAGGTCTTTAGGCTGCTCAGGCACGCTTAACCCTTACGTTTTATGAGCCGGCGTCGTCCCTGCCACCTTCAAAAACATTCGGAGTGTCGGGAACCTGACCAACGAGCCATGCGTTGGGTTCATGGGCGTGGATCAGGGGACGAGACATGGGTTAGCCCGTGCCGTGGCACGAGTGCTGCGGCGCGAGAGGCATGGCCCAAAGGGAGCGTCCCCATGCCGACAGCCGCCCGGCCAAGTGGACCAGCGCACGTGGCCCCTATTCCCATGCCCTCGATAAAGCGCTGTCTCGACGCGACGGTTCAGGCAGCCGACCGCCTCGACGACTGGATCCGTCAGTATGTGGTTGAGCATCCGCTTCGCTATCGCCCAACCGAATTTTTGGCCGATCGACCGCAGCCGGCGGGACGGCAAAAGCCATTTCCTCCGTTCTCGCGCGTATCAGCACCCCATGCTGTCGGCCGATCGCGGATGCAGGCGCCCTCTCGGAACGGGCTGGTTCTTGCTCGCAATAGAAGCGTTTGGCTGTCGGCAATTGGGAAAAGCCTCAAGGGCGAGTACGACGCTGCCGCGACGCCGCTGCCCCGTCATCTCGCGGCACTCGTCAACCAACTCGAAACGCAGGAACAGGGATAGCCGCCGCTCAGCGCGTTCGGCATCACCTTCCCGCTCCCACTCATCGGTCGCGCCGATGAGGTCATCGAGTAAATCATTGCAACCCGTGCACGTCGTTTGTTGCGGTGCATGAGTCAGCAATCGGCACACCGCGTCGATTCGCTGCAGTGCTGAAGTTCGGACGCGATAGGAGCTGAAGCGGACAGACGCTCGTGTGGCTACGCGCGGCCAGCAACCCTACCGATCACCGCGCCTGCCTGACCGGGTGTGGTATCGCCGGTCCAGGCGACATAACGGTCGGGACGCACAAGGATGAGGCTCGATTCGTAGGCTCTGCGCCCATCGCTATAGGTGTCGCGTATAACTTTCAGCGGCACGCGCAGCGATTTGGCCGCTTTTTCGAACGCCAGGATGGCCGCGTCTGGGGCGTCGAACGCGAGTAAGCTGAGCCCCATATCAAGCTCCTCGAAGACATTTCGTCCGGAGGACAGGAACTGCGGCGGGAGGTGATGGCCGGCTCTAGCTTTGAACGTATGCGTGCCGTGGGCGCTGCATACGCCACTCGGTGGGCCGAAGATCAATGAAGAGCCCTCGTAATGAGGCTCATAAGTCAGCACACGTGGGGCGGCGGCCGACGCATGTTCCTTCCAGGCACGCTCGAATTCCGCTCGATTGCGTTCCGGACTGTAGCGGTCGAAGAATTCCAGGTCCGCTTGAATGCGCGCTATAATGAAATCTTCAGCCGTTTCGTGGAAAACAGGGCGCCTTTCCTCGGTGTAGGACTGTAATAGGGCGTCGCTTCCCCAACCTTCGAGCTTTGCTCCCAGCTTCCACCCAAGGTTGGCTACATCATCCAGTCCGCTGTTGAGGCCGTATCCTCCATAAGGTGGATGGCTGTGGGCTGCATCGCCCGCAATAAAGACACGACCCACCTGATATTTGTCTGCGATGGCAATGCGCAGATCCCAGAATCCCACATAGTCGAACTCGCACGTGAACTTGAATCCCGCGGCTTTCTGCAACAGGCCGTGAAAGTCGTAGTTTTCTTCTGTTGTATCGGGCGGCACGGGAGCGTGAAAGAAAAACTCCTCGGCGGCGTCGACTCGGCCGAAGAACTGCCAATAGCCTTTCAAATCCGGGTGCATGACGCGATAGGTGGACCGTGCTGGAAAGCGTTTCAGTTGTTCGTGGAGCTCGCGCGAGCGGAACACGGCCAGCACCATGAGTTGGTTGAAATCCGGCCCGCTGCGCTCGATGCCGATCTGCCCGCGGACGGTCGAGTGACTCCCATCGCAACCCACCACGTAGTCCGCTTCGAGGACCTCCCGTCCGGTGCCGCTATGTTCGACGATGGCGACACGTACGCCATCGGCATCCTGTTCAATCTCCTGCGCCGACCAGCCCATCCGACGGTCGACGTTTGGAAGTCCCGCCATCCTCGTCCGCAGGACATATTCGGTTTGGTACTGGGGCAACCGTTCGTTTTCCTGGAAGTAGTAAGGATTGACGATTTCTCGGAGCGGCGGCGCGTACCAATACTCGCTGGTCAAGTTGCCGTAGGCGACAATTCCATTCATCGGGTATTGGGGTGGCAGGACGCGCGCGGCACGCAGCTCGTCCGCGATGCCCCAAAAATAGAAGTGTTCCATCGTACGCTGAGTCAGATTCTGCCCTTTCGGAATCCGCTGCGGCTCGATCCGGCGTTCCACCAGGGCGCACGATATTCCACGCAGCCCAAGATCGACTGCCAGTGCTACGCCGACAGGGCCTCCCCCCACGATGACCACTTGGTGCCGTTTCTTCATTCACTTCCATCTTCGTTGGCAGCGGTAGCAGCCTTATCGCTCGTACGCTCCTGATCACTCCGGCTCGATCCCCGCCACTTAATGATCGGCCACCCCTTTTCGATCCCGGCCCTTTGCAGGCCGCGAGGGAGCGGCGGAAGCGCATGGGCGCGGGGCGTCGGCTGACGCCGTCGCGTCTGGCCTGAAGCGGTCATTGACGCTTAGGCGTTCGCTGAACAAAACGTTATGGAACGTCGGAATGTGCCCCAGATCACTGCGGCTTGATGCCGGCGAACTTGATCACCTTAGTCCATTTGTCGATATTTCCGGCGATGAACTTGGCGAACTCGTCCGGCGAGTTCGGCGGCACCGCCAGAGCGCCGAGATCAGCGAACCGTTGCTTGATGCTCGGGTCAAGCACCGCCGCGTTGGTCTGCTTGTTGAGCGTCGCGATGATCTCAGGCGGCGTGCCCTTAGGGACGCCGAAACCGATCCAACCCGCCGCCTCGTAACCCTTGAGGAAGCTGTCGATTGTCGGCACGTCCGGCAGGAATGGAAGCGGCTCTGTCGTCGTCACGCCCAGGGGCCGGAGCTTTCCGGCATTGATCTGCGGCAGTGACGTCGGCGTAACGTCGAACATGACTTGCACCTGGCCTGCGACGAGATCGGTCAGCGCCGGTGTCGAGCCCTTATAGGGGATGTGCGTCAGATCCACGCCGGCCATGAACTTGAACAGCTCTCCTGCGATATGCTGCGGGCCGCCGATGCCGGCCGAGGCCATGTTTAGCTTGCCGGGATTGGCCTTGGCGTAAGCGATGAACTCGGGGATGGTCTTGGCCGGCACCGAGGGGTGGACCTCCATGACCAGCGGAACGCTTTCGACCTTCCCGACCGGCGCGATGTCGCGGACAAAGTCGAAGCTGAGCTTTTCGTAGAGTGCGACATTGATCGCGTTCTGCGAGTTCACCAGCAGCAACGTGTAGCCGTCGGGCGGCATGTGGGTCACGGCTTCGGTTGCGATGTTGCCGGCGGCGCCCGGCCGGACCTCGACGAGGAATTGCTGGCCGAGCTTTTCCGAGAGGAATTGGGCGATCAGACGCGCGACGATGTCGGACGCGCTGCCCGCCGCCTGGCCGACGATGATTTTCACCGGACGCGACGGATAGGCTTGCGCGCTTACAGAAGCGGGGAGCACCGCAGCACCCGCTGCCAGATGCAGGAATTGTCTACGGGCAAGTTTCATGATGGCTTCCCAAGTATTGGCTTTGGAAGCGCAGGCTATCAGCACGCTGCAAACGGTTCGAGAGCTTTGCCAGTGCGCGGCTTCATAGGCTCGAATTTGCGTCCGCTTTCGGGGGCGATCCGGACACGCGCCAATGGCCCGCCCCAACTATCTCCGGCGCTGTTGAGACCCAACTCGGACATTGAGTGGCCGCTTTCGCTGCGATGCACGGCCCTGCCTGCTGTACTTAATCCTAGGGTGATCGAATAGGATTGCTTTTTGCTGCGTTGCATTATGACTTCCAGAAAGTTTCGCGGTTTTCGTGGACGCGTTTGCATGTTCAAGCTCAGGTGGAAACGTGGTCTCACAACGTTGTGAGGCCCGCTTGATTGGCCAACACGCGCTTGTGTTCTCAAGCTTCTTCCTATTCGCCCAAAGTGTGATTGCGGTCACAGATTCTCTTTCAGTCCCTCCTTATCTGGCAACTACGACATCCGATTTGAGGCCAGGAGGAGGACATGGCACCGAAACCAGATAGACTCGCAATCATCTTCGGAATGGTTGCGAAGTTATTCGCCAAGACCGCGACGAAGCTCGGGCTGGCAACGACCATCGCGGCTCTTTGGCTGACCGCAGTCCCCATCGCTAGCGCGGTTGCTCAGGGAGCCCCCGGTCAGATCAGCGCGGCACGCGCGGCGGCCCTTCAGGAGTGCAACCGCTTGGCCCAACGATTTCCGCTACACGACTGGGGTAACACCCAAATCCATCTGTATCGGACCTGCATGGCCCGACATGGCCAACAAGAATGATTGGCAAAGCGCGTCACAGTGAATTGATCGCAAATGGGAATGACGCGAATTCTGCGCTTTGCGCGATTGGGATACATTGTGATGGAAGAACGCTACGCACAGTTCGCTGCCTTGTTCTCCATAAGGCGCGATCATCAAGATGGAGGACCTATCATGAAAAGGCTCGGTATGCTTGGGATTATGGGTGGGGCCGCAATATTGACTGCGGTGCCGCTCTCGCTTCAATGGTCGCAAAAGAATGTGGCGCTATCGCTTGACAGCGCTGAAGCCCAGGAACGGCCGCTAACTGCGACGAGCGTTGCAGGTGTCAGCCGAAGGGTTCACCGAAGGGCATATCGCCGCGCATACCGCAGCGCGGCTTACGCAAGTGCTGCTGGCTACGGCCATGGATTGTACTCCGGCTATGGCTATCCGGCCTACTCCAGCTACTACATACCTTACGGAACAAGCTACGCGGCACCTTACGGCATCTACAGCAGCAGCTACGCCATAGCTCACGAGCGTCTACAATCAGGCTACGCCGCACCGTACGGACCGATTTTCTATTGAGGGTGCCCGCCGCGTTGGTCTTGGTCATTTGCGCCGCACCCGGCGTGCGATGCGGATGGCCAAGTCCCCGCGCAGTCTGACCTCGGCGTCTTCGCGCGTGCCAGGCTGGGCGAACGGCAACTCGAGCCCTATGAATTCACCGACATCGATAGAACGGTCGCGGCGGGGCTGTCGCTCAAGGGCGCGCGGTGGGGCCGGACGACACTTTCGGACTTGCCGGCATCGTCAATGGCGCTCGGCATCGATACCCCGACCAGCGTGCTCGCGACCGCCGACGGGGTGATCGAATAGCGCTGTCTTTGCTGCAATGCGTTAAGTCGCAAGGCACAAAGCGGACATCGGACGAACGCTGCGCGAAAAGTTGGCAGCCGAGTGACCGACCGGGCTAAACGGCGCGAGTAGGATTCAATATTCAGTCGCGGGTTCGCTTTAGCTGATCAAGCTTGCGGCTGCGATCACGACCCCCGTGACGAATGCAGCTACGCAGCAATACAGCAAGATTTCATTAAGGACTTGGGCCATGACAGCCTCCACTCCAAGGTACACCTTGGCCAAAAGGTGACCGCAAAGTGTTACGAAGTGAATAAGAGAGGTGACTGTGGCGCGGCCGCAACAGCAAATTCAGAATCTGTTTACTATTCCATATTGAACTCGTGCAGGTCGCTCATTCTTCGATTGGGAATGATGTTCATGCGCGTGCACAAATATTGGCTCGACTATGACTTGGCCGCAGTGGCACTCTTGATCATTGGGATGGTAGCGGTGGAACTACTCGCACTAATCATGTGACTCCTACAAACGGCGTCACCCAGCTACCATCAGGTCCATCGCTACTACGCCCGAGCGGATGTCGAGCACGTCGTAGTCGGGACTTGACGGACAAGCAAAGCCGCGCCGTCGCTGTCTGGGCCGTAGATCAAACCGGATCACGCTGCGCAGGCGCCATCGGGGCTAGTCGCGTGCGGTCGCCCCGGCCTGCGCGCGGGCAAGGTTGCCCTCAACGCTCAAGCCGAACCATGGACGCAGATATGTGCCGAGGACGCTGCCGAGGAAAGCTGCGACAAGCCACAACCAACCGTGCACGCTGGCAGAGGCGATGCCACTGAAATAAGCGCCGATATTGCAGCCATAGGCAAGGCGTGCGCCGTAGCCGAGCATCAATCCGCCGACCACGGCCGCGAGCAACGAGCGCGGCGGCACTTTCCAGCCAGGTTTGAACTTCCCCGCAAGCCCAGATGCCAGTAACGCGCCGAGAATGATGCCGAAATCCATGACCGAGGTGATGTCGGCGAACACGCTCTCGCGTAACGCCTGCGCGCGCGCTGGCGGCTGCCAATAGCCCCAAGACGCCACGTCAACGCCAAGGCCCGTCAGAATTTTCGAGCCCCAGAGCGCAAAGGCCGATGTGATGCCCCACGGCCGGCCAGCGAGATAAAGCGTCGCGAAATTGCCGAGCGCAAGCGCGACCGCGCCAGCGACGAGCGGCCAGGGTCCGTGCAGGAAGCGCCGCCAACCGCGGCGCTGCGTCGTGACACCTGACAGCAGCGTGCCATGCCTGTGCCGCTCGATGACGATCGTCAATAGAGCGATGGCCACAAAACCGGCGAGGCTGACCAGCAAAGCGGCGACCCAACCCCAAGCGGAGATCAACGAGATCTGGCCTAGATTGGGCTGCGCCGACCACCACGGCAGATGCCAGGCGCCAAGCGCGGAACCTGCAATGAAGAAGATGAGCGTCACCAGCATGCGCGTATTGCCGCCTCC
>WNFL01234067.1_pt1 | contig 10632 bp, 11 predicted proteins | sample 5400361 | NCBI WGS metagenome assembly WNFL01 (sample SAMN13153351, study PRJNA577476) | soil metagenome | isolation source: 40 cm soil on Douglas fir-dominated hillslope | place: USA:California | collected 2013-09-17 | reverse complement strand
GTCGGGAACGACCGCTCCATGATCAATCGGATCATCCTGCCCAGGCTTGGCAGCAAGAAAGTCGCCGCCGTTCAATCCCGCGACATTCATTTTTTACACGTATCGATGAAGAGCACGCCCTATCAGGCCAATCGTGTGCTGGCCCTGCTGTCGAAGATGTTCTCGGTCGCGGCTAAATGGGGTTGGCGGAGTGACAACCCAGTCAAGGGCATTGAACGATTTCAAGAGAAGCGCCGTGAACGTTGGCTTTCCGACGATGAACTGTGCCGACTGCTCGCGGTTCTAGCGAACCACCAAAATCAACGTGCCGCCAATGCCGTTCGGTTTCAGCTCTTGACCGGCGCCCGGCTTGGCGAAGTTCTGAAGGCCCGCTGGCCCGATATCGATTTGGAACGCGGAGTTTGGACCAAACCGTCGCATCATACGAAGCAAAAGCGAACGGAGCATATTCCACTATCAGGGCCGGCGCTCACGCTGCTTGCCGATATGCGGGAAAAGGCCAATACGACAGAGGAAAATTTATTTCCTGGAAACGCTACCGCACGGCCTCTCCAGGACATCAAGAAGTTCTGGAGGGCGGCGACGGTGGAAGCTGAGATCAGCGAGTATCGCCTTCACGACAACCGACACACCCACGCGTCCCATCTTGTCTCGAGTGGCCTCAGTCTTGAAATAGTCGGCCGCCTTCTCGGCCATACCAATCCGACGACGACTAAGCGCTATGCTCATATCGCCGACAATCCTCTGCGCGCAGCGACAGAACGATTTGGAGCAAAGTTGGATGCTCTCCTTAAGGGCCAGAAAGCTGAGATTGTGCCGCCTAGCGCCAGCTTTATCGACGATGCGGTCGCGCGCGAAGATTTCAAGGGTCCCTCAAGTCGGGGCCCATTTTCAGTAAACTTCGTGTACGGGCTTCGATCGTCGCCCCGGTCTGGACGACGCGTCCGCGCATCTGATTCCGATTGATTCCATATGAGTCCATTTCCCCAAATTTCGGCCACGATCCAAGAGTGATCCCGGGTCGCGACCCTGTCCGCGTGCTATGGTGGGCTTTTTTCTGAGTGCACCGGAACTGTGCGACCACCTCCGGCAGCGGCAAGCGCAGGGCTAGCTGGCGAGGCGCTGGCGCACTCGCTACGATACGACCACCGCTTCCTTCCTCGATCGTCTGCAGTCCGATGCCAACCGCGTCGAGTCTTGATCGACCTCGACCGCCTCGACCCGCCACGCCGCGCTGCCATAATGTTGATTCCCCCTGATTCCGATTGAGTCCTTGGTGGACTCACTTCCGCCATATCGGGCCCGGCTGCCTCCACTATTCCTCCGATCGCCACAGCAGCCACAGCGCGCCCGACCACGCCGCTGCACGGCGGCAGCCCCTTTGCCGGCGCTCTCGACGGCACCACCACTTTGCCGCTCGCCGAGCCACAGGCGCTGACGCCCTCGACCATTTCCATTGTCCTCAGCGTACCCAACGCGAGTTCGTGGGCGTTCTCTGCCGATCAGCAATGCCTTGGACGCGCCACGGTGCCGCGGCCGTCCCCACTGCAGCCGTTGAGGCCGCCGCAGATTCCGAGCAGATTCATTTCCGATGCGATCTCGACGGGCGCCGATCGTGACAAGCATTTCCCGGGATGCCTTCGTGAGAAGTTCCCTATCGCTCATTCCTTCGAGTTGTTGTTGACTGCCCTCCTGCCTCACAAAGGCCCTCCGAACATGAACAGTCGAGACACTGTTTAGCTGCTTCACCATAATCGGATGAACTTGTACCCTGATCCGGGTTACGCCAAGCATCATCCAAATGCTCTCGATAGACGGAACTATCGAAACCCGTCTCCTTGGCAAATTTATTCAGTGCCGGAACCATTCTTTCACAGAAGAGAAGTGCCAATGCCACTTGCTTTCCTTTCGAAAGATGTCCGATCCTTTGCTTCAGTTGGATTTTATCTGAGTCTTTGATCATGCGCTCTCCGGTTCCTATTCGAGTGGACTCAGCGGGCGCGCCTTGCCCCGCTGCACCCTGTACGCCCTACGGACCAGCACACCCTTCGGGTCCCAAAGGCCCCGGCAAAGTCGACCCCCGGAAGGCGTAGCCTGACGGCCCCGCCCGGTCCCGCTGGCAGCAAGGGGCGCACCACGCTCCATCTGTCGCTTCTCGGCCGGTTGGCGGGCGCTGGGCTTTGATCCGCGCTCGGCTATTCGACACACCTACGCGGTGAAAGCGGTGAACGAAAAAAGGCCCCGCCGAGCGAAGGCGCGGCCAAGTTGTCGTCAAATGGAATAACCTCAGGACCGCCGCGAAGCGTCGCTCAGGAGAAGATCATGCATTGCCCCAGGTCGAGTCGTCGAACGTATAAATGATCGGACAGCGGTTCGCCCCCGCTAACGCTCGCGCCCCCGCTAACGCTTCGGCGAAACCGCATTCCTGTTTCCCCTGATTGTGGATCATCGCCTCGTCTCTGAGAGACCCATGCAACAGCCACTCGGTGCCGTCCCAGCGAAAAATCTTTTGCGTCACCCATGGAACAGACCACTTCGGCGTCACACCCTCTTTGAGCCAGAGCTGGTCGGTGATCGGTGCCATAGGTGGGGTCGGGCCGCGGAACATCGTCACTCGATCCGGGTCAAGTATTTGAACGCGGCCGTTTTCCGTCGGTTTTGGCAGGACTACCACACGCCTCCAGCGCCGAAACACCAAGCTGCGGGGCGGGCAGCCGACCCCACAGGTAATGACGACCATGCAGTCATTGTCCGGGATCAGGCTCAGTAGGTCGCGGACGGCAGCGTCCGAATAGCTTTCCTTCCATGCGGCAAGCCACGTCTGCACCGCCGCCAAGTCAAGTGACTTCTCCTTGGCCATTTCGTCTCCGCCTGAAGTTCCTCATACCGAGACCGCCTCAGAAGCAAAAGGCCCCAGGGGCCGCGCCGCATTATAATCGGCGAGCGAGGTTGCCTATACCATCCGAGGAGAGGAAATGGTCGTCCTAAAGGTGTTTCGGCACGCAAGGACTCGGAGCTGACATCGGCTTGGTTGCCCTCCACGCTGGCCCATTGCCCCGCTGCACCCCGTAGCCCTACGGGACCAGCACACCCTTCGGGCCCCAAAAGCCCCCCGGCAAATTCGACGCCCGGCTGTCAGGAACAACACAGCAAATTTCTGACGCGCCGCGCAGAGAAAGGGACCCAAACACCATGCGCAATGGAGAGCGCACGCAGAAGCGTTTAGTCCCCCTCACCTCCCTTCGTCGGCTCGGGTCCCCGCCGAGTTTAGACCGTCCTTTTGAAATGGTCTGGCGGGAATTGCCGAAATGGGATTGCGCGGTAGAGGCTCTCTCAAACACGGCGAAGATCGAACGCATGTTTTGATTGACATGGCGATAGTCGCGCTTCAAACTTGCAACAGGGTCGATACACCCGCCGCCTGCGCCCCTTTTTGGGATGGTGAACGTATCACTTCTCTCCGCACCCTCGCCATTGGCGAACGGGTCGGCAAGGCAGGCCCCGATCTTTTCCGTTCGCCGATGAAGAGGTGCTCTCATGCGCGATTTTCGCGATGCGAAAGTCATGGCGCGCGCGCTGCGCGACGCCCTGAAAGCAAAGGCTGTCGAAACCACCCACGCCGAAGCTCTGGAGCTGATCGCGAAGACGTTCGGCTACGACAACTGGAACATTTTGTCCGCCAAGATCGAATCGACCGAACCGCCGCCAAGCGATGAGCGCTCGCTTTCGGTCGCGGCAGAGAATAAGCCGCCGCCACCAAAGACCCTCTATTGCTCGTTCTGCGGCAAGAGCCAGCATGAGGTGCGTAAGCTCATTGCTGGGCCGCCACCGTTGTTCATCTGCGACGAGTGCGTCGACCTTTGCACCGACATTGTAGAGCCGGACGATGATACGGAACTCTTCCGGCTGATGAAGGGGAATGAAGAGAGCGGGAGGCGAGACTTTCCGGCCTTGCTTGAGCTGGCTCGCGGGAGGCCCACGGAAGAGCTGGCGTACTACGTAGAACGCAGCAGGAAAGGCGTGGAGCGAAATCGGCGCGCCCTGCAAGGTATTCAGCGCACGCTTGCGATGGCCGACGACGATATCTCGGACAAGAAGCGAGAAAATTTGGTCGCAGTGCAGCAAAAGGCACAACGCGAGCTGAAGCGATATGAGGACGCTTTCAGCATAGCAACGACCGTGCTTGGTGAGCGCAGACAGTAGATAGCCTCACCGCCAATTCTGGGGTGAGCGCGGAGTTTACGCCCCGGCGCTAAGGTCCGTTCATGGCCCAACTGCTATCGAAAGTGCCGGCGGCAACCATGGAACGACAGAAGTAGCCTGGGGCGGACCCGCGCGGGGACCCCGCTCGTTAATATAAGACAGGCGTGGCGATTTGGCGGCTTCCACTTCCTGGCTCCTCACCCGGTGTGGGAGACGATCGGCGGCCAAGGGTGTGATGGGGCTAATGGGGTCAAAGCGAGCACTGAGTGCTAACGATTCGCTTGTCAATGCGACGGCCTTGACTGAGAATATGTTTGATAATGGAAGGGCAACACTTTGGAGAAACTTCAAAGGTCTCTGCGAGGATATGCGAGCGGCTTTCAGGCACGACAGGCCGCGCGCATGCGGTTGCCCCTCTGGCTTGGCCTCCTCATGCCGTTGATGGTCATGTCTACGGTCCTGGCGCTGACAGCTGGGTCGATTGCTCTTTTATGGTCTGTCCATCAGGCTGTGCATCCAGGAATTTCGTTTCGGGCTGGTGGTGCGTTCGTACTCATGTTCTTCGCATCGTTTTTCGGTGTACTGGCACCTGCACTAATGCTGCTCAATCTTTGCCTGCACAGCATTCCTCCTTTGCGTCGAATCTTCGAGGAAAATAGCAAAGGTGTGCCCGGAGCCTCTTACCACAAGGCGATGAGCGGCTTGCGGAAGGCGGCAGCCATACTTGTTCCGCCGTCGTTACTCCTTGCCCTCATTGGGGCCTTTGAGCCTTGGGCGTTTTAACGGCAGCGCCGGTGTCTTGTTCCGCCGGCAGGCCCGCTGGACCCAATGAGCCCGATGGCTTGCGCCGATCGTTCTGTGCGGCGGGCCGCCTGCGGATTATCGATCACGATGCTTGCGGTCCTCCTGAGAAAAGAGACCTCGATCAGCCTGTGCTGATAGCCTCCATGCCGCACTGGAGCGGATGCTGATGCTGGCGCGCTAGGTCCATCACTTGTTTGACTCGATTCTCGGCTTCCGGGCGGTTGAAGACATCGCAGACTGCCACGCCATGATAGTGTATCTCCAACATGATCCGCGTCGCTTCTTCTCGGTTCATCTGGAACACTTGCTCGAGCACCCACACCACGAATTCCATTGGTGTATAATTGTCGTTGAATAGCGTTACGTTGAACCTCGGCTCGCCGGCACCTTCCGCCACCACGACTCGCCGAGCTACGAACGTTCCATTCGGCTGATGGAAGATCAATTCATCTATTTCCCCGTGCGGATCGACGTGGAATTCCACTCGGAAGCCCTCACGCTCTTCGATGAGGAAGGTTCGGCTCTGGTAGGGACGGAGTTTGTAGGTTGGTTGGCTCCCCACTGTCAGCGTGAGATGTCCATCGCTGTCTTGCCCGACCACGACAGTCGCGGCTCCGTGGCTGAACGTGCCGACGCAGCGCAGACGGAAGGCCGGATTCGTGCAATCGCCGGCTGAAATGCGGGTGAAGACGATGTCTTTGACGAGCGGCTCGAACGGCGCGGCCAGACTCGCGATGTTTCCTTCACGGTCAGTAGAAAATGAGATGGCGAGCCTGTCGGGGAGCAGGTGGCCGGGTGCCTCGGGTAGCTCGAACGTATCGTAGTGACGATGCGCGAGCGGCTCGGACATACCGCGATGCGCCCAATGCAATTTGCCTTCCGCATTCGTGATTGTGATTCGGCCGTAGCCAGGGTGGTCGTAATCGCCGGCATAGTCGGCGAGGTCATGGCCAGGCGACGTATTTGGCCGCCGCGCAGCTTTCCGGGCCTCTCGGTCGACGTCAAGCTGAGCCACGAACTTGCGGTGCTGCTCACGACGACGATCGAGCCAGGGGATTGGCTCTTTGCCGCACACCCGGTCGAAGATGTAATTGGCGAGAATCTCCGCAACCGCGCCGTTACCATTGGTGAACACGGCGACACCAACGCCACGATCGGGCAGCATCGTCATCAGCGTATTCCAGCCGAGCCAGCCGCCTCCGTGGCTCACGACACGCTCTCCGCGATAGCTGTGTGAGCCCAAGCCCAGGCCATAATGGGTATCGCCATACTCGGCGAATTCCGGTGCCGCGACATGCACGCGCGGTGTCTGAAGTTGCTGGATCAAGGCCGGTGACAATAGCCGTTGTCCCTCGAACTCGCCCTTGTCGAGATGAAGGCGAAGCCAGTTCGCAAAGCTCGCTATTGAGGTGTTGATGCCGCCCGCGGCCGCTATGCTGATCGGCAAGAGTTTCGCGCGCAGGCGGGTGTCCCCGTCCATCGCGTAGGGCACGGCCGCATCGGTGGCTGCAGCAAGATCCTCCGCCGTGAATGTCACATTCATGTTGAGCTTGTCGGTCAGCCGAGCGCGGGTAAATTCGGTCCAACTCTGACCGCTGACGCGTTCGGCCACCATGCCGGCGACGAGATAACCGAGGTTGTTATATTGGAAGGTGCTGCGCATGTCGTCGCTCGGCTCCAAATAACGCATTGCCGCGAGCATTTGCGCGGGCAACAGATCGGCCGGCAAATGAACCCAATCATGGCGCGGCAGCCCGGAATGATGGCAGAGCAAATCGCGCACTGTGATGCGGTCGGTCGCGACGGCGTCATGCAGACGGAATTCCGGGATATAATCGCGCACTGGCTTCTTCCAATCGAGGCGCCGCTCGTCCACCAAAAGGGCTAAGCCCGTGGAGGTGAACGACTTCGTGATCGAGCAGATCATGAACTGCGTGTCGGTTGTCACCTTCAGGCCGGCTTCCACATCGCGCAGGCCGTAGGCCCCGACCAGCACCACCTCCCCGTTCTGCACCACCGTCATGGCGAGGCCCGGAATCTTCCACTCGTCCATCGCCTCCGCGATGAGACGTTCCAGGTCGGGAATGAACGCGGCAATAGATTCGCTCTGGGCGATAGATTGGGGTGCCATCGGGGAAGAGCCTCGACTAACCTCAGCTTGAGCGCGGCCAAACATAGCAAAATTCGGGAGACTTCACGACCGCAGCTGCCAATGCAAGCTCGGCAGTCGCCAACACGGGCCTTTACCCCGCTGCACCCTATATGCCCTACGGGACCAGCACACCCCTTCGGGTCCCAAAGGCCCCGGCAAAGCAGACCCCCGGTCCCGCTGGCAGCAAGGGGAGCATTGGGAAGCAATGGGCTGCGATAGAAACGCGCGCCGCGGTCACGAATGTGAAATGCACGGTTGATGGACAAAAAATTAACGAAAGTCCGCCTTGATCCGGTCGAGGATTGCCCGTAGTCGCAGTGCGAGGGTCGAGCACGATCCTGTCGGGGGGCACGATGGTGCTGCAGCTACGCCTGTCTCTCTTGCGTAAGATTGGCTTCGGCGCATTCGCGCTGACGGTTATCTCTGCTCCGCCGGCTCATGGACAGAGCACATTCGTCTCGATGGGCGGCGCATGGTCCGGAAACGGCATGGTGCATTTGCGCGGCGGCACGCAGGAACGCATCCGCTGCCGGGCGAGTTACGATCCGTCGAGCAGCGGCCAGAGCATGCAATTGGAGCTGCACTGCGAGAGCGACGCCTGGAACTTCGATCTGAGCGGCAGCGTCGTTCAAAACGGGAACTCGATTTCAGGCACCTGGTTCGAGAGCGTCAATCGCGTGGGCGGCCGTATCACCGGGCAGTACAATGGCGGCTTGATGGAGGCGAGGGCTGAGGGCGACATCGTCGCCGCCCTGCTCACCGTGAAGACCATGGGCGCGCGTCAATCGTTCCTAATGAAGGCGCCTGGTGCATGGGCGGAGCAGGTGTCGATCGACCTCCATCGTTGATCTGTCCGCGGGCGAGTGCTTGGCGCGCGGCACTCCTGCCCGCTTTGCATGGAGAACGCCTCGCCCTGATGTGCCGCGGAAGCCGATCGCTGCACGGCGAGCAAAGGCCCCCGGCAACATCGACCCCCGGAAGGCGTAGCCTGACGGCCCCGCCCGGTCCCGCTGGCAGCAAGGCGACCATTGGCATGCAATGGGGTAAGAAGGGACCTGCATGGGCCGTGCGCTGTAGAGGAGCACGCAGCAGCGTTCAGTTCCCCTCGCCCTCGCTTCGCTCGGTCTCGGTCCCGGCCGCCCTTTAGACCCACTTTTCAAATCCAGTTCTGGAACGGTCGGGATATGGGATGGCCAACATGAGGCTCATTTCGCGCGACGCGGGGCCGATAGGGGACAACTGTTTCGCTGCTGCTCTAATGGCAGCGCCGGTGTCAACGGCTTCAAGCAAATGCAGCGCAAGGTTTCCGCGAAGACGCGCAGCAATCTGCTCCGCCAATCTGCTGATGACGTCAGAATTGCTTTGCCAGTTCTGCGGCCTTCTTTTTGCCGGCTTCGATCATATCGACCGCACGGCCATCCCACGTATGTTCGAGCGTAAGCGTCACGACTTCCCTAACGCCGATGAATCGCAGCCAGAATTCGACATATCCGCTCAGATACTGGAACCCGGGCTGCGGAACCGTCTCAAATCCAACCTCGTCGCTTTGCCCTCGAACGAATGCGACAAATGCCTTCTCGATGTCGAGCGAGGGGCCGTAGCGCTTACCGTCGAACGTAAACAACATATTGCGCTGACAACACAGGTCGATCAGTTGCTTCAGCTTGTAAGGGAAAGAGAAATTCCACATCGGTACCCCCATGACGATGCGATCCGCCCTCTGGAAGCGTGACGCGAGCTCGCGGATTTTCTCCCAAGCGGTGACCTCGGCCAGTGTCATCGGCTCGCCCTCGCGGATTTTCTCCCAAGCGGTGACCTCGGCCGGTGTCATCGGCTGGCCCAAAACGGCGGCCTGGCCGAGCGCTGCACCTTTGTACTTCGCGTTTATCGTCTCCGCGTCGAACTCCGGAAGCCGTTCCTGCCAGACATCCAGTGTGTCGACGACGATGTCGTCTGCCTGCGTCTTATATTCGCGAAGAAAAGCGTCGACGAGAGCGCGCGAAGCAGATCGATCCTTCCGCGGTGAGGTTACTATGTTCAGGACATGCATGATATCGCCCTTCGGCTGTACTGCGGGTGAGTCTCACATCAGTTCGAAGCCCGCAGCTACGCGCGTGTTTAATACCGCGCCTGCGTTGCAGTTCCCGCGGCAATACGCTGTAACTGGCAGCGGCACGAGACAGCGGCCCGCCAAACGTCGGCTGCGGTCATCTTCGGTAAAGAACGACGTCCGGGCGGGGCCACATGCGGCCTTCAGGTGGGTTCCTCTGCAACATCGGATCGCGATAGGCTCCCTGTAGCGAACGAGGCGCTCGGGGCGCCGGCTGTGTTGGGCTCCCTTCGGAACTGATCGAACGCGCGTCCGTTTTGCATAAAAGCCGAAACGGGAGAAGCCAAATGCGGTACAAACCAAGAAGCGTTGCCGCCCTCCAGATTGCTCTCGGTGGCTTTCCAGCCGCGATGCGAGTTGAGATAGACAAGAACATCAGCGTGTCGGCAAAGACGGTCGGCGAGCTTCGGAAGGTAACGGCGTGGCCAGAGAACCTGGCGGTTACAACACCCGACGCACGCTATCCTGAGAGCACGATTAAAGTCGGTAAGGCCACTGGCCCAAAACGGGCCTCGCCCAAACCGTAGTGGGTCGCCTGCCGTGTTGTCCCCATCGCCTCTCTCACAGCTAGGTTATGGGACCCATGGGCTCGACAAAATCGACCCCCGGCCTGTCAAAAGCACGCGGCAAGTTTCTGACCGACAAAACGCTGAAGGGGACCCGGAAGGCGCACGCCAGCGACAAGCTGGCGCACTTGCCTGACGGCTCGCCCCCGTGCGCTGCCTACAGCCATGTGCCATGTGGAGCGCACACAGCAGCGTTAAGCTTCCCTCGCCTCGCTTCCCTCGCCTCGGGTCCTGGCCGGTCTTTACTCGGCCTTTGTGTCAGCCAACAGCACCTCAAAAGCGTCGACCGCTTCCAAAGCAAGCGCAAGCCGGTTCTCCGGTTCGCGCGTGAACCTGCGAAGCCATCGACGCCATTGATCAGGATCCATCGACACGGTGTTGGCCTTGGGTCAGTGACAATGTAAGGCAAGCACAGGGGAGAAAGGCGACGGTCTACCGGCCCCAGGCAGGCTAGATTGCATCTCGTGCGTTGTGCTGTCTACTTGCGACGGCACCGGAGTAAATTTCTGCAACGGGCCATCTTCGATAATGAGGACGGCCCACCGTCAAGTGTGGTCTGCCTTCGAAAGCAGAAGAACCTGCGAGTGAGGTTTTACTGCATCAAGGACGAGCCCGCGGATGCTTTTGGCGTGCCTGGGCTCAGTGACGGGGACGTAGGCAAGCGCGGACGTCGGGCCCTTGCCCCGCTGCACCCTGTGCGCCCTACGGGACCAGCACACCCTTCGGGCATGCAATGGGGTGAGAAGGCGGCCTTCCTACGTACCGGGCGCTCTGGCGCACTCCGCGCGACTGTGCCG
>WNFL01020442.1_pt1 | contig 10632 bp, 9 predicted proteins | sample 5400361 | NCBI WGS metagenome assembly WNFL01 (sample SAMN13153351, study PRJNA577476) | soil metagenome | isolation source: 40 cm soil on Douglas fir-dominated hillslope | place: USA:California | collected 2013-09-17 | reverse complement strand
CAACCCGTCATTGTCGATAACAGATCGGGCGTGGCCGGCAATATCGCGGCCGCTTACGTGGCGCGCGCGGCGGGCGACGGATATACGCTCATGGTCGGCACCGACGCCATGATGACCAGCAACGTCTTTCTGTACAAGAACACGCCGTTCGATCCGGTCAAAGACTTCGCCCCGATCACCAATGCGGGCGCCAACATCATCTGCCTCGCGGTCCATGTCGAGTTGCCCGTCAATTCGGTGGCGGAGCTGATCGCGTATGCCAAGGCAAACCCCGGCAAGCTGCTATATGGCTCCTCTGGGATCGGCTCTCCCCACCACCTCGCTGGCGAGCTGTTGCGCCAGACGACCGGCATCGACATCGTTCACGTGCCCTATCGTGGCGGCGGCGCTACCATCAACGATCTGCTCGGCGGGCACATCAAGGTCGCCTTCCTCAGTCTCTCGAGCGCCGTTCCGCATCTTAACAGCGGCAAGATCAGGATCGTGGCCGTCGTGGAGAGGGGCCGCTATGCGGCGATGCCCGACATCCCCACCATTGGCGAGACCGTACCCGGTTTCGAAATGTCGTCCTGGGTCGGATTTTTCGCCCCGGCTGCCACCCCGTCGCCGCTGCTCGCGCGGCTCAATGACGCTATGGTGAACGTGCTCAAGATTGATGCGGTGAAGGAGAAGCTCGCCGCGCTCGGTCTTGCGGTTGCGCCGAGCACGCCAGCCGAGCTTGCTGCCATGGTCAGTCAAGGGCTTGCCGTGCGCGGCGAGCTGGTGAAGGCGGCCAACATCCAGGCTGAATAGAAGCTAGATTGTCATGCCCGAGTTGCGCATCTACGGCATCGCTCGCACCCGCGCCTTTCGCGTGCTCTGGATGGCCGAAGATCTGGGACTCGATTACGACCACATCCCGATCGAGATCGGCCCGGCCGGTGCGCGCAAGCCGGAATATCTCGCCATCAACCCCAACGGTCGCCTGCCGGCGATCGACGAGGCCGGCTTCACGTTATGGGAGTCGCTCGCGATCACGCTTTATCTCGCCAAGAAGCACGGACGATTCTACCCGACCACCCTCGAAAGCGAGGCCAGGGCCTGGCAGTGGAGCTTGTGGGCGGTGCAGGAGGTTGACCGCGGCGTCAACATCTGGTCGCTGCACGCCGTGCGGCTGCCGCCGCAGGAGCGCGATCCGCAGCGGCGCGCCGAGGCGCTCAAGGTGCTGGAGGCGCCGTTCAAGGTGCTTGACGGCGCGCTCGCTGGTCATCCGTATTTGTTGGGCGAGGAATTCACGGTGGCCGACCTCAATGTGGCCGCCGTCATCAGCCGCGCGATCGATATGGATCTCTCCGCAACGCCGCGCCTTGCTCAATGGCTCGAACGCTGTCTCGAGCGGCCGGCGGCGCGGGCCGCGCGCGCATTACGCGCGAAGGCCGATGCCGAGGTCCCGCTCGAGGTGACCCGGGCGATCGCGCGCAACAACCGCCTGTGATGCGCGCCGATTCTGCCGGCGCCAAGGAGAGCGTGCGATGGCCAAGCGCAGCGCCGGCATCCTGATGTTCAGGCGGTGCGGCGCCGATGTCGAGGTTTTGCTCATGCATCCTGGCGGTCCGTTCTGGGCCAAGAAAGACCACGGGGCCTGGTCGATCCCGAAAGGCGAGTTCTTGCAAGGTGAAGATGCGCTGGCAGTGGCAAAGCGCGAATTCGAGGAGGAGACCGGCGCTCGCCCGCAGGGCGAGTTTCTCCCCCTCGGCGACATCGTTCAGGCCGGTCGCAAGATCGTCACGGCCTGGGGGTTGGAAGGCGATTTCGATCCCGCGACGCTCGTTTCCAACCGCTTCGAGCTGGAATGGCCGCCAAAGAGCGGACGCAAGGCGTCCTTTCCCGAAGTTGATCGTGCACAGTGGTTTTTGCCTGCCGAGGGCCGGCAGAAGATTCTGCCTGGCCAACGCGAGCTCATCAGCCGGCTCATCGATGCCATCCGCACGTAACGTCGGTTCAAGGGCCGGCCGGCCAGATAGCGGTGAGCCGCCGGCGCAACGCGTTGGGTGTCTGGACGAATAGCCGCGTAGCAATGCACGAGCCGCCTTTCACGCCAAGGCGGCTCGGTCTTTCATCGCAGAAATATGAGCGCGAGGGGGGGCCGCGAAAGCGGCGCAGCGCCCTTTCCAACCGGGCTTGCGATTGCTACATAACCCGCCGCGGTAGTCCCGCGCTTCCCGGCTATCAGATGGTTTTGACGCGGGGTGGAGCAGCCCGGTAGCTCGTCAGGCTCATAACCTGAAGGTCGTAGGTTCAAATCCTACCCCCGCAACCAAAAAATCGCCCGCTAGGTCAACCGCTTAGCGGGCGATTTCTTTGTCACTCTGACGCGGACGGTCATCGGCAGGATGGCAGTTCAGACAGCGCGGATGCGTGGGCACCTTGCCCAGTTCCGTGAATATCGCCGCCGGGCGCGACCATTGATCGTGACGGACAGCATCGTCACTTGAGCGCTCCCTTGAGCATGGCCTGGGTCACCGGCAAGGATTGGAAGCGGTGACCAGTGGCATCATAGATGGCGTTGAGCAGCGCAGGGACCACCGCGACCATCACGACTTCCGCCATGCCCTTCGGCCGTTCGTCCGGATCAACGGGTGGCAGCACCTCAACTTCGAGCCCGTTGAGCGGCAGGTCCGACCCTCGTACGACGAGGTATTGACCGAGGTTCCATTTCCCGTTGCCGGGTCCGTCCTCGTAAAGCGGCAGCGTCTCGAGCAACGTATAGCCAACGGCCATTGCGAAGCCGCCCTGCGCCTGTCCGAGCACAACCTCCGGGACCAACGCCTGACCGCATTCCAGCACGCTGTATGCTTTTGCGATCCGCAATGCGCCGGTCGCGCGATCGATCTCGATGCGCATCACGTGCCCGCACCCCGACGTGTAGCTTTGTCCGATCCGGTTGAAGTCGGTGGGCGGAAACTTCACGTTGGAACGATCGATGCGAACATATTTGCGCGCGCCCCGGCGCACCGCCAGCGCATCGATGTCGGCCGTCCATGCCTGCCCGGCCACCACGAAGGTCGCCTGCGACCACGCCCAGCGGTTGAACGCGTGCGCCATCGCTCCGGTCACGCCGTTGCGCGCATGCGCCTTTGCGGCGACCGCCGGCAAGGCGAGTGGCGCCAACCCCGGCATGACCAGCTGCCCGTCTTTCCACCGCGCCGTCTTCCATTCGCTGGCCTTGGGATCGTTCGGCGCGATGCCCCACAACTCGAGCGCCGCCGGCCATAGACCGAAGCGGAAAATGATGCGCGCGGCCTCGGCCGCCGCGTGTGTGCCGACATGCGCGCCAATCGAGGCAGTGCTGGCTGTACTGATCGCAGGCACCCAGCGTGGATTGCGCGCCGCCGCGTCCTGCGTCTTCTGCTTCATGGTGTAGGAGTCGCCGGAGGTCACGAGCGCCAGCGGACCGAACGTGTCCACCTGCGCGACCGCGATTTCGTCAGCGACGCTACCAAGATGCGCTGCGACCCGATTGGCTACCGCTGTTCCAATGCCGGTGCCCATCTCGACGTAGTCACAATGGATGGTGATCCGGCCGTCGGGCGTGAGTTCGACGGATGCCAGCGTACCGTCGCCTCCGGTGCCGTAGTCCTTGGTCGCGCAAGCGATGCCGGTACCGACGAGAATTCCCGCCTGCTGTCCGCGCACCTTCTGCTCGGCGCGCTCCTTCCAGATCGGATGCTGCTCCAGCTTATCCAGGATCTCGGGAGTGCGGACCGACACGATGTAGGGGTTTCCCGCCATCGTCCGGCCGCCGGTGGCGAGCGCATTGCGGCGCCGGAACTCGATCGGGTCGAGCGGCAGCGCCGTGCAGATCTCATCGACCAGCACTTCGAGCGCGGTCATTGTCTGCACGGTTCCGTAACAGCGCATCGAGCCCGCAGTCACGCCGCGCGAGTGGAACGCATACGTCGTCACATCGACTTTCGGAACGTAGTAAATGCCAAGCGCGGCGTTGGCGCTCACGCTCGCGACGGTGGCCGAATAATTGGCAAGGCCTCCGCCATCCAACGCATGGTCGGCGGCGAATCCGATCATCTTGCCGGTCGCCCGATCGACTCCGATTCGCGTGCTGATCTTAAAGGCGTGCCGCTTGATCCCCGATTGAAACTGCTCGTAGCGGTTGTTGGCGACCCGCACCGGACGGTTCGGAAAGAACATCGCCGCCAACGCGACGTAGAGCGGGAACGGCGTGTGATCGCGTCCGCCGAAACCACCGCCGCAATAGGCGAAATTGCTGTTGATGTGGGCCGGCTTGAAAGCCGCCTGCGCGTTGCCGAGCAGATAGGCGACCGATTCCGCGGCCTCATAAGGCGATTGCACGCCGACAACGAGTTCGAGGATCTTGCGGCGGGCGTCATACCAGGCAAGGCCGCTTTCCGGCTCGAGAAACATCGGGTCGACGGACTGCGTTTCGAATTCGCGCTCGAGCACCAAGAGCGCCGGGTCGTTGGCTGCGAGTTCCGCGCGGATCTTTTCGCCATAGGTCGCGGCTTCGGCATAGGCTTGCCCGGTTGGGAGCGGGAGCCGTGCCCAGACTGGGCGTCCCGAGCTCTCGAAAAACCCCGGACTGACCCAGCCGTTCTTGACCGGCGAGTAGACATCGGGCGCGTTCGGGGTCGGGCCGCCTACGCGCGTGAAACGAAACTGGCCGTAGTTGGGCATTTTGACCGGGCCGGTTTCGGCCCCGAATTTCACGACAGTTTCGTCGCGAAGGGCGAGCCGCGCCTGATCGAAGGCGTCGAAATCCTCGAAGATCAACAGCGCCACCGGCTGACCCAGATTGAGCGGCGTCTTGCCGACCGGGCAGAGGAGATCGCCGGCATAGAATTCGGGAACGCGAATGCCGGCTCGCGCGAGGTCGGCGGCGGTCACCACCACGGAAGGCTTCAACGCACCGCTCAGGCGCGAAAGGTCGAGGCCCTCGTAAACGCGCGTCGCGTCCGCTGCTCGAAGGAGCATGGCATGCGATGTTTTCGCGGGCCAGCCCGGGAGATCGGCGGCACGAAAATCGGACGCGTAGAGCTTGGCTCCCGTTACCTTGACGACGCCGTCGATGCGACCGACGCCGGTGGCGGCCGGATTCCAGCCTTGCCGTCCCGGCAGGGTCTCGCGCGCGGCAAATGAGGGTCCTTCGGCGATTGCCAAGCGCGACATACTGAGAACAATGCCGCTCGCCGTGGCCGACTTGACGAATTCGCGTCGCGAAATTCTCATTTGTGCCGCGCCTTTCATTGCCTAAACGGCTTGTTCTGCGTGTACGCCGCTATCCATCCTTGGATCTCAGGGGAAGATCGTCTCACCCCGGATCGTATAGCTCCAGCTATCGTCGGCTGTCCCTTCAAATCCAGCCGAAAGTTACGATAATCCGTCAGCAGCCTGAGTATCATTGAGTATAATGATCGTGAGTAGTGCCGCCGTATCGCGCCGGCTCACCCTGTCGGTGTCGGCGTACTAAGGACAGTGGCGTCGCGCGCCCCCACCGGAAGGCACATACGTCTTCTGCCAGTACCGGAACATCGTCGGCGCAAGATGAACCGAGCACATATCGCGTCAGCGATGCCGATCGTGTTTCCCGCTCCCGTGGCGGGCGTGATCCTGGATATGGACGGTCTATTGCTCGACACCGAGCTCGTCTATCGCAAAGCCTTCATCGCTGCCGCCGCAAGGCTGGGCTTCGACATGTCTGAAGACTTGTATCAAGGGATGGTCGGGCTCGCGGACAACGTTGGAAGAGTCCCGCGGTGGTCGTCCCGTGATTTTTCTAAGGCCGCGTTTGTTTCGCACTGCGAATGGCACAAGCCCATTTCTGACCACTTGCGAAAACCCAGACCGTCTCATCGGCGAAAATGAGAGAGGCTCCTCTAATCATGTGTGGTATCGGTGTTTGGGCGACTGAGCGGAGGGATCAAAAGCGGAGCAATAATGGTCGTGGCCAGCAGTGATGTCGCAGCCGCAACAGGCTTTGCGCTCGGCAATTATTCGATCGAAAGAAGCGCGTCACAGACTCGCGGCCGCGTCACGCTGCGCGTGAAGTTAAGGAGACCATCTGACGCGGCTTGGTCGCCAACAAGGTTGAATATTGGCTTCGAACGCTATTCGCGATCTGCCGTCGAGACGACATTCGTGGTCAGTCTGGGGTGGTGGGCCCTTTTCCGTACGGAAACGGCATACTGGCCACGTCTCCTTTCGGGATCGACATTCGGCACAACGACCGTGCGATGGAAGGCTTCCCAATCTTCCCGTGACAGCTGCCCCAGGTCCTTTACAGTGAAGTTCTGCAGGAACTTGTCGGCATACACGTCCTTGTGGATCGGCTGAACTTGCAGGAACGGAATGTCGCTTCGAAACTCGATCGGTATGTCGGTTTTGATGATCCGCACGTTATTGAATAAGGGACCGAACCAGTTGTCCGTCTCGATAATGCCTTCGAACATATGATACGACGCGCTCGGCGAAAGATTGGCCACGCCGCGAACCAGCAGGCTCCAGCCCGGCGCGGATTTGGCGATGCAACCGGTCCACACCTGCAACCCCCCCGGTTGAATGGAGGGCGTCAAAAACGGCGGCGAGAACCCGCGCACGTTTGCGGGCGCAATCTCGTCGAACTGGTCGCTGAATTGCGGGTATTGCACGGCGTCGCGGGTTAGCGGCAGCCACTCCTGGACCCCATCATAAGTCCACAGCATGTCGTGCCCATCCCATACCACCTTGAAGCTGATCGGCAGGAAGACGTACCAGCCGAATGCCGAGGCGCTGGTGATGGCTTCGCAATAGCGGAGCGCGCGTGCCGGAATGACGCCGCCGACCGCGCGATCTGCCCTCTGCGGGGGTCGTCGGTTCGGCACCATCTGAAAAAATTCAACAAGCGGGCCGTCGATCGACGCTGCAGCCATGGTCGAAGTTCCCGTGCGTGCAACACGCCACCATTAAACACAAAAGAATGGCCTCTGGGCAGCCCCATGGCCTCTCCCGGTCGACGTCGATAGACGCGCGAATTACCGACCGAATACCGGGGCGCCCTCTCCCAGTTGCACCTTGCCCTGGTTGCGGGTCGCCGCGTCGCGCTCGACCTTCTCGCCGGAGCGGATGGCGCGCGGTGCAAACACCGGGGCGCCCTCTCCCAGTTGCACCTTGCCCTGGTTAAGGGTAGCGGTCGCCCAGCAGCAGCGGTGCATTGATGCACGCCGCGTGTGCTGTCTCGTTAAAATAACGAGAAAATAACGAGATGCACGCATTGCGTCGGTCGCAGCCGCAACGTCCATGGCGGCACAATCTGCCGCATAGATTCGTTGCGGGGACTCCTCAGAAGTTGTAATGCGGAATTCTTAAGAAGAGCGGCCCCAAAGGGCCGCGAGTCCGGGCACACCGAAGGTTCGCTTCGGCTGGGCGGAAGGTGATCCGCATGTTTGCCTCCTTTCCCGGAGCGCCTACGCGCCCCGCGCGTAAAGGGCGCGCGGTGTCGGGATCGGAGGCGAATGCGAATCACTCATAGCCCACACGGGGACCTTCACGGTTGTCATTGATGAAACTCGACGCCGGCCTCGGTGGACGTCCGTCCACGAGCTCCTGAATTCCGGTTCTGCGCTCTCACCGGCCGGGTTAGCGCTACGAAGGAGATGCCCCGAGACGAAGCCTACTCGCCGGTGATTACGTGGGTGCCTGGAGACCTCTTCAGTCGCTTAGCGCTTCTTCTTTGTTAGCCGCACGCCGATGCCGCCGGATTGATCCTCGTCGGTGAATTGAATTCCGGCCTTCTCAAGGGCCGCCTGAATTCGGAGCACGGTCGAGACGTAGCCCATAACTGGGCCGGACTGAGCTTCAATCCGCCGAATGGTCGTTATGCCGACATCAGCTGCCCGAGCGAGATCATCTTGGCGCCAGTCTAGTAATGCCCGAGCTGCGCGTATTTGTGCGGCGCTTCTTCGGCTGTGGCGAGAGAAGCGCGGCGAGGCGGCGCCCCAAGACTTTTCGGGCAACCTGCTCGTCCAACTCGGGCTAGCGACCGAGCCTCTCAATCGCCACTGGTACGAGCGCACGACTGGCGAGGTCATCAAGGGCATCCAAGGCTGGGTTCGCCACCCGGTGATCCGTTGGATGGCGGCGACGCTCGATGGCGTCGTCGAGAGCACCGGCGCCGTCTTTGAAGCGAAATTTATGCTCCCCTGGTCGTTTTCTGAGGAAGCGGCGGCGGCGAAGCATATGCCGCAAGTCCAGCACAATATGTGGGTGACCAATGCCACGGCGGCAGTGCTCTCGATTATCACCGGCGGTGGCAAGTGGGTCGAGATCAAGATACCAGCCGATTCGCTCTACCAGCACCTCCTTCTGACGGCGGAAAAGAAGTTCTGGCGATGCGTGGAAAGTGGCGAGCCCCCTCGTCTCTTCGGCGCCTCATCACCGCGGGCACGCATCGAGGCGGTGCGGATCGTGGACATGAGCTCGTCAAATGCGTGGGCCGAATTCTCCAGCGTATTTCGGCGTACTCGAGAGGCTCACCTCGAGCATGAAAATGCCAAGTCTGAGCTCAAGGGCCTCATGCCCGAGGACGCTAAGGAGGCGATCGGACACGGCATTCGGGCCAAACGTTCAAAGTCCGGCGCCGTGAGCTTTGATATCCTCAGCTTGGAGATTGATCGTGCACAGCTCCAGTGAGTCAATCGGCACCATTGCAGCCGCGCTTGCCAAAGCACAGGCTGAGCTGACCAATCCAGAGAAATCGCTCGTCGCCACTATTCGTTCCCACTTTCCCCGCGAAGGAGACCGAACGTTCCGCTACGCTTCGCTGTCAAGCGGTCTTGATATCGTGCGCAAGAGTCTCGGTCGGCATGAGATCGCTACGATACAGACGACCGCAATCGATAAAGACGCCGGACTTCTCCGCCTGACGACTGTTCTTGCTCATTCGTCCGGCGAATGGATCTCATCGGAATGGCCGGTATGCCAGATCACCGATATTGCTTCAGCGCAGCGCATGGGAGCTGCACTCACCTATGCCCGGCGCTATGCACTGTTCACGCTCGTCGGCATTGCTGGGGAAGATGATCTCGACGCGCCGGACCTCAGTACCGTGGCGAAGGCTGAAGGCGAGCTGCCACGAGCTGATTATCAGACCCACTCGGGCGGGAATGGCGGCCTAGCAAGCCGGGCACCTCGCGGAGGCAACAACTCAGCAGCTTCAGCCAGATCGGTCCTTGCGCCTGACGAATCGGCAACCGTGAGGGAGCGATTGGTCGCTGAACTGTCGGCTATCAATACGGCAGATGAGGCGGCGGTCTGGGCGCAGCGAAATCTGCCTGTCAAGGACACCCTCACAGCGGGGGATGCCAAAATTCTCGAGGAGCGGTTTCAGGCTAGGCTCTCTGCAGTTAGCGAAGGCCATGTCCCGGATGGAACGACCTCTGCCAATACGCTCGACGGGGTGGCCCCTCACCAACCACCTCATTCTGTCCCCGACAAAAACTTCGTATCTGTCGGTCAAGCGAATGCGGACACCAGCCACAAAACTTCCCCCGTGCCCAAAAAGCGATCTCGCAGCGGGGTGATCCGCGCTTTGGGCAAAACTGTCCGGCTGCGCGATAAGGACCACCGAAGTTTCGTGCTGCGGCAGCCCTGTCTTGTGTGCGGCCGCGCACCATCGGATCCGCATCACCTCACGTTCACCCAACCGCGTGCGCTTGGCCACAGAGTGAGCGACGAGTTCATCGTTCCGGTTTGCCGGATCCATCACCGCGAGCTTCATCGCTCTGGTGATGAGGCCGCATGGTGGCAGAAGCTCAACATCGATCCGCTTCCGGTCGCGCTTAGGCGCTGGCAGCACACCCGGCTCAACCGCGATGAACTCGCCCCAAGCGAAGGAATCAGACCGTCGCGGGCTGCGCAGAAGCTGGGCATGTCAGTTGAAGATCGAGCTGGTACGAACGATGATCAGCGCGCCGACGTGGAGAGCGCCGTTTCCAAGGACGCCGACCCGGCGACGAGCGGATGACCTAGGGTCCAGACTTATTTTAATGTGGCGAAGCAGACACGCGGCAGGGCCTAAAAATGCTGGGAAGTTGTGCCATTATATTCTGCCGTGCGATTTTGATGTGATATGAGCCCGGTGCCGATGATGTAGGCATGGCGATACGCGAGATTGAGCCAGACTTAGGGCAAACCGTAGGCCGCAGTCTCCAACCGATGGTGAAATCCGTCGACTCATTGCACTTCCGAGTGCCATGCTGCCGCCGCACGCCACATAACCCGCCGCAGTATGCCGATCGCCCTTAGCAGACTGCTCGTCAACTTCGTTCGCTTGCAACGCCGTTGCAATGACCTGCTTTGCCTTTTTGAAATGAAGTATCAAGCGGTTCTCGATTTCCTCGACCAATGTCCAATCTGCATCCTGCAGTAAGTCGATTAAGCGCCGCAGCGCGCCGCGAATTTGAGAATGCAATCCACCCTGATCGACATGGCGCGAACCTGGCAGAGGCTGGCGCTCGAAGTCGAACAACAGTTCAGCTACAGGAACGAATCATTATTGCCTTAGGATCCGCGCATCCTCCTCTGAGGTGCGCCGCCCGTTGGACCAGCAGCAGCTGCTGCGCATCAGAAATCGGAGTCGCG
>WNFL01233956.1_pt1 | contig 10633 bp, 10 predicted proteins | sample 5400361 | NCBI WGS metagenome assembly WNFL01 (sample SAMN13153351, study PRJNA577476) | soil metagenome | isolation source: 40 cm soil on Douglas fir-dominated hillslope | place: USA:California | collected 2013-09-17 | reverse complement strand
GATCCACGCGTCGCTCACGACAACTGGGGAGGGAAACGATGGGAGCCTTCATTGCTCGCCGGAAAGGTCGCATCACGCTCGCAGCGCTGATGCTCAGTGCTCTCGTCGCAGCGATCATCGCGCTGCGGTCAACTCAACCCGCCCAGGCAACCTCCGACGGCGACCCGTATGTGGTTCCGATCGCGATGGACACGAATCCCGATCCCGACATCTTCGAGACGACCATCGTGGCCGAAGCGAAGACCGTGAACATCGGCAACGGTGTCATGGCGAACATGCTGACGTTCAACGGCACGGTGCCCGGCCCGGAATTCCACCTTCATGTCGGCGAGACCGTGATCGTCCATTTTGAAAACAAGATCGCGCACGCCACGGGCATTCACTGGCACGGCATTGAGCTGGATAACGAAAGCGACGGAACGCCACTGACGCAGAATCAGGTTCCGCCGAACGAAAAATTCCTCTACAAGTTCAAGGTGACTCGGCCGGGGATGTTCTGGTATCACCCGCATCATCACTCCTCCACCAACCAGGTCTTCAAGGGTCTCTACGGCACCATCATCATCACCGACCCGAATGAACAGACGCTGGTCGGCTCAGGTGTGCTTCCCCCCGCGTCGCAGACGAGAACGCTCGCGCTCAGCGACGTCACGGTGTGCGCGAACGTCAACACAGGTGAGCAACTCAATCTCTGCGAGACCAATCCACTCGACGAAGACGGGAACTCGCGGCTGCCAGTGCCTGGCCCGTTCCTGCCCGGAGACGTGCCGAACATTCAGAAGCCGGGCACGTCCGGCCCGGTGAGAGAGGGAAATATCGTTCTCACGAACGGCAAGAACGTCGGTGGACGCGCCGGAACACCGGATGCGCCCGGAGCGTTGAATGCCGGCGCCTCGACACTCGATGTCATCGCAGGCCAGGGCTATCGGTTCCGAATCGGCAGCGAGTCGACGATTCGTTTCTTCCGTCTTCGTCTGACCGGGAGCGACGGCACCAGCATTGTTCAGGTCCCGCTGGTTCGCGTCGGCGGGCAGGGCGGGCTCCTCGACCACGGCATCATCGAGGGCGGAACGGTGGGCAGTTTCCATTTCGACTACGACGCCGGCGAGATCCTCCTCGACCCGGGCGACCGCGTCGACGTTGTCGCCGTGTTTCCACCGACAGCCACGGGCGACTTCACGCTCTGGACAAAGGATTTCCCTCGCACCGGTCAGGGCAACGCCAATGTCCCGACTGTTCCCGTCGCTCATTTCCACATCGCGGGATCCGTCGGCCCCGGATACACGATGACCGGTGGGACGCCCGTGCTGACCTCGATCGGCCAGTCCGTCGAGGTGCTCGGCGCGGCCACGGGCTCGCTTCTCGATCCAGGCACCTTCTCGCCGGCCAAGCCCGGAACTCCGAATCAGGACATCCAGCTGACCAATACGGGCAGCTCGCTCGGGATCAACGACATCATCGGCAAGCACGACTTTCCCGGCGTCGACTACATCGACATTCCGCGGCCGATCGATCCGATGACGATGGCCTCGTCTGCGCGGTACGCGAAGCTCGGTGACGTGCTGGAGCTGACCGTCACGAACGTGACCGGCGCGCATCACCCGTTCCACCTGCATGGCTTCTCGATCCAGCCCATCAGCCTCACGCGCGGCGCCGTCGTCTACAACTTCCCCTATCACGAGTTCAGGGACAACATCGACATCCCGGGTTTCCCGCCGAATCAGAATCCACCTGAGATGGAGCCTGGATACACGCTGCGCTTGAGGGTCCGGCTCGACGATCGAATGCAGATGGACGGCGTCACGCCCGGCGGCGGATTAGGCAGGTGGGTTTTCCACTGTCACATCTTCTTCCACGCCAGCTTCGGCATGATCTCGGAATTCGACGTCGTTGCTCCGGACGGCAACGAGCGGCCGTACATCAACGCCAACGACGTGGTGGTCGAAGGGAACTCGGGCGCCACGCTGACGATGCACGGCACCTTCAAAGATCCAGACGGCGACACGCCGATTGCCTTGAGCGCCTCGACGGGCTCCATCGCCGACGATGGTGATGGCAAGCACTGGACGTGGACCGGCTCGGCCTCGTCGAGCCAACTCGTATACGTGACCGCGACCGACCCGGGCGGATTGACAGGTCAGACGGCCTTCGGGCTCAAGATTAACCAGCCGCCGGTTCTCACGGTGCCGGGACCGCAATCGCAGGACTATCACGATGTGTTGAGTTTCGGGATCAGCGCGACCGACCCCGATGACGATCCGATCACTCTCGGCGCCAGCGGTTTGCCTTCCGGGTTGGCGCTCGTGGACCACGGCGACGGGACCGGGACGGTCAGCGGAACGTTGACGGCGACGCCCGGCGTTTACGTCGCGACATTCTCGGCCTCCGATGGCCACAACCCGGCTGTGACGAAGACCGTGCAGATTACCGTCACCAAAGAAGAGACGACCTTGACGTACACCGGTCCGACGGTGATTCTGAACGGAGGCAACGTCACGCTCTCCGCGGCCCTCAAGGAGGACGGACTGGTTCCGATTGCCGGGCGCACGGTCAGCTTCACATTCGGTGCGCAGGTCTGTTCGGGCTCGACGATTGCGAGCGGTGTGGCGAGTTGCACTGTCCTCGCAAATTCGGCACTCGGCACGTCCATCCCCATCACGGCGACCTTCGTGGGCGACGCGTTCTATCTCCCGTCGTCGGACAGCGCGACAGCGGTCGTGTTCGCGTTCCCGAGCCGAGGCGCATTTATCGTCGGCGACGTCAGCGCCGCCGGGGGCGGGACGGTGACCTGGTGGGATAGTTCCTGGTCGAAAGCGAACGTCCTTTCTGGAGGCGCGGGTCCGTCGTCGTTCAAGGGCTTCGCCGGGACCGTGAGCCTGCCGACGAGTACACCGCCCGCGGCCTGCGGCGGACCGTGGTCGACCGCGGGCGGCAACAGCCCGCCGCCCACCGACGTCGTTCCTTCGTTCATGGGCGTTCTCGTCGCCAGCAGCGCGACGAAGTCGGGGACGATCATCAGCGGAAATACCGTCAAGATCATCGTGGTGCAGGTGGCTCCCGGCTTCCAGTCGAACTCAGGAAGCACGGGCGCGGGCACGATCATCGCGACCTACTGTCCGTAAGTCTCGATCGAGAGGAGGGCGCGCGCGTCGATCAGGCTCGCGCGCTCTCTCTGGAGAGGTGGCTCATGAGGATGTGGCCAATTGGAGCGCTCATCATCGCAGTGAGCGCGACAGCGGCCGTTGACCAGGCCAAGCTTCGCACGCCATCGCAGCTCAATGAGCAGGCGCCCGTCGCGTTCAACACCCGATTCGACACGAGCAAGGGTCCGTTTGTCATCGAAACGCACCGCGACTGGTCGCCGCGCGGAGCCGATCGTTTCTACAACCTCGTCAAGAACGGCTTCTACGACGACTGCAGGTTTTTTCGGGTGATCGCCGGCTTCCTCGTGGAATTCGGCGTCCACGGCAATCCGGACATTCAGAACGCCTGGACCGGTGCCTTTTTCCCGGATGATCCGGTCCGCCAGAGCAACAAGCGAGGCTTCGTAGCCTTCGCAAAGTCGACGGCGTCGCATTCACGATCGACCCGGATCTTCATCAACCTCCAGGACAATCTGAGTATGGATGAAGGCTTTTCTCCTTTCGGCCGGGTCACCGAAGGGATGGATGTCGTGGACATGCTGCACAGCGGATATGCCGGCGAGCCGCAGAAGCAATTCACCCGGATGCTCGCCGAAGGCAACGCGTTTCTCGAACGGACCTTCCCGAAACTCGATTACATCCGGACGGCGACGATCGTTCGATAGCCGCGCGCGTCAGAATGTCGCGATTCGATGAAGCGCTTGCATCGACTCGCGCTCCGCGCCCTCGGCCTTTCCGCTCGCGGACATGTCCGTCTTGTACCGCGCCGACAACTGAAGGCGCCACGTGGTGTCTTCTATTCCATCGGGCCGTTGAGGCTGATTGGCGCCCGCCCGGCGTAGTGCCGCGCTGCGTGCGCGCCAGCTCGCGCAGCGCAGGCGCAGGAATTCCCGAGCGTCGACGACGACCTGTTGATGTTCGGGCGGTACGCGTGTCAGTCCCTCGAGGCGCGCGTCGGCCGCCTCGAGCTCGGGCACGATCGTCCGTTCGGCGAGCTCTGCGAGGGCTTCGGCGGTCATCCGGCCCTTCTTGAACGTATCGAGCGCTGTCTGATACTCGCCGGACGTGCTCTTTTCCGTGGCGAGGACGCGAGCGATTTCAGGTTTCACATCCGCTATGTTGCGGAGAGCGATTGCGGCAATCAGCACGACGAAACTCGTGGCGACGACGGGATACGCGACGTCGCGAGGCCTCGGCCTCTTCTCGCCGGCGCGGCGGGCAAGCACGATCCCGTACATCAGGCCGACGAGCATCCCCAGGAATTCGGGGGCGTGTGCGCGGCCGCTGAACAGGCTGTACAGGACGAACACCGCGGCGCCGATGCCGAGGCGTTTCATGGCGACGAGCGGGATCGTCACGCGAGCGGGAGGCATGTCAGCTTCCGTTGCGGGGACTTCAGCTTCCGGCTCCTGTGTTTCCGGTTTCAGAAGGCTTCGCACCGTGTGGAACATCTGCCAGACGACCGAAGCCAGAAGAAGACCGTAGAGGCCGAAGATGGCGCCGGAGGAGCTGACGGTCACCCCCACCGGGTAGGACGAGAGGTGGACCAGACAGTCGAACACGCCGGCGGAGAAGTAGACGGCGATCACGGTCAGGCGTCCGACCAGACGCTCGAGAATCGCACCAACCTGGATGAGGACGGCGAGATCGATCAGCAGATGAACAGTGCTGGTATGCACGAACGCCGAAGTCACCAGACGCCACCACTCACCGTTCGTCGTGCGAGTCCCCAGGCTCGCGCCCCAGGCGAGGAGCGTCGCCGGATCGCTGACAGCGGTCGCCTCGGACAGCATGCCGATGAAAACGGCGATGATGATGACGGCGAACGCGAGCGTGACGAGCGCGTATGACGAACGCGTCCGAAGCACCTCACGGAATCGGTCGTACTCCGGGCGCGGTCTGGTCGCGGCGACTTTCAGCTGCTTGAGGAAACCAATCGCGATGGAGATGTGGAGTTTGCGCTCTTCCGGCGAGGTCGCGCGGTACCAGAGAGCCGTGATGACGATCAGCAGGATGATGAAACCCACAACGCGGGAAGGTCAAGACGTGTGCCAGGGCGCCCGAAGAATCACTCCGGTTTTTCGCCTGTCTGCAAACGGACGAGCTGAGCTTCGTAACACTTTTGGGCTATCAATGACGAAGCTTGGCAATCTTCTCCAGCGGCCGCTTCAGTGATTTGCCCCGCTTCCGCAGGTCGGCCCACACGTCGCCGATCTTCGCGACGCGGTCGAGCATGTTCCTCACGGTGAATGTGTCGGGAGCGACCTTCCCGCTCTCGACTTCCTTCCATGTGCACGGCGCAGAGACGGGAGCGCCGCGCCTCGCGCGAACCGTATAGGCGGCGGCAAACGTCGAATGGAAACCGTTTCTGCCGGTGTCGACGTAGATCCGCCCGCGTCGATCGACTTTGCTGAATTCCTGCGTGAGTGAATCGGGCGCGAGGCTCACGAAGAGCGTCCCGACGGCGCCTGCAAATCGCGCGACCTGCCCGATCGGCGTCTTGCCGTCCAGGGGGACGACGATGTGGAAGCCCTTCGAGCCCGTCGTTTTGATCCAGGACGGCAGCGTCAACTCCTCCAGCAGATCGCGCAAGCCGATCGCCGCGGCTCGGACCGACGCCACGTCGTCAGTCGACGGATCGAGATCGAAGACGCAGATGTCCGGGTACTTCAGGTCGGGTACGCGCGACCCCCACACGTGATGCGTGATGGTGTTCTGGTTGGCCGTCCAGAGCAGCGACCGGAGATCGGTCACCACGGGATGGTGGACGACGCCGTCCTTCTTCGGGACCTCGACGCGCTGCAGCCAGTCGGGAAATCCCTTCGAGACGTCCTTCTGCCAGAATCCCTCGCGCGTGATGCCGGCGGGGTAGCGTTCCATGGTGAGCGGCCGCCCGTGGAGATGCGGCAGCATCACGGGCGCGATGGCTTCGTAGTACGCGGCCAGCTCGCCCTTGGTGATCCCGTCATCTGGAAAGAGGATTTTCTCGGGATGCGTGATCACGGTTGCTCTCTAACCACGTCGCGGGGGTTCTTGTCGGTCCGGACGCCGAGCAGCCGCGGATGGCGCAGCTTGGCGTGCACGGTCCACTCGATGAACCCGACCTGGACGACGATTTCGGGACGCGCCCAGTGGCCATGGCGGGGAAGGCCTTTCGCTTTCGTGAAGGGCGGCTTGTCGACGGCGATCGCATCGAGTCGTGTTCGCAGATCGAGCAGCAGCTTCGTGTCGAAGCCTGTGCCGATCTTCCCGGCGAAGACGAAGTCGCTGCCCTCGTAGTAGCCGACCAGCAGCGCGCCGAGGCCGACGCGGGCGCCCTGCGGATCGGTGAACCCGCCGACGACAAACTCCTGCGACGCTTCGATCTTCATCTTCAGCCAGTGCTTCGAGCGGCGATGCTCGTACGGCGAGCCGCGGCGCTTCGCGATCACGCCCTCCCAGCCCTCGCGCCGGGCGCGTTCCCATGGCTCCTGATCGTCGACGAGCTCCACGCGGCGCATCGGGCCTTCGAAAGGGAGCTTCAGAAGCATCGCGCGTCGATCTTCCAGCGGCAGCGAGGTCACAGCGCGTCCATCCAACCAGAGCACGTCGAACACGTGATAGCCGCTCACGCCGTCCCAGGTCATCTCGCCGTCGAGAATGATCTCGTCGACCGGAAGATTTCGAACCGCGTTGGCGATCGCGGGGAGATTCTGCGGAAGGCGGTTGCGGGAACAGAGCTGGACATCGGCGCCGCGTTTGAACGCGATGAGCCTGATGCCGTCGAACTTCTGCTCGAACAGCCAGTCGTCGCCGACGAATCGTTCCTGCGTCAGCGTGGCCGCCATCGGCTCGAGCCAATCGGGCATGGGCACTGTGCGTTACACCGCGGGCTGCCGCGATGCCGGACTCGCTGCCAGCGTTCCTCGATCGGCGCCCTCTCGAGCGAGGTGCGTCTTGCCCCACTGCCAGAGCGCGCCGAACACGGGACCGAGAGATCGACCGTGGGCGGTGATGCGATATCTCACGCCGAGGCGCTGAGGCGCGAGCTCCTCGCGGGCGATCAGATCGTCGGCGATCATCTGCCGCAGCTGCTCGCGCAGGACTTTCGTGGTGACGCGCGGCATGGCCCGTCGCAGCGCGCCGAATCCGAGTGCGCGCTCGGACAGCCGCTGGAAGATCATCGGCTTCCATCGTCCGTCGATCACGGCGATCGCCGTGTACAGCGGACAGACGGCCCTCTCCTTATATATATCCGCGGTTCCTCGCATCCTTGTCTCCAGCCGAGCAGGGTACTTCAAAGTGCCGTCTTGTCACGCTCGGGGTCCACCGGTAGAGTCGGCGCGCAGGAGGGCGTGTGGCAGCAGCTCGCATCTACCGGATCATCATGCCGGTGTCAGACCTCGAAACCGCGGCGCGCTTCTATCAGGGACTTCTGGGTGAGGAGGGCATGCGTGTGTCGCCAGGCCGGCACTACTTCGCATGTGGGGGCGTCATCCTGGCGCTCTACAGCCCGAAAGGCGACGGGGACAAAGTCGAACCGCGGCCGAACTTCGAGCACGTGTATTTCGCCGTCGCGGATCTCGACGACGCCTTTCGGTGTGCACAGGCTGTCGGCGGACTCTCGACAGCGACGGGCGACGGCAATCTTCCGATGGGCAAGATCGCGAAGAGGCCGTGGGGCGAACGGTCCTTCTATATGAAGGATCCGTTCGACAATCCGCTCTGCTTCGTGGACGAAAAGACAATCTTCACGGCCCCCCGTTAGACAAGCGGCGTCGTTGTTTCAGGGGGAGAAGCCCCCCGGTTCGCTCCGTGAGCCGAACGGTGAGGTCTTTTCGCATTCAATGGCAGAGAGCCATGAAAGCCATCACCCTTCGCGTCCTCGTGTTTTGCGCCGCCGCGGTGTCCACGGAGTGTGCCGCGACCATGCGTCGGCCGTCGTCCGCGCCGCCGAAACCGGGCACCGAGGCGTTGCTGGTGCTGCCGGGGTTCGGTTACGGCCGCGCCGGCGAACGGGCGATACGGTCGCTCGCGCCGACGTTGTCCGCCGAAGGAGTCGACCTCTACGTTCCCAGCTACCTGACGCGCGGGGGCCTGGCGCCCGGCCGCGAGAAGCTCGATCGCTTTGTTCGCGACAACCGGCTTGATCGCTATCAGCGGCTTCACGTGTTTGCCTTCCTCGCGGGGGCATGGACGATGAATCCGCTCTTCGAGCGGCAGCTGCCGCCGAACCTCGCCAGCGTCATCTACGATCGCAGTCCTCTTCAGGAGCGTGCGCCCGCCATCGCTGTCGACAAGCTGCGGCTCTTCGCGTGGCTGCGATACGGCGCGACGATCTTCGACGTCGCGAACATTCCTTACCCGCCGCTCACGGCACCGACTGTCAAAGTCGCGCTGCTCGTGGAGTCGAGGCCGACATCCTTTATCAGAGATCACGAGAAGGCCGCGCGGGCGAACGGGCCCTTCGCGTTCGCGTGCAGCGACTTGAGACAGCGTTTCGACGATTGCGGGTACGTGCCGCTGAATCATGACGAGCTGTATGTCCACTTTCCGGAGCTCTGGCCGGAGCTGCGTGCCTTCATTCGAACCAGCCAGTTCACGGGCGCGATGAACCGGACGCCGCCGGCCGGCGATCCATTCGCGAAGCACCGGCGATGACTGCGGCGCTGACGGCGCGCCGCGTCCTCTCGACGAGAGACGCGCAGTGGGCGAAGTCGCTGGCATCCTGGCTCGGACGAGCCGGCTTCCGGCCGAATTCCGTGTCCCTTGCCGGCGTCGTCTTTGCCGCTGCCGCCGCCGCCGGCTTCGCGATCGTTCCCGATCTCGCAGGCGGGTATCGGGCCGCGGCCTTCGTTCTCGCGGCTGCCGCGATTCAGTGTCGTCTGCTCTGCAACCTGCTCGACGGAATGCTCGCGGTAGAGGAAGGATTCAAGACCGCGAGCGGCGACATTTTCAACGATTTTCCCGATCGGATTGCAGATGTCGTGATCCTCGTGGGCGCCGGCTACGCCCTGCGCGATCACCCGTTTGGTCCGCCGCTCGGCTGGCTTGCCGCCGTGGCAGCGGTGCTCACCGCCTACGTTCGGCTGCTCGGCGGCTCGCTCGGCGTCACGCAGCATTTCATCGGTCCGATGGCCAAGCCGCATCGGATGTTCACGCTCACCGTTGCATCGCTCCTCGCAGGGGTCGAGCCCGTCGCCGGTCTGCCGGCCCTGGCGTTGCCTGTCGGCCTCGCGATCATCGTCGTTGGATCGATCGCCACCATTGCGCGGCGCACGCGCCGGGTCGTCTCGGAGCTGGAGGCGCGATGATCGGCGCTGCACTCGCGACCGGCGCATCACTCGTGTGCGGGACGAGCGTTCAGTGGCAATGCGATCCGCAGGGCAGCACGCAGCGGATCTACTTCGGCAACCACTCGAGCCACCTTGATTTCGTCGTGATCTGGTCGGCGCTGCCGGCCGGTGCTCGCTGTCTCGTGAGGCCCGTTGCGGCAAGCGACTACTGGGAGCGAGGTGTCGTCCGGCGATACCTCGCCCGCCATGTCTTTAATGCCGTCCTGATCCCGAGGTCGCCGGCCACCGGTTGCCGTTGTGATGCGGCGAAGGCGTCCGTCGTGCGTATCGCGAACGGCATGGGCGACCGCCATTCGTTGATCGTGTTCCCCGAGGGGACGCGCGGCAGCTGCGGGGAAGTCGGCGCGTTCAAAAGCGGGCTCTTTCATCTCTCGCTGCTGCGGCCGGACGTCGAGTTCGTGCCCGTGTGTCTCGAGAATCTCAACCGGATCCTGCCGAAAGGCGAAGTCCTGCCGGTGCCGATGCTCAGCCGCGTCGTGTTCGGGCGGCCGCTCGAACGCATGCCCGGCGAAGGCAAGCACGAGTTCCTGGCGAGGGCACGGGAAGCGCTGATTCAACTGCGGGTGATGTGATGAGCACGATGGTCGATACAGCGTTGCTGCGTCTGGTGGGTGGCGTTCTCGCGCTGCTCGTCGTTGCGTCCGCGCTTGGCTGGCTGCTGCGCCGGCGCATCGGCGACGGCCCCAATCGGGCGATGGTGGAGAACATCAACGCCCGCATCCGTGCGTGGTGGGTCATGGCGTCGGTCTTCGCGGTCTCCGTGATGACGGGCGCGATTGGATCGATTGTGCTCTTCGCCCTCATTTCGTTTCTCGCGATGCGCGAGTTCGTCACGCTCGCGCCGACCCGTCGCAGCGACCACCGCGCCTTGTTCTGGTGCTTCTTCGTTGTCACACCGCTCGAATACGCGCTCATCTGGATCGGGTGGTACGGACTGTTCAGCATCCTCATTCCCGTCTACATCCTGATCTTCGTGGCGATTCGCGCCGTGCTTGCCGGAGACACCGACCGGTTTCTCGAGCGGACGGCGACCATGCAGTGGGGCGTGATGATCTGTGTCTATTTCGTGAGCTACGTGCCGGCGCTGCTGATGCTCCAGATTCCCGCGTACGAGCGGCAGAACGCCAAACTGATCTTTTTTCTTGTGCTCGTCGT
>WNFL01347407.1_pt1 | contig 10634 bp, 13 predicted proteins | sample 5400361 | NCBI WGS metagenome assembly WNFL01 (sample SAMN13153351, study PRJNA577476) | soil metagenome | isolation source: 40 cm soil on Douglas fir-dominated hillslope | place: USA:California | collected 2013-09-17 | reverse complement strand
GCGGCCGGCGCGTCGTCGTCACGGCCGGGCCGACCGAAGAAAAAATTGACCCGGTCAGGGTCCTGACCAACCCCAGTTCGGGAAAGATGGGCTATGCGGTGGCGCGCGCCGCGCGCGAGGCGGGGGCGGAGGTAACGCTGATCAGCGGCCCGGTGTCGCTGCCGACGCCGGCAGGCGTCGAGCGCGTCGACGTGCGCAGCGCCGAGCAGATGTTCGCAGCGGTCAAATCGTCGGTGAAAGGCAGCGACGTGTTCATTGCCGTCGCGGCCGTTGCCGATTGGAAACCGAAGAAATTCTCGAGCAGGAAGATTAAGAAGGTGAACGGCCGGACGCCGACGTTCGAGCTCGAGGAGAACCCGGACATCCTCGCCTGGGTGGCACGGCAGAAGAATGCGCCGTTCTGCGTCGGCTTCGCCGCCGAGAGCGACCGCGTCGCGGCCAACGCCAGGGAAAAGCGCGCCCGCAAGGGCATTCCGCTGATCGCCGCCAACCTCGTGCAGAAGGCGCTCGGCGCCGACGACAACGCGATCACGCTATTCGACCGGAAGGGCGCCCATCCGCTCGGGCGCGGCCCTAAGCTCGAGCTCGCGCGCAAGCTGGTCGAGCACGTCGCGGGAATGATCTCGAAAGAGAAGCGCTAGCCCAGGCTGTCGGCCCAGATGTTGCGCGCCCAGTTCCAGGCGTAGCCGGCTTCGGCTTCGCTGCGCGCTGCGGAGACGCCGCCCGAGCCTTTGACCGGAACGAGCGTGCCCTGGCCGGCATCCCATTCGTGCACCGACGAGACTCGGATCGCCTGCTTTTCGGCAACGAAGCTGTAGCAGGTGTTCAGGATCTTCACCGGCACGGCCGGGCGGCCGCTCAGTACCTCGACGATCGCCGCGGCGGCGATCTTGGCGTGGTTGTTCGCCATGCTGCCCGACTTCGGCATCGCCGGCGCGGAGAGCGTCGCGTCGCCGAGCACGTGGATGCCGGGTGCCGCCTTCGACTCCATCGTGCGCCAATCGACGTCACACCAGCGGTTGTTGGTCGTGATCAGCCCGGCCTGGCGCGCGATGTTGGCGGCGCCGTGTGGCGGCACCACGTTCAGCACGTCGCCCTTCACGTCCTCGACCTCGAGCTTGACCGTCATGCTCGCGCCGTCGACGCCGATCGCGCGTGCATTGCCGCGATATTCGATGATGCCGGGATAGAGATCCTTCCAGGCCGCCTTGAAAAGACCCGCCTTGGAGGTGACGTCCGGGTTGGCGTCCAGGATCAGCACCTTGGAGCGCGGCTTGGAGCGCTTGAAATAATCGGCGATCACGCTCGCGCGCTCGTACGGCCCGGGTGGGCAGCGGTAGGGCGCGGGTGGGATCGAAAGCACGTAGACGCCGCCGTCGGGCATGCGCTCGAGCTGGCGGCGCAGCTCGATCGTCTGCGTGCCGGCGCGCCAGGCGTGCAGCACGCGCCCGGCGTCCAGCGCCGCCTGGTAGCCCTGCATCTCGCCGAAATTGAAGTCGATCCCCGGCGACATCACCAGGCGCTGGTAGGAGAGCTCGCCGCCGCGCTCCAGGCGAACGACCTTCCTCGCGGCGTCGACCGCGGTGACCTCGTCGTTGACCACCTGCACGCCGTGTCGCCGCAGGCCGTCGTGGCCGACGCGGATGTCGTCCATCGAGTTGAAGCCCGCGAGCACGAGGTTCGAGATCGGGCAGGACGTGAATACGTTGGCGCGCTCGATGAGCACGACCTCGAGCGCCGGATCCCACATGCGCAGGTACTTGGCCGCGGTCGCGCCGCCGAAGCCGCCGCCGACCACCACCACGCGGGCTTTGTACGAAGTGCCGGCGCAGCCGGCCAGGGTCGCTGCACCGGCGAGTTTCAGGAAGTCTCTGCGTTTCATCGCGACCTCCTAACGTTTCTGGGCCGCAAACCACGCGGCAAGCGCATCGATCTCAGCCTCGCTGTAGCCTTTCGCGATCTGGTGCATTACCGTCGCGGGCCGCTTGCCGTCGCGGAAGGCCCGCATCTGCGCGGCGATGTAGTCGCGCTGCAGGCCCGCGAGCGGGACCACGTTGCTGTCTTTGACCGGCCGTCCCTCGGTGCCGTGGCAGATGGCGCAGCCGGCGGCGAGATTGCGGCTCTGGGCGTCCTGGGCAATGGCAGGGATGGCGGCGAGCACCGCCACGGCGAACAGGACTGCTCTCATCCGACCCTCCCTTACTTCTTGTTGGTCAGGCCACCGGCTCGGTCGTGGCCGGCGGTGCCGCCGGCGCCTGCTCCTCGAAGCGCAGCACGATCTTCTCGGCGGCGTCGACGTCGATCGTCACCTTGCCGCCATGCAGGAGCTTGCCGAACAGCAGCTCGTCGGCCAGCGCGCGGCGGATCGTGTCCTGGATCAGGCGCGCCATCGGCCGGGCGCCCATCAGCGGATCGAAGCCCTTCTTGGCGAGATGCTCCTTCAGCGTCTGGGTGAAATGCGCCTCGACTTTCTTCTCGGTCAGCTGCTCCTCGAGCTGCATGAGGAACTTGTCGACCACGCGCAGGATGACGGCGTGATCGAGCGCGTTGAAGGAGATGACCGCGTCAAGCCGGTTGCGGAACTCCGGCGTGAACATCCGCTTGATCGCCTCCATCTCGTCGCCCGCCTGGCGCGAAGGCGTGAAGCCCATCGAGTTCTTCGCCAGCGACTCGGCGCCCGCGTTGGTGGTCATCACGATCACGATGTTGCGGAAGTCGGCCTTCCTGCCGTTGTTGTCGGTGAGCGTGCCGTGGTCCATCACCTGCAGGAGGATATTGAAGATGTCCGGGTGCGCCTTCTCGATCTCGTCGAGCAGCAGCACGGCGTAGGGCTTCTTGGTGATTCCTTCCGTGAGCAGGCCGCCCTGCTCGAAGCCGACGTAGCCCGGCGGCGCGCCGATCAGGCGCGATACCGCGTGCCGCTCCATGTATTCCGACATGTCGAAGCGGATCAGCTCGATGCCCATGCAGTAGGCAAGCTGGCGCGCGACCTCGGTCTTGCCAACGCCGGTCGGGCCGGAGAAGAGGAAGTTGCCGATCGGCTTCTCCGGGTTGCCGAGACCCGAGCGCGCCATCTTGATCGCGGAGGCGAGGGCGTCGATCGCCTTGTCCTGGCCGAACACCACTGCTTTTAGGTCTCTGTCCAGGTTGGCGAGCGCGCTCCTGTCATCGGTCGACACGCTTCTTGGCGGGATGCGCGCGATCTTGGCGATGATCTCCTCGATCTCGGTCTTGCCGATGACCTTCTTCTGCTTCGCCTTGGGCGCAATGCGCTGCGCCGCCCCGGCCTCGTCGATCACGTCGATCGCCTTATCCGGCAAATGGCGGTCGTTGATGTACTTGGCGGAGAGCTCGGCCGCGGTGCTGAGCGCGTTGGCGGTGTACTTGACGCTGTGGTGCGCTTCGAACCGGGTCTTCAGGCCCTTCAGGATCTCGACCGTCTCCTCGACCGAGGGCTCGACGACGTCGATCTTCTGGAAGCGGCGCGAGAGCGCGTGGTCCTTCTCGAACACGCCGCGGTACTCGATGTAGGTGGTGGCGCCGATGCACTTCAGCTGCCCGGTCGAGAGCGCGGGCTTGAGCAGGTTCGAGGCATCGAGCGTACCCCCAGAAGCCGCGCCCGCGCCGATCACCGTGTGGATCTCGTCGATGAAGAGGATCGCGTGCGGGTTGTCGACCAGCTGCTTCAGCACCGCCTTCAGGCGCTGCTCGAAGTCGCCGCGGTATTTGGTGCCGGCGAGGAGGGCCCCCATGTCGAGCACGTACACCGTGCTCTTCTCGAGCAGCTCGGGCACGTTGGCCTCGACGATGCGGCGCGCCAGGCCTTCCGCGATTGCGGTCTTGCCTACGCCCGCCTCGCCGACCAGCAGCGGGTTGTTCTTGCGCCGGCGGCATAGCGTTTGTATCACGCGCTCTAGCTCCCGGTCGCGGCCGATCAGCGGATCGATCTTGCCGGCGAGCGCCTGCGCGTTCAGGTTCTGCGTGTAGTTGTCGAGCGGGCTGTTGGCCGTCTCGGCCTGGTTTTCCTGCTCGTTCTCCTGCTCGCCCTTGCCCTGCGCCGGCTGCGGCGTCTTGGTGATGCCGTGCGAGATGTAGTTGACGACATCCAGGCGCGTGATGCCCTGCTGCTGCAGGAAATAGACCGCGTGCGAATCCTTCTCGCCGAAGATGGCGACGAGGACGTTCGCACCCGTGACTTCCTTCTTGCCGGAGGATTGCACGTGCAGGATGGCGCGCTGGATGACGCGCTGGAAGCCGAGGGTGGGCTGGGTGTCGACTTCGCGGTCCGCGGCGATGCGCGGCGTCTGCTCGGAGACGTGCTGCGTGAGGCTCTTGCGCAGCTCGTCCATGTTCGCGCCGCAGGAGCGCAGCACCTCGGCTGCGGTCGGGTTGTCGAGCAGCGCGAGCAGGAGATGCTCGACCGTGATGAACTCGTGACGTTTTTGCCGCGCCTCGACAAACGCCATGTGCAGACTGACTTCGAGTTCCTGGGCGATCATCTCAAGGTTCCTTTACCTACGTCTCCTCCATCACGCATTGCAACGGGTGCTGATGCTTGCGCGAGTACGAAGCGACCAGCTGCACTTTCGTCGACGCCACATCGCGAGGATACACGCCGCAGACCCCGATCCCTTCGCGATGCACTTTCAGCATGACCTGCGTCGCCCGTTCCCGCGTCATCGAAAAAAACTTCTGCAGCACCACCACGACGAATTCCATCGGCGTGTAATCGTCGTTCAACAGCATGACCTTGAACATCGGCGGCGGCTTGAGCTTCGCCTTCTTCGCCTCGAGTACCGCGTCGTCCCTGTGCTGCATGGAACATCCGTGTCGTCCGGTCCGTTTCTATCCTAGCCAATGCGGCAGGCGAGCGCAAACCCCGTAACAGACTAGAACGCGCGACTTTTCACACGGATGACGCAGGGGGATGCCCCTTGACGGAGCGTGGGAAGGCGCGTAAAAGCCGCCGAATGTTTGGATTCAGGCTGTCTGTTTCGCCATCGTCGGGCGGCGGGGTCGCGAGTTTCAAGCATGGCCCGGGCCGCAGTTGTTACAGTGGCCCGGAATCGACAACCAAGGGAGAGGGAAGGCTCGATGGCTACAGGCACCGTGAAGTGGTTCAACGACGCGAAAGGCTACGGGTTCATCACGCCGGATGACGGCAGCGAGGACCTGTTCGCGCATTTCTCGGCGATCAACATGCAGGGTTTCAAGAGCCTCAAAGAAGGCCAGAAGGTGAGCTTCGACGTTGTACAAGGGCCGAAAGGCAAGCAGGCCTCGAACATCCAAAAAGTCTAAAGAACGCCGTCAATAAAAAGCCGCCCTCGGGCGGCTTTTTTTGCGGGGGGATTTGAAGGGGGACAGAGACGTTTTGTCGGAGTCCCCTTTTCCTTCCTACATCCGTTCGATCATGGCCTGTCCGAATCCGGAGCATGAAACCTTTTTCGCGCCTTCCATCTGGCGCGCGAAATCGTAGGTCACGATCTTGTCGCCGATCGCCTTTTCCATCGACTTGACGATCGCGTCGGCGGCCTCGAGCCAGCCCATGTGCCGCAGCATCATCTCGGCCGAGAGGATCTGGGAGCCGGGATTGACCTGGTCCTTGCCCGCGTATTTGGGCGCGGTGCCGTGCGTGGCCTCGAACATGGCGACCGAGTCGGAGAGGTTCGCGCCCGGCGCGATGCCAATGCCGCCCACTTCCGCCGCGAGCGCATCGGAGATGTAGTCGCCGTTCAGGTTCGTCGTCGCGAGCACCGAGTATTCGGCGGGCCGCAGCAGGATCTGCTGCAGCATCGCGTCGGTGATGACGTCCTTTACCGTGATGTCGGGACCGCCCCTGGGATTCTTGAACTTGTGCCACGGCCCGCCGTCGATCGGCTGGGCGCCGAATTCCTTCTTCGCCAGCGCATAGCCCCAATCGCGGAAGCCGCCCTCGGTGAACTTCTGGATATTGCCCTTGTGCACCAGCGTCACCGAATCGCGCCTGTTGTCGATCGCGTATTGGAAGGCCTTGCGAATCAGCCGCTCGGAACCCTCGATCGACACCGGCTTGATGCCGATCGCCGAGGAACCCGGGAAGCGGATCTTCGTCACCTTCATTTCCTTGGTGAGGAAGTCGATCACCTTCTTCGCCTCGGGAGAATTGGCCGGCCACTCGATGCCGGCATAGATGTCCTCCGAGTTCTCGCGGAAGATCACCATGTCGACCTGGTCGGGCGCCTTCATCGGGCTCGGTACGCCCTTGAACCAGCGCACCGGGCGCAGGCAGACGTAGAGATCGAGTTCCTGGCGCAGCGCGACGTTGATCGAGCGGATGCCGCCGCCGACCGGCGTGGTGAGCGGCCCCTTGATCGAGACGACGAACTCCTTGGCCGCCTCGAGCGTTTCGTCGGGCAGCCAGACGTTCTCGCCGTAGACCCTGCAGGACTTCTCGCCGGCGTACATCTCCATCCACACGATGCTCTTCTTCCCGCCGTAGGCCTTTTTCACCGCGGCGTCCACCACCTTGAGCATCACCGGGGTAATGTCGACGCCCGTGCCGTCGCCGATGATGTACGGGACGATCGGGTTGTCCGGCACCGAGAGAGAGAAGTTCTGGTCGACCTTGATCTTCGCGCCGTTCGGCGGGATCTTGATGTGCTTGTAGGCCATTGCAGCTCCCGAGATGGATACCGAAAAGGGGCGAATTATACGGCCTTGGACACGCCGAAAAACAATGACTTAGCTCAATTTGAAGGGGATTCCCCATATCATTACAATGGCTTGCGTGGGGGGTCCCACAGGGAGGCAAGGCGGGGTGGCCGTTGGATCGGTCAACCGATCGGCGCGCCGCGCGTTTTTCTTGCGGGGTCCGGCGGCAACTCGTTGCGTCACCCCGTATCCAATAACAAATACCAGGAGAATGAAATGACGAAGCTGCTGTCGATGATCATCGCCGCGATGTTTGCGGCAGTTAGCGTGCAGGCCATCGCCCAGGACAAGAAAAAGGACGCGCCCAAGAAAGAGGCGAAGAAGGAGATGAAGAAGGGCGAGGGCAAGAAGACAGAAGGCAAGAAGAAGGGCGACGAGAAGAAGAAGTAAGTCGCCGAGGCATGGAACAAGGCAGGGCATCGCCCCTGCCTTTTCTTTTTCTGCCGTGCGCGCCGCTCTTTTCCTGATTGCCGCGCTGCTCGCGGTTCCCGCGGGCGCCCAGCTGCCGGTGACCGAGCTTTCGACCGGCATGCATCTGATCCGCGCCGAGGTCGCCGACAACGCCGGTGCGCGCGCGCAGGGCCTGATGCACCGCCAGTCCCTGGCGACCAACGCCGGCATGGTGTTCGTGTTCGAGGAGACCGCGCTCCACTGCATGTGGATGAAGGACACGCTCGTGCCGCTCTCGGTCGCCTTCATCGACGAGGGCGGCGCGATCCTCAACATCGCCGACATGCAGCCGAAGAGCGAGCAATCGCACTGCGCTGCAAAGCCCGCGCGCTACGCGCTCGAGATGAACAAGGGCTGGTTCGCCCAGCGCGGCATCAAGCCCGGAGCCAGGCTCCGTGGGCTCGAAAAATTAAGTCCTAGATAAAAAAATCAAAAACCGCCGTGCGACTGCGCGGCCATGCAGTACAGCATCGGAATCGACAGCATGGTGTTGACGCGCGAGGTCATGCCGGCCATCTTGGCCGCCGCGGCCTTGGCCGGGGCATCGACGGTCACGATGCCGAGCGCCTTCTTCTGGTTCGGCCAGATGATGAACCAGACATTGAAGGCCATCACCAGGGCGAGGTACATGCCGACGCCGATGGCGCGCGCGCCGGGCTCGAGCGTGAAGGCCTGCACGATGAAGCCGCCCATCCACGCGAGCAGCAGCCCGGTGATCACGGTCGCGAGCGCCGACCAGCGGAACCAGAAGAGCGCCGTGGGCGCGATCACCTTGCTGACCGCGGGCTTTTGCTCATCCGGGATCTTCGGCATCGACGGGGTCTGCACGAAATTGAAGTACCAGAGCAGGCCGATCCACATCACGCCCGAGAGGATGTGCAGCCAGCGCATGAAGAACGTCCAGTAGGCGTGCGAGCCCATCATGCCAAAGGTGTTCGCCACGCCCATCATGACGAGCAGGATCACGACGCCGGCGATGATTGTGTTGCGGAGGGAGGAAAAGATAGCGCCCATCGAGGTCTCCTTTTGCTTTTTCTATGGAGAGGGCAAAAAGTTTATCACGACTCGCGCAAGGCCCTCGGTGCGCCGCCGCGCGCAAGGTCGCGCTCCAGGCCCTGGCTGTAGCGCGACATCGCGTAGCAGAACGCGAAATACACGGCCGAAACGGCAATGTAGGCCTCGACCCCGAAGCCGGACCAGGCGGCGTCCTGCAGCGAGACCTTGATCGTGCTGAGCAGGTCGAAGAGCCCGATGATGAGCACGAGCGAGGTGTCCTTGAACAAGCCGATGAAGGTGTTCACCAGGGGCGGGATCGACATGCGCAGCGCCTGCGGCAGGATGACGTGGAGCGTGCGCTTCCAGTAGCCGAGCCCGAGCGCCTCGGCCGCCTCGTACTGGTGATGCACCGCCTGCAGCCCGCCGCGCACCACCTCGGCGAGATAGGCCGCGATGAAGAGGATCAGGGCGAGCTGCGCGCGCAGCAGCTTGTCGATGGTGACTCCGGCGGGGAGGAAAAGCGGCAGCATGACGGAAGCCATGAAGAGCACGCTGATCAGCGGCACGCCGCGGATCAGCTCGATATAGCCGACGCACACGGCGCGTACCACCGGCAGTGACGAGCGCCGCCCCAGCGCGAGCAGGATCGAGAGCGGGAAGGCGAGCGCGCAGCCGAAGGTGGCGAGGATCAGCGTCAGGATCAGGCCGCCCCAGCGCTCGTTCTCGACGTACGCCAGCCCAAGCGCGCCGCCCCACATGAGGAAGGCGATCGCGGCCAGGCCGGCGAGCCAGATGAGCGACAGCCACCAGCGCCACAGCGCGCGGAAGCACGAGAGTACCCACAGGGCAATCAGCAGCAGCGTCGCCGTGGCCGGCCGCCAGTGCTGCTCGAACGGGTAGGTGCCGAAGAGGATGAAACGGTGCTTCTCGGCGATGAACGCCCAGCACGCGCCGTGGCCCTGCGCCTCGCGGCAGGCGCGCGGATCGGGCGCGCGCCAGACGGCGTCGATGAACGCCCATTCGACGAAAGGCGGCAGCAGGCTGAAGGCGAGCCCGAGGACGGCGAGCGTCGCGAGCGTGCTCGGCCAGCTCGAGAATAAATTGTCGCGAAGCCACTTCATCGGGCCGCTCCGCGCAGCGCGACGCGCCGGTTGTACGAGTTCATCGCGAGCGAGATCGACAGGCTGATGGTGAGGTACACCGCCATGATCACGGCGATGCCCTCGATCGCCTGGCCGGTCTGGTTCATGGTGGTGTTGGCGATCGACACCAGGTCCGGGTATCCGATCGCCACCGCAAGCGAGCTGTTCTTGGTGAGGTTCAGGTACTGGCTGGTCATCGGCGGCACGATCAGACGCAGCGCCTGCGGCAGGATGATGTAGCGCAGCGCGCCGCGGCGCGTCAGGCCCATCGAAGAGGCAGCCTCGACCTGGCCGCGCGGCACCGAGAGGACGCCCGCGCGCACGATTTCGGCGATGAATCCCGCGGTGTAGGTCGACAGCCCGATGAGCAGCGCCGCGAACTCCGGCGTGAACGCGAGGCCGCCAGAAAAATTGAAGCCCGAGAGCACCGGCACATCGCCCGGTAGCGGCAGGAAGATGCCGCGATTGGAGAGGAAGACACCCGGCAGCGGATTGAGCGCGTCCTCGGGACCCGGCAGGCTCTCGGTGATGAGCGCATACCAGAAGAAGAGCTGCACCAGCAGCGGCACGTTGCGCACCGTCTCGACGTAGCCTGCGGCGAGCTTCTCGAGCAGCCAGTTCGGCGACAGGCGCGCGAGCCCGACGAGCGTGCCGAGCAGCGTGGCGAGCACGATGCCGATCGCGGCGACGCGGAAGGTGTTGGCCAGGCCGACGATCAGGGCGCGCAGGTAGGTGTCGGCCGCGCCGTAGGTGAGCCAGGCGGTCTCGCCGATCTCGAAGCCCGCCTCGCGTTGCAGGAACCCGAAGCCGCTCGCGATACGGCGCGCCTCGAGGTTTTGCGCGGTGTTAGAGGCGAAATACCAGAAGACCAGGCCGACTGCGGCGAGCAGGCCGGCTTGGTAAAGCCAACTTCTTTTCACCCCGAAGAATTAACGGATCGGGGGCGCGTACATCAAGCCGCCCTGGGTCCAGAGCTTGTTGATGCCGCGATCGAAGCCGAGCGGCTTGAGATTCGCGTCGAACGACTCGCTGTAGTTGCCGACGTGCTTCACGATGTTGACGGCCCAGCGGTTATCCAGCCCGAGCATCTTGCCGATGTCGCCGGTCGCGCCGACGAAGCGCTGGATCGACGGGTTCTGGCTGCTCATGTGCTGGTCGATGTTCTTCGAGGAGAGGCCGAGCTCCTCGGCCTCGATCATCGCGAACAGCGTCCACTTGACGACGTCGAACCAGCGGTCGTCGCCGTGGCGCACCGCGGGCCCGAGCGGCTCCTTCGAGATCACCTCGGGCAGGATCAGGTGCTCGTCGGGCTTCGGCGCACGCGAGGCGCGCACCGCGACCAGGCCCGAGATGTCG
>WNFL01319631.1_pt1 | contig 10634 bp, 10 predicted proteins | sample 5400361 | NCBI WGS metagenome assembly WNFL01 (sample SAMN13153351, study PRJNA577476) | soil metagenome | isolation source: 40 cm soil on Douglas fir-dominated hillslope | place: USA:California | collected 2013-09-17 | reverse complement strand
GACATGATTCGCAACGGCAGCTTCCGCGAAGATCTTTTCTACCGGCTCAACGTCGTGCCGGTGCGGCTTTTCCCGTTGCGCGAGCGCAGCGAAGATATCGGCTCGCTGGCACAGGCGTTTTTCAGCCAACGCGGCTACGACGGCGCGTGTCTTTCCAACGAAGCGCTGCTGAGACTGAAGCACAATTTCTGGCGCGGCAACGTGCGTGAACTGTTCAATGTTTTAGAGCGCGCGGCGATCATGGCGCAGGACGAGGCGATTCGGTCGGAACATTTGTTGCTCGACGATGACAACGGACCGGCAGGCTTTGCCTTTGACAACCGAACTTGCGCCCGGCAGCCCGTCGCTACTGGTCATCGCGAGCCGATTGCCAGACCAACCACCAGCGCGCGGAACTCAGTCTCCATGCGCGCGATGGAGGAGCAGCTGATTTTCACGACGCTCGAGCAAACCAACAATAATCGCACGCTGGCGGCCAAGCTGCTTGGCATCAGCGTGCGTACCCTGCGCAACAAATTGAAACTTTACCGCGAAAGGACAATGACGCTGGAGGTCTGACATGGCGGGTTTTAAACTTTTCAACTCGACGTATCAGCTGCTGGAACTTTCCACTCGGGTGCGGGCGGCGCGCCACGAGATTCTCGGTGCGAATATCGCTAATGCCGATACGCCGGGATTTCGGCCCAAGGATCTCGATTTCCAATCGGTGATGAAATCCGCTGTAGAAATCAACCAATCGATGCCTGACGGCAGCCGCGCAGATTTGGCGAGCCAGCCGCTGGATTTTCAGGCTGCGACTTTTGAACCCGAATATCCCGACAACCGCCACGGCGAGGATCGGCTCGATGGCAATGGCGTCAGCGTCGATCGCCAGATGGCTCTGATGTCGGAAAACGCCCTAGGTTACGAAGCCAGCTTGACACTTTTGTCGCGCATGCTGGCGAATTTGCGGTACGTAATCAGTGATGGAAGGAGATAATTCAAAATGGATCTCTTCAAGATCTTTTCGGTGAGCGGATCAGGGATGGCGGCGCAGCGCAGCCGCATGACGGTGGTGGCGGGGAACCTCGCCAACGCCGAAACCACGCGCACGCCCGACGGCGGCCCGTACCGGCGCCGCAACATCACTTTTCAAGCGGTGCCGCTCGACAACGAATTCTCAGCTCAACTGAACGAACTTTCCGACACGCCGAACGCGGTTCAGGGCGTGGAAGTCGCTGCGGTTAAGCAGAGCAGCCGTCCGCCGCGGCAAATATTTGACCCGCATCATCCCGATGCCAATCCGGAAGGTTACGTCTCGCTGCCCGATATCAATCCGATGGAAGAAATGGTCGATATGCTGTCGGCGGTGCGTTCCTACGAGGCCAATCTGGCGACGTACAATACGACCAAGTCGTTAATTCGAAAGCTGTTGAACATCGGCGGCGGTTCTTAAGCGCCAACTGATTAGGAGCGACTCGACATGAGCATCATTAAAAGTACCGAATTACTTTATCGGCCGGCGACGCCGCTGGCGAAAACGATTGAAGCGCCCGCCAAAGGCGATTTTGGCGCCCATCTCAAAGACGCGCTCGGCGAAGTCAACCAGTTGCAGAGCAAGGCCGGTGAAGCGATTCAAGAAATGGTCGGCGAAGGCAAAGGGGATCTGCAAGACACCATGATCGCGCTGGAAAAAGCCGACGTGTCGTTCCGTTTGATGATGCAGATTCGCAATAAAGTTCTGGACGCCTACCAAGAAATTATGCGTATGCAGGTCTGAGCTTGGTTCGGCGGCTTTTTGAAAGATTGCAACTAAGATTGACTTGAGTGGGATGAACTGTGGCTGAGCAACTGCAAAAATTTCTCCGCGAGTTAAAAGAACTGGCCGGCCAGCTGCTGTCGTTTCTGTCGCCCCAACAAAAACGACTGCTGTTTATCGGCTTGCCGCTCTTCGGCTCGATCGCCTACGTCGGGTTCTATTTTTTTGATCGATTGAATTACGGGCCGTTGTACACAAACTTGGCGGCCCAGGATGGCGCGGCGATCGTCAAAGAACTGGAAGCGGAAAAAATTCCTTACACGATTTCCGGCGGCGGCTCGGTGATCGAAGTGCCGCGCGGCGTCCTCTATCAGACGCGGATCAAGCTTGCCGGCAAAGGTGTGCCCGCCGGCGGCGCGGTGGGTTTTGAGATTTTTGAAAAAACCCCCTTTGGGGTCAGCGAGTTTACGCAGCAAATTAATTACCTGCGCGCTCTCCAAGGCGAACTTTCGCGGACGATCAATTCCATTGCTTCGGTGCAATCGAGCCGGGTTCATTTGGCGATTCCGTCCCGTTCCAACTTCCTCGGACCGGAGGAGAAACCGTCGGCATCGGTGGTGGTCGAACTGCGGCCCGGTTATCAGATGAGCCCGGACCAAGTCCAGGGAATCGTCAATTTGGTCGCCAGTTCCGTGCCGAAACTGGGTAGCGACAAAGTCACGGTGATCGACAGCTCGGGCCGCCCGCTCAAGGAAATCGTGCCGGTGGCGGCGACCACCGAGGCGGAAAAACTCAATCTGCTCAAGCTCAAGTACGAGCAAGAGTTGCAGCGGCGCATCGAAACCATGCTCGATCCGGTGCTTGGACCCGGCAAGGTGGTGGTGCGCGCCAATGTTGGGGTGAACCTCCAAGAAACCCAGATGACCAAAGAGGAGTTTGATCCCGATAATAAAGTCGTGCGCAGCCAACGCACCGCGGCCGATGATAACGGCAAGAACGGTGGTGCAGTCGGTGTGCAAGCGAATATTCCGGGTGGCGATGCCAGCAAATCCGCCGATGCCGGTGCTAAACGCAGCAGCGAGTCGGTAACCTATGAAGTGGGCCACACGACCAGCCGAATCTCCGAACCGCGCGGGCAGATCCAAAAACTTTCGGTGGCGGTGTTGGTCGACGGCAAATATGAGAAGGATAAATATGTCGCGCGCTCCAAGGAAGAGATCGAGGTGATCAAAGGCATGGTCAAGCGCGCGGTGGGCTTCGACGCGGATCGCGGCGATGAAATCGACGTCGCCAATGTGCCCTTCAAGATTCAACCGGTCGAGCCGCTGAAACCGATCGGCGCACCGGATCTCAAGGAAATAATCAAGACGCCGATGGGCATGGGCGTTGCCGCCGGCATCCTGCTGTTTTTCGGCGCGATGGTCTTTTTCCTGATGAAGCGCAAGAAAAAGGTCGCGGTGATTGAAGAACCGATCGCTGCGGTCGTGCCCCGGTCGGTGGTGTCATCGGCTGCGGCCGAAGAAGTCCAGCAAGAAGTCGCAGTGGCGGCGCAAAAAATCGTCGTCTTCGACGATCCGCGCAAGGAACAACTTTCGCAAATCGCCCGCGATTATCACGACGCGACGGTACGCGTCATTCGCATGTGGCTCCAAGAAGACCCAAGTAAAGCTCGCTCGCCATTATCAAATGGCAACGGAACCGAGGCGATCCAATGAATAATGAAGCCAAGCCCAAGAGCAAGACAACTTTGACTGGTCCCGAAAAGGCGGCAATTTTTCTGGCGTTAGTCGGCGAAGAGTTGGCCGGTGGTTTGGCTGCGGAACTCCAGGAAAAGGAGCTAGTGATGCTGCGCCAAGGCGTCCACCGCATGGCGCAAATCAGCCCGGAGGATATCGACGAGGTCGTCGAAGATGCTTGCCGCTATCTCAAGAAAGCCAATATCTTTGCCGAAGGCACCAGCGATTATTTGCAGAGAGTGTTGAATAAAGCGATGGGGCCGGAAAAAGCTGCGGCCGTGTTGAGCCGTATTTTCACCGAGGAATCCGATGAAGGTTACGGCATCGATACCTTACACGAGATGGACGCGAAAGTGTTAGCCCAGTTTCTTCAGGAAGAGCATCCGCAAACGGTTGCATTCATCCTCGCTCATCTTTATCCGGCCCACGCCGGCGAAGTGTTTTCGTTGTTGCCCGAAGAAAAACAACCGGAAATCGCCCATCGAATCACTCATCTGGGTAGCACCTCACCGGGCGCCATTGAAGAAGTCAGCAAAGTCCTGCGCAACGAAGTGCGCCAGGTCCAAGGCAAGCAGGTCGGCGGCGTGCGGCCGGTGGCGGAAATTCTGAATTTCGTCGACAGCGCCACCGAAGAACGGGTGATGACCGGGTTGAATGATTTTGAACCGGAGCTCGCCGACAGCATTCGCCAACTGATGTTTACTTTCGATGACTTGAGCAAAGTCGACGACCAAAGCATGCAAGTGATGGTGCGTGAAGTCGAAAAAGACAAATGGGTAATGGCGATGCGGACCGCCAGCCCGAACCTCAAGAAAAAAATCTTTGGCAACATGTCGGAACGCGCCGGCGCATTGCTCAAGGAAGAGATTGAAGGCATGGGGCCGGTGCGCTTGCGTGACGTCGAAACCGCGCAACGCGAGATCATCGATATCGCGCGCCGTCTCGAAGGCGAAGGGAAAGTCTTCCTCAGCGCCGGCAAGACCAAGGAGGACGTGCTTGTCTAGGTTGGTTGCCGGCGGTGATCTGAAGCCGGACGATGTCCGCAATTATTCTGATTGCGATTCCGGCGACGACAGCCGCGCACGACTATCCAGTGGCGGCGCCGACGGTGAATGCTACCAGGTCGAATATGATTCCATCGATATCATCGAGTTTGCCCCGCTGCTGATGCTCGGCGCGGCGCAGGAGAAGGCTCAAGAGCTGATCGCCCAAGCCGAAGCGGAGGCAGAGCAAATTCGCGAATCGGCACGGCAGCAGGGCGCGGCGGAAGGGCGCGAGGAAGTTAAGCGCAGTATGCTGCCGTCGTTAGTCGCGTTCGCCGATGCCGGGCAGTCGCTGATCGTTTTTGAGGAAAAATTAATCGCCCTGTACGAGCCTCATCTGGTGCAGCTCGCCTTGGAGATCGCCGAAAAAGTCATCGGTCGAGTCGTCGACGTCGATGACCAGGTGATCACCTCGGTCCTGGAGCGCGCAAGGGCAGAGGTCACGGACGCGAAACAACTGCGGGTTTTGTTGCACCCAGACGACCTAGAAGTGATTCGCGAGATGCGACCGGATTTGATCCGCATGGAAAACGGCGGCGGCCGTACCATTGAGGTCTTGGCCGCGCTGGACATCGGCAGAGGCGGTTGCCGCCTGGAAAGCGAATCAGGCATTATCGATGCGACTATTCCCGCTCAACTCGACGAAATTCAGAGACAATTATTCGATCATGAAATGGTTGGCGTTCACGGCAGCGGAAGCGCAGCGTTATCGCCGGCCAATTGATCCTAGATTTTCGCTCCATCTCCATGTCTGAAAATCCATTGGCGCCCTATCAGGATCGACTGCGCTCGGCGAGCTCGTTCCGAGTTTCGGGCGCCGTCACGCAAGTTTCCGGTCTATTGATCGCCAGCCGCGGTCCGTGGTTGCCGGTGGGCGGAGTCTGTCACATCTATCCAAACGGCGGCATCGAACCAATGCTCGCCGAGGTGGTTGGCTTTCGCGACGAACTAACCTTGCTCATGCCGCTCAGCGATTTGCGTGGCATCGGCCCCGGCAGCAAAGTTGTCGCGTTGGCCAAGCAAGCGTATCTACCGGTCGATGAAAAACTTCTGGGAAGGGTGATCGACGGTCTGGGCCGGCCGATCGACGGCAAAGGAATCGTCGCAGCCAATTCCTATCCAATTTACGCGGGTAATCTCAATCCCTTGGAGCGGGCGGAAATTCGCGAGCCGCTCGATGTCGGCATTCGCGCGATCAACGGCATGATCACCTGCGGCAAAGGGCAGCGCATCGCGATCATGGCCGGCGCCGGCGTCGGCAAGAGCACGCTGCTCTCGATGATCGCGCGCAACACCCGCGCCGACGTCAAAATCATTGCCCTGATCGGCGAGCGCGGCCGAGAAGTCGAGGATTTCGTCGCGCGGACTTTGCCGGCCGACGAACGCGATCGCATGATCGTGGTGGCGGCCACCTCCGAAGCGCCGGCGTTGGTCCGTGTGCGCGGCGCATTTGTCGCGACCACTATTGCCGAGTTTTTTCGCGATCGCGGCCAGAATGTGCTGCTCTTGATGGACTCGCTCAGCCGCTTCGCCATGGCCCAGCGCGAGGCTGGTTTGACCGCCGGCGAACCGCCATCCACGAAAGGCTACACGCCGTCGGTTTTCGCGCTCTTGCCGCGTTTGCTCGAGCGCGCCGGCAACTGGAAGGGCAAGGGCAGCATCACCGGCCTCTACACTGTGCTCATGGAAGGCGACGATCCCCATGAACCGATTGCCGATGCGGTGCGTTCCCTCACCGATGGCCATATCCAATTGTCACGACGGCTCGCCGAGCAGGCGCATTTTCCCGCCATCGATGTCTTGGCGTCGGTCAGCCGGGTGCGCTCCCGAGTGACGAGCAAAGCCCATCAGTCGGCGGTTAACGAAGCGACGCGGCTGATGGCAGCATACCGGGACGCCGAGGATTTGATTCAAATCGGCGCTTATGTGAAGGGGAAAAATAGCGATATCGATCGCGCGGTGGAAGTGATGCCGCGACTCCGTGAATATCTGCGCCAGGATGTTTACGACGACGCCAAGCTCGAGAGCTGCGCGGAAAAACTTGCCGAGTTGCTGGCGCTCCCATAGGCATTAGCTTGGCCGCGACATTTCAATTTCGTCTCGCCGCGGTCTTACGCTTTCGCGAGCGCATCAAAGAAGAAAAACAGTTCGAACTGCGCGCAGTGCTGCTCGAGCAAGCGCGCCTCGAAGAGGAACTCCGTTCCCTCGAAAGCCGCTTGGAAAATGTTGGCGCAGCGGCCAGCGCGCCGGGCGATCAAATCTACGCCGCATTCGAGCTAAAATTTCAGGATGATTATGCACAGCTGCTCGACAAGCTCGTCGAGCAAAGGCGCGCGGCGTTAAGCGCGTTTTGCGAAACTGTCCGGCAAAAGCAGCAACAACTCGCCGAGGCTGCGCGCGAGGTTAAGACCCTCGAATTACTGCGTCAGCGCCGCGCCGAAAAATTTCGCCTCTGGCAAAACGCCGAAGAACAAAAATTCATCGACGAAATCGGCCAGCGAAAATTCACCCGCCGCGGCGGACGGCAATAATTGCCGGCGCGACTTGCCGCCCTGGAAATCTCTGCCGCCCAACTCGCCAGTCTGACTCCATGCGACGATCTCGCTCCAACTCAGGAGCGAATGAAACAGCCAAGATCTGCCGTGTTTAGCCATGGATGCGCCGGTGCTTAAGAATAACTTTGCCGCGCCGATGCAGGATATGGGGAATTGCCAAGTGGCACCGACCTTGCTGTCAATTAGTTTTCAGCATGATTGTCGCGTCGTTCCTCTCACAAACTCCCAGCCTCGCACAAAGCCCCACTGAAGTTGATGGTGCCGTCGGCGAAACGTCGCCGAGCTCCGAATTCAACGATTTGCTGGCAACCTCTTGAACAAGAGAATGAACCGAGCTTAGGGGATAACGACGACACTAAATCGGCTGTAGAACTAGCGAACGGCTTGATGTTTGGCGCGCCACTTTGGTTTCAGGCCGCCCAGCCAGGCTCGCAACCGGTAGCATCACAATCAGCCGAGGAGCTGTCAGTCGAAAGCGGCGATAGTAAACAGTTGGTTGGAGCATCTGGGGCAACCAGTCCCGCGCAGTTGGATAACGCCAGTAGTGAAACCCTGAACGGTCTTGCAGTAATTCAAAATGGCGCTGATTCGGTTCAGCCATTAACTATGGCGGAGCCGGTTAAAACGGCTGCCACGAAAAATTCGCACCGCGACATGTTGAGCGGGATGGCCGACGCACTCGCCGATGATACCAGCGGCGCACCGGCTGGATCGATCGTCGCGCCGGAGGCAAATCAAACTCAGTCATCAGCCGTTAAATCTGCGGCAGATGCGAGTGTGAAGTCTGAGGCGGCCACGATTGCGCCGGAGGCTGGGGGTAAGAATGTGCCAGCTCAAGAACCAGCCAAGAACCCGCACGCCGACATGGCAGCGCCGATTGCAGCTGCGCCGTTGACAGCGCAAGAGCCGCCGACCACGACGATCGCCTCTGGCATGACGAACGCTATTGATACCGGACTCGATAAAGGTCGGCGTAGCGATTTCAGCCGTGCAACTAAATCAGAAAAAGAAATCGAGAGTAGCGACCCAGCTGATGTAGTTTCGGTTGATGCACCTGAGCCGGCAGCGGACGATCAGCCGCCGCTTCGGCAACCGATGTTGGTCGAACACGAAGGGATCGCGCCGGTCGGCGACAAAAACAATCAGAACAGCAACTCGAATACCGGCCGTCAGTCCGAAGCTTTTGAACGGCCGATCGCTGCCACCTTTCATGTGAGATCGACCAGTGTACCTTCGGAAAACTCCAAGGATGGCTGGATCTCGACAGTCCCATGGCAACCGGTCGTTGAACGAGTTGCTGGTGAGATTGCCGGCCATTTGCGAATCGGCAAACAGGAAGCGGTCATTCAGGTCGACCCGCCGGAGCTCGGCAAAATTAGAATCGATCTGCGCATCGACGGCGATAAAATCGAAGCGCGGATCAGCGCTGTCGAGCCCAGCGCCCGTACCTTGCTGGAAAATCACCTGCCGGAATTGCGTCACGCACTCGAAGTCGGCCAAGTCCGTAGCGCCGACGTCAACATCGACAGTCGCAGTTGGTCCGGCGCTAGTGGCAGCGATGGGTCTCAAGGTTCGCAGGAGGCTTTTCAGCGCGGCGGGCAACAAGGAAATCGTCAGTCAGGTGGTTTGCCGGGCACGCTTAACGATGCCGTTACGCCGGCTCGCTCGGATCGTCCTGGCGATGGACAAAATCGGATCAGCATGTGGGCGTAATTATCGGCTGTCGTCGCGACGATCGCAAAAACTAGAGTCAGAATTGGCAGATTTCGAAAGGTAACATCCATGGCCGTCCAAGCTGTACAACCATCCACTCCAATCCAACGCGGTTCAATTAATTCGCTGACCCAGCAAACGGTCACTCAGGATGATTTTCTGAAACTGCTAATCACCCAGCTGCAAAACCAGGATCCCTTGCAGCCGATGGACAACCAACAATTTGCCGCGCAATTGGCGACGTTTAACAGTCTCGGTCAGCTGATCGATATCAACAGTAAATTGGGAACCATGCAGAATAGCCAGGCGGCGCTCAACCAGTACAACGCCGCATCGTTGATCGGCAAGGAAATCGCCTCCGATGGCAATCAAATCAATTTGATCTCCGGCACACCGGCGACGGTTGGTTTCCGGCTCGGCGCCAATGCCACCAAAGTCGTCGTCAGTATCTTTAACGGCGCCGGCCAACTGGTGCGCCGTATCGACGGCGGCGCGCTGCGCGGCGGCGATCAGTCGCTGATTTGGGATGGCAAGGATAGCGCCGGAAACGCCGCGCTGCCGGGCGCCTATGGATTCAATGTTAGCGCTTTCGATGTGAACGGGAAGCAAATCAGCGCGACCGGTAATCTGCGCGGCGTGGTGACCGGTGTGAAGCTTGCCGGTACCGAGCCGGTGCTTGAAGTCGGCGGGATGGACGTGCCGCTTAGCGGCGTCACCACAGTGCGCGCAGTGCGCTAAGGGAGCAAAGCGGACTATGCCAGTACTCGGTTCGATGTTTGTTGCCAGTAGCGCCATGGACATGTTTAGCGAAACCATGGGAGTGACCGGCGATAATATCGCCAATCTTAATACAGTTGGATTCAAGACGACGCGCTACAGTTTCGACGATATCATGCCGACGGTGTCGGGTGAGTTAGAGACCGGTCACGGCGCACGCTTGGCGGATGTCGGCAAACCGTTTCAGCAGGGCGCGCTGGAAACGACCACCAATAGCACCGATCTATCGATCTCAGGCAATGGCTTTTTCATCGTGCGCGATCCAGCCACCAGCAGTTTGAGTTACACCAGGGCCGGACAGTTTCATCTGAGTGCCAGCGGGGCTTTAGTCAATGACGACAATCAAATCGTCCAGGGCAGCGCCGGTGATATTCTTATCGCCAGTGGCTTGACCACGCCGGCGCAAGCGACCGGCAATCTGGCGCTACAATTCAATCTCGATGCCGCGTCGGTCGCGCCGGCGGCGGGATTTCCCGCCGGTCCGGATGCCAGTCCGAGCAATTGGCTCGCTGCTAGTAACTTTTCGTCGGTAACGACCGTCTATGACTCACTGGGCGCGAGTCACGACCTGACCTTTTTATTTCGCCAGACCGCGCCCAACACGTGGGACTATCGCGTCGTTGCGCCGCGCGCCGACTTGGATGCGAGCGCGCCGAGCAGCAGTGATTTTCGCCAGGTGAGCGCGCCGGGAACCCTGGCGTTTACCAGCGCGGGTCAACTCGACGCGAGTGCCAGCACGTTCAACGATATCAACGGTTTGAATTGGACCAATGGCGCTAGTCAAGCCATCGCCGGCGGCAATATCGATCTTTCCGGCACGGTACAGTTTGCCCGTCCATCCTATCTTATCAGCGCCAACCAAGACGGTTATGCGCAAGGTTCATTGACTAGTGTTGTCTTCGACAGCCAAGGCAATATCACCGGTAAATTCACCAACGGCACCAATCAACTCTTGGCTACGCTCAGTCTGGCAAACTTCAACGACGTCGACGATCTCGATCCGTTGGGCAGCACCCGATTTGGCGTCAGCGCGGAATCGGGGACAGCCCAGACCGGAACTCCCGGACAAGGC
>WNFL01252937.1_pt1 | contig 10634 bp, 7 predicted proteins | sample 5400361 | NCBI WGS metagenome assembly WNFL01 (sample SAMN13153351, study PRJNA577476) | soil metagenome | isolation source: 40 cm soil on Douglas fir-dominated hillslope | place: USA:California | collected 2013-09-17 | reverse complement strand
AGGCCTTTAGAGGGTCAACACCTCGGGGATGAAGGCAGGCACCGGCCGCCTGGGGTCAGCATGTAATGCGCGAGGCAGACGGCAGGCTCCACGAAAGAGCCTGCCGGGAGATGCTCGATGACGAGAACATTGACGACGAGCGGGTTAGCGAAGGTAACACGACTAAAACAGGGGGGGAGGGTCCATACGCCCTACTCCAAGAACGGGGGGTGGGGCACCGTGGTTTCCCGGGACGCGCTGTTTTACAACAGTACCCAATCTAGGTCGCCCAAAGACGACCCCAGGTGTAACCGTCCAAACTGTCTGCGTCGACGTTTGGGGGGAATGGAACCGAACCACTCTGGAGCGGGGGGTGAGCAGGCGGGCCTCTGGTAACTTGCCAGACGAGGGGGACGCGATCCCCAGCCGACCTGCCAGCCCACACCGGAGTGCAAAGCGTGTTAGCGAACGGACCACAGGGGGAAAGGAGTGCAGCGCGCAGGTCAGTAGGCCGCCACGAAGCGGCGCACGGTCAGTGGAACGTGAGAGCGACCAGGCCGAGCGACACAACTTACGAGGAACAGACGGCCAGCACTCGGCAGGCTCACGATGGGCGTACAGACCACCTTTAGCAGGTACTTACCTGACTGTAGCAGGCACTCACCTGACGCTTGGAACTACGTGAAAGTAGTGGTCGGGTCCAAGCTCTCCACACTGAGATCCGAATGAAGAAGGGTCATTCAGTTTGGGCAAAGTACCAAGAGGCGAGCGAAGTCGTCGAACTTGATGGACTTTTCAATGATTACTGGACCTCCAACGATCACGATTTCACCGTACTGAGTCAGTCATTCTCACCAACAAGAACACCCATAACTAATTTAGAAGGACAGAGACTGTTTCCATTGGAAAGCATAGGGGATCTCTACAATTGCGGTTCTCTGCAAATGACACAGTCCGTATCTTCGCCATATCTCATCCCGCCAGCTGACAACTTCCGTGCAGGCGGGGGCTCTACGCTCGTCCCTCCATGAACTCGAAGGTTTAATAAAGGAATACACCCCCTTGATGAGTTCATCAGTAGAGAAGCATGTAGACAGGGCGATTAAATATGGCGCTGCCTTCGCAGAGGTTGGTTCTCTATCTACGTGGGAAATAACAGGAATTTGACCCTTTTTAGTTGAATCTAGTCGCAAAGGCTGTCTTTGGTGTTGCGAGCGTGACGTTTGAGGTTTGTACGCACCGCAGGGGTATCCGAGGCAAAAATAATGCTTGGCGGTTTAGCTCTTGAAGGAACAAAACAAGTATGACCAGATGCCGTCCAGCCTTTTCAATCGGCTACAGAGGATTTTGCCTTTGACAAGGAAGGTCGCAGATGAAATTGTCTCCAAAGAGACAGAAATCTTGAAGGAGCTGATCCCGCGGATGTTCGCAGTAATGCACAGGGTCGCGAAACTATCATGCGATTATGTCAAGCGTGGTGGGTGATCATCCCATAGGTTTGATAAGTGCTGATGGTCTCAGCGAGAACAATCGGTGGCCCAGCATACCCAGAAATGATTGAAGAAATGGACAAAGAGTTAACAAAGGTCATTGAAGATTTCGATCGTGCTGTGAATGTTGAGGCTCTCCACCTGGCCAATGAGACCAGTAAGCTCCAATTTTCTCAATTTGTCGATATTTGATCCTCAGGGGTTTTGCGTAGAGCGAGCAGAGCGAGAGAGAGTGGAACGAGAGCAAGTGGAACGAGAGCGAGCAGCGCAAGAGCAAACAGAGAAAGAGCGAGTAGAGCAAGAGCGAGTAGAACAAGAACTTTTGTTTAGGCGTCTCAAGCCTGTCGAGACTGGCTATCACCTCGACCTCCGCTGTATGGACGGTACCCGTCAATCTCTCCTCAATCACATCATGGACTGGGTAGCCAAAAAGTCGGATCAAGGGAATGTTCCCCAGAGCAATACTTACTGGTTCTATGGATCACCTGGAGTCGGAAAAACATCATTAGCCCATTTGATCTGCGCAAACCTTCACGAGAGAAACCACCTTGCTGGAGCCTTTTTCTGCCGGAGGGACGATCCCAATTTGAGCAAGCCCATTAATATCCTTCCGACTTTCATTCACAAACTTGCGGTAATCTTCCCTCCTTTTCGAACCATTGTAGCAAAGCACCTTCGTGACGACCCAAACCTAACGCCAGAATCGATGAAAGGCTCTCTCTTCCTTGATTTCATCTGCTCCCTTCCTCACCATCCGGAACACACTCTCGTCCTTGTCGTTGATGCACTTGACGAGTGTGGCGACGCTCAGAACCGCCCAGGTCTCCTGAAGCTCCTGACGGATGCAACCGCACAAGCCCCGTGGCTGAGGGTTATCATCACCAGCAGAACCGAAGTCGATATCCAAGAATTCTTTGATAATCCCACCCAGTCGTCGACTTTGCGATGTGACCTAGCCACAGATCAAGATGCCAGTGCTGATTTGCGAGCATTCGCCCGAAACCAGTTCGATTTAGTGGTCAAAATTTGGCATCTCCCCACTCCGTGGCCTGAAGAATCGGACTTCAATAAAGTTATCTCTCGGGCGGGCGGTCTTTTCATCTTCATCAAGACTCTCGTTCTCGCCCTTAAGCGTTTTGAGAACCCCAAGAAGTCTTTGGAGGCAGCCCTGCAAAACTCAGCTGGGACGGGCTTAGAATCTCTATTCGAACTTTACTCCAGTATCCTCAATTCACAAATAGTGCATAGTAGTGCCGAATTTCAGCGGATGATTGGAGTGCTTCTTGCAACAGCTCCGTACTGCGCTCTGTGCGATGAGACGATTGCAGAGCTAGTGGGGGTGGAACCTTTTTTCGTTAAGAGATGGGTGGATACTCTCAGCTCTTTACTCTATCGAGATGACGCGACCAATGGAGGGATTCATGTCCGGCATTTATCGGTTTACGATTTCTTTATCAGCGATCGCTGCGAGTATCGGGTGACCATCCGAGAAGCGGACGTGCAGTTGGGAATTTCTTGCTTCAAAACGATGATTACGCAACTCTGTTTCAATATTTGCAAGCTCGAAGATTCCCGACTCTCTAATGCAGACATTAAAGATCTCCCATCCCGAGTTAAAGATAATATTTCCGACCCGTTGCAGTATAGTTGTCTCTATTGGTCGAACCACCTTTGCTTTCCTCCGGAAAACCACGACCAGCGCGTTTTGGTGTTGGGGTGCTTGAAGAAATTCTTTGAAGGATTGTATCAATTATTCTGGGTTGAAGTTTTGAGCATTATGGGGATGGTCTCAATAGGTGCTCCTAGCCTTCGGAGATTAATATCCTGGGTCAGAGTGAGTACACCCCAACCTTGTTGAGAGTTCGCATTCCAACATGATTTAACTTGGCTGTAGGATGCGGATTCAACGCTGCTTGAGAATCTTGAGGATATTTGTCATTTCATCATCACTTTCCACACTCCCGTCTCCTTCAGCACTCCACACACCTATATTTCAACGGGGCCATTCCTACCCTCGCAGTCGCTTTTATCAAGGGTGTTCCGCAGAGAATTTACTAGGACCCCTCAAATACGAGTAGGGAACCTGTTGTCATGGCCATCACCGCCATTGCAATGGACTGCACACTATTCGTCTGTCGAATGCGTGAATTATTCCCCGGATGGGACCCGCGTGGTCACTGGATCCAACGACGACACAATCCGAATCTGGGATGCTGAGTCTGGGGCCGTAATTGGCGAGCCTCTAACGGGGCATAATGGGGGCGTGAAGTCTGTTGCTTACTCTCCAGATGGGCAGTACATCATCTCCGGATCATCCGACGGAACCATTCGAATCTGGAATGCCGAGACTGGCGTCTCAGTCGGGAAACCTCTTGAGGGGCACACTAGCTGGGTTTCTTCCGTTGCTTACTCACCCGATGGGCGCCACATCATCTCCGGATCCCTTGACTGCACCATTCGAATCTGGGATGCCGAGACTGGTGCAGCAGTCGGCAATCCCCTAGAGGGGCACGGTGACCGGGTGCAATCCGTTGCCTACTCTCCCGATGGGCGACACATCATCTCGGGATCCTCCGACTGCACCATTCGAATATGGAATGCCAAGACTGGTGTCGCAGTCAGAAAATCTCTTGAGGGGCACACCGGCCGGGTGCAATCTGTTGCTTATTCTCCCGATGGCCGACACATCCTCTCTGGATCCTCTGACGGTACCATCCGAATATGGAATGCTGAGACTGGTGTCACAGTCGGGAATCCTCTCGAAGGGCACACAAACTGGGTACAGTCCGTTGCTTACTCTCCCGATGGGCGCCGCATCATCTCCGGATCAGACGACCGCACCGTTCGAATCTGGGATGCCGAGACTGGTGCTGCAGTTGGCAATCCTCTCGAGGGGCATGCTGGCTCAGTACTGTCCGTTGCTTATCCTCCTGATGGCCGGCACATCATTTCCGGATCCTCCGACAGCACTATTCATCTCTGGGATGCCAAGACTGGTGCTGCGGTCGGCGAGCCCGTCGAGGGACATGCTGACCGAGTGCTGTCCGTTGCTTATTCTCCCAATGGGCGGCAAATTATCTCTGGATCCGACGATTGCACTGCTCGAATCTGGGACGCCAAGACTGGTGCTGCAGTTGGCAATCCTCTTGAAGGACATGCTGGCTCGGTGCTGTCCGTTGATTATTCTCCCGATGGTCGGCGCATCATCACCGGATCCTCCGACGGCACTATTCGAATATGGGACACAGAGACTGGTGTTGCAGTCGGCAAACCTCTCGAGGGGCACGCTGGCTGGGTGTACTCCGTTGCCTACTCTCCCGATGGGCGCCACATCATCTCCGGATCCTCCGATGGGCGCTCCGTTATATCCAGATACTCATACTCCGGAGGGACTATTCGAATTTGGGATGCCGAGACTGGTGCTGCAGTCGGCGGTCCATTCAAGGGGCAAGCTGACGGGGTGCTGTCCGTTGCTTACTCTCCCAATGGGCGGCACATTGTCTCCGGATCCTCCGACGGCACGATTCGACTCTGGAACGCCGAGACTGGCACTGAAATCGGTGAACCCTTCGAGGGGCATACTGACCGAGTCCTGTCCGTTGCTTACTCTCCCGATGGGCAGCGCATTATCTCCGGATCTAAAGATGGCTCGATCCGAATCTGGGATGCCGATACTGCTGTTGTAGTCGGTAAACCTCTCGATGCGAATGCTGACCGGGTGCGGTCCGTTGCCTACTCTCCCGATGGGCGCCACATTATCTCCGGATACTCCGATGGGACCATTCGAATGTGGGATACCGACACTGGTGCTGTTGTTGGCAATCCTCTGGAGGGTCACCCTTTATCCGTGCGGTCCATTGCCTACTCTCCCAATGGGCGCCACATCATCTCTGGATCCTCTGACGGGACCATCCGAGTTTGGAATGCCGACACTGGTGCTGCGGACACCAATCATCTCGAAGGATATGATGATTCGGTGCGGTCAATTGCTTTCTCCCCCGAGACACCGCACATTATGTCCGGATCCGATGACCGTGCCGGTAGAAATTGGGATGCTAATGTCGAGACCGTGGCCAGAAAGCCTATCGACAACCAGTCTTCCCCAGTGCAGTCCCATGCTTACTCTTCTGCCGATCGGCAGCAAATCGTTTCTAGGTCTTTTGCCTGCAATACCCCTGTATTGGATGCATTCCCATATATATCTATCCAATCATGTCATTCAAAGCCCGATCTGGATGGTTGGGTCAGAGACTCGGAGGGTGGCTTATTATACTGGGTACCCGAAGATTGTCGTGTAGGCCTGCATTCACCTGCTCGTCTGACAATCCCCATGACATCCCGTTTTTGATCCGTTTCTCTTAATTTTGATAACTTTGCTTTTGGGACCTCTTGGGCTCACGTTGTCAAAAACCACCCTCCTAGTCTTTCTCTTTGAAGTCTGCGTATGTAGGTCAGTATATTAGCTGCTCTTTGATTAGCTCAGTTTCGTTCATATTATTGAAAGAGCCATGACATTAGTGAGTTATGTCATGAACTAGCACCGCGTGTAAGCGGGCGAAAGAACCGTGAGGATCTTTCGCACTTGTTATAGAACGGGGCTTGGAGATAGGTATTTATTATGGCTTGACGCAAGCTACGTGGTTCGACATACGAATGTAGCGACTGGTTAAGAATAGTTATAATATTTACATAATTATTGCACGAGTGGCTCGCCTGTTGAATCTGCTTTGTTCACCACACGCCACCCTTCCTTTGTCTACTAGTATCGCCACAGGTCATGAAGAACTTTCTGGTACTCCGCAGTACGAGTCATCGTTTGGAGCTATGTAGATGACTGCGCCGCAGGCTTCGTCCATAATAGGGGCGACTCCTGAGCCGACTTTGAAGTCAACTTATCTTCATCCTGTCACACGGCCAACATTACTAATGAGCCCACTAGCAAAACTACCTGAAATAAGCAGTAAGGAGTGCCCGGGACAATAGGTATCGGTAATAGTCATATGGGATACACCACCATAACTCGCTAAGAGAACATCGTTTACGCCGCACTGAACTCCAATAAGTACACCAAAGTATTGGCTACCGTCTTAGGAGTTATATCCTGAAATACTAGGCGTGCTATTGACCTAAAGCGCTTCACACCGACCTCGCGAGACTTCTTCGATCTTACTATATGCGATCTGATAACGTATAGAAGCGAATATATATATATATATATTAGAGATATATACATATATTCGTGGAACTGAAATAAGAGTTCCCAGGTTTAAGCCCAAGATACTAGATTAGTTACAATTAATCGATCCGCCGCAATCGGAACCTTAACATCACTGCTCTCTATATACATGATTGTATGGCTGACGCCGCACACGTGATACAAATAAGGAGGAAATAGCGTAGCCCAAGGAAACAATAACAAATTTACATAATGAGAAGTGAGTACGCCATGGCGTTACGCCGCCGTGTGGCAATAATCGTAATAGCCAACATGAGTGGCTTATCCCGGGGGTCTTTCAGCCGTAATGACGTCAGTGATTGAAGCGGTGAAAGGCTTATCAGTCGATATCCTCCAAAGCGATGGGTATAGGAGACCGGAGAGAGTCAGGAGAGAAAGTATTTATTCGTCCCTGGCTAGCGGGTGTACAGGTCGATGATATCAGTACCAAGCGAATCAATGAGGAGAAAATAAAACGATTTTTGGCAGTACCACGAACCACAGTATCAAAACGGCACATGCAAGTCACCTTCCACCATACCAATCCGTAGCCTAACTCCTCTCTCCCGGAGCCAATTGCCCTTTGTCGGCCGCTGTGGGTTCTTTTGCCATAGCGAAGATGTGCCTGATCCGGACGTTGTCTGGCACAACCAAGCCCGAGACGGCGCATGACATCGTGGCCTCGGTTGCGCGATTCGCATCAGTGAGCAAATCCACAGCACCCCGCGCGCCTGCTGTCTGCGAAGGCGATATTATTCAGCCTATTGCCCCTTGACCGTGGTTTATCGCCCATGGTGATACCGAGCAGACGGGAATTAGTAAGGGGCGCTGCAAAAGTTGGAACAATGAAACGGGAGTTGGGGCTCTTGTCAAAGACAGAGGTGAAGGCGCAGGAAATGTAAGGGCCAATAAACGCCTTTGAACGCCTTAGGTGGTGATAGAATATCATATTTTCAGCGCTCCATAAATCTCGCCCGCTCCGCTATATTCCTGATTTGTCAATATGGTGAATCAACACTTGAAATTTTTAACAGCAGTGCGGACGGCAGAAAACGGCAGCCTTTAGTCACCACACGGTGGCAATAGACTAGCAGCGAGCCGTACAAATGAAAACAATTCTAATGAAAATTATGGCTTGAATGAACCTGCTTGTGCAGAGGAACATATATATGACACTCACTATAGTATTGAGAGTTCACGCCTCCATACGGGAGGCCCGAGTGAAATTCGCCTCGAAAGAAGAGGCCTAGCTCCAACGAGTGACTATACCCGCTCACACCGATGGCCTTAATAACAATACGCCAAGCGTCCATTCGTCACAAAACGAAGGATTCATAACGAGGGCAACTAAAAGCATGAAGTGACAATAGGAGGTTTCAGAGGCAGAGGAGAATGCAAGGTCCTTGGGTGTAGACAACAGTGCAACCGCTCTACTATCGAGAGACAAGGGAGGAGTGTCCGAAAGAGCGGAGGACTACTATTGGAGGAGTTCGCCAATGAAGGGTACATCAAAACGCGTTGACCCGCGAACGACGACATCGTGTTACATCCTACAGACCGAGTGAGTCGTCCGGGTTCCCGGGCGAGACGAGGATCAGCGCTAGGTGGGACTTATGGCAGCGTTCCGCGGTTTGATTTGGCCACTGCGTCGTTCACATTCGGCGTGCGCTTCGCCTCTGGCCGGTGCGCTTGGTTACGACAATGGTGGTCGACATCGCTACGACCGCGGTTGGCTTGGCTGGTTACTTTATTGTCGATTAATTCAGTGTGACTGATGGAATTATAAAGTGGCTGATATTCTGGCTTTACTATTCGAGGAAGTGGCAAAGTCTCGGGTAAGCGTCGGAGGCTCTAGCAAGGCTGTCATCGACGGTAAGCCCAATCACGCCATCAAGCGCGCCACAAATTTCGTTCTTGCGCCTGCACTGGTGGGTAATGCAGCATGTTTCAGGTCTACTATGATCTTGACCGTGGGTTCGGTCCCCATACGTAAAGGTAGGATTGGGGGTGTCGAGGGGTGTCGAAATGGGGGACAGGTGAAACGGCGGCTTTGAGGGCATTAAGCGACCGATGAGAGATGTCCGAGTAAGGATTTGGTGTGGGTCATTTGGCGCTTGATTCTGTAACGCGATGAATTCGTCGATGATTACTATATATAGAGAGGATGTTTTGGAACGGAGCGCACCAGGTGAAACTACGGGAGGGCGTTTAACGTTGGATTCCAGTCCACGGAAGAAATAATGAACATAGGTGATACCATTTGGCGGGGAACGTGGGGTGTTCAACAGACGGGGGAGGAAGGCGTGAGACGAGAGGAATAGTTGTTAGTGTTAAGAACGAGTCCAAGGCGGGGCCTTCGCGGGAGTATCACTTCCGGTCACCAGCCTTGAAAGCCTTGAAAGTGCCGTAGAAGGGTTGAGCAGAGCGTTGAGCAGAGCGTTGAGCAGAGCGTTGAGCAGAGCGTTGAGTACGAGACAGGGAGTAGAGAATAGGGAGCACAGATGAGCCGAATTCGAGATTCAGACTAGGCAGTCGTGTACCAAAGCGTACAGGATGTTATCGAGTTGCACATGAAGGGGACGCATGCGGGGGCCAGGGAAAGACAGAAGTGGAGGAAAATATGGACGCTACAAATCATGCCAGGCTGAATATATTAGCATCATGTCTACATGTAGATATGTTAGCATGTGGACTATGCAGATCGAGAGCACAGCGTTTGGAGGAAGAAAGCCGAGAGCCGAGGTTGATCGTTGGAAGGCGCGGTGAGCAAGCCAATTGCGACAGGGGATAAACCGGCTGTACTAGCCTCTAGATTGGGTGGTGGTTGATCCACTATAACGAGAATAATACCACTGGCTTTGAGGAGCGTGAAGGCCAACTCGTTGTTTGCTTTGTGAACCACCACATTCCCTCTCTGGTCCACCCAACGTCACAAAGAGTCTTGTTGTTGGTGTTTTTGTCATATTTGAATTGTATATAGACCATTTACACACCATGAAGCTTTATTGTGCACTACGATGTAGTCCTACAGGGCTGCAAGGTTGTCCTGTAAATCTGGGGGCTCAGCTAGCATGAATGCAATCAAGGCGAGATACTTAACTTCAAGCGATATTCCCTGTTTTCTATATATGATTTTTTCCAAATTCATTCCCCTTCTCGTCGTGGAGAACTGGCAGATTGTAGGTCAACCTGTCTAGTTGGCGTCAACGCGTAGCTCTCGTGAGGGAAGAGTGGAGTGGTTTCACAACCCATTCTCCTGGTCAATCCCAAGCAAAATTCAGCCATTTAGTGCCTAGAGTAATAGCGTTTACGCACGACGAATATAAGAAATATTTTAAACTTATTCGAATTTCTTTCTGATTTCTGGCGACCCAGGTGGAGAGCAACGACCTTTTCATTGTGCTCGGGCGTAGGATAGCCGTCAAGCCGTCAACCAGTTCGCACCCATCCCCACGTTGCACGTTGCAGCCTCAAGGTGATCGGATGAACATGACGACTCAGGTTCCCAAGACAGAGAGCCTGTGAGCACCCTAGACTACTGGATAGCATCGCATGCATTCTCGCTGATGAAAATCCAAGCCTGTATCTAGACTGTGTGACGCTTCACCTCAATTCACGTCCATACCGCTCATTTCGGCTAACATACAGATATCACACTGCAAGGTGTTCCAAATCGAGAGTATACGTTGAACTTGTTTGTGGAAAATGCGCAGAGAGATTTACAGAGGAGAGACAACTACACATGGACACCAGCACAACGCCCGTATGTCTCGTATTTCCCCAATACGTACACTCACAAGTGCATGTGCATTTACAGAGATGTTTCTCCATCATCCCAGATCCGCGCTGAGGTTTTTTTGTTTTTTTTTTTTTTTGCGCCTGGACGGAAATGCTGCAATGGGATTTCACGAGGATCAAGTCAACTCAGTGCCCAAAGCCGTCACAACAAC
>WNFL01286618.1_pt1 | contig 10635 bp, 9 predicted proteins | sample 5400361 | NCBI WGS metagenome assembly WNFL01 (sample SAMN13153351, study PRJNA577476) | soil metagenome | isolation source: 40 cm soil on Douglas fir-dominated hillslope | place: USA:California | collected 2013-09-17 | reverse complement strand
TGTTGCATTCCGCGCAATGGTGCAGCTTGTCAAAGAACAAGGAAAAGATTATTTGCTTGGTGAAGTTTATGAGCAATGTCGATCGATGAATGATGGCTCTGAAAATTTTGTAAAGAAACTTTATAAGCTGTTCACGCCCGAGGAGATTTCTGAAAAAATTGCTGACATCGTTCGCCCCGAAGGAATGAATGCGGAAATAGAGGTTGTGTTTCAGACCATCGAAAACCTGCATAAGGCTATTCCGGATCATGCAGGAGATTGGTATTTCACGGGCAACTTCCCAACTGCGGGAGGTATGAAGGTGGCCAATCAATCGTACATGAACTACATGGATGGAAAATTAGTGCGGGCGTACTGATTACTTCATCTGAAAATCGAACACCATTTCTCTCATGCACTTGAAATGTCCTTTCGGGCATTTTTGAAATCCGATTTTTGAGCACGGACGGCAATTGAGATCATTCTTTTCAAGGGAGTGGTACTTCGTTCGGTAAGGATACATTCCAAAGGCGGGAATAGTATTTCCCCAGATACTGTAAACTTCTTTTTTAAAGGCTGCTGCGATGTGCATTAATCCGGTGTCATGAGAAAAGACAACATCTGATTTCCTAACAATGTCAGCAGATTGATTGAGGTTGAATTTTCCGCAAGCATTGAAAATGGTTGTGTTTGAATTTTTGTTTTCAAAAGCCTTGCGAACTTGCTCGGCATTTTCAAAGTCTTCCTTACCTCCCAGCAAAACAATTGGTTGATCAATTTTTTTGCATAGCTCGATCATTCTGTCGACAGGAAGTTTCTTGGTCTCGTGCTGTGCACCTATGGCGTAGGCAACAAATCCATCTCGATGTGTTTCAGGAAACCAATCCCAAGGCACTTCGTCTTTTTCAGGAATGAAATAATCAAGGCCAAGCGCATCCTTTTTTACTCCTATTGATTTCGCAGTTTCCAGGTAACGATCTACGATGTGCACGTCAGGGAGTTTGTTAATCTTGAAATTCACCATCAGCCACTTTTCAACATTAAGTTTGCTAAAGCTATGAGAACGAATACCGAGTTTCCATTTCAAAATCCTCGTGCGTAGGTTGTTGTGCAAGTCCAGCACTACATCGTAGTTTTCCTTTTTTAATTCGGCTATTAATTCGTTTAAGTTGTCTTTCAGTAAAAAGATTTTATCAATGTAAGGGTTGCTCTCTAAAATAGATCGATATTGATTTTTGGTCGCATAATGAACCTCCACATTTTCCAGTTGAGTTTTAATACAGCGGGCCACTGGCGTTGTCAGCACAATATCTCCGATGGATGAAAAGCGAACGATCAGTACCTTCATTCAAAATTTTTTTGAGTTTCCAAAAATACCAAATTACTTTTTGTGCTATCTTTCTTTTACAACTAAAAACCAAAAGCAATGAACTACTGGCTTGTAAAAACCGAACCTGAAACTTATTCATTGGATGATCTTTCCCGTGACAAAAAAACCACGTGGGACGGGGTACGAAACTTTCAGGCGCGCAGCAACCTGAAAGCAATGAAAAAAGGCGACCTTGCTTTTGTGTATCACACCAGTGAGGAGAAAGCGGTAGTAGGTATTGCTGAGATCACAAAAGAATTTTTCCCCGATCCCAAAGACAAGGAATGGGCAGCGGTGGAGATTGGATACAAGAAAAAATTAAAAAACCCTGTAACATTGGCCGCTGTCAAAGCAGAAAAAAAGTTGACGAACATGTACCTCGTTCGCGCTGCGCGCCTGTCTGTTCAAGCTGTTACCAAAGAGGAATTCGATTTCGTGATGGCGATGAGCGAAGCATGAAGGATTTCAGATTCCAAATTCCAAATTACAGATTGCGGATTGCAGATTATATTTTCCGCTCAATAAAATTTGTAATGTGTAATTTGAAATTTGCAATTCTCTTTTCACTCTCGTTTAACCTCAACGCTCAAATCCTTCAGCCTGCAAGATATGAACATGACCACAAAGACAGAGATCATGAATTCATCATCATTTCAATGGGTGAGAAAGGTCTTGTGCTTGTGCGCGACACTGAAAAATATGAAAGTGGCAAGCGAAACTGGGAAGTGATTTTTCTTGACACCGCGTTGCAAGAAACATGGAGCACTAAAATTGGCGTTCAGCAGCGAATGAATATCCTGGGTCATGAATATCGCGATGGAAATGTTTACTTGATTTTTCAAGAGCATGAAAACGCTGATCGGTCGGTCGACATTTTTGAATTGAATTCACACTCGCAACTTTACAAAGAGCATTTGTTTAAGCCTGAATTGAATATTCATTTCACCCACTTCACTGTTTTGGGCACAAAAGCCATTTTTGGTGGATATATAAATAAGGAGCCGGCATTGCTTCAATATGATCTTAGCGAAGAAAAAGCGAGAATCATCCCCGGCGTATTTCAACCAAACCTGGATTTAGTTGATGTGCGAGTAAACAGCAATGAAACTTTTAATACACTGCTTGTTGAGGGCAGAGCAGGCAAGGCGAAGAAATTGATTGTTCGAACGTTTGATGCAAATGGAGTGATGCTGGTGGAGGATGCAATCGTGATCGAGGAAGGCAAAACGATACTCGAAGCCATCACCAGCTCATTGGTAAGGGATGAATTGGTTATTATAGGCACATGGACTTATGGCTCTACGAAGCAGGCGGCCGGAATTTTTTCCGTGGTGGTAGATCCATTTCATGATCAAAAAGTGAATTATTATGATTTTGCCACACTTAACCATTTCTTTGATTACCTCAAGCCAAAGCGGGCAGCCAAAATAAAAGCTAAGGCCGAATGGCGAAGGAGCGTAGGAAAGTCCCCTGAGTTCCGCACTTATCTAAGTGGAATAAAAATCGAAGAGACCAAAGATGGCTTTTGCTTTTTGAGCGAAGTTTACGATGCTTCCTACTACAACCCACGCAATTCTTATCCTTATGGGTACAATCCTTACAGCTACAACCCTTATGGGTTTTCTCCCTACGGTTTCAGCCCCATGCCGTATCGATATTATAGTCCCTATTACCCTAGCCCATATAACTCTTCGCCACAGGCTACTGAATTCAGAATGATCAATTCATCTCTTTCATTCTTTAATACTCGGGGAGAATTAGTTTCGGACCAGTCTTTAAAATTTCCTGAGATCAAATTATCATCTAAAGAGCAATCTTCTGATTTCATCACGCACAACGGATTGACCACAATGGCTTGCAAAGGTGAAAAAGAAATTCTGATGAAGGTCAACGAGAACGATGGCACAATGGTGAGAGAAGAAAAGGTAATACCTGAACTTAAAAACCCAGGTGAAACTATCCGTTCTGAAGCGCAAGACGATAGTGGAATCAGGGCTTGGTTTGGCAGCTATTTTTATGTCTATGGCTATCAAACCTTGCGCGATAATCTAAAGAAAACCTCCCATGATGTTTTTTACATCAACAAAATCAAGGTGGATTAATTTTTCATGGATATTGTTTTGTGTTGCCTTTGAAGCGGGAGCTCAAGTAACGCAGACTAAACGGTTCGAAATTCCTATCCATCAAGATTTTGAATCACACCAAGTGGTGCCCTTGGATACTTCGGGCATAATTCTCTATAGAAATTATACGGGTCCAAAGGAAAATCAACTCGAACTCATGCGCCTGGATACTGCGTTAAATCAGGTGTGGAAAGGATTTATACCCGTACCTAAGGACTTTTCATATGCCAGCGCTAAGGAAAATAACGGCAAGGTCTATTTTTTTTTCAAAGGAACTCCCTTCACTAAAGGCTATTTGGTTTTAGCAATTAATGTTAAAGACGGAGGTTATTTCTCATTCTCAATTAAAAATCTCATTCCATTCAATGCAACTGAATTTGTGGCTAGTAGAGAATCCATCCTCATTGGTGGTTATTTTAATTACCGACCCGTTGTGTTGCATTATTCCATGAGAACCGACAGGTCAAGAATACTTCCGGGTTTTTTGAATGAACTAGGTGAGCTTATTCAACTTAAAACCTACGGCAACGGAAATGTAGATGTGATCATCAGTGCAAAGAATTCTTCGAGAAAAAAATGCATTTGGATACGACATTTTGACGGCAATGGGGATTTGCTAAAAACGGTCATCCTCGAACCGGAAGAAAAAAAACATTTGATCTTTGGGCGCGCTGCCAACATGGTTGACGACAATCAAATTGTTGCAGGTGTGTACGGGCGCAATTCAGCTTACGTGCGGGGCATTTTTGTAGCCGATGTCAATGCTTTTGGAGAATACAAGATCCATTATTACAATTTTGCAGACCTTAAAAATTTCTTTCACTACATGAAAGCCAAACGGGAAAAGCGCATCAAAGAGCGGATTGAACGCAGAAAAATAAAAGGCAAAAAAATAAAATTCAACTACAGGCTGATGGTGCATGAGCTAGTTCCCTATAACGATCAGTTCATCATGCTTGGTGAAGCCTTCTTTCCCCGTTATTCCACCCGATCATCAACCCCGTTTGGCAGCAGCTATTCACCTTGGAGTTATGGACTGCCCATAACCTATTCCCGCACGTATGGCAGCGATCTGGTTTTTGACGGATACCAGTACACTCACGCGGTTGCGATTGGGTTTGATAAGAATGCCAACTTGGTTTGGGACAATAGTTTCGAGATCAACGGAATAAAAGTGGGTCAGCTGGAACAGTTTGTGAAAATTTTCCCAACACCGGATCATATCGTGCTGGCCTATATTTTTGAAAACGCTATCCGAACTAAAATAATAAAGGGCGACCAGGTGATTGAAGGTACTGTTCAAAACTCCATGAGCACTAATAACAATAAGGAAGCTATCAGCACTCAAAATGGAAAATTGGAGTACTGGTATGGCAATCATTTCTTTGTTCACGGGGTTCAGTATATAAAAAGCAACGACAATACACGCAAGGTATTTTTTATAGCCAAGCTCCGGGCTTATTGACCATGCGATTAAAAACAAAATTTCAGGCAGAGTCGAAAGCCAATTATTTCACTCGAAAATAACTTACTGTCAAAAAGAAAAACACAAGGCCGGCTAGTGCAGCAGGCGGTATGAACGTAAGGAAGGTCATTGCCAAAAAACAGATTCCATAAATAATGATTTCAATGCCAACGATTGCCTTAGCCCAGTCAGCTGATGTTTTATTTCTAATGATATAGAGGTTGATTAACGCTCCCAGCAAAAACAGAAGTACAAAGCAAGAGCTCATAGCAGTGTAAAGCTGCCACATGCTTCTATGAATTCCCGCACCCATGTCCATTTTATAATAGTGCATTAAGTCGAGCAATTGTTTTTCTGTTTCATTTTGTCCCTGAGGAGCGAAGACAAGGCTGATGGAATGAAAAGCAGCCGTAAGAAATTGAAATCCAGTCGCTACTTTAAGCCACGATGTAACTTTATAAGGCATGATCGATTAAAGCTTTACAAACGTAAGCTTCAATTTATGAAATCTTTCTCTACTTGATCGGGAATCGCTTGAATGGCTTCGATTCATCAAACAGTTTGCGATAGGTGGCATGACGCTTTACAACAGGAGCGTTGATTTGTTCAACAACCCGAATCATTTTTGTATTGAAATCACCGATCCAATTCATCTCATACTCTTCGTATCGGTTAATTTTAACCTGGTGCAATTGACGAAATTCTTCGATGATCGCTCCATCCACGCCCTTCCCCTGGTGAGCCGGAACTACACCAAACAAAACACCAAATGCTTTGCGATTGGTTCTGAGCAGCGTGTGCCATAAAAATTTCAACTTACCTATTAGGTTCAATTTGCCATTGAGATGCTTGAATATCTGGTTGACTTCAGGTAACGAGAGAAAAAAAGCTATAGGTTCATTGTTGTAATAGCCAAACCAAATCAGTTTTTCATCCATGATTGGTTTCATTTGCTTCACAATCAACTTAGCCTGCTGATCCGTCAGCTCTGCGATTTCTCCGCGTGAAGCCCAGGCTCGGTTATACACTTCTCTGATTTTATCTGCTAACGTGCTCCAATCTTTCTTTTTCAAGTATTCAAATTTGTAGGCAGGATCCCTGGCAATCAGTTTTGCTTTTTCATGAAGCTTTTCGTCTATCGGCCCATCTACCTTTCGTCCAAAAGTTAGTTGATAGAAGTAAACCTGAAATCCATAGGCTTCAAAAAAATCCCGGTAATAAGGTGGATTATAATTGCATTGGTAATTAGGCGGGCGGTCGAAACCTTCCACCAGCAAGCCCCACCACCGATCACGACTCCCGAAATTCACCGGGCCATTCATGGCTTCCATTCCTTTTGACTGAAGCCATTTCTTACATTGATCGAAAAGCAAAAACGCTGCGCTTTTGTCATTGATGCACTCGAAGAAACCCATGCCGCCTGTGGGCTGGTCGTTTCCTTTCTTTGCAATTTTGGTATCATAAAAGGCTGCAATTCGGCCCGTTGTCTCACCCTCTTCATTTTTCAAAATCCACCGAATGCATTCGCCCGTGCGAAATGTTTTATTTTTATCGGGATCAAATACGGATTCTATGTCTTTGTCAAGAGGCCTGATCCATTGTTCTGAGTTTTTGTACAATCGCAATGGCAACAGCAAAAATTCTTTGCGATCATCTGCGCTGATGACTTCCTTAATCGTCATAAAAAATAATTACTCCGCAGCTGCCGGAGTGCGGTTGGGCAAGTTAATAATAAACGTTGTGCCTTGGGTATATCTGCTGTTGACCTGAATTTCTCCATTCAGTTTTTCAATGGCATTTTTTACAATGTACAAGCCGAGCCCTGAGCCATCCGATTGCACACTGGCTCGATAGAACATATTGAAAATTTTACTAAGGTTGGCGGGTTCTATGCCAATGCCGTTGTCGCTGAACGTTATGCTGGCTTCATCTTCTGTGATGCCCACGCGAATCACAATTTCTGAATCAGTCCGATGAAAATTGCGGTACTTGATTGCATTTGAAATCAAGTTTCTAAAAATTTCTGCCACGCGCCAGCTGTCGTTAAAGAAGGGAACACCTTCTACGTTAATACTTCTGATGATCTCATCAGCGCCTTTAAGATAATTGAGGTCAGTAAATGTCTGATCGATCATCCTTCTGAAATTGATCTTCTCAATTTTCACATCGAGCTTCAAATTCTTAGAATGGCTGAGCACATCAGTAATAAAATGATCCAGCTGTCCCACTTTCACTCCAATCACATTCAAATACTCGGCCGGGTCATCATTATTGCCCGGCATTTGAGCAAGGTTCACCAAACCAAGTACAGAAGATAGTGGCGCACGTAAATCGTGTGAAACTTTGTATACAAAATTATCGAGCTCCGTGTTGCGCACCTTCAGCTCCTCTTCAATTTTTTTCTGCTCTGTGATATCCACATAGATGCCGAATATGCCTATGGTCTTATCCTCAAAATGCACCGGCAATCCGTAGATAATAACTGACAAAACCGAATCATCCTTACGCTTGCGCTTGGTTTCGATGCGCACCACTTGCTGCGTTGAGATTAATGAGTTGAGATCATTCCCTTCGGATTCCAATACATCAGGAACGATAAACTGGTTCAACCCCTTTCCCTTCAATTCGCTAAAAGAATAGCCAAACATTTTTTCAAAGCCCGGGTTTACCTGTGCCACATTACCTTCACTATCCAGCATCACGATGGCCATGGGTGAAATATGAAACAACTGTGAAAAAAGTGTTTCCGATTTTTTTGCGGCTACCCTATTTTCTTTCTGCTCGGTGATGTCTTTGACGATGACCTGGGCGGCCGGTTTATTTTGATAGGTAAACGGGTAGGATGAAACTTCAACATCGATCACCTTGCCATCCAATCGTACAAATTTTTCTTCCAGTGGAGGGCCAGCCACTCCTTTAATCGCTTGCTTCGTTCTTTGAACAACCGCGTTCTTATAATCTTCATGCACAAAATCGAGTACCGAACGGCCAACTATGTCCTCTGGCTTTTTCCCTCCCATCATGCGCGCACCCGACTCATTTATAAAAACGACTTTGCCTTCCGACAAAACAGCAATACACAATGGCAAATGCTCTACCAGGTCGCGGTAGCGTTGCTCATTTTCGCTTATGTCTTCATGAAGTTTTTGCCTGGTGAGGCTAGCCGGAGCTAAAGTAGCTGGGTTGACCTTAGCGGTCGATTTTCTCTCCATAGGCAGTGGGTACAAACTGTGCAATATAGCTGTTTGAAACATTCGCCAAACCACACCAATAGAAAATATTATGATGTAAGGTTTACGTTAAAAAAATATTATTATGAATAATAGACTCTTTAAAGAATTTTATTTTTAACCGATCATCTATGAAATTTGATTGAAAAATACACTTCAATGAAAGCGATAAAGATCATCGGTATCGTCCTAACAATCGTTATTGTTGTCTTTTTTAGCTTAGGAATATTTGTTCCTTCATACGAATATCAATCATCCATTGAAGTCAATGCATCGGCTGAAAAATGCTGGAAGGTTTATCACAATGTGAAGTTGATGAACCAATGGCTTCAAGGATTTGAATCGCTTACGCTGAAAAGTGGAGACTCGCTAGCCACCGGCTCGCAGTATGAAATTGTCATAACCGATGACGGACATCGAATGGTGATGAGTGAAAAGATCACAGCCATAAATCCACCAACAAAAGTTTCTTATGAACTGGACAATGACGTTCTGAAATCTGAATTTAGTTTTTCGTTTGAAGGAAGTTCGTCAACCACGATCACCAGCCATTACAAAATCACCGGCAACAATATCGTATGGAGATCTATTCTTTTCCTTTCCAAGTCATACATGACGAATGCGGGTAAGGATCAACTGACATCACTTAAAAAAGTAATCGAAGAACAACCTTAAAGGCCTGAATTGGTGACAAAAATCGGCTTTCAGTTATTTTTTCTTAAAAAGAGAAACATATTAGACGCCTTTCGCGTGTAACGCAACCAACTTGTTTTTATGAAAGGATACGTTGGTGAATTTGAGTAACTTGTGTTGCTATCAGTAGCGAGCTTGAATGATGGGGCCTACGGCACCTCAATCAAAGGTCTGATTGAAGAACGAGCTGATCGCACCATCAGCATCGGAGCGCTGCACTCAACCATCACCCGGCTGGAAGAAAAGGGTTATTTAAAATCATGGCTTGGTGAGCCAACGCAGGAGCGTGGCGGAAGACGCAAGCGTTATTTCGAGGTCACACACCAGGGGAAGATTGCTTTGCATGAAATAAAATCCCTGCGCGAAGATCTTTGGAACCTCTCCAAATCAACGCTAACACTTTCCAAATGAAAAAGCAGCCACCACGTTTGGCCACGAAACTTTTAGAGTGGTATGGCGACAACGCGGTCATTGAAGATCTGCTTGGCGATGCTGAAGAATTATTCTTTCAGGACCTTAAGGTGATGCCTTCCTGGCGTGCGAAAGCAAAGTATTGGACACACATTTTCAGTCTTCTATTTTCCTACTCCATAAAAAAACGAAAACAGAAATCTGCATATCCTTATTTCTCAACATCAACCTTCCATCCCGCCATGTTTAAGAATTATTTTATCGTAGCTACTCGAAACCTCGTGAAACATAAATTTTTCACCATCATCAACGTAGCAGGGTTAGCCATCGGAATGTCGATCAGTCTCTTGCTCATCGCGATGCTCTCCTTCCTCTGGACGTACGACAATTTTCATGCGAACAAAGACAGAATCTATCGGGTGATTACCAAGGCCACTGACAAACAAAAAAACTGGGAATTTGCTTCAACGCCTTCTGTTCTTGCTGATAAGCTCCAACATGAAGTGACGGGCATCGAAAAAGTGGTTCGTGTCAGTTCAAGTCTTTCAGCTAATGTTGTTAAAGGGAACAATGAAATTCCTATTGAAGGATACTTCGTTGATCCCAGCTTTTTAGAGGTGTTCACTTTTCCTTTGATCACCGGCAATCGCGGCACCGCATTGAGCAAACCCAATAGCATTTTGATGACGGAGAAGGCAGCCTTGAAATTATTTGGCAATGAGAATCCGACTGGAAAAATAATTGAGTTGAAAGGAATAGGTTCGGTTGAGGTTTCGGGACTGCTTCAAAATCCGCCTAAAAATTCACACTTGCAGTTTGAAGTCTTGGCACCCTATCAATTGTATCAAAACATTGAGAGGGGTAACCCCACTCAGGTATCAAACGATATATGGGAATATCGAAACTCCTATGTGTATTTGATTCTTCCTGAAAAACCTGCGATCGATAAAATTGAAAAGTTTCTAAATGACATTCCCACTGCATTCTATTCTCGAAAAGAAAATTTTTCAGCAACATTTGAACTCCAGTCCTTATTAAGTATTGCTCCCGGTCGTGAGCTTTATGACCAGATCGGGCCTGATTGGGGTTATTCTTCGCTGAGTATTTTTATGATCCTCACACTACTCATCTTGCTTCCTGCTTGCTTCAACTATGCTAACATTTCAATCTCGCGCGCGCTCAAGCGCATGAAAGAAATCGGGCTTCGCAAAACCCTGGGTGGGCAGCGGCATCAGATTTTTAGTCAGTTTATCGTTGAGACGGTTCTCATCACCATAATCTCTCTAGGCTTTTCTTTCTACATTTTCACTATAGTACGAGGAGAGTTTCTTGCTATGATCGTCAGTTCGGATGCCCTTGATTTGA
>WNFL01409360.1_pt8 | contig 10636 bp, 11 predicted proteins | sample 5400361 | NCBI WGS metagenome assembly WNFL01 (sample SAMN13153351, study PRJNA577476) | soil metagenome | isolation source: 40 cm soil on Douglas fir-dominated hillslope | place: USA:California | collected 2013-09-17 | reverse complement strand
CAACGGCATGGTCTACGTGAACGCCTACACGCCCGGTACCGGCTGGGAGCTGCGCGGCGGCCCCTACGCCGCCACCTTCGCGCCCGGGGACCAGTTCGGCGCGCGGGTGTTCTCGAACGGCGGTGTCCAGATCTTCAAGAACGGGACCCTGCTCGCCACGGCGTCGGTGCGCGAGTGGCCGTTCCTCGGCGACGGCGGGCGCATCGGCGTCACCATCAGCGAGGCGACCTCGTGCGCCTGGGACAACTTCGGCGGCGGCACCGCCTACGCCAACTCGGCCGGCGTGCTGCCCTCGCCGCGCGCGATCGCGCTCTCCCCGGCGTGGCCGAATCCGATGCGGGCCCAGACCCAGCTCACGCTCCAGCTGACCAGCGCCTCACGCGTCACATTCGAGATGTTCGACCTGATGGGGCGCGCGGTCTGGAGCGCTCCGGCGCGGGAGTTCGGCGCCGGCACCTGCCGCCTGTCCTGGTCCGGCACGCGCTCCGACGGCTCGCCGGCTCCAGCCGGGATCTACCTCGCGCGCGTCACCGCCGGCGGCCAGGTGTTCAACCGCCGCCTGGTCCTGCTGCACTAGTCCGCGGACCGACTGCGACCTGGGGCCGCAACGGTCCCAGGTCCAGCCACACGACGGTGAACCCGTCGTCCAGGGCCCACGCCCGTGCGCGCACCACGTTCCACTCCGGGTGCTGCGTCGCCTCCGAGGGACGCGTGACCACCTCCGCCCACGCCGGCCCGGCGCGCTCCGCATCGCGATAGACCAGCACCACCGTGCGCGTGTCGACCCTGCGCCGGCAGGCCTCGACGTCGGTGGGCGCGAGGGCGAGGTGGACGACCGGCCGTCGTGCGCTCCAGGCCAGGATCGGGCCGAGGTTGCTCATCAGCGCCTCGCCGGCGGGGACTTCCAGGCTCACGCGCTGCCCGAGCATCGCGATCGCCTCGGCCGAGGGCACCTCGCGGCGGGCCGCGGTCTCGCGCGCCTCCTCGAGCCCGCGGCCGGTCAGCCAGACGCCCCAGCCGAGGGCCAGCAGGCCGACACCGAGGGTCGTGGCGCGCACCGCGGCGGTCCGTGACGAGCCCGCGAACCGGACGATCAGCGCCCACAGCGCGAGCAGTCCCGCGGCCTCGAGCGCCACCCGCGCCGGGAAGACGTAGCGCAGCCAGGGAATGCTCACCGCCGCCGCCAGCACGCCCGCGGCGAACGCCGCGAGCGTCACCAACGCCGCGATGCGGGCCCCGCGCGGGCCCGGCGCCACCGCCGCCCACAGCCCCAGCGCCCCGAGCCACAGCGGGCGCGGCCCGGTGCCCACTGCCAGCAGCAGCGCCGGCAGGTTGTGCACCGCCTTGGCCGCCAGCAGCCGCGCCGCGGCCGCGCCGTGGGGAACCTCGGGCACTTCGGGCAGGTGGTAGATCGAGAACCAGCTCCGGCCCTCCACGTGATCCCACACCACCCAGCGCGTGAGGTCCCAGCCCGGCGATCCGAACGCGCCCCACTTGTAGAGCCACCACGGCGCGCTCACCAGCGCGTACCCGGCGAGCGCCAGCAGCAGCGTGCGCGGACGCCGCCCCGGCGCGAGCGCGGCCGCGCCCAGCGCGAACAGCGGTGCGAGCCACAGCATGTTGGCGCGAAAGCTCCCGGTGGCCCCGAGCAGCAGACCGAAGAGCAGCGGCCGCGACGGCGCCCACTCGAGCGCGAGGGCGGCCAGCGCCGCGATCAGCCCGAGGGCGAACGGCAGCTCGGTGAACCCGCCGGCGGCGAAGTGCTGGGCCTCGGGGTCGAGCAGCAACGCGATGCCCACGATCGCGCCGGCGAGCACCCGCCCGGCCGGGGACACCTCGGGCGCATGGCGCGCGAGCAGGCGCGAGGCGGTGAGCGCGAGCAGCAGCGCGCACCCCAGGTAGCAGAGGAACGGCACCACCAGCACCAGCCACTCGCGCGGATCTCCGTGGGCGCCACCGGTGGCGCCGGGCGCGAGGCGCGCGAGCCCGAACAGGGCCGCCTCGGAGACCACCAGGCCCGGCTGCAGCACCGCCAGCGGCCACGGCGGCGCCGGATGCTTCGCCAGCTCCACCGGGAGCGCGAAGGTGGTCGCGAGCCTTCCGTGGTCGGCCAGCTCACGCGCCGCGAGCGCGTACTGGGCGCTGTCGTAGCTCAGCACCGGCGAGCGGCCCCCCAGATCCCAGGCGCGCAGGTGCTGCATCCACAGTGCGGTTCCGAGCACGCACAGGCCGCACAGCACCAGCAGGGGAAGGAGGCGGGCGCGGGTCACGGCGGCGCAGGGTAGCGGGGCCGGGACGACGGGGCCAGCGGAAGCCGGCGGGTGGGCTATGGTTGCCGGGATGACGACCGAACCCTTCGTCCACCTCTTCGTCCCCGGCACGCGCGCAGGAGCGCATACACTGCTGCTGCTCCATGGCACCGGCGGCGACGAGAACGACCTGCTGCCCCTCGGACGCATGCTCGACCCGGCCGCGGCGATGCTGTCGGTGCGGGGCAAGGTGCTCGAGAACGGGATGCCGCGCTTCTTCCGCCGCATCGCCGAGGGCGTGTTCGACCTCGACGATCTGCGGGCGCGTACCGACGAGCTGGCGATGTTCCTGCCCGAGGCCGCGGCCGAGCACGGGTTCGACGCCGCGGCGCTGGTGGCGGTGGGCTACTCGAACGGCGCGAACATCGCCGCCAGCCTGCTGCTGCAGAGCGGCGCGCCGCTCGCGGGCGCGATCCTGCTGCGCTGCATGGTTCCGTACGAGCCCGGGCCGGGTGCGTCCCGCGCCGGGACGCGCGTGCTGGTGTGCCAGGGCCGGATGGATCCCATCATCCCCGCGGAGCACGGCCAGCGGGTCGCGGAGCTGCTGCAGGCGCGCGGCGCCGAGGTCACGCTTCACGTGGAGGATGCCGGGCACGGGCTCGAGCGAGGTGACATCGAGACCGCGCGCGCGTGGCTCTCGGACCCCGGCGCGCCCGGCGGTTCACGGGGACCCGGCAGCGCGAGGAGCTGAAGCGCTCGAGGGTGGCGCTCCGGAGATCACGCCCGGACGACGGCACGAAGGTGAGGCGGCCCCACGACTCCCCCGAGGCCGACGAAGCCACCCGCTTCTGCCGTCGCCGAGCGAAGATTCACCCGCCTCGCCGAACCTGCACCATGTCTCCCGTCATGGCCGGCCCGACGGGGCTTCCCCTTCGGCGGGTGAAATCCCAAACCATTCACCCACGCACATCGCAACCGGCGCGCCATCACGCGCGGCGCCGAGGTCGTTGTCGGACAATGACCTCGGCGAGGCGACGGGGTGGGGCCTGTGAGGATTTCCGCAGTGGGTGCGGACGCGACGTCTAGACGATCTCGAGCGTTGGGATCGCTTCGAGCGCGCCGGCGGCCACGGCGCGACGGTAGAGCGTGTCGAGCGCGCGGCGCCCGGTCTCGCCCATGTCGAGCGTCAGCTCGTTCACGTACATGTGGACGAACGTGGTGCCGCGGGCGACGTCGAGACCGCGGCCGAAGCCGAGCGCGTAGCGGATCGCTTCGTCCTCGTGGTCGAGCGCGGCCTGGATGCTGGCGCGGAACCCGGTGCTCACCGCCGTCATGAGCCCGGGGCCGAGGTCACGGCGCACCACGTCGAGCCCGAGCGGAACCGGCAGACGGTCGCGCTCCTGCCAGAGCTCGCCGAAGTCGAGGACCTTGACCAGCCCCTCGTCCCGGTAGGTGAGCTGGCTCTCGTGGATGATGACGCCGGCCTCGACCTCGCCGGTCGCCACCGCCTCGGGGATCCGGTCGAACATGACCTCGACCGGGACGCAGTCGGGGCACTCCATGCGCAGCAGCAGCGCCGCGGTGGTGAGCGGGCCGGGGATCGCGACCCGGCGGCCGCGCAGCGAGTCGAGGCTGCGGCTCGACTTCGCCACCACGATCGGGCCGTAGCCCATCCCCATCGAGGCGCCGCACGCCAGCACCGCGTAGCGCTCGCCGAGGAACGCGTAGGCGTGGGCGCTGACCGCGGTGATCTCGAGGTCGGCGCGCTCGAGTGCGCGGCGGTTGAGGCTCTGGATGTCCTCGAGCACGTGCTCGACCCGGCAGCCGGGGATCTCCGCGAGCCCGCTGTGGAAGCCGTAGAACATGTAGGCATCGTCGGCGTCGGGGCTGTGCCCGAAGCGGATCGTGCGGAGCGCGGTCGTCGCGCCGGGAGGCAGCGGGGATCCCATCGTCACTCCACTCCGGCGGGTTCACGCGCGTCGCTGCGCCGCCACTCGCTCGAGCGCTGCCACAGCATCGCGCGCAGACTGTCCAGACCCTGGCCGGTACGGGCCGAGACCACGTGGCATCCGGGATACTCGACGCGCAGGCCGGCGGCCCGCTCCTCGTCGATCAGGTCGGCCTTGTTGAACACCAGCAGCGTGGGGCGTGGCTCGTCCAGCATCGAGTCGAGCACGTCCTCGACCACGTCGATCTGGCGGCGCAGGTCGTCGTCGGAGCCGTCCACCACGTGGAGCAGCTGGTCCGCCTCCAGCACCTCGACCAGCGTGCTGTGGAACGACGCCACCAGGTGATGGGGCAGCTTGCGGATGAACCCGACGGTGTCGGTGAGCAGTACCACCTGGCGCGCGGGGCTCACCATCTGGCGAGTGGTGGCGTCGAGCGTCGCGAACAGCCGGTTCTCGACGTGCACGTGCGCGCGGGTCAGCGCGTTGAACAGCGTGCTCTTGCCGGCATTGGTGTAGCCCGCCAGCGCGGTGCGGAACTCGCGCCGCCGCCGCCGGCGCTGGGTCTCGCGCTCCCGTTCGACCGCGGTGAGCTGGTCCTTGAGCTTGGCGATGCGCTCGCGCACCAGCCGGCGGTCGGTCTCGAGCTGGGTCTCGCCCGGCCCGCGGGTGCCGATCCCGCCGGCCTGGCGCTCGAGGTGCTTCCACATGCCGGTGAGCCGCGGCAGCATGTACTGGAGCTGCGCGAGCTCGACCTGGAGCCGCGACTCCCGGGTGCGCGCGCGCCGCGAGAAGATGTCGAGGATCAGCTCCGAGCGGTCCACGACCTTGAGCCCCACCGCCTTCTCGAGGTTCCTCACCTGCGAGGGGGAGAGGTCGTCGTCGAAGATCACCATGTCGGCGTTGGCGTCCTCGGCCGCGCTCTGGAGCTCCTCGACCTTGCCGCGGCCGATGAAGGTGGCCGGATGGACCTCGCCGCGCCGCTGCACGACGCGGCCCAGCACGCGCGCGCCGGCGGTGTCGGCGAGCAGCGCCAGCTCGTCGAGCGAGCGCTCGAGGCGCGAGCCGTCGCGCCGCGCATGGCCCACCAGCAGGGCGCGCTCGGTGACCGGCGGCCGCACCACGTCGTGCCCGCGTCGCTTCATCCGCGCGGCTCGATCACCAGCGCATAGGGGGCGTCGGCGGTCAGGTTCTCGAGGCGGCCGTCGGGGCGGGTGATCACCAGGTCCTCGATGCGCAGTCCCAGCCCCTCGGCCGGGTAGTAGAGCCCGGGCTCGACGGTGAGCGCCATGCCCGGCTCGATGGTCGCGACGTTCGACTTGGCGCCGCCGAGCAGCGGCCCCTCGTGCACCGAGAGCCCGACGCCGTGGCCGAGGTTGTGGACGTAGCCGACCTCGGTGGTCTCGTTGGTGCGGCGGGTGGCGTGCCCGCGCTGCTCGAACACGTCGCACACCAGCTCCTGGACCTTGCGGCAGGGCTCACCGAGCCGGATGCCGTCCATCCCGACGCGGAACGCCGCCCACACGTCGTCGTAGAGTTTCTGCAGCGGCGCGGGAGGCGTGCCCAGGCAGTAGGTCCGGGTCATGTCGCTGCAGTAGCCGCCGCCCACCTCGCCGGGGAAGATGTCGATCAGGATCGGCGTGCTGGCGCGCAGCGGCTCGTCGTCGTTGCCGCGATTGTGCGGCACGCCGGCATCGCGGCCCTGGGAGACGATGCTGTCTCCGTCGGTCTCCGCCAGCCCGTGCGCCAGGAACTCGGCCTGGATCAGGCGGCGCACGTCCCCGAGCGTGACCGCCTGGGATCCGCCGTTGCGGAACTGATCTCCGTGGCGCTTCAGCGACGAGAGGAAGGCGTGCGCCCGCTTCATCGCCGCCACCGCGCCCTTCGAGGAGCGGCGGATCGCCTCGATCTCCGGCTCGTCCTTGGTGGTGCGCGCCGCGTTCAGGATGTCGGGGCTCGAATCGAACACCGAGAGCCGCGGATTCAGCTCGATGGCGCGCGACAGCATGGCGTAGGCCTGTCCGGCCGGCATCTCGCCGAACGCCGCGATCGGGCCCGCGATCCCGAGGGTGGCGCAGGTCTGCGCGATGAGCCGGCCCCAGGCGCGGGCGGTCGAGCCCTCCTGGTCGAGCATGCGCACGAAGCCCTGCTGCGGGAAGGTCGAGGTGTCGCACCCGACCTGGGCCGCCTGATCGCGCTCCATCGGGTCGTGGATCAAGTGGGCGATGCCGGCGGTGCCGCGGAAATACATCGCGACGTGGAGCTTCTGCCCGGTCACGTAGCGCATCGCGGGGCTGTAGCGGTCGGCCCCGATGACCAGCATGCCGGCGAGCCCGCGCGCCTTCATCAATCGGTCGAGATCCTGGCGCATGATCGCTCCTCGGGTGGAGTTCGCTGTCGCGGACCCTGCGTCCGCGCGGGGCAGAGATGCTAGCGGATTCGCCGCGGGCCGTCGAAGGCCGGACTCAGTGCTCGACCCAGGCCTCGGAGGGCTGGCGCGAGCGGGGGGCGGCGCCGAACAGCTTCATCACCAGGAAGCCGAAGGCGAAGCCGCCGACGTGGGCCCAGAAGGCGATCCCGGCCCCGGCGGCCCCGAGCGTCAGGAAGCCGCTGATGAACTGGAGCACGAACCACAAGCCGAGCACCACCAGCGCCGGCAGGGCGATCACCTGGACGAAGATCGGGAACAGCGGCACCAGCGTGATCACGCGGGCGCCGGGGTAGGCGGCGGCGTACGCGCCGAGCACGCCGGCGATCGCCCCGCTGGCCCCCACGGTCGGCACGCGGGAATCCGAATTCGTATACCAATGCACCGCCGCGGCGGCCAGGCCGGCAGCGAGATAGAAGAGCAGGTATCCGAAATGGCCGAGGCGATCCTCGACGTTGTCGCCGAAGATCGCGAGGTACCACATGTTCCCGATCAGGTGCATCCAGCCCCCATGAAGGAACATGGAGGTGAACGCCGGGAGCGCCGCGGTCAGCAGCGACTCGTCGTGGTTCTGCAGCGCCAGCGTGATCCGCTCGGGGATCATGCCCCAGGTGAACAGGAATTCGCGCAGCTGGGGACCGAGCAGGAGTTGATAGAGGAACACCGCGACGTTGATCGCGATCAACACGCGCGTCACGACCGGAGTGAGAGAGGCGGGATTCTCGATGGTGGCCCTAGTTTGACGCGGTCGGAACGCCTGCCTATGCTTCCCGGGCGAATTGACCCTGATGCAACGATCCGGCTCCGGATGCATCCAAAGCGAGTTCCAACGAGTCTAGGGATGTCCGAGGGGGTGTTTCCATGGGAAATGCAATCGCCGTCACCGGCGACAGCTTCGAGACCGAGGTCCTGAAGTCGTCCGAACCGGTGTTGGTGGATTTCTGGGCGGTTTGGTGCGGCCCGTGCCGCGCGATCGCCCCTGCGGTCGAGGAGATCGCGACGGAGTTCAAGGGCCGGCTGAAGGTCGTGAAGGTGGACGTCGACGAGAATCAGGACATCGCCGTGAAGTATTCGGTCCTGAGCATCCCGACGCTGATCATCTTCAAGAACGGCGAGGCCGTGGACCGCATGGTCGGCGCGCCGCCGAATGCCCGGGGAGTCCTGACGCAGAAAGTGAAGACGCATCTGGACGGGGCCGGGATGACCAACGGCACCGCCGGCTGAGCCGCTAGGAGACGTTGACGGGCGGCACCTCGCCGCCCTCCCGCGACGCCCGCGCTGACCGTGCGGGCGTTCGTGTTTCGCGCCGCGTGTCGCGGCCGCGCTCGAGCTCGCCGAGCACTTCGGGGAGCAGGTCGAGCAGATCCCCGGCCGCCAGGCCGCGCGGGCCGATGCGCTCGGCGGCGCGGTCGCCGGCGAGACCGTGCAGGTAGGCGCCGAGCCGTGCCGCGTCGTAGGCGGCAAGGCCCTGCCCGATCAGCGCCGCGATCACGCCCGTCAGCACGTCTCCCATACCGGCGGCCGCCATTGCAGGATTCCCGGTCGGGTTCACGGTGACGCGGCCGTCGGGCGCGGCGGTCACGGTCGGCGCGCCCTTGAGCACCAGCACCACGCGCAGCGTCATCGCCCACTCGCGCGCCGCATCGAGCCGGTGCGCCTCGAGCTCCGCCGCCGGCACGCCGGTGAGCCCCGCCGAGAGCCCGCTGGCCGCGCCGGCGAACGCATTGAGCCCGTCGGCGTCGATCACCAGCGCACACCCGCAGGCGGGCACCAGCCGTCGCGCCAGCTCGGCCGCCTCGGCGTGACGCGAGAGCCCGGAGCCGAGCGCGACCACGTCGGCGTCGGCGATGCGCTTCACGATCGGATCGAAGGCGTCGAGGGCGAAGGAGCGGTGCCCGGTCTCGGGGCACGGCACGGTCATCTCCTCGGTGAGCTTCACCTCGAGGATGTCGTTGGTGCTGGCCGGCACGCAGGCCTGGACGGTGCCCGCGCCGGTGCGGGTCGCCGCCCGGGCGGCCAGCGCCACGGCCCCGGTGAGCCCGACCGAGCCGCCCACCACCAGCACGCGCCCGACCGAGCCCTTGTGCGCGCGCGGATCGCGCGCCGGCACCAGCTCCGCCATGGCCTCGGGCGTCGCGCGCTCGAACGGATGACGCTCGGCGTCAGGTGCGGTGGGGAGCAGGCCGATGTCCACCACCTCGAGCGCTCCGACGAACGCGCGCCCGGGATAGAGGAAGTGCCCGCGCTTGGGCGCGCCGAACGTGATCGTCAGGTCGGCGCGCACGGCGCGGCGGGCGATCGCTCCGGTGTCGGCGTTCACCCCGGTCGGGAGATCCACGGCCGCGATGTGGGTGCCGTCGTCGTCGAGCGCGCGCAGGATCTCGATCCCGGCCGCGACCCGGTCGCGCGGCTCGCCGTGCGCCCCGGTGCCGAGCAGCGCGTCCACCGCGAACTCCCAGCCGTCCCGGGAGTCCACCAGCCGGCGCAGCTCCGCATCCTGCGTGAGGAAGGCCGGCCGCACGCCGTCCGCCTCCGCCCGCTCGAGATGGACGCGCGCGTCGCCCTTCAGCGCCTCGCGACCGCCGAGCACGCCGACCGTGACGGCCGCGCCGCGCACCCGCAGGTGGCGCGCCGCCACCAGGCCGTCGCCGCCGTTGTTCCCGGTGCCGCACAGCACCAGCACCCGCAGCCCCAGCACCGGACCCCAGCGCCGCTCGATCGCCGCCGCGACCCCGGCGCCGGCACGTTCCATCAGGACCTCGCCGGTGGCGTGGCCCGACTGGATGGTGGCGGCGTCGAGCGCCCGCATCTCCGCCGCGGTGAGCAGCAGCCGGTCGGTGCTCATCGGGTGAACCGGATGGTGATCATGCGGTCGAAGGCCGGCGGGCGGCCGTTTCGATTCCAGGCGGTGAATCGGTAGCGGCGGGCGCACGCCAGCGCCGCCGGGTTGAGCTCACGAACCCCTCGCACCACCACGGCGCTGGAAACGGTGCCGGTGGTGTCGATCCCGACCTTGACCGTCACCGTCCCGAACACTCCGGCGCGCCGCGCGGCTTCGGGTCGCACCGCGATGCAGGAATCGAGCAGCGATGGGGAGTCGGAGCCCTGCCTCTCCACGTTGTCGCTGTGGGTGATGACATCCATGGGGAGATCCGGCTCAACCGTGACCGTTTCCCGACCGGTCACGAAGGTCAGACTCTGGGGCGGCGTCGCGGGCTGTGGGGCCCGCCTGGCCAGCGCCTCCATGTCGCGCGTGGTCATCGGCCCGGTGCGCTCCGGAGCCACCGTCTTCGCGGGCGCCGCCGCCGTGACCACGCACGCCACCGGCATCGGCGCGGCCTCCTTCATGGTCGCGCGCAGAGCGCGCGCGCTCAGCTCGAGGTGGATCTCGNNNGTGGGCGTCCGGGTCCCAGCGCGGGCAGCGCCGGCGGTAGCCCTCGCGCGCCAGCTCGTCCTCGATGTAGGCGCGGGTCGCCGGCGAGGTGCTGTCGGCTTCGAACGCCGCCTCGGCCAGCCGCCCCTCGCGGAAGCGCAGCGTCACGGCGGCGTGCACGCCGAACCAGGTGACGGGCCCACGTCGCGACTCGGTCAGCGAGTCGGCGGAGGCCGGGCCGGCGGTGAAGGTGGTGTCGAGCGAGCCGATCGGCGCGCCGAAGCGCAGCGGCGTGCCTGGGACGCGGAGGGCGGCTCCGGCCCCCGCGGTCGCTCCGTCGATCGCCACGGCGATCACCACCAGCAAGGCGGCCGCGGGTCCGCGCACTGGACCTAGCGCTTGCGCGCCCGGGCCCGGGCCCGGGCTTCGGGCACCAGGTCCTTGATCAGCTTCTGGCGATAGGCGTCGTCCCGCCCGGCGCGCTCGATCAGCTCGGGATCGGCGGAGATGAAGGGGAGGTCGAACAGCTCCGGGTCGGCCTCCTGCTCGAGGTAGATGCGCTCCTGCTCGTGGCGGCAGAACGACACCGCGCGCTCGACGGACTCGAACGGCTTGCCGGGGGGAAACGCCTGGTTGAACA
>WNFL01130586.1_pt2 | contig 10639 bp, 11 predicted proteins | sample 5400361 | NCBI WGS metagenome assembly WNFL01 (sample SAMN13153351, study PRJNA577476) | soil metagenome | isolation source: 40 cm soil on Douglas fir-dominated hillslope | place: USA:California | collected 2013-09-17 | reverse complement strand
AACCGCCCTCGTAGAGCTTTCGCGAATTATCGTAATTGGCTATGTCGCCTTGAAACGCGATGCGTTTTTCCTCATCCGTCGAGCCGATCTGCTTGAGCGTATCGCCGATCTGACGCAGCCACGCCGCAAGGAAAGGGAAGTTGGCGTCGCGTGCATACTGGATCGACCAGCTCTCGCGATAACGAGTCGTGCCACCCGGAAAGCCGAGCACAAAGACAAAATCGTTGTCCTTGAGACCACCTACATTCATCGTCAGGAATTTCTTCGGCTTGTAGGGAACATTGTTTGGCGAGTATTCGGTAGGCGTGCCGTCGGGGCCGACATACGCCCTGAGATAGGTGAAATCGCCCGTGTGGCGCGTCCATTCAAAATTGTCCGGGTCGCCGCCAAAGACGCCAATGTTGCGGGGCGGCGCATAGACGAAGCGAATGTCCCTGATTTCAGCCGTCTGATAGAGATAAAAAAAATAGCCGCTGTCGATCATCTGAATTTGGATCGTCGAACCTTTGGGAGCCTTGGCCTGCTCAGCCTTTTGAAGATCATCGGAGTTTTTCTTGTAAGCGGCGGCAAGCGCCTCGCCCGTAAGTCCCTCGGTGCCGGCCTTGATCTTGGCGGTGACGTCGTCGATCCGCTGCGTGAGCAAGATCGAATACGGCTCCTGCCCGTTCATCGCCCGCATCTCGCCCGATCTGCTGCCGGCGTTAAATCCCGTCTCGACGAGGTCTTTTTCCGGCGTCGAAGCTGTCACGAGAGCATCGAATCCACAATGATGATTGGTCAGTATCAGGCCGTCGGGCGACACAAACTCCGCCGTACACCCAATGCTCAGCCGGATGATCGCATCGGTCAGCCCGCCGCCGGCCGGATTATAAATGTCAGTGGCCTTGATCTTGAGCCCCTTCTTCTGCAGCGGCAAACTTGCGATCTGCCCCGGCGCAAACATCCCTTCGTCCGGTGCGGCAAAAGCAAAAGTAAAGCTGGAAAGACCAAGGCGGTTATTTTTCAGTTCCATTTATGAAGGTTCCTTGTATCAAAAATCATTTAGAGCGGAGATTATGTACATATAATCGCATTTTTACAAGAAAAAGCGAGTCAACAACATGACTCGCTCTTTATAGTTTCTTTTTGACGATCTATTTCGCGATCGTTGCAAGGTCGGTCGGTTCCTGCGGCAGGAAATGCCGGGGGTTGATCGACTTGTCGTTGAGCCGCAATTCAAAATGGAGGTGCGGGCCGGTTGAGCGTCCGGTCGATCCGACGTTGCCGAGGAGCTGGCCTCGAGAAATGGTGTCACCTACCTCAACCTCGATCTTCGACAGATGGCCGTAACGCGTCGTCAGGCCGTTGCCGTGGTCGATCTCGATCATGTTGCCATAGCCGCCCGTCCAGCCGGCCTTAATGACTGTGCCGTTTGCCGGGGCCGTGACCAGATCGCCGCGCTCGCCGTCGATGTCCATCCCGGGATGAAACTCATAGGTGCGCCCGCCAAAGGGATTGCGGCGGAATCCGAATTCGTTATTGATCTTGCCAAGGTGCGCCCACATGGTCGGCAAATAAGCGGGATCGGCGGTCCTGCGTATCGCCGCGATCTCATTGTCGATCTCAGCATCCTCGCCGCTGGCCTGATCGCTCTCCTCGGGGCCGCCACTGTTAACGGCGTATTCGCCGGCCGCACTCGGCTGAGCCTGAACGGCTGATTCGTCAGTTTTGACCGGTGCTGCCGAAATTTTAGCCAGAACCGAAGTGTTTGTGACCGTTTCGGCAAGGGCGGTGCTGCTTACGATTCCGCCGATACCGATCGCCAATGTTGCGAGGCCGAGTATTAGAAAAACGCCGGCCGAACCGAAATGCAGTAAGCTTTTCGAGATTTTGATCCGTTTAATATAGATCCTGGATTTTGATGCGCGGGATAAAAGAAAAGTGTACGACTTCTCGTTTTTCTGCATTATGCCTTAAAGCTCCTTTTAATGATTTCGCACCGAAAAAACATCCTTCGGCACGCGGAATCACGCAAGAATAGCCGCGAGCGACTAACGCGAAACCTACAAGAGTCAACTTAGTAAAAAACCAAACTCTCGCTGAATGTGGGAAAAAACCACTTGTGTCAATGCCGATAAAACTCATTGAGTAAAAATTACCGGCGTCTTTTATATAAACATAAGCCACCGGGAAAGGCAAATTGGAGAGGCTCGCCTGACCCGATAGCTTACGATGATACCCGATATTTCTATTGATCTAGTCTGTTTTCCGCCTGCTTTGCCATGCCCGAAACAGCATAAAACCGACCGCGGCGAACACCGCGATAAAGACCAGGACGATCAGAATCTTGATGGCAAATGCCAGAAAACCTACAAATCCGATGAGCAATTTGAGCAAGGCGATGACCAACGCGATGATCACCAGAATACTTCCTCCAATGGACGCTGCTTTTAGCATAATTAAAACTCCTTGCAATAAATATGGCGGCCTAAATGTCTTTCCAGCTTCCGCTTCGCGAGCGTTCGGCAAAATCGTTGACCGGCCGGTAATCGGCCTCATTATAACGCGTCTGCGTCAGGGCAAAGCTTGTAGATGAGTCGGCCCCGGACCAACGAGAGCTCGCGACCTTTGGCTTGAAAATGTAACCGCGAAGCACATAAATTCCGAGACCGATCAGCCCTATCGGCAAGATCGCGCGCATGAGAAAGCCGAGATTAAACAAACGCTGGAACAAAAATGCGACTCCAAGCACGCCGAGGACAATGCCCCAGAGCTTTGGATTGCCTGAGAACCTTTTGACCAGGATATCGTCGGCGACGTCCGGAGTCAGACCGGAGCGGATCATTTGAGCCGTCCTCCATGAATCCAACGCCGCAAAAAACCACATTCCGATAAATCCGAAAACAAAGAGCGGCGTTCCACTCGTCAAAACGGCCATCTGAAACAGTCCGACAAATACCGCGAAATAGACGATCGCCTTCACCGTTTGCCCGTTATAGGCGGCGCCGAGGCCGGGACAGATCATCGAGAGCACGGTTGCTATAAACGGCGACGTGCGCTTCTTAACAAACGGAACGTGATTGGCCTGATTTTGCTGCCTCAGCAGATCGACACCCAAAACGATGCAGTCCTGGCAATAGGGAAATCCCTTGATGCGATGATCGCAGGCCGGACATAGCGGGCGTCCACACCCGTTGCAGCTTACAACTGCCGCATTTTGGCTGTGATAGGCACAATTCATTGTTTCTTATCCCCGTTATCTACGTATGTCGTGCCGGTCACAGGGTCCTGTTTTGGGGCCTGATTTAATTCATTTGGTTTGCCATTCCATGCATCGGCGCTTTGCTGATATGTCCGCTCGGCGAGCTCGACGCTCGTCTGATAAACGCCGCTTATCGTGCCGTCGGCCGAAACCGTCTGACTAAAGACCAGAAACGCGAACATCAGCATCATCGCCACCGGCGCAAGCTGCGGAATACCGATCGGGAAGCTCAATCCCCTAAACCACTCGCGGACCTGAGATCCAACGGAGGCCTTCATAACCCTGGCCTCAGCCGTGCCGATCGTCGATTGGAGAATGCGGGCATGCAGGCCCTCGGGGACAGCAAGCTCATCCATTTTGTATGTGTAACAAGCGGCGATCGAGCGGACGACCATGCCGGGCAGATCTTCGCAAGCGTTGCAGAGAGCAGCGTGGCGCTCCCAGCGATGGAATACCGCGGCTGGTAAAAATCCGTCAAGATAGTCGGTCAACGAGCATTCAAAATCGTCGCACGCCATCGCCGTCTCGGGCATCGTCATTGAAAGCACGCGTGCCTCAAGCCTTACAAGCGGTGCGGTCGGCACGGCGATTTTGCGGCAAACTTCTAAAGATTCTTTGACTTCGTTGAGCAGGGAATGACAAAGAGGGCAGCTCATTGCGTGGGCAGCGACCGACTTGAAGGCCGGCATGTCCAACGTCTTATCAAGATAATCGGTCAACAGTTCTTCAAACGTCGAACAATTAATGATGTTTTCCTGCTCCTTTTTCATAATATTCAACCCCTTGATTTTCTTAGTTTGGAGTTCCAGCTTTAGCTGGCCTCCTTCCCAAGATTTTTGCCAGCTAAAGCTGGAACTCCAAACTTAAATAGTCACCACTCTCATCCTTCTCAACACCTTTGCCAACTCTATTCGCCCGCGGTTTATCCGCGATTTCACCGTCCCTTCAGGGATCTTCAAAACGTCGACGATCTCCGAGTAGGTCAGTTCCTCGATGTCACGCAGGATCACGCATGTCCTCAGGTCATCTGGCAGCTTGTCGATGCCCTCTTGCACCTGGCTCGCCAGCTCCTTCCGCTCCATCTCTTTATGAGCCGAGGTTCCGGCGGCCCGCAGATGGTACTGGTGATCGTCCACCGCGTCGGCCATCGTGTTTTGCGGATTACGCTGGCGGTGGCGGTAATCGTCGATTATCAAATTACGTGCAAGCCGCATCAGCCAATTTGCAAGGTCGCCCTGCTTCGGGTCGTACTGGTCGAGCGTGCGGTAGATGCGTATAAACACGTCCTGCGTCAGATCTTCGGCACCGTCAACACTCGATGTAAAACGGTAGGCCAAGTTGAATATCCGTCTCGAAAAACTTGAGACAATATCCTCCCACGCCGCGCCGTCCCCTGCACGAGCACGCCTGACGAGTTCCGCACCATCAAATTCGGTCACAGCTTTTAATGCTTCCAATGCGATCCTCTCCCGAAACCACTTGCCCTTGTCAATACCGCGAACGGTAGTGACGGGTCTTTCAAAAGCTACAAAGCACGAACCCCGCCTTGTCAAGAATTGGTTACGAAAGGCAAAAACTAAAAGTTCCAATAAAAAAGATAGCAGATGTTTGGGATTTCCGCTCCCGCATGTCCCCAGGTCAGATCCTCAAATTCTGCACCGTGCATTCTCAAATTGCGCATGTTCTTGTCCCAACTTGTCCCACGCTTGTCCCACGACCTTAGTGGGACATGCAACTCACTGTCGTTATTATAGTTATGGTGATTTTTTGCCCTTGTCCCACGGTTTTTGAAAAAAAAAGTAAGACAATGTAAGACAAAACACGTAACCCACAGAAACTAATGATGTTACGTCGATTCATGCTTTGACCCCCAAACCGGTCTTTCGTGGGACAACTTTGCTCAGATTTTCTAAAAAATCGTTTACGTTTCCGCTAACCTCGAACCGTAAAACATGAACCAGGAATTCGAAACCGGCTAGGTTTTCAAACAACATGAATCGCGTATTTATACCGATCGCCGTCTCACGCTAGCAAATTCCGATGCGAATTGAAACCCTATTTTGCGGGCTTTAACGTATTTTGCACAAAATGACGCATTTTGCCGATTTATCGGAAGACCTCCTCCTTAGATAGGATTTACTTTTCACCCATTCGGTGCTTCAATGGAATTGTAAATTTTTGAAATCCAGTTTTTGAAATCCAGTAATGCCGGCCAACCGGCATTCGGGCGGATAAAAGCGTCACCGTCCTGACAAAATCCGACGCCAAACACTGATGCCGCGAAGAAAGTTTCGTCACACACAGCGTTTTGACTCGCCAAACGATCAATCCTTTCAGGAATATCTCGTAAATCAGCCTACGCAGACGACGACGCGAACCGAGCTTTTGCGCTTGATCCGCGGCGGTGAGGACACGTATCTTGAGCTAAAGGTCAAGCTCTCGAATTCGGAGCGGATCGCTCAGGGCATAGTCGCGCTTGCCAATACCGACGGCGGGACGATCATATTCGGCGTCAACGACCAACTGCGTATCGAGGGCGTGAGCAACCCGGAATGGGTGCAGGCAGAGATCGCCCGCATCTGCCGCGAAGAGATCGTGCCGCCGGTCGTGCCGATGATCGACACGATCGCTTTTGACAGCGGCAAACGCATTGTCGCGCTCGATATCGATGGCAAACGGCGGCCGTATCGGACGCGTGACGGGCGTTTTTATTTGCGGTTTGGGGCCGAGAAACGCGAGGTTTCGCGTGATGTGCTCTCGGCGTGGCTAGATGAGATAAAGCCGGTCGGATTTGAGAATATTCCGCTCCAAGGTGTGAGTGAAGAAGATTTTGACGACGCTTTGCTGTGGTCGTTTGCCAGCGGGTTTGACGATAATGCGCCAAACATCAACCTCTATCAAACCAGCGATTTTCTCAGAAAGGATCTGATGCTCGCCGTCGGCACGACGGACGAATTTTTCCCGACGGTGGCGGCCCTTTTGCTGTTTGGCAAGAACGAGCGTGTCGCCGAGCTGTTGCCGCGTTCGAATGTGACGGTCGCTCGGTTCTCGGGTGACAACGGCAGCGCCCAACTGATCGAGGCGACCGAGGTCAAGGGAAATCTGCTCACGCAGTACGAAACGACTCTTGCCTTTGTTAAACGCTACGCCGATCTCGGCAAGGAGCGGCCAAAACGCTCGCTCGCACTCGTGACCGACGGCGCCGTGGCCCAAGCACGCGGGAATTACCATTTTTACTCGGTTTCTGAGGCAATTATCAATGCACTGATCCACCGCGATCTCGCACTTCGCGATATCCGTACGCGGATCAATATTTATGATAATTCGATAGAGTTCGTTAATCCGAGGCGTACGCTTGGGTTTTCGCCGCCGGCTTCCCGAGCGATACGTTACGGCATTTCGCAGCGGCTCAATCCGCAGATCGCGGCGATTTTCACGCGTCGCGAATACGGCATCAACGCCCCGCACGGCGGCCTGCCGATGATCCTGCGACAATCGAACCGCTTCTCGGGCCGCAAGCCCGAGATCTACATCGCGAACGACGAATTTAAGCTGAAGATATTTGCGGCATGATATTTAGTCTGGGATTTGGTGCCTAATATGGTACAATTTCGCCATGAAGATAAGCCGCGATATCCAGACAGTAACTGACCTGAAGCAAAATGCTTCGAAATTAGTTAAGCAGGTCAGAGAGACACGTCACCCCGTTGTACTGACATTGAACGGCAAGCCTGCGGCCGTTATACAGGATGTCGAAAGCTATGAAAAAATGGCAGCGGCAGCCGATTACGAATTGACGGTTCGGGCATTACGGGAAGCTCTCGACTATGTAGATAACGGCGGCAAACTCATCCCAGCAGAAGAAGTCTTTGACAGGCTTTCTAAGAAAATAGGCGTTGAGATCGACAAGACCGTCTCCCCGTGAGCAAGTATCGAGTTTCATTCACTCCTATGGCTGAGGAGCAGATACTTGAGGCCTATGAATGGGGCGTTGTTACATGGGAACAGGAACAGGCCGAAAAATGGCTGACGGATCTATACAAGGCTCTGTTCGATCGGCTATCTATCTTTCCGATGAGTTGCTCAATAGCTCCTGAGAGTGACCGGCTGGGCCGCGAAGTGCGCCAGTACGTTTTCAATCGTTATCGAATTTTATTTGAAATACGCGAGAGCGGTGTTATTGTTCTTCGATTTACTGGTCCGTTTACTAACCGAGATGTCTACATCGGCCTTGAAGAATGAGCCTGTGCAGAACAAAAGGAATATTTCCAAGAATGAGGACATGCAATTGAGAGGTGGTTTTGCCGCTGCTATTGCGGCAATGACAGCGACCATCTATTTTTTCTCCAACCCCAAACCACAAAGCTTCTACGATTACACGTTTCGGGTCGCGGGCAACATGCTCGACGGCAGCATCGCGTTTACCCAAAAGCAGCCGACGTGGCTGAATGAATTCGTGCCGTTCGAGGGTTTTTACTATTCGGTATTTCCGCTTGGCGCTGTTTTGTCGATGGTGCCGTTTGCACTGCTCAAAGCGCTCGGAGTCATCACCGAAATGCCCGGGGCATGGATTGCCGCGTTGCTCGCCGGATGTGCCAGTCTGCTTTTGCTCAAGATCTCGTCGAAATACGAGGCTTCGAGGGCGCGGCAGATCTTAATGACCGCGGGCGTGGTTTTCGGCACGTTTATGTGGACTAATTTGACGTTTGCCGGTGCGTGGCAGCTTGCGCTCGGTTTTGCGATGGTCGGCGAGCTCGGCGCGATCTATTTCACAGTTTACAATAGACAACCGCTGATCGCGGGCCTGTTCTTTGCGATGGCATTCGGAAACCGGACGGAAAATCTACTTACAGCGCCGGTTTTTCTTTATTTGCTTACGCGAGAAGAAATTCACCACAGAGACACAGAGACACAGAGTGAGAAAAGCAAAGATCAAAAAACTTATTTCAAATTACAAATTCCAAATCTTGTAAAGTTTTGTGCGGTTCCGTTCGTTCTCGGCGTCGCGACGCTCGTTTACAACTACGTCCGGTTTCATTCATTTACCGATTTTGGATACGCTCGGATACCGGGAGTTTTGCAGGAGCCGTGGTACGACCACGGGATTTTTTCGCTATATTATATCCCTCGGCAGGCGTCGGAAATGCTGTTGAAATTGTGGCATTGGAAGGGTACATTTCCATATCTAATTCCTGACGGGTTTAGCGATTCGATATTGCTCAGCAGTCCTTTCCTGTTTTTTATCTTAAGGTTTGGCTCGCGCGATAAAATGCTCAAATATGCGTCCTGTGGCGCGATAATCATCCTCACATTTCTGCTCTGGATACACGGGAACTCTGGCGGGTGGCAGTTCTCGTATCGTTACGCGATGATCCTATTGCCGTGGGTGTTTGTGATACTGCTGGAATCCGCACCGAAACGCATAACTCCGGCGGAATGGGCGTTATACAGCATCTCTTTTGCGGCAAACGCATATGCGACATGGCTGTTTCACTGGACCGAGTATGTAAAACCGTAACCGGCATCGAAGGGTTGACGATTTTAATCTTGCCCTCGTATTCCAAATGAGCGCGCTTTTGTAATTGGAGAATTTATTTTGCGGGCGTAAAATGACAAATTGGAGGAGTAAACCGGCATGGATGTATATTTTCTTCTATTTTCACTGTTTTTCCCGCGGATCGTTTTGCTCGTTTACCTCTTCCTTTTCCCAAACCTGTACCCGGCGAATTCGGTGCCGCAATTGGCCGACATCGTTCTTGGCATCTTTATACCGCGCGTCCTTATTCTGATCTATATCTATCAAAACATGGGCTATAACAATATTTGGTTCGCGGTCCACCTGCTCGTGATGGTCCTAGCATATTTCGGTGGCGGGCATACCTCCCGCAGGCGATGGCGACGCCGGGAACCAATTGCTTGACAAAGCGGAAATCTTCAAAATAACTTCTTCCGATGCAGCATTGCAAGAATGTTGTAGTTCAGAATAAGTTCGAATCGGGTTCGAACCGATGTCGGAGCGCCAACTCGGGCGTTAGCTTTATACTTGCATTCCCGTAGATACGCTTGCCGGGTGGGTAGCGGTCCCCATTCAGCATCGGACGGTCAATTCTTATAAATCCGCCGCCGAGGGTTATCTTCTTTCGAAGTACCTTCTCACCGTAAATGCCAAATCCGTAGCCGCGGTCGGGATCAATGCGCTGATAGTTCTCGAAGAGCACCGAATCGAGGGCTCTGGATTTCGTGATGTTGAATTTTACAGCCTCGTGCAAGGTGTCGCGGCCCGATTCGAATGTGTAATCCGCCGAATACGAAACGTGTTTATTCAACTGTTTTCGCACCGCGAACTGATGATAATTTGATTTGTCGAGATGTTTTAGGCGCCGAAAAATGTTGGGGGTCGCAACATCGCCCAGATAGGCATTTGTGGCCGATATTTCGTCAAAGTAAAGTCGCTTTGGCTGTCGGACAATAATGCGTTCGCCAGTCAAATAAACGTCGTTGTCGTAACCGGTGATCTCGGTATTTTCGCCGTTATTGACTGCGATGCCGCCAAATTGCACCTCGAAGCCTTTGTTTGGTTTTGCGTCAAAATAAAGCTGCTTCAGGTATAGATTTGACTGAAAATCCCCGGTTCCCAAACCCGTGTTGTTCCACCCGGCGGTTATGGCGTTTCCCGTATTCAAGCTGGCATAAACGCTGTCCCTGCCCTTTTGGTCAAACTTGAAGTGGCCGCGGCCGGCAAATTGGTATTGAAGCTGATTGACCGATGTCCGATCGTTATTTAACCGGATGAAGCGGTATCGTGTCGAGATCGAGAACGTGTCGAACTCGAACCACCGCCTGATCTTTTCACTTGTCGGCACGTTCGTCTTAGCTTTCGATTTTTCTTGACTCTTTGCGGTAATGGATGTGATGCCGAGAATTGTTACGGTGACGATAAAAACCCAGATTGCCCCGGCAAATGGCCGTTGAGTACATGTAACATAACAGAAACATTTTCGTAACATCAAATAGGTTTTAACCGCAAATCGCGATAAACACAATGCTCCCGCTTTCGATTTTAGCAGGCAAGCTGGTATAACGTTAAATTTGGACTGTTGCGAATCGGGCAACCCGATAGCTGCAAATATCATCAATCCTGCGGTTGTAGACCGCTAATTTGCAGCATTCATTATCAGGACGCCAAAAAGTAGGTGTTTAACGGAGGAAATATGTCGCTCGTTTCTAATATTTCACGGGGCCTCGTCGCTTCATTTTTGATTCTCACCCTTTCTGCTCTTGCCTTTGCGGATACGCTCCATCTCAAAGATGGCGGCATCATTAAGGGCAGGATCGTGGCTTTTGGCGATGGCAGGTTTACGATAATGATCTGCGAAGGATCGCGGCGGCGAGAGCTTA
>WNFL01002962.1_pt1 | contig 10639 bp, 7 predicted proteins | sample 5400361 | NCBI WGS metagenome assembly WNFL01 (sample SAMN13153351, study PRJNA577476) | soil metagenome | isolation source: 40 cm soil on Douglas fir-dominated hillslope | place: USA:California | collected 2013-09-17 | reverse complement strand
AGGCGGGGGCCCCGCGGCACCTTCATGTAGGCGATGGCCGCCTCCAGGAGCGGGTGCGGTCCCCAGGGAGCGGGCGGCCGCGCGAGCGCATAGCGCGCGCCATAGTTCTCGGCGTGGAGCACCACTTCGCCCTCGCCTTCGAACACCGACACCTGGACCTCCGCGTGGGGGTAGACCCCGACGTTGAAGACCGAGCCGTGCTTGGCGAACCAGGTGTCGGTCCAGCCACCGTTGTCGCAGATCCGGATGGGGGCGACGCTGTTGATGACGAGCTTGGCCTGCTCCACGCAGGGGGAGCTTAGTCGCTCCGCGCGACCCGACTCAACCCGCGGGCCGCCGGAGGTATGATCAAGGCCACCGCCGAGGAGGACGCCAGAATCCTGAGACCCGCAGGCGGCGTCTTGGCGTCGTCCGAAGCGGGATTCACTCACGCGAGGACGTATGATGAAGGTCGCGCCGCCGAGGAAGCGAAAATGAAGAAACTACGCTGGGGGATCCTGGGGGCGGCCCGCATCAACAAGGCCCTCGTGCCGCCGCTCCAGGCATCGGAGCGGAACGAGCTGGTGGCGGTCGCCTCGCGCCGCCTCGAAAAGGCCGAGGCGGAGGCGCGGCAGTGGGGAATTCCACGCTCCTTCGGAAGCTACGAGGCGCTCCTCGCCGATTCCGGGATCGACGTGGTCTACGTGCCGCTGCCCAACGCCCTGCACGCGGAGTGGACGATCCGCGCGGCCCGCGCCGGCAAGCACGTGCTCTGCGAGAAGCCCCTCGCCCTGACCCTCGAGGAGGCCGACCGCGTCGCCGCCGCGGCCCGCGAGGCCAAGGTGGTGGTGGCCGAGGCCTTCATGTACCGGCATCACCCCCAGACCACGAAGCTGCGCGAGCTCGTGGCGGGCGGGGCCGTGGGGACGCCCCGACTCGTACGCGGGGCCTTCACCTTCAACCTCACCCGCGAGACCGACGTGCGCCTCGATCCCCAGGGCGGGGGCAGCCTCTGGGACGTGGGCTGCTACCCGGTCAGCTTCACCCGTTTCGTGCTCGGGGAGGAGCCGGCCGAAGCCTTCGGCTGGCAGGTCACCGGACCCACCGGCATCGACGAGACGTTCGCGGGTCAGCTCCGTTTCCCGAGCGGGTGCCTGGCCTCGTTCGACTGCGGCTTCCGCGCGCCCTTCCGCACGTCGATCGAGATCGTGGGCAGCGAGGGCGTGCTCTCGGTGCCGCATCCGTTCAAGCCCGGGCCCTCCGCGCAGGTCCTGCTGAGCCGAGGCGGGGCGGCCGAGTCGATCGAGATCGCCGGCCAGGAGCTGTACCGGGGCGAGGTCGAGGACCTGGCGGACGCGGTGCTCCTCGGCCGCCCGCCGCGGGTCAGTCTCGCCGACAGCCGCGCCAACACGGCCGCTCTCCTGGCCCTCTTTCGCTCGGCCCGCGAAGGAAAGCCCATCGCGGTGAGCGCTACGGCTTGACCGCTTCCGGCCCGGCGCTCGTCGCGATCATGACCATCGCCGCGAAAACCACCACCGCCGACGTCCAGTAGGGCGCGCCGGGCCCGGCGTGGTCGAAGGCAAGGCCTGCCCAGAGCGGACCGAAAATGCGTGTGAGGCTGGTGAACGCCTGGCTGGCTCCGAGGATGGTCCCCTGCTCCAGGGCGGAGACGCTCCGCGAGACGGCGCCGGTCAGGGTGGGTGTCGCCATACCGCTCCCGATCGCGGTGGTCGCCACCGCGGCATAGACCATCCAGAGGGCGGAGGAGAACGCGAGGACGAGCAGGCCCCCCGTCATGAGGGCGAGGCCGGTGACCGCGAGAGGCTTGGCGCGGAACCATTTCACGAGCCGGCGGATGGCCACCCCCTGCATCAGGGCGGCGGTGACGCCGAGGAACGTGAAGATGAGCGCGTTCTGCTCGGGACCCAGGCCGAAGCGGGTCAGGGTGAAGACCGGGAAGTTCGTCTGCAAGCCTGAGAGGGCGAAGTTGAGGGCGAAGAGGGCGAGGAGGAACCGCCGCAGCTCCGGCCGCCGGAGGGCCGCCCCGACCTGCTTCGCCGGGTTCAGCTCCCGGAGCCGGATCGGCTCGCGCCGGCGGCGCTCGGGGGGGAGGGACTCCGGCAGCACGAAGTAGCCGAAGCCCGCGGTCAGCAATGAGAGGCCGCCCGCCGCGAAGGCCGGGGCCTGTAGGCTGATGCGCGCGAGGAGCCCGCCGAGGCCCGGCCCGAAGATGAAGCCCAGGCCGAAGGCGGCGCCGATCAGCCCCATGTTCTTGGCCCGGTCGTGGGGCGTCGTGACGTCCGCGATGTAGGCCTGGGCGGCGGAGATGTTGCCGCCGGTCAGGCCGTCGGCGATCCGCGCCACGAAGAGCAGCCACAGGGCGTGGGCCATGCCGAAGACGAGGTAGGCGAGGCCCGAGCCCAGGACGCTGAAGATGAGCACCGGCCGCCGCCCGATCCGGTCCGAGACGAGGCCGAGGGCCGGGGTGGCCAGGAACTGCGCGGCCGCGAACGAGAGGGCCAGGAGGCCGACCGTCAGGGCGTCCTTGTCGAACTGGCGGACGTAGTACGGGATGATCGGGAGGAGGAGCCCGGCGCCCAGGAGGTCGAGGAAAACCGCGGCGAAGATGAAGAGGAGGGCCCGGCGGGGAGGCGGCGCGGGCGCCTCCCTGCTCAAGCCAGTCCCGCCTGCGCCAGTTGGACCTTCATCCCCGCCATGCTCTGGCGAGTGGACTCCTCGGCACCGGCCGCCCCGCGCCAGTGGGTCTCGAGCACCACGAAGCCAAAGTAGCCGTCCCTGGCCAGGGCCCGGAACTGTCCCACGAAATCGATCTCGCCCTTGCCCATGCAGGCCCACTCTGGGCCGCCGCCCACCTTCCTGATCGCGTCCTTGCAATGGACGTGGCCGATGCGGCCCTTGGGCAGGAGGCCGTAGGCGGTCGGATACGGAGTCTCGCCCGCGAAGTAGGCGTTGCCGGGGTCCCAATTGAGCTTGAAGTGCGGGCTCGGCACACCCTTGAGCGTCTCCACCGCCTCGGGGGTGCTGCGGGACTGGCACTCGTGCTCGTTCTCCATCACGAGGGTGAGGCCGCTCTTGCCGGCCTTCTCGGCCGCCGCCTGGAGCTTGCCGTAGATGGCCGGCCGATGGGGCTTCGGGTCGTCGAGGCGCCAGAAGTCGAAGCAGCGGACGCGGTCGGTCTTGAAGCGGCGGGCCAGGTCGATCTCTCGTTGCAGGACCTCGTCCTGCTGCTCGAACGTCCATTCGGTCGCGAACTCTCGCTTCGGGCTGAACTTCGAGACGGGCGCGCCCGCCCAATCCACCTTGAAGAGGGGCCCCGCGATCGAGGAGACGCCGAGAGCGTTCTTCTTGAGGATGGCCTCGACCTCGCCCAGCTCCTTCTCGTCGAGGCGCGTGACGTTCTTCTTCCACATCGAGCGCAGCTCGACGTGGCCGAGGTTGAACTCGCGGGCGGCGATCTCGCAGGCTCGGCCGAAGTCGTCGGTGATCTCGTCGCTGAAAACCGACACCCGGATGGCGCTCCGGGCGGCGGCCCCGGCGATTCCTTTCATCAACGAAGCGGCGGCGAGGCCGGAGAGGCCAAGCGTGAATCGACGTCGCGAGACCGGAGTCATGCCGTTCCCCTTTTCGAATGCCGCTGCATATTGTAGATCGATGCCGCTAGACTTGGACGCGAGGATGCTGAGACCCGCCGACATCCTGATCGTCTTCGTCAAGGAGCCGCGGCCGGGCGCCACCAAGACCCGGCTCATCCCCGCGCTGGGGCCGGAGCGTGCTGCCGAGTTGTATCGCCGGCTCGCCGAGGAGGAGATCCGCCGGACCAGCCCTCGGGGCCACGAGTACGAGCGCCTCTTCTTCTACGCTCCGGCCGAGGCGGAGGCGGCGCTTCGGGAATGGCTGCCGGGGGAAACGCTCCTGCCGCAGGAGGGCGGCGACCTGGGCGCGCGGATGAACGGCGCCTTCGAGGAGGCGTTCCGCCGAGGGGCGGCGCGGGTCGCCATCGTGGGCACCGACGCGCCGTTCGTGGAGAGGGAGACCGTGCTCGAGGCCTTCCGCGGCCTCGCCGAGCACGACCTCGTGCTAGGCCCCGCCCACGACGGCGGCTACTACCTCCTCGCGGTGGACCGGCCGCGCCCCGAGCTCTTCCAGGGCATCGCCTGGAGCACGGGCGCGGTGCTGTCCGCGACCGTGGAGCGCGCGGGGACGCTCGGCCTCGCGGTGCGGCTGATCGAGCCGCTGCGCGACATCGACACCGTCGAGGACCTGCGGGCCGCCCCCTCGCCCGGTCTGGCGGCGGCCGTCCGGGCCGCCCTCGAGGGCGGCTAACCCCGGCTCGACCGCAGCCCTCCGCCCCGGGCCAGGGACAGGAACTCCTCCCGGGTCATCAGCTGCTCACGGAAGACCCCCAGCATGCAGGAGGTCACCGCCACCGAGTTCTGCTTCTCCACCCCGCGCATCATCATGCAGAAGTGCATGGCCTCGATGATGACGCCCACCCCGCGGGGCTGCAGCTGCTCCTGTATGGCCTCGGCGATCTCCACCGTCATCCGTTCCTGCACCTGGAGCCGCCGGGCGAACATGTCCACGAGCCGCGGGATCTTGGAGAGGCCCACGACCTTGCCGTTCGGCAGGTAGGCCACGTGGGCCTTGCCGTAGAACGGCAGCAGGTGGTGCTCGCAGAGCGAGAACACGTCGATGTCCTTGATGATGACCATCTCGTCGTAGCTGACCGTGAAGAGCGCGTCGTTCAGCAGCTTCTTCGCGTCCTGGGTGTAGCCCTGGGTCAGGAACTTGAGGGCTTTCTCGACCCGGTCCGGGGTCTTCGCCAGCCCCTCGCGGTCGGGGTTCTCGCCGATCCCGGCCAGCACTTCACGGATGTGGTCCCGCATCTGCATTGTCGCCATTCTCCAAGGTCCGAAGCGTTTCCCCCAAAACCTCAAGTATAGCCGCGACGGCCCATGCTAGAGTCCGCCGATATGCTGCGAATCCTCGTAGTCACGGTGGCCCTGGCATGTCCCGCCGCCCTTGACGCCCAGACGGCGAAGGAGCGGCCCAAGGCGGCCGCCCCGGCGGTCGCCGCGGGGGCCCGCGTGGAAGCGAGCGTCCTGCGGAGCCTGAAGGCGCGCTCGATCGGGCCCGCGGTGATGGGGGGCCGCGTCTCCGACATCGCCCTCGACCCGAAGAACCCGTTCGCGTTCTACGTCGCCCTGGGGACCGGCGGCGTCATGAAGACGACCGACAACGGGGTCACCTGGGACGCGGTCTTCGCGAAGGAGGCCGTCGCCGCAGTGGGGGCGGTGGCGGTGTCTCCGGCCGACCCGAAGGTCGTCTGGGTGGGCACGGGCGAGGCCAACGACCGGAACAGCTCGAGCTGGGGCAACGGGGTCTATCGCTCGACGGACGGCGGGTCCACCTGGACGCACGTCGGCCTGCGGCAGAGCCGCACCATCGCCCGGATCGTCGTGCACCCGACCGACGCGAACACGGCCTGGGCAGCGGCCATGGGCGACTTGTGGCGACCGGGCGGCGAGCGCGGACTCTTCAAGACGACGGACGGCGGGTCCACCTGGCAGGCCGTCCTCACCGCCCCAGCACCCTACGGCGATCGGGTCGGCTGCGGCGAGGTCGCCCTCGATCCGCAGGACCCGAGCGTGCTCTATGCCGCCCTCTACGCGCGGCAACGCACGCCGTGGTCGTTCGCCGCCGGGCCGGCCGCCACCGACGGCAAGGACCTGGGCGGGATCTTCAAGAGCGCGGACGGGGGAGCCACCTGGAAGAAGCTCGGCGGGGGCCTGCCCGGCATGACGGGCCGGATCGGCCTCGACGTCCACCGCAAGGATCCCCGCATCGTGGTCGCGATCGTCCAGAGCGACGAGGGTGGGAGCGCCGACTTCCGTGAGGTGGAGAGCAAGCGCGGTGGCGTGTTCCGATCCGAGGACGGCGGGGCGACCTGGACGCGCACGAGCCCGCTCGATCCGCGCCCGTTCTACTTCAGCCAGATCCGGATCGACCCCGAGGACCAGAAACGCGTCTTCGTCCTCGGCTTCTCGGCCCACGTCTCGGAGGACGGAGGGCGCAGCTTCCGCGAGGACCTGTTCTCGAAGATCCATCCGGACTGGCACGCCATGGCCATCGACGGGCGCGACCCCCAGCGGATCGTGGTGGGGACGGACGGCGGCCTGTATCAGACCTACAACCGCGGGAAGACCGCCGCCCTGTTGAACAACTTCGCGGCCGGCGAGTTCTACCGCATCAACGTGGACGAGAGCGCGCCCTACCGCATCTGCGGCGGCCTCCAGGACAACCTGAACTGGGTCGGGCCGAGCCAGACCCGCAGCAAGGAAGGCATCCTGAACACCGACTGGATCAACGCGGGCGGAGGCGACGGTTTCTACTGCGCGTTCGACCCCGGCGATCCGAACGTCGTCTATACGGAGTCGCAGCAGGGAAGCCTCTACCGGTTCCACCTGGCGAACGGCGAGCTGCGGGAGCTGCGTCCCGCCCCCGCGGAGGGGCAGCCCGCCTTCCGCTTCCACTGGAACGCGCCCCTCATCGGCAGCCGCCACGACCAGGGGGCGCTCTACCTGGGCGGGAACCGGGTGTTCAAGCACTCGGCCCGGGGCGAGGAGTGGAAGGCCATCAGCCCCGACCTCTCGGCCCAGGACCACGCGAAGCTGACCGCCGTGGGCAGCGGGGCCGAGAACTACGGCGTCGTCTACACCCTCGCCGAGTCGCCGGTGAAGGCCGGACTGCTGTGGGCGGGCACGGACGACGGCAAGCTGTGGATCACCGAAGACGAAGGCGCGAGCTGGACCGACCTCACGGCGTCGCTCCCTGCCCCCGCCAAGGGCCAATGGCTGAGCCGCGTCGAAGCCAGCGCCCACGACGCGAAGGTGGCCTACCTCGCCGTCGACGCGCACCGCTCGGGCGGCTTCGCCCCGTTGGCCTGGCGCACCGCCGACGCCGGACGCAGCTGGCAGAGCATCGCCGGGGACCTGCCGGCGGAGGGGCCGGTCAAGGTGGTTCGCGAAGACCCGAAGAACCCCGGCCTCCTCTACGCGGGGACCGAGTTCGGCCTGTTCGTGAGCCTCGACCGCGGCGTCCGCTGGCTCAAGCTCGGCGGCTTGCCGACGGTGGCGGTGGACGACCTCATGGTGCATCCCCGGGACCTCGATCTCGTGATCGCGACCCATGGGCGGAGCCTCTTCGTGCTCGACGACCTGCGACCGCTCCAGGAGCTGACCGGGGAGGTGCTGGCTCGGGAGGCCCACCTCTTCCCCCCGCCCCCGGCCTTCGGCACGAACCTGCTGCCCGGGTGGGCGGACTGGAGCGGCCAGGCGGTCTTCCGCGGTGAGAACTCGCCTCCGGGAGCGCTCCTGAGCTTCTACGTGAAGGAGCCCATGGGCGAGCCGGTCAAGATCACGGTGGCCAACGCGGCCGGCCGAACCGTTGCGAACCTGACCGCGCCCGGCGTTCCGGGCATCGGCCGCATCTCCTGGGACCTGAAGCCCACGAAGGACCTGCTCTCCGAGTACCGCGGCGGGACGGTGCGGTTCGTTCCCGCCGGAGAGTATGTGATCACCCTGAAATACGGGTCCGTGAAGTCCGAGCAGAAACTCCGGGTCGAGATCGCGCCCGGGGTGGAGACGCGGTAGCTTGGCCGGGTGAGGATCACGATCGTCGGAGGAGGCCCCGCGGGCCTCTATTTCGGCATCCTCATGAAGAAGCTCGATCCGGCCTGCCAGATCACCGTCCTCGAGCGGAACCGGCCCGGCGAGACCTTCGGCTGGGGCGTCGTCTTCTCCGAGGAAACCCTCGGCAACTTCGCCCTCGCCGACCCCGAGAGCCATCGCGCGATCACCCAGAGCTTCGTCTCCTGGAGCGAGATCGAAGTCTCGTTCAAGGGCGAGCGGGTGCGCTCGTCGGGCCATTTCTTCTGCGGCCTCGCCCGCAAGCGGCTCCTGCAGATCCTCGAGGAGCGGGCCGCGTCCCTGGGGGTCGAGGTTCACCACGAGACCGAGGTCGACCACCCGGACATCCATGAGACCGGCGATCTGGTGATTGCCGCCGACGGCGCCAACAGCCGCCTGCGCGACCGCTACGCCGAGCACTTCAAGCCGTCCGTCGACGGGCGGCGGTGCAAGTTCTCGTGGCTGGGGCTCGACCGGCGCCTCGAGGCCTTCACCTTCATCTTCAAGGAGAGCGAGCACGGGCTCTTCCAGGTCCACGCCTATCCGTTCGACGAGACGACCTCGACCTTCATCGTGGAGTGCCGGGAGGAGGTGTGGAAGGCGGCGGGGCTCGACTCGGCCGACGAGGCCCAGAGCGTCGCCTACCTCACCCGGCTCTTCGCCGAGGAGCTGGGCGGCCACCGCCTCCTGACGAACCGGTCGATCTGGCGGACGTTCCCCACCGTGCGCAACGAGCGCTGGTTCCACGGCAACGTGGTGCTCCTGGGCGACGCCGCCCACACCGCCCATTTCTCGATCGGCTCGGGAACGAAGCTGGCCATGGAAGACGCGATCGCCCTCGTGGAGGCGTTCCGGCAGCACCGCGACGGGCCCCTCCCGCGTGTCCTCGCGGACTACGAGGCCTCGCGCAAGGCGGAGGTAGGGCGGCTCCAGACGGCCGCGGAGACCAGCCTCGCGTGGTTCGAGAACAGCGCGCGCCTCGTGGACCTCGACCCGCTCACCTTCACCTTCAGCCTCCTGACCCGCAGCAAGCGCATCACCTACGACAACCTGCGCCGGCGCGATCCCTCGCTGGTCGAGCGCGTGACCACGCGCTTCGCGGGGGAGGCCGGTCGGGCCGCGGGCTCCTTCGTGTCCGCGGGCTCCAACCCGGCGCCCCCGGCTTTCCAGCCGTTCCCCTTGCGCGGCCTCACCCTCGCCAACCGGATCGTGGTCTCGCCGATGTGCCAGTATTCCTGCGACGACGGGACGATCTCCGATTGGCATCTCGTGCACCTGGGCAGCCGCGCCATCGGCGGGGCCGGGCTCGTCTTCGGCGAAGCCACCCACGTGGCGGCCGACGCGCGCATCTCGCCGGGCTGCGCCGGCATGTACAAGCCGGAGCATGTGGCCGCCTGGAAGCGCGTGGTGGATTTTGTGCACCGCCACTCCGGGGCGAAGATCGGCCTGCAGCTGGCCCATGCCGGCCGCAAGGGATCGGCCACGCGGCCGTGGGAGGGCGACATCCCCCTGCGCGAAGGCGGCTGGCCCCTCCTGGCGGCTTCGGCGATTCCCTTCGACGAGGGCTGGCCCACGCCGCGGGCGATGGACCACGCCGACATGGACCGCGTTCGCTTTCAGTTCGTCCGAGCGGCGCTCATGGCCCACGAGGCCGGCTTCGACATGCTCGAGCTGCACATGGCCCACGGCTACCTGCTGGCCAGCTTCATCTCCCCCTTGACGAACTGGCGCGAGGACGAGTACGGGGGCGCCATCGACAATCGGATGCGCCTGCCCCTCGAGGTCTTCGATGGGGTGCGGGCGGTGTGGCCGCAGGAGAAGCCCATCTCCGTCCGCATCTCGGCCACCGATTGGGCGAAGGGCGGCACCAGCAGCGCGGACCGGGTGGCCATCGGCCGCCGGCTGAAGGCCCGCGGCTGCGACATCGTGAGCGTGTCGGGAGGAAGCACCGTGCCCGACCAGCGGCCGGTCTACGGCCGCATGTTCCAGGTGCCGTTCAGCGAGGAGATCCGGCTGGAGGCGGGCATCCCCACGATGACGGTGGGGAACGTCCAGGACGCCGACCAGGCGAACACCATCCTCGCGGCCGGGCGCGCGGACCTGGTGGTGCTGGCGCGTGGGCACCTGGCGGATCCGTATTTCACGCTGCACGCGGCCGCCGCCTACGGCGTCGACGTGCCCTGGCCCGTGCAGTACCTCGCGGCCCGGCCGGCCTCGCGCAAAGGATAGCAACGGAAAGGGCGCCCCCGGGGGAGCGCCCTTTCGGTTCCGACCGACGACGCTTGGCTCTGGCGGGTCAGCGAATCAGAAGATCACCTTCGCGCTGACGGTGGCGGTCCGCTGGCCCCAGTTGTTCGTGTTCTGGCCGAAGCTGGGGTTCGTCATGGTGTTGCCCAGGTTGGTGGTCGTCGGGCCGCTGCCGTAGTTGTCCTGGTTGAACGCGTTGAACAGGTCGGCCCGGATGTGTACCTGGCGCCGGCCGGTGCCGAATCGCTTGAGCACCGACAGGTCCGTGTTCCAATAGCCGGCCGTCCGCTCGCTGTTCCGCGGTGCGCTGCCGTTGCCCAGGCTGTTCCCCAGGGGCAGGTTGTTGGTACCGAGGGGCACCGTGTAGTAGCCGTTGTTGGTGAAGTTCTTGTGGTCCTTGTCCCAGGTGAAGGTGCCGCTGGGGTTGATGTCGGGGCGATCGGAGCCGGTGTTGCCGTCCCCGTTGGAGTCGACGCCGGTGAAGATCGTGAACGGCCGGCCCGACTGGGCCTGGGTCACGCCCGAGACCTGCCAGTCGCCCAGGATGTATTTCAGGACGCCGCTCTTGGGGCCGGGGATCTCGTAGGTGTAGTTCACCGAGAAGCGGTGCGGGCGGTCGAACACACCACGGCTCCATTCCGCTGCGTAGGCGAAGTAGTCCTGCGGGCGCTGGGACGAGCCGTCCGTGCCGCCCTCACCCAGGG
>WNFL01409154.1_pt1 | contig 10642 bp, 6 predicted proteins | sample 5400361 | NCBI WGS metagenome assembly WNFL01 (sample SAMN13153351, study PRJNA577476) | soil metagenome | isolation source: 40 cm soil on Douglas fir-dominated hillslope | place: USA:California | collected 2013-09-17 | reverse complement strand
GGCGGCGCATCCAGCCGCCGGCTTCGGAGAGAGCCGGACCGTGGTCGCCGTCAACGCCCCGGTCGAATCCTTCTGGCCGGTCGCGACGATGCACACGCCAGGCACGATGTCCGCCAGGACCGCCGTGGACGTGCGCGTGAAGGTGGTGGTGGTCGAGTAGGTGACGGTCAGGTCGCCGGTCGCAGCGGTCAGGATCAGGGTCTGTCCGTTCACCTGCACGAGCTGGCCGGACGCGCCATTGCGGACTTGGGAGGCGCCGCCGCGCCCCGCCGTGGGCGAGCTCGTAGACGTGTTCGCGGTCGCCGCGCTCCCACACGCGGTCGCGACGATTCCCGCAACGACCACCATCACCACGCGATTCATGCTTTCCGCACCTCCCTTCATTGAGCCCGCAGCGCTTCGATGGGCGCGAGCCGCGCCGCCCGAAGCGCCGGGTAAACGCCAAAAACCAATCCGACAGCCACCGCGACCCCGACCGCCACCAGCACGGGAAACGGCGTGATGGTGACCGCGATGTTGGCCGCCCGTGGGACGACATAACCGACGGCGAGGCCTGTCGCGACGCCGAGCAAGCCGCCGAGCGCCGTCAGCATTCCCGCCTCGATCACGAACTGGCGGAACAGGTCGAGCGGCGTCGCGCCCAACGCTTTGCGCAACCCGATCTCGCTGGTCCGCTCGGTGACCGAGACCAACATGATGTTCATCACGCCGATCCCTCCGACCAGCAGCGAGATGGCCGCGACGCTCGCGAGCAGGATGGTCAGGGTCTGAGTCACCGCCTGCGCCGTGCTGAGCACCTGCGTCTGGGTCGTGATCGTGAAGTCGGCTTGCGAGGGATCCGACAGGTGATGGGTCTGCAGAAGGATCTGGTTCGCCTCGAGGTAGGCCGACCCGATGGTGCTCGCGCTCGTGGCGCTGAGCAAGATTCGCTGCACGCCGCCTCCGAACAGCTCGTCCTGCGCCGTGCTGAACGGGACTACCGCGAGGTCGTCCTGGTTGCCGAACCCCTGGCTGCCTGCCGACGCGAGGATACCGATCACCTGGAACGGGATCTGCTTGACGAGCACGATGTCGCCGACCCCGGCTCCGAGGTTCGCCGCGGTGGTGGAGCCGAGCACGATCACCTGGGTGCGCGTGGCCACGTCGTTGGCGTTGAAGAACGTGCCGCTGCCCATCGTCCGCGTGTTGGTGATCAGCCACCCGTCGGTGCTGCCCGAGACAGTCGTGCTCCAGTTGGTGGACCCGTCGACCAGGGTCGCCCGCCCTTGCGAAACGGGAGCGACCGCCGCGATGTCAGGAGCGCTCTGCCGGTCCTGCAGGCCCTGGACGTCCGACATGCTGAGCGAGTTGGCGCTGCCGGCGCCGCCAAACACCCCGCCTGAAACCGAGCTGCCCGCGGTGATCGTCAGAAGGTTCGTGCCGAGCGAGGTGATGCGCGCGGTGACGCTGTCCGACGACGCCTGGCCGATGCCGACGGTGGCGATCACGGCCGCCACCCCGAAAAGGATTCCGAGCGTCGTGAGCACCGACCGGAGTCGGTGCCCCAGCAAGCTGCGAAGGCCAGTCTCGATCGTCTTGAGGAGGCTCATGCCGCGACCTGCTCGACCAGCCGGCCGTCTCTCATATGCACGGTCCTCTTCGCCACCGGGGCGACTTCCGGGTCGTGCGTGATGATGACGATCGTGCGTCCTTGCTCGTTCAGCTCGTGAAGCACGGCGAGCACGTCGCGGCTCGACGCCGTGTCGAGGTTGCCCGTGGGCTCGTCAGCCAGAATCAGATCAGGGTCGGTGACCAGCGCGCGAGCGATGGCGACCCTCTGCTGCTGGCCGCCTGACAGCTGGCTCGGCCGGTGGTCGACCCGATTGGCGAGGCCGACCTGCTCGAGGGCCTGCAGCGCGAGGCTGCGCCGGTCGCGCACGTTCCTGTACAGGAGGGGCAGCTCGACATTCCGCCACGCCGAGAGCTTCGGCAGCAGCTGGAACTGCTGAAAGACGAAGCCGATCCTCCGGTTGCGAACCTGTGCGAGCTCTGTCTCGTTGAGGCGGCTGACGTCCTGACCCGCAAACCAGTACCGCCCCGTGGTCGGGGTGTCCAGACATCCGAGGATGTTCATTAGCGTCGACTTGCCTGACCCCGATGGGCCCATCACTGCGAGGGACTCGCCGCTTGCGACTGTCAGCGTGAAGTCCTGAAGCGCGGCCACGGCGCCGTCCCCGGCGCCGTAGACCTTGGTGATCGATTCGAGGTGGATGAGCTCGTCAGAGGAAGCCAATCGCTAGCCGCCTCCGCGGAAAGTGCCACCGCCGCCACCGCCTCGGGTTCCACCGCCGCCGAGCACGCTCGTCCCGTTGCTGCTGGGCACCGAGCTCGTCACGATCGCGATCACGACGACCTGGTTGACCTGGAGGCCTGAGGTGATCTCGATGCGCGTCGGGTCAGAGGCGCCTGTCTGAACGGGAACCGATTTCGGCACACCGTTCTGCAGCACTGTGACGGTGCTTCCCGCGGCGGTGGTGTGGACCGCGCTTGTCGGCACCGTCAGGACGTGGACGACCTGGTTGATCACGATGCTCGCCGACGCCGAGATTCCTGGCCGGATCGAGTTGCTGGTGTCGGTGAGCTGCGCGGTGACCGAGAACGTGGCGACGCCTGAGCTGACGGTGGCCGCCGGCGAGATCAGCGTGATCTTGCCCAGCAGGGCCTGCGTAGCGCCCGCGGGCGTGACCTGCACCTTCTGTCCGATGGCCACGAGGTTGACCTGTGAATCGCTGACAGTCCCGGTCAGGTCATAAGCACCGGGCGAAAAAATCACGATCGCGTAGGTGATTCCGCCGCCTGTGACCGACTGGCCGACCTTGATGTTGACCTGCGACACGATGCCGGGGATCGGCGAGGTCAGCGTCGCTCCGTCGAGCTGGTGCTGGACCGAGTTCACGTTGACCTGGTCGATCGAGATCTGCGCGTCGTCCATCTGGATGGTCTGCGGTGAGGTGCTCGTCTGCTGCGCCGACAACGAGCTCTTGGCGGCCGAGTACTGCTGCTGCATCGAAGCCAATTGAGCCGCCGCCTGGTCGTTGCTCTGCTGAGCTTTCGCGGTCGCGGCGGCGAGGGTGGTCTGGGCAGCGGTGAGCGTCGCCTGGTCGGCAACGATTGGCTGACTGTCGGTTTTCAGCTGCGTCTGGTCGGCCGTCACCGTGCTTGTGGCGGTGGCGCAGCTGGTCGGTGGACTGGCGGCGCAGGCGGTTTGCATGGCCAACGTGTCGGCCGTGAGCCTGCTCGGCCGTAAGCGCACTTTGTGCGGCTGTGACTGGCGTCTGCGCGGCCGCAACGGCCTGGGCGTTGATCGCCTGCGTGTCGGTGAGGCTCGTCTGCGAGTTGGTCATCCCCACGAGTGCGGACGCCACTGCATTCTGGGCCGAGGTCAGGCTCTGCGCGGTCGGGCCGGCCTGGTCTTGCGTCAGCTTGGCCTGCGCGCTCGACAGCGTGGCCTGGGCCTGGAGCAGCTGGGCCGAGAGAAGGGTCGTGTCTAGCGCGGCCAGAGGCGTTCCGGCGCCGACGGCCTGGCCCACCTGCACGTACAGGTTCTGAACGGTTCCGGCGGATGCGAAGTTGAGGTCGGCCTCGTTGACCGGGGTCAGGTTGCCCGCCATCCCGATGCTCTGCGTGATGGTTCCGTAGGTGACGAGGGCTGTGCGGTACGTGGTCGTGACCTTAGACGCCTGGGTGTAGACGATCGTGCCTCCGAGAATGGCGGTGGCCAGCACGAGGACAGCGAGCACCCTCCTTCGCAGGAGGGTCCTCAGCGGCAGGCGTGGCATCCGGGACAAGGCTTCGAAAGGGTCGCGCCGGATGCTGAGAGATCGCTGTGGGAGATCTCACAGATGTCTGAGATATCGAGACCAAGGGACTTAAGCAACCTATGTTGACATTTCGACGATAGGCAACTAGAGTTGCTTGCGTGCCCGGTTCCCCTTCACCACTGGACGGCCCAGCGGACGGACTGGCGGCTGCTTCCGCGCTGCGAGCGATCGCAGACGAGATGGAGGACGCCGAGGTCGAACGCGCGATGCGCGCGGGTTGGTCCTGGTCTCAGGTCGCCGAGGCACTTGGCGTCACGCGCCAGGCGGTTCACAAGAAGCACCTGCGTCGCCTGCTGATGGCGCAGATCGAGCTCCGGAGGCGGGGCGGTGAGTAGGGTTCTTGGCCCCGACAGAGTGGCTCCCTTGCTGGTTTCGTGGGAGATCGGGTCCAGCGTCACACGTCAGTTCGAGATCGAGGGCAGGCGCGACGGCGTGAAGCTGATCGAGGCGGAGCACATGCTCCTCGCCCTGGCGGCCAACGCCGACAGCGAGGCCGGGAGGCTGCTGATCGAGTCCGGCCTGGACCACGAGCGATTGTTCGCCGCCTTGCGCGAGGAGCGCCGCCGAACTCTCGCCTTTGCCGGTATGAGCGCCCCGGACAAGAAGCCGCTGGAGGCGACGGGGCGCGACGGCTCGCTATCGCTCGGGACTTCGGCCAAGGCGGCCGTGAGGCGCGCGCTGATCGGTTCGCGCCGCGATCGCCGCCGCCGGGGTCGCCTGCGCGGCACCGATCTCCTCGCGGGCATCCTCGAGGCCGAGCTCGGAACCGTGCCGCGCGCCCTGGCGATCGCCGGGATCGACCGGGTCGCGCTGATCTCACGCGCTCGGGGATCCGAGTGACGACGCGAACATGGCGCGCAAGCGGCGATAAGGATGGGACCTACTGATTGCTGATCAAGCTGCTGCGCACGTACCTCCGGCCCTACACCTCGGCCCTGATCGTGGTGGTTGCTCTCCAGCTGGTGTCGACCCTGGCCAATCTGTACCTTCCGAGCTTGAACGCGGACATCATCGACAAGGGCGTCGCCAAGGGCGACACCGGCTACATCGTGTCGACGGGGGGCTGGATGCTGGCCGTAACGCTCGTGCAGATCGTCTGCTCGATCGCCGCTGTCTATTTCGGTGCGCGCGCGGCGATGTCGTTCGGCCGCGACGTCAGGTCGGCCATCTTCCACAAGGTCGGCACGTTCTCAGGCCGTGAGGTCGCCCAGTTCGGAGCGCCCTCACTGATCACGCGCAATACCAATGACGTGCAGCAGGTGCAGATGCTCGTCCTGTTGACGTGCACCTTGATGATCGCCGCGCCGATCATGTGCGTCGGCGGAATCATCATGGCCCTGCGGCAGGACGTCGGGTTGTCGTGGCTGATGCTGGTTTCCATCCCAGCGCTGGTGGTCGCGATCGGTTTGATCGTGGTCAGGATGGTTCCTCAGTTCCGGCTCATGCAGGCTCGCATCGACGCCGTCAACCGGGTGCTGAGAGAGCAGCTTTCAGGCATCCGGGTCGTGCGTGCATTCGTCCGCGAGCGCGACGAGGCTCTCAGGTTCGGCGAGGCCAATGCCGCTTTGACGCTGACCGCCCTACGGGTCGGGCGGCTGATGGTCCTGATCTTCCCGACTGTGATGCTGATCCTCAACGCATCGAGCGTCGCGGTCCTCTGGTTCGGCGCCGCGCGCGTCAACAGCGGCGAGATGCAGATCGGCGCGCTCACCGCGTTCCTGATGTACCTGATGCTGATCCTGACGTCGGTGATGATGGCCACTTTCATGGCGATCATGATTCCGCGAGCCGCGGTCTGCGCCGACCGGATCGGCGAGGTGCTGGCCACCGAGTCATCGGTCGTGCCGCCCATCGACCCGGTGCGCGAGGTGAACACCCGCGCCGAGCTCGAGCTGCGCCAGGTCGAGTTCCACTATCCCGGCGCCGCTTCTCCAGTCCTGCGCAACATCTCATTCAAGGCCACGGCCGGCCAGACGACGGCCATCATCGGCAGCACCGGAGCAGGCAAGACGACCCTGGTATCCCTGGTGGCCCGGCTGTTCGACGCCACCGCGGGCACAGTGTTGATCGACGGAGTCGGCGTCCGCGACCTGGATCCCGAGATGTTGTGGAACCGGATCGGCCTGGTACCGCAGAAGCCTTACCTGTTCACCGGTACGGTCGCCAGCAACCTTCGCTACGGCAACCCGCAGGCGACCGACGCGGAGCTGTGGGAGGCCCTCGAGGTTGCCCAGGCTGCGGATTTCGTGAAGGCGATGCCCGCGGGTCTCGAGTCTCCGATCGCCCAGGGCGGAACCAACGTGTCGGGGGGTCAGCGGCAGCGGCTGGCGATCGCTCGTGCCCTGGTTCGCAAGCCCGAGATCTTCCTCTTCGACGATTCGTTCTCGGCCCTTGACCTGAGCACCGACGCGCGGCTGCGCGCGGCCCTGCGCCCGCACACGGCTCAGGCCACCGTGGTGATCGTGAGCCAGCGGGTCTCGACGATCACGGACGCTGACCAGATCGTCGTGCTCGATGACGGAGAGATCATCGGGCTGGGCCGTCACGACGAGCTGCTGAAGACGTGCCCGACCTACCTGGAGATAGTCCAGTCGCAGCTGGCGGCGGAGCCCGCGGCATGAGCGACCGCACAGCCACCAACGGTCAGGCGGCCCCGGCAGCGGCCCGCCCGCGCCCGCCGATGCGCGCCGGCGGGTTCGGCCCGTTTGGCGGCGGCGGCATGCCGGCCGAAAAGGCGATGAGGTTCGGTCCCTCGGTGCGCCGCCTGCTCAACCGGCTCAGGCCGGAACGCGTGAAGCTCGCCGGCGTGATCGGGCTGGGCGTGACCAGCGTCGCCTTCATGGTGATTGGTCCGAAGATCCTTGGGCGCGCGACCGACCTCATATTCGCGGGGGCCATCGGCAGGCGGCTTCCGTCGGGTCTCACCGAAGCCCAGGTCATCGCGATGGCGCGGGCAGCGGGCAACTCGAACCTCGCCGACCTGCTGGCGCGGATGCACATCGTGCCGGGCCAGGGCATCGACTTCAATGCGCTGGGCGGCGTCCTGATGCTGGCGATCGGGCTCTACGTCGCGTCGGCATTCTTCGGCTGGGTACAGGGCTACCTGCTCAACGATGTCGTCCAGCGCACCGTGTTCGGGCTGCGCTCTGACGTGGAGGACAAGCTCAGCCGTCTTCCGCTGCAGTTCTTCGACCGGCAGCCCCGGGGCGAGCTGCTGAGCCGGGTCACCAATGACATCGACAACGTCTCGCTGTCGCTTCAGCAGACCATCAGCCAGCTGCTGAGCTCATTGCTGACCGTGGTCGGCGTGATCGTGATGATGTTCGTCGTCTCACCTCTCCTGGCGGTCGTCATGCTGCTGACGGTCCCGCTGTCGGTCGGCATCGCCACACAGGTTGCAAAGCGATCCCAAAAAATGTTCGTGGCGCAGTGGGCAAACACCGGAAAGCTGAACGGCCACATCGAGGAGGCGTTCACGGGCCACGAGCTCGTCAAGGTTTTCGGGCGCCAGCGTGAGGTGGAGGAGGTGTTTCGAGAAAGGAACGAAGACCTCTTCAGGGCCAGCTTCTCAGCGCAGTTCATCTCCGGCCTGATCCTGCCATCGATGATGTTCATCGGGAATCTCAGCTACGTCGCCATCGCCGTCATCGGCGGTTATCGCGTGGCGACCGGGGCTATGACCCTGGGCGATGTCACGGCGTTCATCCAGTACTCCAGGCAGTTCACCCAGCCTCTCACGCAGGTCGCGTCCATGGCCAACCTGCTCCAATCCGGTGTCGCCTCGGCCGAGCGGGTCTTCGACCTGCTCGATGCCAGCGAGCAGGAGGCGGATCCCGCCAGCCCGGCCTTGCCTGCTGCGCGGAGTGGACGAGTCGAGTTCGAGAATGTCTCGTTCCGGTACGCGGCGGACCAGCCGCTGATCGACGACCTGTCGCTCGTGGCCGAGCCCGGTCACACGATCGCGATCGTCGGTCCGACCGGCGCGGGCAAGACCACCCTCGTGAACCTGATCATGAGGTTCTACGAGCTCAACGCGGGGCGGATCACGCTCGACGGCGTCGACATCAAGACGATGCGCCGTGACGACCTGCGCTCGCAGATTGGAATGGTGCTGCAGGACACGTGGCTCTTCGGTGGAACCATTCGCGACAACATCGCTTATGGGAACCCGAGCGCGACCGAGGAGCAGATCCACGCGGCGGCCGAGTCGACATTCGTCGATCGGTTCGTGAAGAGCCTGCCCCTCGGCTACAACACGCTCATCGACGAGGAGGGCAGCAATGTCAGCGCGGGAGAGAAACAGCTGCTGACGATCGCGCGGGCGTTCCTGGCCGACCCGTCGCTTCTGATCCTTGATGAGGCGACCAGCTCGGTGGACACCCGCACCGAGGTTCTGGTCCAGCGGGCGATGGCCGCCCTGCGCTCAGATCGCACGAGCTTCGTCATCGCGCACCGGCTCTCCACCATCCGCGACGCAGACCTCATCCTCGTGATGGAGTCCGGCCGCATCGTGGAGCGCGGCACCCACGAGGAGCTGCTCGCGGCCCATGGCGCCTACTACCGGCTGTACGCGGCGCAGTTCCGCGGCTCGGCCGAGGCCGCGGCCGACGAACCTTCGGCCCTCCCGGTGGCGGTGGGCTGACCTCATAAGGACGCGACGCGCCTACTCGAGGCTCTGGAGCACCGCGATCGAGCGGGCTGAGGTGGTGATTCGCTCCGCCACGTCCCTCGGGCCATCTTCTGGCTTCGTCCTTCGCGTATCCAGGACCAGGCGCCAGGTCGCCGTGTACTCGGGCGGCAGGGTCCATCGCACGCCCCCGGTATGGGCGTTGAACAGCAATATGAAGGAGTCGTCGGTGACCGGCCGGCCGCGCTCGTCATGGCCCGGAATCCCGCTCCCGTTCAGGAACATCCCAAGCGAGCGCGCGTAGCCGACGTCCCAATCCTCGTCGGTCATCGACGTCCCGTCGGGCTTGAACCAGCCGATGTCGAGGGTGCCGCGAATCGGCTGCCCCTGGAAGAACCTCCGGCGGCGAAACACCGGGTGGTCGCGACGAAAAGCCACGATCCAGCGTGTGAACTCGAGGAGGGACTGGTCGATCGCGGTCCAGTCGACCCACGACAGCTCGTTGTCCTGGCAGTACGCGTTGTTGTTGCCTTTCTGAGTGCGACCCAGCTCATCGCCCGCCAGCAGCATGGGAACGCCCTGGGCGGTGAAGAGCGTGGTCAGGAAGTTGCGCTGCTGGCGGGACCGGCACTTCAAGACGTCCGGTTCCTGGGTTTCGCCTTCCGCACCGCAGTTCCATGAGCGATTGTGGGAGTCGCCATCCGCGTTGTTCTCTCCATTAGCCTCGTTGTGCTTCTCGTTGTATGAAGCGAGGTCGCGCAGCGTGAAGCCGTCGTGGGCGGTGACGAAGTTCACGCTGGCAAACGGCCGCCGAGTGTCGTTCTGGTAAAGGTCGGAGCTGCCCGTGAGGCGCGACGCGAGCTCCGCGACCGTGGACGGCTCGCCGCGCCAGAAGTCACGCACGCTGTCCCGGTAGCGGCCGTTCCATTCCGACCACAGCGGAGGGAAGTTGCCGACCTGGTATCCGCCTTCGCCGATGTCCCAGGGTTCCGCGATCAGCTTGACCCGGCTGATGACCGGGTCCTGCTGGATGATGTCGAAAAAGGTGGCCAGCCGGTCGACTTCGAGGAACTCGCGTGCGAGCGCGGCGGCGAGGTCGAACCGGAAGCCGTCGACGTGCATCTCCGTGATCCAGTAACGAAGCGAATCCATGATCAGCTGCAGCGGATGCGGATGGCGCACGTTGAGGCTGTTCCCGGTTCCCGTCGTGTCGTAGTAGAACTCGGGCTCGTCCGTCACCAGACGGTAGTAAGCGCGGTTGTCGATGCCCTTGAAGCAGAGGGTCGGGCCCAGGTGGTTGCCCTCCGCCGTGTGGTTGTAGACCACATCGAGAATGACCTCGATGCCGGCCTGGTGGAGCGTGCGGACCATCGTCTTGAACTCGTTGACCTGCTCCCCGCGCTGGCCGGTGCCGGAGTATTCGTTGTGGGGCGCGAAGAACCCGATCGTGTTGTAGCCCCAGTAGTTCCGCAGGCCGCGTTCGACCAGCCGCTGGTCGTGGACGAACTGGTGGATGGGCATGAGCTCGACCGCGGTCACTCCCAGCGAGGTCAGGTGATTGATCACGGCCGGATGCGCGAAGCCCTGGTAGGTGCCGCGGAGCTCCTCGGGGACGTCCGGGTGGCATTTCGTCAAGCCCTTGAGGTGGGCCTCGTAGATGACGGTCTCGTGCAGGGGGTGGTCGGGAGGCCTGTCGCCGAACCAGTCGAAATGGGGGTGGTGAACAACCGACTTGAACACGTGCGGGGCGCTGTCCTCGATGTTGACCGCGCCCGGGTTCTTCAGGTCGTAGCCGTAGCAGGAGGAGTTCCAGTCGACCTGGCCGTCGATCGCGCGCGCATACGGATCCAGGAGCAGCTTCCGAGGATTGCAGCGAACGCCTTCGTCGGGCTCATACGGGCCGTGAACTCGATAGCCGTAGCGCTGTCCCGGTCCGATGTCCGGCAGGTAGGCGTGCCACGAGAAGGCATCGACCTCTTCCAGGCGGACCCTGCGCTCCGCACCCGCATCGTCGAAAAGGCAGAGGTCGACCGCGTCCGCCACCTCCGAGAAAAGCGCGAAATTCGTGCCGCTCCCGTCGTAGCTCGGACCGAACGGATACGGACGCCCGGGCCAGGCTTCGATCCTGTCTTCAGTCAACGGCCGAGGGCGTCCG
>WNFL01331438.1_pt1 | contig 10644 bp, 9 predicted proteins | sample 5400361 | NCBI WGS metagenome assembly WNFL01 (sample SAMN13153351, study PRJNA577476) | soil metagenome | isolation source: 40 cm soil on Douglas fir-dominated hillslope | place: USA:California | collected 2013-09-17 | reverse complement strand
CAGATCGACCCAGAACTGATAAATGCCGAGCGCGTAGACGATGGTCGGCACGATGATCGGCACCAGCATTAAAACCCGCACCGCATTGCTGGCGCGGTTGCTGACCCGCCAGCAGCCGATGGCGCAGAGCGTACCGGCGGTCCCCGCAATCGCCGTCGAGGCGACCGCGATCATCAGACTGTGCCAAATGCTGGTCAGCCACGCCCGACTGGTCAGCAGGCTGCGATAATATTGCAGCGACAGCCCCTCATGAGGCAGCGACAGATAAGGCCGGTCGGTGAACGAAACCGCGAACACGATGGTAATCGGCAGCACCAGGAAGCAGATCACCGCCCAGGCCATCGAGCGCGTCATGATCGAAATGCTGCCGGAACCGCGGGTGGCCATGGCCTACACCGACCCGAACAGCTTGCGCAGATCGACGATACGGTTGAGCACCGCGAGCAGGAGGCCAATCGCGATCAGCAGGACCGCGGCCAGCATGGCACCCACGCCCCAGCGCACGATCTCCAGAATCTGCACCTTGATGTATTCGGCGATCATCAGCGTTTTGCCGCCGCCGAGAATGGCCGGAGTAACGAAGAAGCCGAGCGAGAACATGAACACCAGGATGCCTGCGCCAATCACGCCCGGTATCGACAAGGGCAGAAACACCTTGCGGAACGCAACGCCGCGCGTCGCGCCGAGACCTCGCGCGGCGGAGACGCAGCGTTGATCGATATCGCGCATATTGGCGTAGATCGGCAGGATGCCGAACGGCAGCATATAGTGCACCATGCCGATCATCACACCGGTTTCATTCCAGATCAGGCTGAGCGGACTGTCGATGAGGCCGCTGGCCATCAGAACGTTGTTGATAAGGCCTTCGCGGCGCAGCAGAACGAACCAGGCGAAAGCGCGCACCAGCACCGAAATCCACAGCGGCACAATCACGCCGAGAAACATCCAGCGTTTGGCGCGCTCGCCGGTATGCACCAGCGTGTAGGCTACCAGATAGGCGAGCACCAAGGTGATCAGCGTGGTCAGAATGCTGATGCGCGCCGTGGTCAGCAGCATTTTCTGGATCGAGGCGCTGGTCGCCAGCAGCGTGAAATTCTCCAGCCCCGGCCGCGGCTCTGTAACGCTGATCCAGAGCACCCTGCCGATGGGATAGAGATAGAACACCAGCATCAGCAACAACGCCGGCATCATCAGCAGCCAATAGTACGCCACGCCGCTGACATGCAGGCGGCGTGCCAGCGACAGCCGCGATATGCCTGCAGGATCGATCATCGGGTTCGGATCGATCGTCCCAAAGCGCGACAGCAACGCTCGCATAGCGGCTCAGGACGAGATGAAGTCGAGATAGGTTTGAAAAGTTCTGGAGTGGTTTTCGATGTACCACGCCGCATTGATCTTGGCCTGAACCGCGACATTGGCCGGATCTGCCGGATTCATCAGGCGCAGTTCGGACGGCACCAGACTCTGCGCCGCTGGGTTGGACGGTCCATTGCCCATGGCAGCGAGCAGCTTCACTTGGCCCTCGGGCTGCTGCATAGAGGCGATGGCACGAAACGCTTCCGCACCCGCCGGATTGCCCTTCGGCACCACCCAGAGACCGGGCTGCAACAGCCCGTCCTTGAAGGAATACGCGATCCGGCCCTTGGTCTCCGCCTTCAGCACGTTGGCGCGGGTGTGCCACAGCAGACCCATCACGCATTCGCCGTCCCGCATCAGGCTCTGGCTCTCGGCGCCGCTGTTCCAGTACAGCACCTCCACCTTGATGGTGGCGAGCTTGGCGAAGGCGCGTTTGGTATCGAGCGGGTAGAGCTTTTCCAGCGGCACGCCGTCGGCGATCAGGCAAAGCTCGAGCATCGCCTGGGAATCCTTGCGCATCATGCGCCGGCCCGGATATTTCTTGAGATCGAAGAAGTCGGCGAGCGTCGGCGTCTCCTTCACCTTGGCGGTATCCCAGGCCATCACCGACGAGAACATGTAATTCACCACGCCGTTCTCGTAGGCGAATTCGGCCGGTACCTTGGTTCTGTCGACAATGCTGTAGTCGATCTTTTCCAGCGCGTTGCGTGGATTGAGCTCGGCCAGCGTCGTGACGCCCGCGTCGCAGATATCCCACGTGACATTGCCCGACTGCACCATGGTCAGGATCTTGCCGTTTAGTGCGCCGCTGCCATCGAGCACGATGCGGCCACCCTGGGCGGAGAACGGCTGCACATAGGCTTCATCGAAGGCCTTCATGGCCACACCGCCGAAATTCACCAGCACGACCTCCTTGCGCGCCTCGGCGGGCGCGCGGTGCGAGGTCAGCACGGCCGGCGCCGCGATGAATGCAGCACCGCCCTTGAGCAGGTTGCGGCGGGAGATCGCGAAAGACTTTTTGTCGAAAGAGTTTTCTTGGCTGGTCATGGAAGGGCTCACCTGGTTGATGGGGTTGCATGCAATGAGAGGATCAGTTGTCCGCGACGAGAGTTCCGGCGCCAGCATCCCAGCCGATCGTCACCGGCTGACCGGTGACGGGTAGTGCGCCGTACTTCCGTGTCGGTATCACCACGGCGACGGCGCCGAATTCCAGAGTGTCGATCACAAGCCGGAATTGCGCGCCAAAATAATTCCATTCGGAGACCACGCCCTTGAGGACGTTGTCAGGCAGTGCGTCGCCGTCGGCGATTGCGACCTTCTCCGACCGCAACGCCACCACCACATCCTTCCCCAGTGCCGGACGGTTGCCGTCTCCGATGGCCTGAGAGATTCTCGTTCCTTGATGCACGAACACGAAGCCACCGGGAATATGTGCCTCGACCTTGCCGCGAAGGAAATTGCTCTTGCCCAGAAAATCGGCGACGAAGGTCGTCGCCGGCCGGTCATAGAGGTCGCTCGGCGAACCGTGCTGGACGATCCTGCCATCCCGCATGACCGCAATCCGATCCGACATCGACAGTGCTTCGTCCTGATCGTGGGTGACATAGATGAAAGTGAGGCCGACTCGCTTGTGCAGGCGCTTCAATTCATCCTGCATGTCACCCCGAAGATTTTTGTCGAGCGCGCTCAAAGGCTCGTCAAGCAACAGCAGATGAGGCGTGAACACCATAGCGCGGGCGAGCGCCACGCGCTGCTGCTGACCGCCGGACAATTGGCGCGGATAGCGATTGGCACGAGAGGCCAGTTGCACGAGATCGAGCGCTGCATTGACCTTTTCCTGAATCTCGGCCTCCGGACGTTTGCGTACGCGCAGAGGGAAGGCAACGTTGTTGAACACAGTCATATGAGGAAATAGCGCATAGCCCTGAAAAACCATGCCGAAATTGCGTCGCTCGGGCGGCAGATGGACGATGCTGCGCTGGTCCAGCTGGATATCGCCGCGGTCGGGCTGCACGAAGCCCGCAATGGACATCAGAAGGGTGGTCTTGCCCGAGCCCGAGGGCCCGAGCAGAGTCAGAAACTCGCCGCGCCTGACCGCCAATGAAACATTGTCGAGCGCGGCAAACTCTCCGTAGAGTTTCGTGAGGCCGTCGACATTTAAATCATGACCGATCTGAACAGCCGACATTGCGCGCGATGAACTCCATCACCATTTTCTGTTTGATGTTTGCCCCCTCAGACCGAGCGTCTGAAGATACGCTCGGCACTCGCAGACTTTTCTGTTCCGAAAAGTGTGGCCGACCGGGTCGCGTGCAACAATCATCTAATTTGCATGCCAATCGTGTTTTTTTTGAACGATTGATCACGCCACACCCAGCAAATCTGATGCCGCCGCGATGCGCGAACGCCGTGACAGTTCAGCAAGCAAGATTAAGAGGCAAGCGCTGCCTCGAGAATATCCAGGCCTTCGCCAACGATGGCCTCCTCGGCGGTTAGCGGCGCCAGGATCCGGATCGTATTGGCGTTGGTGCCGCAGGAGAGCAGCACCAGGCCGTTCTCGTAAGCCGCTTGTACGACGCGTTTGGTGGCTTCAGCATCGGGCTCCGAGCTGCCCCGCTCCCTGACAATGTCGAACGCGACCATGGCGCCGAGGCCGCGGATGCCGTCGATCGGCAGCACATTGTTCTGCATGTGCAGCTTTTCGAGCCGCGTCTTTAGTTGCGCGCCCTGCGCCGCCGCCCGGTCGAGCAGCTTCTCTTCCGTGAACACATCGAGCACCGCGAGCGCCGCGGCACAGGCCATGGGGTTGCCCGCATAGGTGCCGCCAAGGCCACCGGGATCGGCCGCATCCATGATCGCGGAGCGACCGATCACGCCGGACAGCGGAAAGCCGCCGGCGAGGCTTTTGGCGACGCAGATCAGATCCGGCGTGACATCGTAGTGCTCCATGGCGAACATTTTGGCGGTACGCCCGAAGCCGGTTTGTATCTCATCTGCCACCAGCACGATGCCGCTTTCGTCGCAGAGGCGACGCAGCGCACGCATCAGCTCCGTCGGCGCCTGATGGAAACCGCCCTCGCCCTGCACCGGCTCGATGATGATCGCCGCAATCCGAGACGGATCCGCATCGGCCTTGAAGATATAGTCGAGATATTTCAGCGCATCCTCGACGCTGACGCCGAGCCGCGGCGCCGGGAACGGCACATGCCAGACCTCGGGTAATGCCGGGCCGAGGCCTTTCTTGTACGGCACCACCTTACCGGTCATCGCCGAGGCCATGATCGTACGACCGTGGAAGGCTCCGGTAAACGCAATCACGCCGGAACGCCCGGTCGCGGCGCGCGCGATCTTGATGGCGTTCTCTGTGGCTTCTGCGCCGGTAGTGAAGAACGCGGTTTTGAGCGGCCCCTGAATCGGCGCCAGCGCGTTCAACCGCTCGGCTAGCGCGATATAGGGCTCATACATTAGCACCTGAAAGCACGTATGGGTAAAGCGCTGCATCTGCTCGGTGACGGCCGCCAGAATCTTCGGGTGGCAATGCCCGGTATTGAGTACCGCGATGCCGCCGGCGAAATCGACATAGCGCCTGCCCTCGACATCCCAGATTTCAGCATTGCGGGCGCGGGCGGCAGAGATCGGCGTGACATGGCTGACGCCGCGGACGACGGCATCCTGGCGGCGGGACAACAATTCGGCATTGGTCGGCATGGCGTATCCAGCTGAGGCGGGCGAAACGCCCGCGACGCTAGCGGCCACCTCTATCCGGAACAATCAGCTTATTCAACATCAACTGCTGCATTAGATGCAATGGTTGGCGCACCGTTCTGCAACGTCTCCTTCAGCCAGCGGCGCAGCACGATCAGATCAGGATCGCTCCATCGCTTGGTCGCCGCGAGAAAATAATAGCCGCCGAGCCTGACCGAGTGCGGGCTCAGATCGACCAGCCGACCAGAGGCGAGATCGTGTTCGACCAACAGCGTATTAGCCAGCGCCACGCCCTGACCGAGGCGTGCGGCCTCGATCGTGAGGTGAGCGTGCCACAGCCTCGGGCCGCGCAGCATCGGCAGATCGGTGACGCCGGAATATTCCAGCCACTGCTCCCAATAGAGCGTCGACTCCTCGTGGATCAGCGGCAACTTCAGGAAATCCGCGGCTTCTCTGACTTCGGGAAAACGGGAGCGGAACGACGGGCTTGCGACCGCATGGACGGGTGGATGGGCGATCAGCTCGGTCCTGACATCGGGACGGGTTTCGAGCCCGTTGATGCAGATGACTTCGGCGTCGGCCTCGCCGCGCACCAGATCCGGCCGCGACAGCGTCGGCTGCAGAATGATTTCATAATTGCCGAGACGGCTCTGCAAGTGCGGCAGCCCGGCCAGCAAGCGCTGATTGGCGATGCCGGGAATACACCAGAGAGTCAGGCTGCGTCGAGAGGCCGGACGAATGTCGTCATTGGCCTGGCGCATGATATCGAAGGCTCGGCGAATCTGGGTGTGGAACGCCACGCCCGCCGAAGTCAGCAGCAGGCCGCGCCCATGCGGCTCGACCAGCACGACGTCAAGATCCAGTTGCAGATTTCGCAGGTGGCGGGAGACGACCGTCGGGCTCACGGCCAGTTCGTCACTCGCCGCCTTGACGCTCCCAGTGCGCGCGAAGGCCTCGAACGCTCTCATTGCATTCAGAGAAGGAAGGCGCATCGAATAGCAATCTCCACAAATACTATTCCCGGCCCGGATGATCTACCGTACCTGTTTGGTCGATGGAAGCCCGCACTATGTTCCAATCAGGGTCCGTATTCGAAAGACCACGCCGGCCGCGTCGCTGCCCGCCAGACCTTCTGGGCGCAAGAAGTCCGGAATGAACGATATGGGTAATCCCGAACGGCACCATGATCCCCGGACCTAGATTCGGGCGAATCCAATGGTTGCCGATGAACGCACTGCTTGGGGAGCGGACATATCCCACCAAGGTTCGCAGGATCTGGGGACAGATGGTAGTTTCGCCTCCGGATCCAAATCCGCGATACTCCCTCCGATCGTTCGCCTAAAGTCGCCGGATCCTGTCGAAAGGTGTGCTCAAATCGGGGACGCGCAACACCCGATTCTTGCGATTAGTCGAGCGAGCGATTCCGAAGATGGCTGCATAGCCCCAGCGCGGTGGCTCTCCTCGCAAAAGGCCCCATTGTGCAACCCATGCCCCCATTCATTAGCTTCGAAGGCCGGGGCGGAAGGATTCAAACCACCGTATGGTGGAATCAAAATCAGGCCGGCCCCCCAACGAAAGCAATACACATTCTGAAAATCTGCTCCAACTCGCGACTATACGGATCAATAGGTTAACTCGCGATTCAGAATGAGTCGGATGCAGTCGGGGGTTGGTAGCAGCGGAGCGCTACCGTCTTTCCCACACAAGTCCAACTCGCGATATCTTCTTCAATCTTCCGCATGAGCTAACTCAAGTCTTAGACGAGCACAGCTCCCATAGCGCCGCGGCTGTCCGCTACGTCCGCTTTGCGCGCATGTGTGGACGTTCACAGCCGCCCCGCGATTGGTACACGAGTCCCCAGGCGATCAACGTTGCGCGTTTCTCGTCGACGGCGCGTAGCGATCCCGGGGAGACTCAAGCTTCACCCACGGTTTAGGAAGCCGCCCGCGCCGCGGGTGCGAATTCTTGCGACGCTTTGCGGCGGTACACACTGTGCACTGCATAACGGAGAATTTGCCGATCGATGCGAGATGAAAGCGCCACACTCGGTCGCTTATCATGACTCGCGAGCGGGGCGGTGTTCCAGCAGAAGCAGCGTCTCGAAAGCTACATAGGCAGCGAGATGCGCCGTCATTCCGTTAACGTCGTGCGGCGGGCTGACGGTGTTGATGTCGATAGCGACGATGTCGAGACCGGCGAGGCCGCGCAGCAACTGCAATCCCTCGCGCGCGGTGAAGCCGCCCCAGGTCGGAGTGCACACGCCGGGTGCCACGGAGGGATCGAACGAATCCATGTCCCAGGAGAGATAGACCGGGCGGCCCTTCATCGCATCATGCAGCTCCGCCAGCACGTCTGCCTCGCCGCGCCGCACGTAGTCGCGCATCGTAATCACGTTGTAGCCGAGCGAGCGGGTGTGATCCATCACGCCCGACCGGTAGGTCGGGCCGCGGATGCCGACGTGATAGGACGCGCTCGGCGAGATGCGCTGCTCGAGCGCCGCATGGCTGAACTGGCTCGCCGCGTCATAGGGATGATCGGGATTGACCGGATGGCAGTCGGTATGGCTGTCGATATGCAGCACGCCCAGGTCGGGCCATTTGCGCGCGGCGGCGCGAACCAGCGGCACCGAGATCGAGCCGTCCCCACCGAACCCGATCGGAGTCGCATCGGCCTCGACGATCCGCCATGACGCTTCCTCGATGCGCGCGAAGGCCTCCTGGATCCGGCTCGGCGTCAGCACCACGTCGCCGCAATCGACCAGCTTGAGCTGTGCGCGGACGTCGTAGTCTGCAACCTCCGACTCGTAGGCGCGCACCAGTCGCGATTGTTCACGGATCGACGCGGGCCCCTGCCGCGAGCCGATACGGAACGCATGCGTGCCGCAATCGAATGGCACGCCGAGGATTGCCGCCTTGGCACCGGCCGCGGAGGTGGCCCACGGCACGCCCATGAATCCGGACGTCGTGGCGAGCAGTTGGGCTTCGGTCATGTTGTTCCTTCTTCAGAGTCGCTCAGAAATGCGAGCGCGGCCAGTGCATGCACCTGCGCCACCCGCACGAGCTCATCAACCAGAATGTACTCATCCGGTCCGCCCATGCCGAATGGTGTGCAGCCGAACACCACGCTGGGCACACCGAACATGCGATAGAGCCGCGCATCCGACGCGCCGACGCGCATGTTGACGACAGGAGCGCGGCCGAGGATTTCAGTCGCGGCCGCGACCGTGTGGCGCACGATCGAGTGGTCCGGCGGGGTGAATCCTGGCGGATACTTCTCGATCACGCGCCAGGTGACGCCGTCGATTGTGCCGAGCTCCCGCCGCAACGCCGCTTCGACCTCATCCAGTGTGACGCCGACCGGCAGGCGGATATCGGCCGCGGCGCGCGCTTGGGACGGCACAAGGTTGGGCGAGACGCCGCCCGAGATCGTGCCGATGTTCACCGTTATACGTTGCAGCGTGTCGGCCTCGCCGGCTCCCGACAATGATTCCGACACCGACTTTGCCGCCATGATCGCTGCGGTGACGGCTGGTGGGGCATTGACCGGAAGCGCATCCAGTCGCTTCAGCCCGTCGAGCGCGGCGCGCAGGCGGTCGACCGCGTTGATGCCCTTGTGGACGTGCGCGCCGTGCGCAGGCTGGCCGGTTGCCTCGATCTCGATCCAGCACAAACCCTTTTCGCCGAAACGGACGACGAGCGGCGAGCCAACGTCGCCGCTGATCATTGCGTCGCCCTTTGTGTGAGACACGTTCTCCAGCAGCCAGCGCGAGCCGAGCGAGCCCATGTTCTCCTCATCGCCCGCGAGCGTGACGACGATCTCGCCGCTCCAGGCGTTGCGATGGCGCGCCAGGACCTGCACGGCCAGAAGCGAGGCGGCAACGCCACCCTTCATGTCCGACACGCCGCGTCCGTAGAGTTTGCCGTCGCGCAAGGTTCCCCCTAGCGGCGATACCGTCCAGCCGAGGTCCTCGCCGAGCGGGAACGTGTCGAGATGGCCATTAAAGACGAGACGCTTGCCGGGACGTCCGCTGTCGATCATCGCCACCAGGTTGACGATGCCGGGTGCGGTCTCGAACCGCTCGATGCGCGCGCCGTCGATCTCCGCCAGTAGCGTGGCGGCGACATCGGCGGCCTGGGTCACGTCGCCGGGCGGATTGGGCGAAGGCGCTGCGACGAGACGCTGCGTCATGGCAATCAGCGCATCGCGACCGGCGGCGACCTCGTTGGCGATCTTGTGACGCGCGTCCAGGGCTGGCTCAGCGTTGCGCAAGGCGATGCTCCCAGATACGGATTGTCATCGACAGCGGCCAGCAGATAAAGAAATAGACGACCGCGATGAACGAGAAGATTTCAAGCGGCCGAAACGTCGAGGACGACAGCTCCATGCCCCGCCGCGTGATCTCGGTGACCGAGATCACCGCGCCGAGCGATGAGAACTTGATCAGTTGCACAAAATTCGAGGCGAGCGGCGGCAGCGTGAAGCGGATCGCCTGCGGTAGGACGATGCGGCGGAAGCTCTGGAACGGCGTTAAGCCGAGGACTTGCGCGGCTTCGCGATGGCCCTTCGGCACCGCCTGGATGCCGCTCCGATAGACCTCCGACATGAAGGCGGCCATGTAGACCGAAAGGCCGATCAGGATCGCGGCGAACGAGGAGATGCGGATGTTAAAGACGATCGGCAGCACGTAGTAGACCCACAGGAGCTGCACCAGGATCGGTGTATTACGGATCACTTCGCCGATCGCCAGTCCGATCGCCCTCACCGCCAGGTAGCGCGACATGTCGACGAGGGCGAGCAGCAACCCGCCGATCATCGCGAAGACCAAGGCGGTCGCCGAAATGATCAGCGTCATCTGCAACCCCGACATCAGGAAGTCGATGTTATTCGGGATGACGTCCCATCGGAATTGGTAAGTCTGCATGCTCGCCCCCCGGACCTGTCAAGTCCGCCTCAAGGCGCGACGATCGGGTCGAGTTTGTTCTTCTTGGCATATTTCATCAGCCGTCCATCAAGCTTGATCGTGTCAATGAACAGGTTGATGTAGTTGAGCCAGATCTGATCGCCCTGTGGCACGACGTAGGCGTAAGGCGTCACCGCCAGCTTCTCCTCCGGTACGATAGTCTTTGCCCAGTCGAACTCGTCGGTGACTTTGATGGCGGTTGGATAGTCGGTGATAATCACATCGACGCGCTGGGCGACCAGCACGCCTTCGCGGGTGTTGGGTGGGGCGACCGAGATCAGTTCGGCGTTCTTGAGATAGGTTTTCATGAACGGCTCGATATAGCTGCCGAGCGTAACGGCCGCCTTGACTCCCTTCTTGTCGACGTCGGCCGAGCTTTTGATCGGCCCGTCCTTGCGGGTGACGGCATAGATGTTGGTGACCAGATAGGGCTTGGAGAATTCCACCGCCTGGGCTCGCTTCAACGAGGCGCCGACGCCGAACATGCCGATCTCGCACTTGTTGGCCTGGAGATCGGCGATAAACGTGCCGAAGCTCGATTCGACGATCTCCAGCTCGGCGCCGAGCTCCTTGGCGAGTTCCTTGGAGAGATCCGCGTCAATGCCTTCGATCTCGCCGGTCTT
>WNFL01327906.1_pt1 | contig 10645 bp, 9 predicted proteins | sample 5400361 | NCBI WGS metagenome assembly WNFL01 (sample SAMN13153351, study PRJNA577476) | soil metagenome | isolation source: 40 cm soil on Douglas fir-dominated hillslope | place: USA:California | collected 2013-09-17 | reverse complement strand
CGCTCCGCCAAATAGTGCACTCCTCCGTATCCCCCCGACTCTTCATCGGTGGTTCCGGAAATCTCCAGCGTTCCCGGCAATGCCGCCGCGGACTCGATCAATGCCTCGACCGCGATGATGGATGCCGCGAGACCGCCCTTCATGTCGCATGCGCCCCGGCCGTAGACTCTGCCGTCTTTCACCACGGCGGCGAACGGATCGAGGGTCCACCCTGCGCCGCTCTGCACCACATCGATGTGGCTGTTGAAATGCACGCAGGGTCCCGGTGCTGCGCTTGCGCGCCGGGCAATGACATTGATGCGCGGGTAACGCTCAGTGTCGCCCGGCGTGCCCGCCGCATGCACGTAGTCCACGGTGAACCCACGGGCGCGCAGGCGATCGCCGATGAATTCCGCGCATGGACGATAGGCCTCGCCGGGCGGATTCACGGTCGGAAAGCGAATCAAGGCGCGCGTCAGTTCGATGAGGTCGTCGCGCCGCTCATCGATGGCCTTGAATAAATTTTCGGTGGGGTCTCTGGGCATTGAGCTCTCTTTGCGTCTCACTGCATGGATCGATGATACCGGAGTACGGGCTGCACGGCGTCTGCACCGTGGACAAACGACGTTTCCGCGGAAACGCGTTGCAGCTCACGGCTGCGCCGGTTGCGCCTCCAAGAACGCCGCCACATCGGCCGCCGAGCGCTGGGGAATTTCAATCTGCGGCAAGTGCCCGACGCGGGGGTAGGTGATCAGCTTGGCGCCGGGTATTGCCGCCGCAAATTTGTGCGCGCTGGCCGGTTCGATCAGCACGTCGTTCTCGCCGTGCAGAACCAATGTCGGCACCTTGATCGTGCCGAGCATATCCGCCGTAGCCTGCGTCTGCGCCCGGAAATTGACGCCGATCAATATGGCGCGGTGCCCGGGTGCCCGCTGAAACTCCGCCCAGCGATCGACGATTGCCGGCGTGATCAGCGACCTGTCGTATACATCGGTCTTCAGGCCCTCGTCGATCAGCGGCCGGTTGTCGATGTTGCGCAAGACGGCACGGCCGATCGGGTATTGCAGAAGCCTGAAGGCCAGCGGAACCTCGGCGGGCGGCTTTTCGTTCGGAAAGCCGGCCGCGTCCACGAGAATCAGCGCGTCGATTCGATCAGGATGGCGCACGGCGAGTTGCCAGGCCGCCCCTCCGCCCATGGAATTGCCGGCGACCGCGAACTTCGGTAGCGCAAGTTTCGCCGCGAAGGCGTCGACAAAATCCGCCAGGCCATCGCCGGCCAGCCGATATTCTTCCGGCGCGCGCGTCAATCCATGCCCGGGAAAGTCCACGCTGATGATATGAAACTTGCCCTCGAGTTCGCGCACCCATCCTTCCCACGTCGTGAACGAGTCGCCGAAGCCGTGGAGCAGAACCAATAGAGGTTTGCTCGGATCACCCTCCTCTTGATAATGCACGTGGAATCCACCGGGTAGGTCGACGAAGCGCGATGCGCTGTCGGCGTACTTGGCTTCCAGGGTCGCGTAGGGAATGTCAGGTCCGCGCAGCTTCAGCCACGCGGCCACGAGCACTGCGACAACCACCGCGAGGAGAACGGCCAAAACCTTCAACATCGTTGCTCCCATCAATACTTGTAGCTGACCCGAATGCCGACCGTGGTGGGCTCGCCGGCCTGGGCAACTTCGGTGCCCGGCAGGAAGAAGTTCCTCGTGATGTCGTAGGCTTTATCGAATAGGTTACGGCCCCACAGGGTCACCGTCCATGGCGCACCCGACGCGGGCGACAGCGACAGATTGGCGTTCGCCAGCCAGTATTTTGGAATCGTGAAATCCGAACTTCCCAGCAGGTAGAACTGACTGTAGGTGTCGTGGAAGCTGTAGTTGGACTCGGCCGTGATCTTGTAGTCGCCCGCGCTCCAGGCGTAGCTGACATCGCCGCCGTAGCTCCACTTCGGGAAGCTGAGCGGTCGGCCGTGGTAGTCGACGGGTGGCGTGCTGCTGTCGAGAATCTTGCCCGTGTAGTAGCCCTCGGCGAAGCCTGCATATTGCGATACGGACAGACCGCCGAGCGGCTGCCATGCGAGCTCCACTTCGCCGCCGCTGATGCGCGAATCGGCGTTCCCGAACCGGCCGATGTAGGAGTTCGATCCCGTGTCAAACACCTTCCCCAAAATCTGCTGATCCTTGTATCGGTAGTAGAACACGGCCGCGTCGATGCGCACGGTCCGCGCCACGTCGGACTTCACGCCGATCTCATAGGCCGTGAGCTTTTCGGGTTCGAATGGGTCGGCGGCGGGCGCGGTCGTCGTGTTGTGCGCAGTGAAGCCGCCGGACTTCACGCCGCGGCTGATGCTCCCGTAGACCAACGTCTTGTCCATCGGCGTGTAGTCCAGCTCGACCTTTCCGGACGGGAGGTTCGAGGTGATCGAGTGGTTCAAAGCGCCTCCCGTGAAGGACGGGACGGCCGGCACCAGGAAACCGGTGTTGAGGCCGATCAATTCGCGCGTTTCATGGTCCTCGCGCACGCCCAGCGTTCCCTTGAGCACGTCGTTGAACCGGTAGTTGACCTGGCCGAACTCGCCGAAGGAATTCGCCTTTTGTTCGTACGCGGTCAATGCGATGCCGCCGATTCCCTGCGCGTCCGTGAAGTCGGAATAGAACTTCTCGTGGAGATCTTGATCCGAGTAGAACACGCCCCCCACCCAACCCAACGGACCGGATCCGGTCGACGCGACGCGGACCTCTTGGGAAATCACGTTCAAATCGCTTCGAAAGTACTCATCGGAATCGTAGTACTGAGTCGCATCCCAGTCGCTGTATTCGCGCCTGATCATTTTGTTGAAGGCGGTAATGCTGGTGAGTCTCGCGCCGGCGAAGTCGATATTGGCCGTCAGATCGACTCCATCATTCGAGTTGTCCACTCCCGGTTTGGAAGCGGCGTCGATGCCGATGATCTTGGCGAAGACCGGATCGAGCCGCCATCCGGTGGCGTAGCGCGACGTATCTGCGGGGATGACAGGACCGCCCGCGCCCGCATTGTACGGGGGGTACGCCTTCAGCAAATGCAGCCCCGTTTCTTCGGACTTATCCTGCGACAAATGGAAGTCCAGCCGGAAGTTGACGCCCTCCGAGGGGTTCCATTGCAATTGGCCGCGCCCGGCGATTTTGTTTTTCTTGCCCAACCTTTGTCCCGTGTCTCGATTGCGCTGCCAGGCTCCGCCCTGTTCGGTGGCCACGGACAGGCGTCCGAGCAGACCATCCGTGATTGAGCCCGACACGTAGCCCTCGGCGTTCACGTCGTTGTGCGAACCATACTCCGCTGTGAATCCGGCATGAGTATCGGCGGTCGGCCGATTGCTGATGAAATTGATTTGGCCCCCGGTGGTATTGCGGCCGTACAGCGTGCCCTGGGGACCGCGCAGCACCTCGATCCGGTCGATGTCGAACAGTTGCCCCTGGGTCTGAATCGGCAAGGCAAAGGCAACGTCGTCGATACTGACGCCGACGGGTGAGGCATTGTTGGAAGTGTAGTCCAGAAACCCGACACCGCGGATACGGTACTGGGGCTGACCGCCGCCGAACGCCGGCTCGACTTGCAGACTGGGTATCGCGTTCTGAAGATCGACCACGTTCGTGATGGACTTGTCGGCCAGGCTCTGGCCCGACAGCACCGATATCGCGATGCCCACATTTTGGGCGGACTCTTCCCTGCGCTGCGCCGTGACCACGACTTCTTCCAGACCGCCCGCGTCGTTTTCCGACGCCGACACCGCCGGCGCGGCGAAACCGGCCCCTTGGATTGAAATGGCCGCGGCACCCAGAGCCGTCGCGAATCCCCTCAAAGACATCCGATTCTCCTGGACTTCTCCAACCCTGCGAAGCGCGGGAACCATGCATCATCGGCGACACACTACGTCCCGTGAACTGCCGTTTTTGTCGATGGAAATGCACAACTGTTATTGGATGGACGTTCGGCAACGGCTGCCGACGCCGCGGTTCGCGCGGCCCGGGTCTTCCGTTTCTATTCGCGATTTTCGCAAATCGACGCAGGTTACGCATGTAGAAATTACACGGCGAAATTGCGGTCCGGTTTTTCTCTTTTGCTCAATGCGGGTAGACTAATCGACGCTCGAACCGAAGGAATTTACGGCGTTGCGCACTCTTCCGTTTGTCGTGTACGCACTGTTGCAGACGGCCGCCGCAGCGACGCCGGCGGCCGATACCTCGCCGCTTCCCGCGGCTGTGTACACGGTGTCTCGAAGTTGGCCGTTGGGCGGAGCCGGCGGATGGGATTACCTGGCTTTAGAGGCGAGCGGTGCGCGCCTGTTCATCAGCCGCGGCGATCGCGTGGACGTCGTCGAAACGGTCAGCGGCAAACTCGCCGGGACCATTCCCAACACGGCGGGAGTTCACGGCATCGCGTTCGCCCCGGCATTGAAGCGGGGCTTTACCAGCGATGGCGGCAGCAACACGGTCTCGGTATTCGAACTCGACACGCTGCGCGTAATTCAACGAGTACCGGTCTCCGGGAAGAAGCCCGACGCCATTTTGTACGAGCCGCGGCAAAACCATATCATTACCGCCAACGGCGAATCAGCCAATCTCTCCGCACTGGATGCAGCGACGCTCCAGATCGTGGCTATCGTCGCGCTTCCCGGTCCGCCGGAATTCATGGCTACGGATACCGCGGGCACGGTGTATGTCAATATCGAGACGGACCCCGGCAAGCTCGTCGCCGTCGATGGGAAATCGCTGGCCGTCAAGGCGACTTGGCCTCTACCAGGCTGCGCGAATCCGACGGGCCTCGCGCTCGACGCGGTTCATCGCCGCCTGTTCTCGGTGTGCGCGAACCAAGTGATGGCGGTAACCGATGCCTTGTCGGGCAAGCAAGTGGCCCGAGTCGTGATCGGCAGAGGACCGGACGCCGCGGCCTTCGATTCCGATCTCGGTCTGGTATTCACGTCGAACGGGCTGGACGGCACGATGACAGTGATTCATGAGGAGTCGCCGGATGTCTATCGGGTGTTGGCGACGGTGACCACTCTGGTCAGTGCGCGCACCATGGCGCTCGACCCGGCTACTCACAAGATTTTCCTGGCCGCCGCGAGACTAGGAGCTACACCGCCGGCGACCGAGGAGCAGCCGCATCCGCGTCCCAGCATCGTCCCCAATAGCTTTTCCATCTTGGTTGCGCAACCCAAATAGAGCCCGGATAATTTGATGAACGAAGGCATCCAAGCGGTATGCGGGCATTGTGACTCGGTGGTTCGCCTGCCGAGCGATCGACTGCGAGATCACCCTCGCTGCCCCAAGTGCCACTTCCCACTATTCGAAGGGAAGCCGATCGAACTCACCGAGGCCAATTTCGACCGGCATTTGGCGCGAAACGATCTGCCCGTGGTCGTGGATTTTTGGGCGCCCTGGTGCGGCCCGTGCATCGCCATGGCGCCTTTTTACGAGGCGACGGCGCGCCAGCTCGAACCCACATTACGCTTCGCTAAATTGAACACCCAAGACGAGCCGGCGCCGGCCGCGCGTTTCAATATCCGCAGCATTCCAACCCTGATCGTCTTCCGCGCGGGCAAGGAAATCGCCCGTCAGTCGGGAGCGATGGACGCGGGCACCTTGACTCGCTGGCTGAGCTCCGTCGTCTGAGAGCCCGGCGGAAGGTCGGCGCCTAGAGGAGCCTGTCTGACTATGGCGCGCTTTTGCGAAACACCACCACGAAGCGATCGGTCTTGCCCAGTATCGGGCCTTTGTAGCTCACCTGATCGCGCGCGTCGTCCGGTCTTCTCAACAAATCGCTCTTGGCGGCGACCTTGAATCCGTGAGACTCGAAATCCTTGATCGCGTAGCTCTCCTCGATACGATGCAAGCCGGACGCCACGGTAGTGCCGCTTCCCGGCTTGGCCGAGTGATCCACCAGCAGGAGCACTCCGCCCGGCTTGAGTGCGCGCGACAGCTGATCGAGCACGGCGCTGGTATCGATCTTCGGCCAGAGGCCCTCCGACGACCCGTCCCTGTCTACCCAATACAAATCGTGGTACACCTTGACCAAGAACACCGCGTCCAGGCTTCCGGGTGCCAGGTTCATGTGGTTAAGATCGAGCGTCTCATGCTCGACATTGCCCAGGCGATGCGATTCCAAGCGCGCCTGCAGCGGACCGTCGCTCCAATGATCGAACGCGGCATTGTTGATCATGAGGACCTTGCCCTTCGGCCCCACCACGTAACCGGCAAGTTCGCTGTAGTAGCCGTCGCCCGCGAGCACGTCGGCCACCCGCATGCCCGGCTTGATGCCGGAGAGGCGCAAGATATCGGCCGGATGATCCAATGAATCGCGTTTCAGATCCGCGGCGCTGCGCCCCGCGTGCGCGACGGCGGCATCGTAGGCATCCGCCGCAATGGCATGCAGAGGGGCGAAGAAGCATGGCACGCACAGCAGCGCCGCAACTTGCCGATGGAGACTTGAAAAGAGGTTGCGAGTCATTCTAGTTCTCCCCTTGAATAGAGGTTCGAGCGTGCGGCTCGCCGCTCGATTGGTCCGCTTTGATCAGCAGCAATGCCACCATGGTAACCAGCCCAGCCGCCGACAGATAATACCCGACATAGGCCACGCCGTAGTGCGACGCCAGTAAAGTCGCGATCTGGGGCGCGAGCGAGGCGCCCAGAATACCGGCGAGGTTGAAGGAGAGCGAGGTGCCCGTGTACCGCACCGAGGTCGGAAACAAGCGTGCGAGAGCGCTGCCCAGAGGACCGTAGGTCAGACCGGTCAGGGCAAAGCCGAGCGCCAGGAATAGCAAGACGCTCGCCGTGCCGTGTGCGGAGAACAGGGGCCGGAAAGCGAACCCGAAGGCGATGATCAAGGCCGTCGCAATCATCAGCATCGCGCGCTCGCTGATGCGGTCGGCAATGACGGCGGAGAACGGTATGGTCAAACCGAAGAACAGCACGCCGACCATTTGCAGAATCAAGAACTGCTGGCGGCTGAATCCGAGCGCACCGGTGGCCCAACCCAGGGCGAATACCGTCATCAGGTAAAACACGACGAACGTGGTGGTTGCTCCCAGCGTTCCCAACCCAAGCTCGCGAGGGTATTTCGCAATGACGACCATGAAGGGCACGCGCACGCGCTCGCCCTGCGCGAGGCTGCGCTGGAAGGCGGGCGTTTCGACGAGTTGCAATCGTACATACAGCCCCACCAACACCAACACGGCGCTCGCCAAAAACGGCACACGCCAGCCCCAGCTGAACAACTGCGCCTCGGTCAAATTGTTGCTCATCACCAGGAACACGCCGGTGGAACACAAAAATCCGAGCGGCGCGCCGAGTTGCGGGAAACTTCCATACCAGGCCTGCTTACCCGGCGGAGCGTTTTCCGTCGCCAGCAGCACGGCGCCGCCCCATTCGCCGCCCAATCCCACGCCCTGCCCCAATCTGCAAAGCGCCAGAAGCCCCGCTGCAAGCACGCCGATGGATGCATAGGTCGGCAACAAACCGATGCACACCGTCGAGATGCCCATGGTCAGCAAGGCGGTGACCAGCGTTGCCTTGCGTCCGATGCGATCGCCAAAATGTCCGAACAAGGCCGATCCCACGGGACGCGCGAAAAATGCCAGCGCGAAGGTCGCGAACGACTGCAGCAATGCCGTCGCCGGATCGCCCTTGGGAAAGAACAGCCTGGGAAACACCAGCACCGCGGCCGTGGCGTATATGTAAAAATCGAAGAACTCGATGGTCGTGCCGATGAGGCTCGCAAACAAGATGCGGCGCGTTTGCGGCGCACCGGGCCGAGGTATCGAGTCGAGCAATGCGGGTATCTCCAGGAACGATCCGAAGCGGCCAATACTACTACCTATCGTACAGACATCGTGCAAACTGCCATACGTCTGCACCCAGTGCCGACGTAAGACCAGTACCCGGAGGCGTCGATGCACATCAAGTCGAGCGATTTTCGAGTGCCGGAAGGCGCGAAGGTGAATCTGAGAAAGTGGCCGACGCGCGTCGGTCCCGTGTACGGGACGGACGAGGAATACCAAGATCTCCTGCGCAAGCACGTCAAGGCTCTCAGTGCACAGCAAGAGTTGCTCTACGCGTCGGACCGCTATGCGATCCTGTTGATTTTTCAAGCCATGGACGCGGCCGGGAAGGACGGCGCGATTCAGCACGTCATGTCGGGAGTCAACCCGCAAGGCTGCCAGGTGTACAGTTTCAAGCATCCCAGCGCGATCGAGCTGAAACACGATTTTCTTTGGCGAACCACGCGCGACTTACCCGAGCGCGGGCGGATCGGCATCTTCAACCGTTCCTACTACGAGGAGGTGCTGATTGCCAGGGTGCATCCGGAAATTCTGCGCGGCGAAGGTCTGCCGGACACCTTGGATGAATCAAGAGTGTGGCACGACCGGTACCGCTCCATCGTGGATATGGAAAGACACTTGGACCGCAACGGCACGCGAATCGTCAAGTTCTTCCTGCATCTGTCCAAAGAAGAGCAGCGCAGGCGATTCATCGACCGCATCGATCGTCCGGAGAAGAACTGGAAATTCAGCCTGGCGGATATCGAGGAACGCAAATTCTGGAAGCAGTACATGCGGGCCTACGAGAAATGCCTCAGTGCGACCAGTACGCAGCGCGCGCCTTGGTATATCGTCCCGGCCGACGATAAGCTCAATGCTCGCCTGATCGTATCGCGAATCGTGCTCGACACCGTCGAAGGTCTCGAGTTGAGTTACCCCAAGACCACCCCGGCGCGGCGGCGCGAATTGCTGCTGCTGCGTAAAAAGCTGGTCGAGTGATTTGGATGGCGATCTCGCCGGGCGCCCTCGACACCCTACCCCTTGCGGGCACCGACCACGATCAGCACGACTCCGGCCGCGATGGCCGCGCCACCCGCCCACGGCGGAACCGGATGTTCCTGCGCCACTTTCGCTTCAACGTCCCCTATCTTGAACACGCTCTTCTCGCTCGAATAAGACGGGGAAGATGCCGCCCACGATTTGCAGAATTCGCATGTCATACCTCTAAAGAGCGGTCGAAACGGATTGTCATTGTAGCCATCCGAGACCTACCGCAACAGTCAGACCGCCGATGATGACCGCTGCGATCGATGCCAGGAGCACGGCGGCGGCCGCACAGTCCTTCGCCCTTTGGATGGCAATATGGCGTTCCGGATGCAGTCTATCAGCCAGGTGCTCGAGGGCCGTGTTCACGAGCTCGAGTGCGAGCACCATGCTCGCGGACATGCAACACATGGCGAGCCAGATGAGCGGCGGTCTGACCAGCGCAAGCACCACGGCGGCGGCCAGACCTAGAAACAATTGCGCGCGAAAGCTGGCTTCGCTACGGATGGTGGCGCGAATACCGACCACCGCAAACGCGAGCCGCCGCCAAAAAGCCTGATTTTTCATGGTTTGATCCGCCGTTACTCTCAGCCAGCACTTGGATGGAGAGCATAAAGGAAGCATGGGTTACTTGGGACGGAGCCGGATACGCACGGTAAGCTCGACCCCTATGACCGCCAACCTGATCTCACTCAAGCAAGTTAGCATCCCCCGTACCGTGTGGGCGCTAGGCTTCGTCAGCCTGTTCATGGACCTGTCTTCCGAACTCGTGCACGCGTTGCTGCCGGTGTTCCTCGTGACCACCATGGGCATGAGCGTAACCGCCTTCGGCGTGCTAGAAGGCGCAGCCGAGGCAACCGCCTTGATCGTCAAAGTGTTTTCCGGGTCGATCAGCGACTATCTGGGACGGCGCAAGGGGCTGCTGCTGCTGGGTTACGGACTGGCGGCGGTCTCGAAGCCGCTGTTTCCGCTGGCGACCACGCCCGCCCTGGCCGTCACGGGCCGCATGCTTGACCGTGTGGGCAAGGGGATCCGCGGCGCGCCGCGCGATGCGCTGGTGGCCGATGTGGCTCCGCCCGAGATTCGCGGCGCCTGTTTTGGGTTGCGTCAGTCGATGGACACCATCGGCGCCTTCCTGGGACCCTTGCTCGCCATCCTGCTGATGTTCTGCTTCGCTGGCCACATTCGAACAGTGTTGTGGTTCGCCGTCGCACCGGCCTTCGTCGCGATCGGGCTGATCGCGTTCGGCATCGACGAATCGGGCCACGCTCCGGGTCACCGCGCCTTCCGCTCTCCGTTGCATTGGCGCGCGCTGCAGGAATTCCCCCCGAGCTACTGGCTCATCGTCGGCATCGGCGCGACGTTCACGCTGGCGCGCTTCAGCGAGGCGTTCTTGGTCTTGCGTGCTCAGCAGACGGGGCTGAATCTCGCGTGGATTCCGGGCGTGATGGTCGCGATGAGTCTGGCCTATTCGCTATCGGCGTATCCCGCCGGCCGCCTTTCAGACCGGCTGGATCGCCGCCTCCTGCTGGCGCTCGGCATGACACTGCTGATCGCGGCCGACCTGGTGCTCGCACTAGGACAGTCGGTCCGCTCAGTGTTTCTCGGCGTAGCGGTCTGGGGCCTGCACATGGGTTTCACGCAGGGCATTCTCGCCGCGATGGTGTCCGAAACCGCGCCCTCGAGCCTGCGCGGCACTGCGTTCGGCGTGTTCAACCTGGCCTGCGGCCTGTGCGTGCTGCTCGCCAGCGCGCTTGCCGGCTGGCTGTGGGATCGGTTCGGTGCATCGACCACCTTTCTCGCCGGCGCAGCGCTTGTCTCGGTGCC
>WNFL01277222.1_pt1 | contig 10645 bp, 5 predicted proteins | sample 5400361 | NCBI WGS metagenome assembly WNFL01 (sample SAMN13153351, study PRJNA577476) | soil metagenome | isolation source: 40 cm soil on Douglas fir-dominated hillslope | place: USA:California | collected 2013-09-17 | reverse complement strand
ACTCAAGAACTCGCTCCGAAGTTGTCCGTACAATTGACCTGTCTTCCGGTCGAGGGGCAAGATGATCACATTTTCCTTATCATAACCGAGCCTTGTGTTTTGGAGATAGTTCAGTTGCTTCAGGATGACCAGCGTGCTGACCACTAAGACAATGGAAATGCAGAACTGGAAAACAACCAGAGATTGACGCAGCCAGATGCCGCGACCGGAGGATTTGAAATTTCCTTTGAGAACACTCACGGGCTTAAAGGCAGTGATGGCCAACGCGGGATAAGACCCGGCAATCCATGCGATAAAAAACAAAGCCAGCAGGCAATAGAACAGAAACAATGGATCGAACAACAAGGACGCTGTGAAATGTTTACCGGTCATGGAATTAAAAGCCGGCAATGCAATTTGAGCGAGCAGGAACGCCAGCAGAAATCCGAGGAAGGTGATGATCATCGATTCTCCGATGAATTGGAAAACCAATTGCCTTTTGACGGCGCCCACGACTTTGCGGATCCCTACTTCTTTGGCGCGGTCTGCCGCCTTCGCTGTGGCCAGATTGATGTAGTTGATGCAGGCAATCAATAAGATTATCGCGGCAATCGCTCCGAACCCATAAATGTACCGGATGCTGCTTACCACTTCCGATTCACCCCTATCGGAGCGCAAATAGATATCCGTCATGGGCATAAAATTATACTTTACGTAATCGTTGGGATTCGTAACCTCAGAAGCCAATTCTTTTTTGACCAGGGCGTTGGTCTTGTCCTGAAGGGAAGGAACATCTGCGTGGGGCTGGAGCAGGAAAAAGGTCTGGTAGTTGGCGCTCCACCAGATTTGTTCTTTCGCGGCGTCGAGGGAGGAGAAGGAGCCGACAAAATCAAACTGGAGCAACGAATTCGAGGGCACATCTTCCATCACGCCGGTCACCTTGTAATCCGCTTGATTGTTGATCTGCAAGACTTTGCCCATAGGGTCTTCCAGGCCGAAGTATTTCTTTGCCATCGTTTGGGTGAGCACGACCGACCGGGGTTCTACCAGCGCCCGGTGAACGTCGCCATGAATAAGGCGGAATGAGAAAATTTCGAAGAAGGTGCTGTCGGCAAAATAAAACCTTCCCTCCTGGAAAAGCTTCTCGTCTTTCCGAACGATAAACGGACTATAGGAGGAAGGATTGTAAACGCGTACGCCGTTTTCTATTTCCGCGAAATTTTTCTGCAATACGGGCAGCAACGCAGTGGGGGAAACATTGGTTTTGTTGGTTTGACCGCCAAAGCTATATTCCATGGAAGAGCGGTAGAGGCGGTTTGCTTTTTCATGAAAGCGGTCATAACTTAATTCGTGCCTGATCCAGGTAACCAGAAGCAGGCATGTGGCAATGCCAAGACCTAGTCCGACGATATTGATCAGCGAGTAGGTAAAGTGTTTTTTCAGATTCCGCAGGCTGATAAGCAGGTAGTTTCGTAGCATGGGGTGGGTGTTCGATTCCCTCTAAGACTTGATTTGCGTAAATCAGGTTGCATATTTCTCGGGTTTTTTTCCCGCAGACGTGTCCGACGAAGCCTTTGGCGAAGGCGGATCTCGCAGATTTCGCTGTAAATCTTCATCCACAGGTTTAATTCCTGAATGACATTCTGAATGTTTTCAAGACGGGGAGAAGGGTCTAAGGAATTGAGCCCAGCGGAGGCATATCTAACGGCGAGATCTGCTGGAAAAACGACTGGACTTGAATACCGCAGAGTGGGGTATTATCTTTCATTGCGTTTACAACTACCTTGATCAAGGCTTTATGAGGCGTTTGGTTCTGATTTTCCTTGTTTCTTCAGTAGGTGGACCCATTCCATCACTGTGGGCTCAGCAATTTTCGCTGCGGCAGTACACTGTGGTGGACGGCCTCCCGCAATCCGAGGTCAATGTGATCATCGAAGACAAACAGGGCTATTTGTGGATAGGTACCCATGGTGGGTTAGCCCGTTTCGATGGCCGTGACTTCAAGGTGTACAACATCCTGGATGGCCTTGCCAGTAATTCCATTACTTCCCTGATGATCGACCAGCACAGAAACCTGTGGATCGTTCATCCCCGGAGCATCACCAAATTTGATGGCGTTACATTCACGAAGTTTCAGGCCCCTCAATCCAGTTCGCTAAAACGGATCCGGAGGATCATTGAACTGCAGGATTCGATAGTCATATTGTCCAATAACCAGGGTGTCATCGGAAAAATTCAGAATGACTCCGTCTATTACTGGAGCAGGCCGATAGCGGAAGGCAAGGCGATTTTCTCAGCGCTCCGTTCGCCCGCGCGCGACGTCTTATTCTACCTCAACGACAGCAGCTTCATGGCTATTTCGCCATCGGGAAATAGAAAGATAATTTCCCATAAAGAACGATTTGGGAAAGTGTACAACATGCTCAATTACAGACGGGATTTGATCCTGGATACCGACAGCGGTTTTTTTTCACTGGACGTTATTCGTGAATCATTTCATCCCATGACATTGCCCATACAGCACCACCTGATTGCCTACGATTCTCTGAACAATATATTCTGGACAAGAGAAGAAAATACCTTTTTCCGGGAACGGGAAGAATCCGGGAAGATCCGGGTCGACACGATTTTCAAAGAGGCGACCTTGAATCAAATTCTATTCGACGCCGAAGGCAACACCTGGATTGGCACTTCGGAGAACGGGCTCTACAAATATTCCAGCAAAGACTTCGAGCGATGTGCGTCGGAGAAACTTAAATCGGTGATGGCCATTGAAAAGGACGCTTCGGGGGCGACATGGATAGCGTCCAACACGAAAGGCTTGTGGAAAATCCGCAAAGGCAAAATCAATATGTATCTACGGGGCAATAAAAGAGAATCGTCCGTGTTCTCTATCAAAGCAAGCCCAAAGGGTGAGGTTTGGGTCGCCTCGTCCAGCGGACTGGGCCATTACCTGGAGGCGGACGATAAATTTGTATGGTACAAGCGGGAGGATGGCTTGTCAAGTCAATATGTGCTGAATCTCGATTTTGATGAGCGGGGCGGAGTGTGGTGTGGCACGAACGGGGCAGGCATCAATTATTTCGATGGAAAAAAATTCAGGACTTTCTCCAGTGAGGACGGACTCCTCAGCCGGACGGCTACGGCGATAAAATACCTTAAGAAAAAGAAATCGCTCTTTGTCGGCTCCGAGTTTGGGCTCAATGTGATCCACGATAACAAGATCAGCGAAATTGCCATTCCGGAATTGGTTAACACTTCCATTATTTCTATTCACAGCTATAACGATTCCCTGCTCATGCTGGGTACAACCGGAGCAGGCATTGTCGTGTTAGATCCGGAGTCCGGCAAGCACAAATTACTGACCACCAAAGAGGGACTTCTTTCAAATTTTATCTATTTCGTAGCGCAAGACAAAAACAAGGAAGTCTGGATTGGTACGGAAAAGGGCATAACACGAATCAAGCTCAATAAGAAATTGGAGATCATTGAAAGCATTCATTATGGGAATGAAAACGGATTGACCGGGTTGGAAACCAATCAGGACGCGTTCTATCTCGGCGATGAGAAATACTTTGGCCTGATTGACGGAGTTTACCAATACAATGAACTGGCCAACCCGACGTTCAATACGTACGAGTTGCATTTGACCGACGTTGAAATTTTTTATGGTGAATTCTCGAGCCGCAACTATGCCGACAGCGGTTATAGTTTCTTCAAGATACCCTATCATCCTTCGTTGGCGCCCGATAAAAACCATATCACCTTTCGGTTCAACCGGGTGGAGAAGCGTTATCCCAATTCGATCAAGTACAAATATTTTCTTGAGAACTTCGACAAGACATGGTCACAGCCTTCGGCCCTGGGCCAGGTGACCTATGGGAACCTTCCGCCAGGCGACTATGTGCTGAATCTGCTGGCTACCAACAACCGGGGAAGGTGGGATGCTGTGCCATTGCGATACCCCTTTACGATCCAGACTCCTATTTATCAGCGTTCGGCGTTCATTTTTGGGGCGATCGTTCTGGGCGTTGGCCTCACGGTACTTATTTTGTACCTGAACGTTCGTCGCCGGGTAGAAAAAAAGTTGGAGATCGAACGCATCCGGCACCGTGAACAGGATAGCTTGCGAAAGGAAATTGCCCGTGATTTCCACGACGAAATGGGCAACCAACTCACGCGCATCATCCATTACATCAGTTTGATGAAGCTCAGTGGCAATGGACACGCCAAGGAGTTGTATAATAAAGTGGAAGACTCTGCAAAATATCTTTATACCGGCACCCGGGATTTTATCTGGAGTATTGACCCGGGAAACGATGAACTTTCCAAAGTCTTTATCCACATTCGCGATTTCGGCGAAAAGTTATTCGAAGAAAAACAAATTCAATTCCGCGCTTTCAACGAGGTGAAGGAAACGGTTCGGATCCCGTATGGCTTTAGCCGCGAAGTCAACCTTATTATTAAGGAGGCCATGACCAACGCTTTCAATCATTCCCAGGCAGGAAATGTATCGTTTACCTTGCGTCAGGACGAACATGAGTATGAGATGAAACTGGAAGACGACGGCGTTGGATTTGTTCTCGAAAATGTAGAACGCAACGGCATTAGAAATATGCAGGCCCGGGCTGGGCGCATGGATTCTACCTTGCGTATTCAAACCGATCCCGACCAGGGTACTGTCATTCGAATCCAATTCCCTAAAACCAAAACCGTAAAACTATGGCCCTCTCCGCAAAAAAAAGAGTTTTGATCATTGAAGACGATCCCGAAATCCGGCATAGCTTCCAGGTGATCGTCAACAGTTCTCAAAACTTTGTTGTGATCAATACTTATAATAGCTGTGAAGCTGCGATCAAACACCTGGTGCCCGACAAGCCGGAGATCGTGCTGATGGATATCGGACTGCCCGGTGGAATGAACGGTATCCAGGGCACAAAAATCATAAAAGAAAAAAGTCCCGGTACCGAGATCGTCATGGTTTCCGTCTACGAAGATAGCGAATTGGTGTTTGAAGCATTAAAATCAGGCGCCTCCGGGTACATTACCAAAAGCGCCAACTACCAGGAACTGCTGGCAGCGTTGGAAGAAATTGTCAGGGGAGGTGCGCCCATGAGCAGCAAGATTGCCAGGATGGTGATCGATAACTTTCACGTGAACCTGAACAGCCCGCTGACCCGGCGCGAAACAGAAATTTTGTCTTTGATTGCCGAAGGTAAAACCTATACACAGATATCGGAGGAACTTTTCATTTCCAAAGAAACCTCAAAGACCCACATCAAAAATATCTATTCCAAGCTACAGGTGAAATGCAAATCCGAAGCGATCGCGAAAGCGAATCTGGAGAGATTGATTTAATACCGGATCGTCCGGGCGGGGGGCCGACCAAAAAAGTATTATTAGAAAGGTCAAACCAAATTATCTCCTGCCTCTGCGCCTACTTTGCGCCTTCGCCCCGACTAAGTCGGGGGTGAAAAATTCTAAACCGCAGGCGCAGAGACGCAAACCCCGATAGGTATCGGGCGCAGAGATCAAAAGAATATTTGGCCAATTTTTTTCATCAAGTACTTATTAGTCGGCCCAGCGTAGATCAATCCGGTAAATTCGCTGCACAATGAGTAGCTTATTAGGCTGAGTAACTCAGTGTTTCGTAACAACTTCACAATACATAAGTAAGGAATTTAATCTTCGAGTCCGGGATCGACCAGGAGAGCTGAATTTTGCACGTGCAACTCTCTCTCGGGTTACACCAAGCTAACTTGCCATTCGCAACTCGCAAATCACTATTCGCAATTCATTCCCTTGCTGTGCAGGTTGCTAGTGCCGTTCCAACTAATAAAACCTATTAATCGTCCAAGAATAAGTTCGTTGGAACGAGCACTGCCCCAGCATTTTTATCTTTTAATAGTTGGAGGGGCACTGGCAAAATTCATCGCTCCAGAATCGCCGCAACCCCCATTCCTCCCGCCGTACAAATGGAGACCAGACCCCTTCCTTTTCCTTTTTTATTAAGCAGTTTCGAGAGTCCGGCCACAATCCGCGACCCGGTAGCTCCGAAGGGATGGCCCAGGGCAACGCTCCCTCCCTTTACATTCATCTTCGTACGGTCAATGGACGCCATGGCCTTGTCCAGTCCCAGTTCTTTTTTGCAATACGCATCACTTTCCCAGGCTTTCAGTGTGCAGAGCACCTGGCCGGCGAACGCTTCGTGAATTTCGTAAAAGTCGAAATCCTGAAGTGTGAGCCGATTGCGTTCGAGCAGGCGGGCTACCGCAACGGTCGGCGCCATCAGGAGGCCTGCCCCGTGTACGTAGTCCACGGCCGCGGATTCGACATCGACCAAATAAGATTGTATGTCCAACTGGTTTTGCCGGGCAAAGCTTTCGGACGCCAGGAGTACAGCGCTGGCGCCATCGGTGAAAATCGTACTGTTTCCGGCGGTCAGTGTGCCCTTACCCGTCTTGTCGAACGCAGGTTTCAGTTTACTGAGTTTGTCCAGGCTGGTATCGCCCCGGACGATCGTATCGCGCGATGCACTTTTGTAGGGAATAATCAGGTCATCGTAAAACCCCTCCTGGTATGCCTTCGATGCTTTTTGATGGCTTTCCAACGCGAGTTGGTCCTGTTCCGCCCTATTGATATTCCATTCCTTCACCATAATTTCCGTATGCTGGCCCATGGACTTCCCTGTCCGCGGCTCCACGATATCGGGGAAAACCGGGGCCAGGTCGCCCAATCCGATCTTAAAGAATTTCAGAAAACGATCTCCCGAACTCCTTGCATTATTAATGTCGATCAGTTTCCAGGCGAGGGCGCGTTTCACCATCACCGGCAAGTCGCTGTTCGTATCACTACCACCCGCCACACCGGCTTCGATTTGACCCGCCGCAATCTTTAATGCAATCAGGTTGATGGTTTCCAGACTGGTACCGCATGCCTTTTGAACATTAAAAGCAGGAGTGCGCGGATCCAGGTCGGTGCCCAGCACCACTTCGCGCGACAAATTCCAATCCAGCGAACTTTTCATCACCGCCCCCAGCGCTACATCGCCTAATCGTTTTCCGGAAAGGTTGTATTTTTTTACGATGGCTTGTACGGTGGCCGTGAGCATTTCCTGATTGGTCGTGCGGGCGTATTCCTTAAAAGACTTGACGAAAGGAATTCTCATTCCTCCGATGATCGCTACCCGTTGATTGATATTTCGCATTATTTTGGGGTTTCAAGTTTCAAGCTTCAAGTTTCAGGTTTGAGGTTCCAAGTTCCAGGTCGGAGTTCCAAAGTTATGGGAATGTACTTCTTGCCTTCTAATGGAAGTTAGGCAATTTTCACCGAAGTCATCGTAAGGGATCCACCGATGGCCTTGTCATTAAAAAATGACACGGTTTCGTCTTTGCCTTGAAGCGCCAGTGTATAGAGCAGCGGTAAATAGTGTTCCGGTGTAGGAATAGCCAGCAGAGCCTCTTTCCCCAGACGTTCGTACTCGATCAGCGAGGGATGGTCGTTGTTCAGAATCAAGGTCTTGAATTTGTCATTCATCTCATTGGCCCAATCGTATCCTCCGCCCTTGATCATGTCCCAGGCCACCAGCCCAAGGTTGTGCACCATGTTTCCGCTACCGATGAGGAGCACCCCTTTTTTTCGGAGGGCGTCTAGTTCTTTAGCCAAATCATAATGATACCGGGGACCTTTGCTGTAATCAATGCTTAATTGCAGCACCGGAATGTTAGCCTCGGGATACATGTGGCGTACAACGGTCCATGTGCCATGGTCAAGACCCCAATCGTGAGTCAGCCCGACAGTAGTCGAGTGGACCAGGGAAGCTGTTTCCCGGGCTAGCACAGGATCACCGGGGGCAGGGTATTGTACTTCGAACAAGGCTTTCGGGAATCCGCCAAAATCATGAATGGTTTCCGGATTTTTCATCGCTGTGATGTGTGTTCCACGCGTAAACCAATGGGCTGACACGACCAGTACGGCTTTCGGAGTTGGTATCTCTGTGGCCATCTTTTTCCAGCGTTGACTGAATTCGTTGTCTTCTATGCCGTTCATGGGCGAACCGTGCCCGATAAAGAGGACGGGCATGCGTTTGTCCTGCTCTGGCAGATTATCCGTAAATTTTCTGAACGAACTTAAAGTTGTCATTGTAGCAATAATTATTGTATCTACAACAGATAACTGGGTTCAAAGACTGAAAGTTCCGCTTTCATTTAAGATTCAAAATTTAAGAATTAAGATCGAGGAGGCGGTTTGTATCAACAGTCCGGCACCAATCTTAAATTTTAAATTTTAAATCTTGAATTCTATTGATACAATGCTACCTTCTGCTCGGATACCTTGTCGCTGGAAATGTATTCATCGAAGGTCATGACTTTGTCGATAAAGCCGTTCGGCGTAATTTCAATGATCCGGTTGGCTACGGTTTGGATAAACTCATGATCGTGTGAGGTAAAGAGCACGGTGCCCGGGAAATCTTTTAAAGCGTTGTTGAAGGCAGTGATGGACTCCAGGTCGAGGTGGTTCGTGGGTTCGTCCAAGAGCAGCACGTTGGCGCCTGCAAGCATCGCACGCGAAATCATGCAGCGCACTTTTTCACCGCCGGACAGTACGCTGCATTTTTTGAAAACCTCTTCTCCTGAAAACAACATCTTCCCCAGGAAACCCCGAATGTATACTTCGTCCTTATCTTCTTCAGAAAACTGCCGTAGCCAATCGATAAGGTTGTCATCGGATTGAAAATAGGTCTCGTTATTGCCGGGTAAATAGGCCGTCGTGATGGTCTGACCGAATTTGAATTCGCCGGCTTCCGGTTGCAGTTCGCCCGCCAGGATCCGGAGGAACGAAGTGATGGACAAACTGTCTTGGCTCAGGATGGCGATCTTATCTCCTTTGTTGACATACACATCGAGGTTCTTGAAGAGCCTCCTTCCTTCGACGGAAGCGCTGAGGTTTTCAATGTGTAAGATCTGGTCGCCGGCTGCTCTTTTTTGCTGGAAAATAATGGCCGGGTAACGTCGGTTGGAAGGTTGGATGTCGTCCAGTGTGATTTTCTCCAAAAGTTTCCTTCGACTTGTGGCCTGACGGGATTTGGAGGCATTCGCGCTGAAGCGCATGATAAATTCCTGTAATTCCTTCCTTTTATCTTCTGCCTTCTTATTGGCAGCGGAGCGTTGGCTCAAGGCCAATTGGCTCGATTGATACCAGAACGAATAGTTGCCCGTGAAGAGCCGAATGACACTATAATCAATATCAGCAATATGTGTACAGACGGTGTCCAGAAAGTGACGGTCGTGAGAGACCACAATCACAGTGTTCTTGAAATCCAGCAGGAAATTTTCCAGCCAGCTCACGGTGTGGATGTCCAGGTCGTTGGTAGGTTCGTCCAGGATAAGAATATCCGGATTTCCGAATATGGCTTGCGCCAGCAAAACCCTCACTTTTTGGTTTCCGCTGATTTCTTTCATCAACCGGTAGTGATGCGTTTCTTCAATGCCCAATCCGCTGAGCAAAGCGGCAGCGTCAGAAGAAGCAGTCCAGCCATTCATCTCGGCAAATTCAGTCTCCAGGTCGGAGGCCCGCAGCCCATCTGCTTCTGAAAACTCAGCCTTGGCATAGAGGGCGTCTTTTTCATGCATGACCTTCCAGAGCCTGGCATGCCCCATCATTACTGCATCCAGCACGGTCACTTCATCAAAGGCATAATGATTTTGACGCAATACGGCTAAACGCTTTCCCGGTTCGACCGAGACAAACCCCGAATTGGGATCAATATCACCTGACAGGATCTTGAGAAAAGTGGATTTACCCGCGCCGTTGGCGCCAATAACGCCGTAGCAGTTACCGCCCGTAAACTTAATGTTAACATGGTCAAATAGAATGCGTTTGCCGAACCGCAACGAGATGTTATTAGCTGAAATCATGCATCTTGAAAATGAGGGGCAAAGGTACGGAAAATAGTCTCGAGTGCCTAGTCCGTATAGACTATAGACTATGGACTATCGACTATGGACTTTTGGACTTAGGACTCGTGACCCTTTGTAAACATACCGGACACCAATTATCTTTAGCACAAGATCCCCCACCTGGTTGCAACCTGCTATTCGTTTACACGGCCATTTCCTCAGCACCCTGTCACTGGTTCTCTTCTCCTGCTTTACGGTTTGGGGTCAACGCGATTGCGTTCTCAAAAAAGACCGGGACAGTATAAAGGTGTATACCTGCACTTCCGAACACACAAAATTCAAATCCATCAAAGTAACCTTTACCGTCAACGCGCGGCTCACCCAATTGGTTGCCTTTGTCCTGGACATTGAGAACTATCGCAACTGGCAATACAACACCATTCAGGCAAGCCTCCTGAAGAAAATTAATGAGCAGGAAGTCATCTACTATACGGAGATTGAAGCACCCTGGCCGACGAGCAACCGGGATATGATCATTGATCTGCGACTCTCCCAGGACACCATTACCAAAGTGCTGACCATTGTAGCCGAAGGCCTCCCGCAATGGGAACCCGGAAAAGATCAGGTAGTCAGGGTGCCCATGTCAATTGCTACCTGGACGGTAATTCCGCTGTCTTCTTCTCTTCTGAAAGTAGACTACTTCATTCAAATTGATCCTGGCGGTTCGGTTCCGGCCTGGATGGTCAACATGGTATCGGCTCAGGCGC
>WNFL01233289.1_pt1 | contig 10645 bp, 8 predicted proteins | sample 5400361 | NCBI WGS metagenome assembly WNFL01 (sample SAMN13153351, study PRJNA577476) | soil metagenome | isolation source: 40 cm soil on Douglas fir-dominated hillslope | place: USA:California | collected 2013-09-17 | reverse complement strand
AACGGTTATACTGCGCAGTTTGTCGCGCTCGATTCCTCTGGAACACCCGCCGTCAAATACTTCGCGCCAGATGGTTCGCTAGCCGGGACGATGTGGCTGACCAGTGGATCGGTAATTGCTAGACGACTTGCCCAGATTAATGCATACAACGTCGCGGGGGTCGTCGCCCTCGATCTGATCTCGCCCGGCATCTCAGGCGATGCGAACGATGCACTCGCCGCTTACAAAGTCAACCAGCCCGCCGACGCACAGCCAAGCACTTTGGCCCTGCGCTGGACGGTTATGTCTCAGGGAAAGCTCGTCGCTCAAGCCTCCGCAGTGCCCGGAACGCCGTTTGTTTATAAGCCAGACAACAGCAGCGACAGCGTTCAAATTAACGCCGAAATCGTGGGGGCGCGTGGAACGTTCGGCCCGGTGAATGTGCGGGTTGCTTCGGCAACGCCCACGCCGACTATTACACCGACATCGACCTCGACGCCGACGCCAACCCGAACCCCCACGTTCACTCGCACGCCTACCGAAATAGGCGCGGGAACAACAGCACCGTAATTGTGCAGGTACCTATGATATGTAATAAGGAGCTACACGCATGACCTCTCGAAGCACGATGACTGTCGGAAAGCCCCACCGCCAACAGGTACGAACTTTTGCAATGGTCTGGGCAGGCATCACACTGATGATTGGTGCATGTACGTTTATCTCGATCTACGCAGCGACAGGCGTTGCCGCCAGCAATAACAACCGGGGGTTGCCCGCAGCGGCGATTACCGTGAAGGGCACTTCAACGCCCGACGAAAGTACAAATCAAGCGGCGGATCCCGCTCAGGCAATTACCGCCACTACTGAGCCAGCCAGTGTTGCGCTCCAAGTCACGGCTACCTCGGCTCCTGTCCAGAGTCAGTCGCAGAGCCAGCCGACTGCCGCGACCTCCGGAAACCAGGCCGTTGCACCGCCCACGGCTACCATTGTCCCGATCAAAGATACCGATTTTGATCTCGGAATTGCCGTGCAGGATAATCCTGATCCAAACACTTACAAAGTTTGGGTTGATATGGTCAGCAAGCAGTTAAAACTGAACTGGATGAAGTCGCAGGTTTCGTGGCGCGATGTGGAGAAGGTGAAGGGCCAGATCGACTGGAGCGCGATGGATGTCGCCGTCAAGATGATGCACGACGCCAACGTTAAAGTGATGTTGAGCATCGTCAAAGCGCCGGATTGGGCACGTGACAAGGGCGCGATCATCAATAAGCCGGGGCAATATGACGGACCGCCCGCTGATCCGCAGGACTTCGCCAACTTTATTACAGCAGTCCTTAAGCGCTATCCGAATATGGTCCAGGCGATTGAGGTTTGGAATGAAGTAAATCTGGACCGCGAATGGTCCACAGCACCGCAAGCGCTTGACCCGAAACGCTACGTGACGCTGCTCAAAACCGCTTACGACACCATCAAAGCGATTGATCCTAACATTATTGTCATCACTGCCGCGCTCTCACCCACCGGAGCCAGTAACGACGGGCGCTATATAGATGATTTCGCCTACTTCGATAAGCTCGTCGCCGCCGGGATGTTGCAATACGCTGACTGCGTAGGCGCTCACCACAACGGCATTAACGTTCCGCCAACGGCTGATTACAACAATATACCTGAACGGAAACCGCGTGCTATCTTCCGTGGGCCGTGGGACAACCCGAATCACAGTTGGGCATTCAAAACGACATTGGAAGGTTACGAGAAGCGTATACAGGCAGCAGGCAGCAATCTCAAACTGTGCATTACTGAGTTTGGCTGGCCCAGCGTCGAAGGGTTGAAGGGTAATTTGCGCAGCGGCTTCGAGTTCGCCAAAGATAACTCACTGGCAGACCAGGCTGATTTCGTCGATGCGGCGATTACCGAGATGCAAAAATGGGGCTTTGTACGTCTGGCCTACCTGTTCAATTTGAATTATGGCCCGCAGGTCGGCTGGTCGCTGGATGGCGCAGTGGGCGACAACGTGCCGTGGTGCATCATCGGCCCCAATTTTTCGCCGCGACCTGTCTGGCAGAAAATCGTAGACCGAAACTTTAGAGGACAACCGCGTAAAGCATCATAAATGACATCAAAACGCTCACAATGGGCCAGGCTCGGCGCACTCATCGCGGTGCTGGGCGTGGCCCTCATCATGTCTGGCATCTTCATCGTTAGCCGTGCAGTTCCAGAGCCGCCTCGTTTAAGGTTCCCGTCGCTGAGTTATGGGATTCAAGCCTTTTTGTGGTGGAATGCCGGTACACGTCCGCGTGATCTGGAGCGGATCAAGCTGATGCGCTTCGGCTACGTCAAGCAGATTTTCGATTGGAACGATGTTCGCCCGGACAAATCGCGTCCCTATGATTGGAGCCACAGTGGTCTTGTGGTCGCGGAGGCGAACTATCGCAGTATCGGCGTGATTGCTCGGTTGGACAAAGCCCCGATATGGGCGATATTGCCTGCATTCAGCGATCCAAACCAGCCGCCCTACGACCTGACGGCGGTACACGACTTTTGCCATGATTTAGCCGATCACTACAAGGGCAAGATTGTCGGCTACCAGGTCTGGAATGAGCCGAACTTGTCGCGCGAGTGGGAAGGACGCACGCCGAATCCGGCGGCCTATGTCAAGATGCTGGCAGCCTGCTACAAGGGCGTCAAATCGGCGGATCCCGCCGCGATTGTGATCAGTGCCCCGCTGGCACCGACGGGCAATAACGACCAGAACGCCATGTCGGACGTTAAATATCTCGAAGGAATGTATTCAGCCGGACTTTCAGACTATTATGATGTCCTCGGCCTGAATGCGCCGGGCTACAAATCGCCACCGGACATGTCGCCCGACGATCCGTCGTTAAACGGCAGCCGCTGGTTTGTCTTCCGCCATGTCGAGGATATGCGCAAGATTATGGTAAATCATGGTGACGGTGATCGGCAGATTGCTATCCTTGAAGTTGGCTGGACAACGGACAGCCGCGACAAAATCAAAGGGTCAGACGGCACTGTGATCGCCAATCCGTATCGCTGGCACGCCGTTACAGAGCAGCAGCAGTCAGATTATCTTGTCGGTGCCTATGAGTATGCAGCGAAAAACTGGCGGCCCTGGGTCGGTCTTGTGGTAACTATCTACTTGCCTGATCCTGACTGGACGCCGGATCGTGAGGAGTATTGGTGGTCCATTGCCGAAGTCGGCAATGTCGATAGAGTTAAAGGGGCGTTTATCAACCTCGCTAACTCAGCCCGCTACACTGGCGACAAAACCGATCCGGTTATGCCACAGGGCGGGAATCCCTATACGCCGATGCCGCCGATGCCAACCTTTACGCCAACACCATGATCCAGTGGCTGCTTGCGCTGAGTTTCTTCTTCCACCTGATCGCAACGATTGTCTGGTTGGGCGGGTTGGTCCTGATGACAGTCGTGATCTGGCCGGAAGCACGAGCGTTGATCGCCCGCCACGATGAGAGCGGTGGGCTGCTGGAACTTCTGGAGCGGCTGCGCAAACGTTTCTATCCGCTGGCGAATCTGAGCCTCATTGTCCTGATCGTGACCGGGCTGTTCCAGATGGGCAAGAGTCCACATTACGACGGCTTTTTGCAGATAACGAATGACTGGACTCGCGCTATACTCCTCAAACATATCGCCGTGCTCGGTATGTTAATCGTCGGAGCGGTGATGCAGTGGGGTATTCTGCCCGCCCTGGACCGCGCTACTTTGCTCGCTCGTCGAGGTAAAGAATCGCCTGATCTGGAACGACTGCGGCGGCGGGAACGCCAACTCCTGGCGATTAACTGTTTTTTGGGCATCGTCGTGTTGTTATTCACAGCGGTTGCGACTGCGATTTAGCAGTTCAGCATAGTTTGGGATTGCGATTTATAGTGCCTTTTTCACACATGGTATTTAACATTGCGTAGCTCACACTCTCATCACTCCTATCTACTCCTGATGTTATTAGTGCTGCTCGTAGCAGCGGGACTGCGCATTGTGGCTCTTGGCCGCACTCCGGCAGGGCTTAATCAGGACGAAATCAGCAATATCGAGGGTACTGAAACCGTCAGTCAGGGCATAATCGCTTCGTTCTACAATGTAGGCGATCCATTGGGCGGACATGAGGGCCTATATCCCTTGGCACAGGCTATTACAACTACCTTTCTGGGCACCGGATTATTTTGCTATAGAGTGCTGTCAGTCTGGTGCGGGCTGGTCAGCATTGCATTGATATATGCGTTAGGTCGTCGGCTGTTCGGAAACTTTGTTGGTCTGGTAGCAGCGATAACCCTGACTGTGACCTTCTGGCCGATCCTGCTGTCGCGTTCCATTATCCGCGAAACATTGCTCCTGCCGCTGATGCTCGGCCTGCTATACGTCTTCGCGCGGGCAATCCACCTCACTCGCAAAGTTGAACCAGATACGCCGATGACCGTACCATACATGGTACTCGGCGTACTGTGCGCGCTTACGGCTTATACACATTGGACAGGATTGCTTGCAATTCCACTGGTACTTTTATTCGTTATTTATCTCATCCGCACCCGTCAGGCGATCTCACGACGCATATTAGGCTTCATGGGCTTTGCGCTGCTGGTAACGCTCATTTTATCGATCCCCTATCTGGCGTTTACGGTCAGGGTGCCCGCGCTTAGCGGGCTTCACGTCTATTGGACCAATCGCCCCCAGACAATCCTGGTTCTGATCAGCAGCACGATCAAGACCCTGCTTAGTATTGTTAGCGCAGGCGATCTGTCGCCGCTGCATAATGTGCTGGGCAATGCGCTGCTTGGCCCATTGGGTGCGATCTGTCTGATAATTGGCCTTGCCATCGCTATTTGGCGTTGGCGTGCGCCGAACATGATGTTCATGCTGCTGACACTGGTTGTCGGATTGATTCCCGATATGTGGTCGCGCCAGCCACCAAGCTTTGCCAATATGATTGTTGCGCTGCCAGCCCTGATGATCCTCACCGGACTCGGAGCCTCCGTTGTGGCGCAATATTTCTGGAAAACAACTGATCTTGTGCATGATATCCGGCTGCTGCTGGCATCTACGGCAGTGGTCGTGGTCAGCGTCGGTATCGTAGCGTGGTTGCTGTTTGGGGTATGGGTCAACGATCCGCGCGTAGATGAGGCTTATCATGGTCAATTAGGCCGACTTGCTGCGTTTCTGGATCGCGCATCTGACAACCTCACGACGACAATTTGCACCTACAATTTACGCTCAGGCGATGGCAACGCGCGGATTGCCGATCCTGTGCTCATTGATCTGATGATGCACCACGAAGACAAGCAATTGCGCTTTAGCAATTGTGTAAATGGCTTTATCCTCGCGGCAGGCGGAGGAACACAGCGGGTTGCCTATGCCGATCCTAAAGCGCCGAATAGCATATCGCCGATTTTTTCGCCGTGGTTGTCAGGTGCGCAGCCAGTAGCTAACAGCGGCCTTAAGTCAGACACGGTGGTCCAGATTAACGTCGAAAAACAACTGGCGGACGCACTCGGCAAACTGACACTGGGTCGCGCATCGTGGGATACATCAGGAAATTCTAACGTGACGTTGCCAGTTCGTATGGGCGGCTACCTGACCTTTGAAGGCTACAGTTTGGATTCGACTAGGACCTACAAGCCGAACGATACTGTCACTGTGGTGACCTATTGGCGGGCAGACGGCAACCAGATTCCCGACCTACGCATCTTCACCCACATTCTGCGCAATCCCGATACGGAACCTGTTCTACAGAATGACATTTTGAGTGTGGATTCGGCTTTGCTCGGTGATAGGGATGTGTTTATCCAGGTCGTGACGATTCCACTACCACCTGCATTTCCATCAGGCGATTACTATGTTTCGGTTGGAGCCTATAGCGAGATCACGGGCGAACGTCTGCCCGTCTTTGATAATGACCAGATGCGCGGCGATAGACTGTTTTTGGACACGATCAAGGTACAGCAGTAGATCATGTACGAAGTTCATTTTCTCGGTACATCGGCCTCGGCTCCCTCGGTACACCGTGGACTGCCCGCGCAGGTTGTCATGGTCAAAGAGTTTCGCTTCCTGATCGACTGCGGTGAAGGTACACAACGCCAGATTTTGCGCAGTGGCCTCGGCTTTAAAAAGCTCAATCGCATCCTGATTACACACGCTCATCTCGATCATATTCTGGGGCTGGCTGGCCTGCTTTCAACCATGATCCGTTGGGAAAACATGGAATTCCTCGAAATTTACGGCGGCAAGGCGGCCCTGGACCGGGTTTACGATCTGGTCTACGGCATCGTGCTGCATGGTGAGGAGCCGCCCATCCCGATCCATCTGGTAGATTTACAAACAGGCGTTTTTTTTGATGATAAAGATTTCACGGTAAGCGCCTTTCCCGTTACCCATCGCGGGCCAGGCTGTTTTGGCTTCATCTTTCAGGAGAAACCACGCCGTCCCTTTCTGGTGGAGAAAGCCGAAGCCCTCGGAGTTCCACCGGGACCAGACCGCGCCAAATTGGTGCGTGGTGAAGCCATTACGCTTGCTGACGGGCGGACCATCCAGCCCGACGATGTGCTTGGGCCTGACCTTCCGGGCGCGCGCTACGTCCACATTGGCGATGTGGGACGCACCGACAATATCATCCAATACGTGCAGGATGCGCACGCGCTGGTAATTGAGGCGACGTATTTGAATGAAGAGGCTGAGATGGCCCGCCAATTTGGACACATGACAGCGGCAGGTTCAGCCCGTCTGGCACTCGAAGCGAATGTGCAAACCCTTATATTGACGCATATCTCGCGCCGCAGCCGTGAGCGAGATGTGATTGCGGAAGCACAGGCAATCTTCCCCAACACGTATGTTGTCCGTGACTTTGACGCATTCACGATTACTAAAGATCGTCCCGTCGAAAAGCTTGGTCGTGAGCGCCAAAAGACTGATCCTGCGTCAGAGGATAGTGAATAATTCAAATCATCGATCGGTGTAGTTAGTTCTTAGAGGGCTGACGCCGCCCGCTTGAGGGGCATCATTGACTCGAAGATTTCTAGCAGCCTATCCGTGATGCGCGGCCACGCGTATTCCTGCGCATATTCGTGGGCATTCAGGCCCAGGCGCTGCCGCTCCTCTGGCTGTTCCAAAATGATGCGAATCTTTTCCGCGAGGGCTTGCGGTTCACGGACCGGAACCAGATAGCCGGTGTAGCCGTCACGCACCAGATAGGCCAGCCCGCCGACTTCGGACGCAATCACGGGAGTTCCGCTTGCCATTGCTTCAAGGGCGACCATGCCGAAGCTCTCATAATCCGACGGCATAATGAGCGCTTCCGATGCTGAATAGTAATAGTTAAGCGTGTCCTGATCCTTTGCACCGAGAAAGACAACCAATTCGCTCAGGCCAAGTTCGGCCCGCAGCATTTTGAGTCGTTCCATCTCTTTGTTGTCATCGTCGGTACTATCGGGATCGCCCCCAATGATGCTGATGCTGAGCTTGTCAAGAAGCTGCGGCGCATCGCGTTTAAGCAAAGCCATCGCTTCAAAAATTGTATCAACGCCCTTGAGTGGCTCGATGCGCCCTACAAACAACAACATCCGCTGTTCAGGAGCGAGTCCAATTACCTGTTTAGCGATCTCCGAGGGAATTGGTCGGAAGCGCGTCACATCGACTCCCGGCGGCACGACTTCAATCTTTTGTCGGTCAGCCCGGTACAACCACAGCATCTGTGCCCGTTCGGCGGGCGTCGCCACGATCAGCCGATCCGCCCACGACATAATGTCGGCTTCGCTAAAGGCCCGCAGCGTGGCTGGATGTTCGGCAGGCTCATAGGCGATCCGATCTTTCATCATGCCAAGTGTGTGGAAAATCTGCGCAACGGGGATCCCCCACGCGGCCCTGAATTCATGGGCAGCCAACCCGCTCAGCCAGTAATGACTGTAAATAAGGTCATACCCGCAGGCTTCCTTTGCCACAAAAGCCAGGACATTTTCGGTAAATTCCGGTAGATACTGGTAAACCTCGTCGGGATCAAGTGGCACTTCTGGGCCAGTCGGAATGTGGATTATGCGAGCATTCTCGCCTAATGAATCGTTGATATGGGGAATGCACGGATTCTGACTCCGCGTGAACACATCCACCTTGATACCCCGTCGCCCAAGTTCGCGGCTCAGTTCGCGGACATAAACGTTCATGCCGCCGGTCTTTTTGCCGCCGAGTACAGCCAATGGACAGGTATGGACACTCAACATGGCGATACGCCGCACCGCGTTCATCGATCTACTATCCTTAACAAGATTCAATTCATTGCCTTTGCTGGCTCTCGCACCGCTTCAAGCATCATCACAGCCCGATCCTGTGCGCCCATCCGATACTTATACTCTTCACCGCCCTGCAAAAAATCGAAGACTGATCGGCCTCGCTCGATAGCGTGACGGATGTTGTAGCACATCAGCACAATACCCGGACTGAGATGCGTATGCGTTCCTGGCATAATCCCGGAGTTATATACCAGAATACGATTGTTAAAGTCGAAGTTCAAATACGTTGCCGCTGGCTCACCGTTGACAGTCAGGAATGAGAGTTGCAGCCAGCCGCACTCCGCTAACTGCCGGATGATTGCTTCAAAGAAGCGTCGATTACCTGCACTCTGCAAAAACTGGGCCTTGTTCGGCTGGCTGGCTGCCATCAAACTCAAGAATTTCTGTGTTTCAGCCGCGAGATCGTGCTGCGGGCCAACAATATACCAATCAACCGTTTCATTTTGTGCGTTCTGGGCACGGCGCATTTTGCGGCGTAATTCATGCCGCTGATGTGCGTCAAGTTGATTCAGATAAGCCTCAAAATCATCTGGCAGCGGAATGAACGGGCAAACGTCTTCATGTCTGACCTGGACAGCAAAACCCCGCTCGGTTAGCAAGCGGGGCAGGACATCAAGGGTTGGAGATGATTCTAAAATATTACACAAGTCGATGCGGCTGTAGTCAGCGCAGCGCTCGACGACAAAATCTGTCAGGGCAACATAGAACGCCTCACGGCTGGATGGAGCAACTAGTACATCCAGGTAGTCAGTCACTTCTACGCAGCCAATAGTTCGCACGACACGGTCTGGATGTTCGATGAACCACGGTGCAATGGCAACCAGTGTTCCGGCCTCGTTACGCGCGGCAATGACCCAGAGATCGCCGGGACGATAAGCGTGCCACCACGTGCTTTGCCACTCCCACGTCAGGAATATTTCGTTAGTCGCGTTCTGAGGAAGCAGCAAGTTCCACTCTGATTGGAGCGCCTCAAAACCGTCTAATGTTGTAATCAATTCGAGTTGCAAAGCGCACCTTTAAGAAACTTGTCGGGCAACGTCGTGTCACACGTTTGTCTCAATTATAGGGACGTGCCAGATAATTCAGCAATGAAGTTTCGTTAGAAAATTTGAAGAGATTTGGCTGCCCAACTGAGAATAAATGTTCTGTCCGCCCGATCCAGCGCTACTGTCCGTAGCTGATCCGGTAGATGGCGTTTGCCTTATCGTCGGAGACGAGGAGTGACCCATCCGGCATCTGCTGCACATCCACAGGGCGACCCCACGCAGAATTACCCTGCAACCAGCCCTCGGCAAATGTGTCATACGAGACTGCTTTGCCATTATTGAGTGTCACGACGGTGACGCGGTAACCAATTGGGACACTGCGCGATTGAGAGCCGTGTTCCGCGATGAATATCTGGTTCTTGAGTTGGGCCGGAAACATGCTGCCGGTGTAGAAGCGCATTCCGAGCGCGGCGACATGCGGACCCAGTACCTGCATCGGCGCAGTGAATTCATTGCAACTATGGCCCGCGCCAAACTGTGGATCGACAATCGTTCCAGCGTGACAATAGGGAAAACCGAAGGTCATACCGGCTTGAGTAGCCTCGTTCAGTTCATCACCTGGAATGTTATCGCCCATCGTATCGACGCCGTTGTCGGTGAACCATAGCGCTCCCGTATCGGGCTGCCAATCGAAGCCGACGGTATTGCGCAAACCCTTAGCAAATACTTCCAGGCCGCTGCCGTCCGGGTTCATGCGCATAATCGTTCCATAGACATTCCAATTGGATTGGCAGATATTACAGGGTGCGCCAACCGGAATATAGAGTTTGCCATCCGGTCCAAACCTGATAAATTTCCATTGGTGCAGCGCATCGGATGGAAAGCCCGTCTTAACAACGACAGCCCGTGGTGGATTGTTAAGATTGGATTCAATGTTGTCGAAGCGGATGACCCGGCTGATCTCGGCAACATAGAGCGAACCATTGAGAAACGCTACGCCGTTCGGTGAATTCAAACCGCTGGCGATGACATGTACCTGGGTGGCACCTGCGCTGCCCGTGATCGCGTAGACTTTGCCCGCCTGCCGTGTGCCGACGAATAATGTGCCTTTGTCGCCAAGTGTCATTGACCGCGCACCGAGAACATTGCTGGCGTAAACTTCGATTTTGAAGCCTGCGGGCAGTCTAATCAAATTGAGTGGTAAATTAGATTGTGCCTGCGTTATCTGGGCCGGAGGAATTATTCCTGCGACCAATAAGATTACCCAAAACAACAATCGTCTCATCACAGCATCCCTCCTGCCCTTTGTCAATTTCAGTAGTAGCAATGCCAAGGCCACCAATAGAATGAGGATACCCTGAATGCAAAACTATA
>WNFL01343832.1_pt2 | contig 10646 bp, 9 predicted proteins | sample 5400361 | NCBI WGS metagenome assembly WNFL01 (sample SAMN13153351, study PRJNA577476) | soil metagenome | isolation source: 40 cm soil on Douglas fir-dominated hillslope | place: USA:California | collected 2013-09-17 | reverse complement strand
AATATTTCGAGCTGTGGGGCGCGTCCTCTGGCGGGAGGTCGCGTTCTTTCTCCCACCTCGGAACGGGCTAGAACTCGCTGGCGACGCGCTGCTCGAGGCCATCAAAATTCTGCGGCAACCGGAAGACGTGGAGGAGCCGATTAAGGCCGAAAACCGCGAAAACATGTACCTCGACCAGGATCGGCAAAACGTGACCGGCAGTCCGGCTCTTGCCGACACGATTACACGTGCGAGGCGGGCGCGCTCACGTCGTACTTCGGTCGGAACTCGTTGTTCGAGGACGACCGCATTCAGAGCGATCGAGGCAGGCGCCTGGATTCCATTGCCTTTGGCGGCGCGGTTAGGCTTCCGCATATTTCACGCGCGCCAGATCACGGCTTGCTCATGGCGCGCTATTAAGAGGCGTAGTTTTTCGAAACTGACGCGGATATGTGCGGCGAAGGCATCGACAGCCGGCGCACGAGGCGCTTCCGCGCGCCTGAAAAGGGCGAGCGCGCGCTTGGGGTGTGGAACCTCGACCGGAAGCGCGGTGATGGCCTTTTCGTTGCGAAAGGCGAAGATCGCGCTGTGCGGAAGGATGGTCAGCGCATCCGTGTGTTTCATGTAGTTGATGGCGCTGAGCAGTGACCCGCCCGAATAGCGGCTTTTGATTTCCGTCACGCCGAGCGAGATCAGAAGGCTGCGCAAATCTGCCAGTAGCGGGCTGCCCGGCGGTGGCATGATCCACGAATAGTCGAGCATCTCCTTCGGCTTCATCCGTCGCTTCCCGAGCAGGGGATGCGTTGCGCGACAGGCGACCACGTTGCGGCCAGGCAGGAGTTCCAAGAACTCCAGGTTGGACCCTTCGTCGAGAATACCGATGGGCGAGATGGCGAGGTCGATGCGGTCGGCATTGAGCGCCTCGCGCAGGTCGGGGAGGTAGCCGTAGCTCTGATCCACCCGCACCTCGGGGTGCGAATTCTGGAATTCGGCGATCATGGTGGAGACAAGGGCGTCGGTGAAAAACGGTGTGCCGCCGACGCGCACTAGGCCGGCGCGCCCGTGACGGAAATCGGCGACGAGTTCGGACGCCTTGCGTGACGTCGCGAGCACCACCTGCCCATGGTCGGCCAGAGCTCGCCCGAGCGCTGTCGGCTGCAGCGGACGGCGTCCCTTCAGGAACAGCGGCTCGCCGATCCGCCTTTCCAGCATTGCCAGCGTTCGCGACAGCGCCGACTGGGTCATGCCGATCAACGCAGCGCCTTCGGTGACGCCACCGGCCTGCACCACCGCCGCCAATTGGGCCAGATGACGCTCGTCCAGTTTCATAGCAAATTGCTATATTACCATCCCGAGAAATCATCAAGTAGCCTTGCAAAGGCTGCTAGCGTGTTTCCAACACAAAACCTTTGGAAACGCCCATGCAGCCCCCCATTGCGCATGCGTCTGGTCTGTCGCCGATCTCTGCGGAGATTGTCGTCGGACGCCTGTTGAAGAAGGTAGAGGGGCCACTGCCAGACTTCCTCGCGCGCCTCGTGACCTCACTTCATGCTCTGGTGAGAGAGACGCGACCGACCCGAGCAGAATGGTGCGATGTCATCGGCTTTCTGACCGAAGTCGGTCATGCGAGTGACGAGTTGCGGCAGGAGTGGGTGCTACTGTCGGATTTGCTGGGCGTGACGGCGCTGGTCGAGGAGATCAATTCGCAACGTCCTCGCGGCGTGACGTTGAATACCGCGCGCGGCGCCTTCTATCGCGCCGATGCGCCGCGGCTCCCACTTGGCGCCAACCTTTCCCTGGACGGTGTTGGCGAACCTTTGTCGGTGAAGGTCCGTATCCGCGATCTCGACGGTTGTCCAATCTCTGGCGCCACGGTCGAGACCTGGCAAGCAAATGGCCAAGGCTTCTATGAGAACCAATTTCCAGACCTGCAGCCTGATTGCAATCTTCGCGGCATCTTCTCCGCCGACCGAGCAGGGCAGGTCCACTACGTGACGGTGAAGCCCGCTAGCTACGCGGTGCCCAATGATGGGCCAGTCGGTCAGTTGCTCGGCAGCATCGGATATGCACCGCGCCGCCCTGCGCATCTGCACTTCATTGTTGCCGCCGATGACTTCGAGACCATCACCACGCAGATATTCGACGGCGCCGATCCGCTGCTCGCAGAGGACGCGCTGTTCAACGCCAAACCGGACCTGGTCGGTGATTTCCTGAAGGAGGTCGCGGTGGACGGTAGAGTTCGGTGGTCGCTTGATTTCACTTTCGTCATGGCCCGCGCCGCAGCCCGGAGGCAACAGGGATGATGAGGATCGGACCGTTCGCATTTGGCGGCTTGCCCTCACGGGTGATCTTCGGTTCCGGCACTCTGGCGCAGAGTGGTGCGGAGATCGCGAGGTTGGGGCGCAAGCGCGCGCTGGTGCTGTCCACGCCGAACCAGAAGGCCGACGCGGAAGCGCTCGCTTCGCGATTGGGGGACGTTGCCGTGGGCGTCTTCGCCGAAGCGACCATGCATACGCCGTCGGAGGTGACTGAACAGGCTCTCGCTGCCTTCAAGACAAGCGGCGCCGACTGCGTCGTTGCGCTGGGTGGGGGGTCGACCATCGGACTTGCCAAGGCGATCGCAACGCGCACTGGAGCCGACCAGGTGGTGATCCCGACGACCTATGCGGGCTCCGAAATGACAGACATCCTCGGAGAGACCGCGCGCGGTGAAAAGGTGACGCGGCGCGATCCGTCGATCCTGCCGGAGACCGTGATCTACGATGTTGATCTCACGCTCACCCTACCGGTACCGCTCGCAGTTACTTCGGGCCTGAACGCGATGGCGCATGCGGCCGAAGCGCTCTATGCGCGCGACCGCAATCCGATCATCACGCTATTGGCGACCGATGCAATCCGGGCGCTCGTGGATGCGTTGCCTGTGATCGTGCGGGATGGCGGCGATCGGACGGCGCGCGGAACGGCGCTTTACGGCGCGTGGCTCTGCGGCGCGGCACTCGGCGGCGCGTCGATGGCTTTACATCACAAGCTTTGCCACACGCTCGGCGGCAGTTTCGATACGCCCCATTCCGAGACGCACGCCATTCTTCTACCTCATACGATTGGCTTCAACGCGGTCGAAGTGCCCGAGTTGTTGCGGCCTGTGTCGTCAGCGCTCGGCGGAACGCCAGGTGCCGCGTTGTTCGACTTTGCCGTCTCTCTCGGCGCGCCGACCCGATTGAAGGACTTTGGGTTGAGCGAGGTCGATCTGGACCGCGCCGCTTCGATCGCTGTGGCCAATCCTTACTGGAATCCGCGCCCGTTCGACCAGAGCGCCATTCGGAGCTTGTTGCGGGATGCGTGGGAAGGACGACGACCGGCCCATTAGGCGGCAATCAATAGTTAGAGAGGAGGAAATACATGGTTACCAGGCGGACGTTTCTGAAGGGTGTCGCTGCAAGCGGCCTCATCTCCAGCAGTTCAACATTGCCGGTCGTAGCCCTTGCCAAGAATTCGGCTATGAAGATTGGCTATATCAGCCCGCGGACCGGCCAGCTCGCAGCATTCGCAGAAGCCGACACCTTCGTGCTGGAAGGGTTCAAGGCGGCCGCCAAGGCGCAGGGTCTCAACATCGAGGTGATCGTCAAGGACAGCCAGTCCAATCCGAACCGGGCCGCCGAGGTCGCGAAGGAACTCATTGTCCAAAACAAGGTCAATCTGATGCTGGTCGCGTCCACGCCGGAGACCACCAATCCGGTGGCGACCACGTGCGAAGCGGAAGAAACTCCATGCATCTCCACCGTTGCTCCCTGGCAACCCTGGTTCATCGGTCAGCAGGCCAACCCTGCCGACCCAAAATCCTGGAAGCCGTTCAACTACGCCTTCCATTTCTTCTGGGGGCTGGAGGACGTGATCGCGGTCTACACCAACATGTGGCAGCAGATCGAGACCAACAAGAGCGTGGGCGGACTCTTTCCCAATGACGGGGATGGCAACGCCTGGGGCGACAAGACGGTAGGCTTCCCGCCGGTGCTTGAAAAACTGAGTTACAAGCTCGCCGATCCGGGCCGCTATCAAAATCTCACCGATGATTTCTCGGCGCAGATCAACGCCTTCAAGTCCGCGCAATGCGAGATCGTGACCGGCGTCGTTATCCCGCCGGATTTCACCACTTTTTGGTCCCAGGCTAAGCAGCTCGGCTTTACGCCGAAGGTGGCTTCGATCGGCAAGGCGCTCCTGTTTCCGCAGGCCCTCGAAGCCCTGGGCAAGGCCGGCAACAATCTCTCGACGGAGGTCTGGTGGACGCCCAACCACCCATTTAAATCGTCGCTGACCGGCCAGAGCTCCGCGGAGCTCGCTGCCGGCTTCACCAAGGCGACCGGCCGACCCTGGACGCAGCCGATCGGCTTTGCTCACGCGCTCTTTGAGCTGGCGGTCGATGTTCTCAAACGCGCTGGCGACCCGACCGATCCGGAAACGCTAGCCAAGACGATCGCGGCGACAAAGCTCGACACGATCGTCGGGCGCATCGTGTGGGGTGGAGACAACCTGCCGCCCTTTGCCGCCAAGAATATCGCCAAGACGCCCCTCGTCGGGGGCCAGTGGCGGTTGAAGGAGGGCGGAGGCTACGACCTCGTCATCACCGAAAACAAGACGGCGCCCGACATTCCCGCCGCCAGCAAGATGCAATCGATTGTCTGAGCGGTGAGCCCCGGCGTGGTGCCTTCACGCCGCTGACTTTCATCCGCCGTGGCGAACCCGCGAACGCAAGGCCGCGACGTGAGCCGTCACGAGGAAGGGAACTGGAAATGCCGATCCTGCAGCTGAATGATGTGTCAAAGAGCTTCAGCGCGCTGAAGGTCGCCGACGCCGTGACCTTCGACCTGAGCGAAGGCGAAGCGCTCGGTATCATCGGACCGAACGGCGCCGGCAAGTCAACCATGTTCAACCTGATCGCCGGCAATCTCGTTGCGGATACCGGAACGATCCGACTTGCAGGCAACGATGTCACGCGGACGCCGCCTATGGCGCGTTGCATCGCGGGCATCGGCCGCACGTTCCAGATTCCGCAGCCCTTCGAGAAGCTGACGGTGTTCGAGAATCTGCTGGTGGCCGCCGCCTTCGGCTCGCGCAAGCGCGAGGCCGAGGTCAGCGACCGTTGTGCGGACATCGTGGTCGAGACGGGTCTGGCCGATCGGGCCAACCAGCCTGCCGGAAGTCTCGGACTTCTGCAGCGTAAGCGTCTCGAACTCGCCCGAGCGCTTGCGACCGATCCAAAGATATTGTTGCTCGATGAGATCGCCGGCGGTCTCACCGAAGCCGAATGCCAGGCTCTCGTCGAGACCATTCGCGGGGTGCGCCGACGCGGCATGTCGATCATCTGGATCGAGCACGTCCTTCACGCACTGAACGCGGTGGTCGAACGTCTGCTTGTACTGAATTTCGGCAAGGTGATCGGCATTGGTGAGCCGCAGGCAATCATGGCCTCCCGCGAGGTACGAGAGATTTATTTGGGGATCGAAATCTGATGGCGCTTCTCGAAACCAGGGCGTTGACGGCGAGCTACGGCGATTTCCAGGCGCTGTTCGGAATCGATATGACGCTCGGCGCCGGCGAAACAGTTGCCATTGTCGGGGCCAATGGCGCGGGCAAGACCACGCTGATGCGGTCCATTGCAGGCGTGCTGCGGAACGGCTCCGACCAGATCAGGTTTGACAACCAGGCTATCGGGATGCTTCCGGCGCCCGAGGTCGTGGAGCGAGGCATCGCCATGGTACCGGAAGGACGAAAGCTCTTTCCTTCGCTATCGGTCGAGGAGAACCTGCTCATCGGCAAATATGGTCGTGCCGTCGAAGGGCCATGGTCGCTCAACACCATCTACGACCTTTTCCCGGTTCTGAAAGACCGCCGGAACTCGCCAAGCACGGCACTGTCTGGCGGCCAACAACAGATGGTCGCGATCGGTCGCGCGCTGATGTCCAACCCTCGCGTGTTGCTCTGCGATGAGATCAGCCTCGGTCTTGCCCCGATCGTGATCCGCGACATCTATGCAGCCTTTCCGCGCATCCGCGCCTCGGGTGCCTCGATCGTCATTGTCGAACAGGACATCGGCCAGGCGCTCCGGGTTGCCGATCGCCTCTACTGCCTCATGGAGGGTCGAGTCACGCTCGAGGGGCTGCCGGCGGCGCTGACCCGCGAGGCTATCCACGCGGCCTATTTCGGAGCGTCGCGATCATGAGCTGGCTTGACACCATCATCCAGGGCGTCATGCTCGGTGGGCTCTATGCGTTGTTCGCCGCCGGCCTCAGCCTGGTCTTCGGCATCATGCGTTTGGTCAATCTCGCCCATGGCGACCTCATCGTCCTGGCCGCATTTCTGATCCTCGAGCTGGCCACGGGGTTGGGATTGAACCCGTTCCTCGCGGCGCTGGTGGCGATACCCATCATGTTCGGCCTTGGCTGGCTCCTCCAGGCGCAGCTTCTCAACCGCACGCTCGGCCCAGACATCTTGCCGCCGCTGCTGGTCACGTTCGGTCTATCGATCGTCATTCAGAACGCGTTGCTGGAAGGCTTTTCGGCCGACAGCCGGCGGATCACGGTTGGTCCACTGGAATCCGCCACGCTCGCGCTCGGTCCGATCAATATCGGCGTCATGCCTCTTCTCACTTTGCTGTCGTCGGTCGCTGTCATCATCGGCTTGAACCAGCTCTTCTATCGTACGTCACTTGGCCGGGCGTTTCGGGCGACCTCCGACGATCGCGTGACCGCCGGGCTGATGGGGATTCGACCCGATCGCATTTTTTCGGTCGCGACCGGTATCGCCATGATTGTGGTCACCATCGCAGCGTTGTACCTGGGCACGCGCGCCAATTTCGATCCGACCATCGGACCGGCGCGACTGATCTACGCCTTCGAGGCTGTCATCATCGGCGGGCTCGGATCGCTGTGGGGCACCTTGGCAGGCGGCGTCATTATCGGCGTGGCGCAGACGCTCGGCGCTGCCGTCAATCCGGAATGGCAGATACTGGCGGGGCATGTTGCCTTCCTGGTTGTGCTCCTTTTCAAGCCGCGCGGATTGTTTCCGCGATCGGCAGAGTAGGGGGGCGGAATGGATACGACGGTACCCGCATGGCGCGTCGAGACGCGCACGACCGCGTCAACAGTGTTCGCTGCGATACTGGGCCTGGCGATCGCCGTTGCTGCGATGGCTCCCTTGTTCGTCTCCCGTGGCACAGTGCAGAACCTGTTCTTCATTCTCACCATGCTCGTGTTGGCGCAATCCTGGAACATGCTCGCCGGCTTCGCGGGCCTGGTTTCGGTCGGACAGCAGGCATTCGTCGGTTTCGGCGCATACGCGATGTTCGCCTTTGTCGTCCTGCTCAAGCTGGATCCACTCGTTTCGATCGCACTTGCCGGTTTCGCGGGGGCGCTGCTTGCGGCCCTTACCAGCCTCTTTCTCTTCCGCCTACAGGGCGCCTACTTTGCTATCGGGAGCTGGGTCATTGCGGAGGTCGTGCGGCTGCTGCTCGCGCAGTGGAAGGCGCTGGGCGGAGGTACCGGCACTTCGCTTCCGACCGGGGTGACCCGCGAAATGTGGGGTGTGGGCGCTGTCGGTCATCTGTTCGGCCTGCGGCCCGCGCAGGCGGCGGACGTCGTCTGCTACTGGCTGGCCCTGGCGCTCGCGATGATGACGATCGGCTTCGTCTACCGGCTGCTGCGCTCGCGCCAGGGGCTGGCGCTCGCCGCCGTACGCGACAACCAGGAAGCCGCGCGCTCGATCGGCGTTGATGCGCGCCGGCTGAAAACGTTCGCCTATCTTGCCGCCGCCTTTCTCACCAGTCTGGCCGGCGCGTTGATCTATGTTCAGAAGGCCAGGATCTCCCCCGATGCGGCGTTCTCGGTCGTCGATTGGACGGCTTACGTCATTTTCATCGTTGTGATCGGCGGAATTGGCACCATCGAGGGCCCGATGATCGGGGTGCTCGTATTCTTTCTGCTGCAGAATATGCTCGCAGACTACGGCTCCTGGTATCTGCTCGTGCTTGGACTGATAGGCATCATCGTGATGCTGTTAGCGCCGCAGGGCCTGTGGGGGCTGTTCGCCAGCCGCTCCGGCATTCAGTTTTTCCCAGTCCGCCGCCTACTGCGCGGTGGCCCGATCTCCATGAAATACAAGGGAGGACCGCATGGCTGACATCACCACCGACGTTCTGATCATTGGCACCGGCCCTGCCGGTTCGGCGAGTGCCGCACTACTCTCGACGTACGGCATCGACAACATGGTGATCAACCGCTACCGCTGGCTGGCGAACACGCCGCGCGCGCATATCACCAATCAGCGGACCATGGAGGTCCTGCGCGATCTCGGTCGCGAGGTCGAGGACGAGGTCTATCTGTTCGCCGCCGAGCAGGATCTGATGGGTGAGAATGTATTCTGCACCTCGCTCGCGGGCGAGGAGATCGGGCGTATGAAGAGCTGGGGCAAGCATCCGCTGTCACGGGCCGAACATCAACTTTCGTCGCCGACCTTCATGAATGACCTGCCGCAGACGTTCATGGAGCCGCTCCTGTTCAAGGCGGCGTGCTCGCGCGGTACCCAGGCGCGCATGTCTACAGAGTATCGCTCCCATGTGCAGGACGCCGACGGAGTGACGACGACCTGCGTCGATCGGTTGACAGGCAAGGAGTTCAGTGTCCGTTCGAAATATCTGATCGGAGCTGACGGTGGCAACTCCAAGGTCGTCGAACATGCTGACCTGCCCTTCGCCGGCGAGATGGGCGTCGCCGGTTCGATCAACATTCTGTTCAAGGCCGATTTGTCCAAATACGTCGCCCACCGGCCGTCGGTGCTCTACTGGGTCGTGCAACCCGGCGCAGACGTGGGCGGCATCGGCACGGGCCTCGTGCGGATGGTGCGGCCATGGAACGAATGGCTGATCGTCTGGGGCTACGACATCAATCAGCCGGCACCCGATGTCGATACGGCATTCGCAACCAAAGTCGCGCGCGAGTTGATCGGCGACCCCGATATCGATGTCGAAATCGAACAGGTGTCCACATGGACTGTGAACAACTTGTATGCGACGCAGATGTCGAACGGCCGGGTCTTCTGCATGGGCGACGCCACTCACCGACACCCGCCGTCAAACGGACTTGGGTCCAACACGTCGATCCAGGATGCCTTCAACCTTGCCTGGAAGCTCGCGCATGTCATCAAAGGCAAGGCCGGCCCAAAACTGCTCGCCAGCTATTCGCAGGAGCGTGCACCGGTCGCAAAACAGATAGTGACGCGCGCGAACAAGTCGATCGATGAGTTCGGCCCGATATTCGAGGCGCTCGGTCTGCTCGATTCCATCGATCCGGTGAAGATGCAGCAGAACATGGATGCCCGCTGCAACGACACGCCGGAGGCGGAGGAGCAGCGCAAGAAGATCCGCGAGAGCATTGCCTTCAAGGTCTACGAGTTCGACGCGCACGGTGTCGAAATGAATCAGCGCTACCGCTCCGATGCCATCGTGGTCGACGGGCAACCCGAACCGCCTTTCGAGAAGGACGCCGAACTGCACTATCAGCCGACGACGTGGCCGGGCGCTCGGTTGCCCCATGTGTGGTTGTTTGATGGCCATGGAGGCAAGGTTTCCACGTTGGATCTTGCCGGCCATGGTCGGTTCGCGCTGCTCACGGGTATTGGCGGGCAGGGCTGGATCGAAGCCGCGAAGACGATCGGGCGGGAATTCGGCATCGACATTGCGGCCTATTCCATTGGGCCGCGACAACACTGGCAGGATTTTACCGGAGACTGGGCCCGCGCTCGCGAAGTACGCGATAGCGGCATTGTCCTCGTGCGACCGGATCAGCACGTCTGCTGGCGGCGGGAAACGATTGCCGGCGACCCCGTCGCCGAACTGCGCCGCGTTTTCAAGACCATTCTCGACCGGTGAGGACGACCATGCAAGCTCACGAAAGAGGCTTCTTCACGGAAGAAGATTCGGTGGAGGTCGTAACTGGCCGCAACATCAACGCGAAGAATGAGCGGGTAAGAGCAGCGATGGCCGTCATCACCCGCAAGCTCCACGAGGCGGTGAAGGAGATCGAGCCGACGCATGAGGAGTGGTTCGAAGCCATCCAATTTCTGACGCGGGTCGGCCATATGTGCGACGAGTGGCGGCAGGAGTTCATCCTGCTATCTGATGTGCTCGGCGTGTCGATGCTGGTCGACGCAATCAACAACCGCAAGCCGTCCGGAGCGTCCGAGAGTACGGTGCTGGGGCCCTTCCACGTCGCCGGCGCGCCGGAGTTGCCGATGGGAGCCAATATCTGCCTCGACCAGAAGGGAGAGGATATGGTGATTCACGGTCACGTCAGCGACGTCGAAGGCAGGCCGATTGCGGGCGCAACGCTCGATGTCTGGCAGGCCAATGACGAGGGCTTCTATGACGTTCAGCAGAAAGGCATCCAGCCGGACTTCAACCTGCGTGGCTTGTTTCGCACAGGGCCAGACGGACACTATTGGTTCCGCGCGGTCAAGCCAAAATACTATCCGATTCCGCATGATGGACCGGTCGGACAATTGCTCGGCGAGCTGGGACGACACCCCAATCGCCCGGCGCATCTACATTTCATTCTGAAGGCGGATGGCTATCAGCCGCTCATCACACATATCTTCGACCCTGACGACCCTTACATCGG
>WNFL01215562.1_pt1 | contig 10646 bp, 10 predicted proteins | sample 5400361 | NCBI WGS metagenome assembly WNFL01 (sample SAMN13153351, study PRJNA577476) | soil metagenome | isolation source: 40 cm soil on Douglas fir-dominated hillslope | place: USA:California | collected 2013-09-17 | reverse complement strand
ACTCGCCCCGAGCGGCCGGGCCGGTCATAACACGGCCCGCCTCGACTACTTCGTCAATACGACCCGCGGCATCCTTTGCGGTCTCCCCTTTGCCGGCCTCGGTGGCCTTCTGCTCACCGTTCTGGGCGAGGAGAGGGGCGGCTGCAAAAGTTGCTGCGCTGACGGCAATTGCAAGGAAACGCCAAGCTACAAGGAACATGGTCGCACGATCGGTTTCTGTAGAGGCTGACTTGAACAAGGACTGTGCACAGTTGCTCGGCTCAGTATGTCGGATTACGGCCCCAAATTTTCCTCATCTTCAATGGCCGAAGTTGCGGATTTTGTCCAGTCATGCAGCACGGCTGCAACCGAAATGTTTGCTCGGACCTCGCGCCCCGCGCTCACGCGACCGGGTGCTGCAGCGGTTCACGCATAATGCCGCACGGCAGCGGCGGATTGCGTCGCGGCGCTTCGATGCTATGAGTGCGGCGGAGCGCGCGGAGCCGGCCCTGTTGGTAAACGCTTGCCCGTCCTTACCCGCGTGCGGGGGGAGGTGGGGAGGGTGGATCCAGAGCGGGCTCGAACGCCCGAGGCGAACAGCCCCCGGCGTAACGCCGCTCGCGGGGCCAATCCAGGACCGAGTGGTGCAGATCACCGTGAAGCTGGTGAATGACCCGATCTTCGAGGCCAAGGCGGTTACAACCGATCCGGGGCCTATTCAATGCATGTCCTATACGCCATTTCGCGGCGACGAGACTCCGCTCAACGCCGCGACCCATGCCGAGGCCGCCCGGATCGAGGAAGACCTCTCAAAGCTTGCCCGCCTGACCAGTTGCGTGCGCACCTACGCAACCGATAACGGGCTCGATCAGGTGCCGGCGATAGCGCAGCGCCTGGGCATTAAAGTGCTTCAAGGCCTTTGGCTTAGTCGTGACCGGGAGAAGAACCGCATCCAGATCGACACTGCGATCGCGCTCGCCAGGCGTTATCCGAATGCCATCAACGGGATCGTGGTCGGCAACGAGGTGCTGCTGCGCGGTGAGCTCAGCCCCGAGGACATTGCCGCGGTGTTGCGCGAGGTCAAAGCTGCGACCGGGATGCCAGTGACGTACGCGGATGTCTGGGAATTCTGGTTGCGCAACCGCGAGCTCGCCGCAGCCGTTGATTTCATCACCATCCACATTCTGCCTTACTGGGAGGATTTTCCGATCGCGGCCGATATCGCCGCCGCCCATGTGGACGACATCCGCAGCCGCGTCGCCGCGACCTTTCCGGGCAAGGAAATCCTGATCGGGGAGGTGGGGTGGCCGAGCGCCGGGCGGATGCGCGAGGGCGCTTTGCCGTCGCGGTCCAACCAGGCTCATGTCCTGGAGGAGGTGATGGCGCGGGCGCGGGCGATGAGCTATCGGGTCAATTTGATCGAAGCCTTCGACCAGCCGTGGAAACGTTACCTCGAGGGAACGGTAGGCGGGTATTGGGGCTTGTTCGGCAGTGACTTGCGAGAGCCGAAATTCGCCTGGGGCGAGCCGGTGTCCGATCACCCGTGGTGGATATGGCAATTGGCCGTGGGCCTGGCGTTGACGGCCGTTGTGTTTGCTGGCGCGATCCGGGCGGGCGGCGGCCGGTCGATCGCCAAGGCCCCCGGGCGGGTGGTGGCGGGCATCGCGGCTATCGGCCTCGTGGCCGGCATCGCGGCGCCGTGGGCCTTCGAAAATGTGGTCATCGAAAGTTTCGGGCCTGGCGGCTGGATACGCGGTGCGGCCTTTGCAGCGGTGGCGCTCGCGGCGCCGGTCGTCGCCGCCATGACGCTGGCGGCGAATGAGAGGCTCCCGGCGTTTGCGCGCGTGCTGGGCGGGCCGCCCCCTCCCTACCCTCCCCCGCTTGCGGGGGAGGGTAGGGAGGGGGCGTTTATCGCCCGGGCGAGTGGAATTGTGCTTGTAGCCACCACGGTCCTCGCCCTCCAGACCGCGCTCGGCCTGGTGTTCGACCCGCGCTACCGCGATTTCACCGACAGTGAGCTTTCCGCTGCGGTCGTTCCCTTTGCGATTGCAATGGCGCTTGGCGCCGGCGGTGCCGGACCGCGCGGCCGTGCCGAAACCATCGCCGCCGTCACGCTGGCCGCGTCCGCGCTCTATGTCGTTCTCAATGAAGGCTTTGCCAACTGGCAGGCGTTGTGGTTCGGAGCCGTCCTGATGGTGCTGGCGGTCACGATTGATCGACTACGGGACGCGCGAAGGACATAATAAGAAGCGCCGCCGCCAATCCGGACAGTCCTGCATTGTGGAGCACAATGCCGAACGCGCTTGCCGCAAGGGAAATGGTAAACAACGGCAGGACAGGCCGGATCAGGGTCAGTACGGCGGCGCCGAGGCTGATCCAGCCGAACACCTCGTTTTCGAACAGGGCCGACACCACGGTGCGGCTCAGGCACTGCCAGGTCCTAAGGCCCGCATCGCAGGCCAGCCCGATCTGCGTCTGCTCGATCACGAGATAGCGGAGGTAGATCGCGTAACCCAGCGCCACGAAGCCGACCGCGATCACCCAGTTAAGTGACGCAGCCGAGGGCCGGAACAGCCGGCGCTGCGGGCGGGGACTGTCAGGCATGGGATAAGGCATCGGGTTATGGACGTTACGTACGCTTGCCGCTGGTGCGGGCTTGGCCGCCCGGGACGGCACGAGGATCGGCCGATGGAGGCGGCGATGCGCCGCTGTTTTTGGTAAACAAGGCGATTTCCTTACGTCTTTGCGCGTCAAAAGCGGCGTTTTGCTTAACCATGGTGCTAACCGCGGTCGCGATGTCTGCGTCGGATTTGCCGAGCGCGCATCCGCCTGTGACCAGTTCGGTGTAGCGGACGACCCCGTGGTGGTTGTCGCTGGTCGCGGTCACGAAATACTGCGGGATGTCGCGGCCGGCCCGGTGCATCTCTTCGGCGAAGGGGGTCTGTTGCTCGGCGGGAACTCTCTGGTCCGCCGAATCGGTCACCATGAAGAAGCGCATGGACCTATTCTGCGCGATCGACGGAATGAACTCGAGGGGGTTGACCAGGGTTCGTGCGGGCTCTTCCGAACTGATATTGCGGCTTCTCCCCAAGCGCCCCGAACCCGATACCGCGCAGGCGATGTCACGACGCCCTGCGGCGAGAGCGGTCACCAATGTGGAGCCGCCCGACTGACCAGCAAGATGGAAGCCCTCGCAGTTCGAGCAAGGTTTTGCGGAAGACATGATTGCCGGAGGTCCCGCCGACACCCATTCGCGCCAGATAGATCGCCGTGGTCTTGGCCATCTTGGAAAAGGCGTCCGCGGTCTTCACGAGATCATCAGTGTTGATGTCCCCGTACGGCGCTGGATTGGTCGGGTCATAGTTTTTGTCCTCGGAGATCGGTATCCACTGCCAGGTTTTTGTGTTGACCGACCCGAAATGATCGCCCTGCAGAAAGACCACCGGGCGCATGCCCTCGCCGCCGGCAGTGGAAAGAAAATAGCGGACGCAAAAGTCCTGCTTGTCGACGTTTAGCCACAGCGTCTGCCGGGTTGCGGCGCATTGGTCGCGCGTCGTCGTAATGCCGCGCAACATATCTTCTTTCCTGATGATTTCCGCGCCGGCCGGTGCCAAAGCAGCAGCCACGAAAGCCATCGCCAGCAAGGCTTCCGCCAACACCGCACGACGCGCCGCCGCTGAATTCCAGATATGTCTTGAAATCGCCATGACGATGCCGTCGCACCGATAGACTTTACAAATTTTGGTCGCACTTTACAATCTTTGATTGATCGCACGGACTTGAGGGGTCGCATGCGCGCTCTCGCGGCGGTGGCACTGCTGGCAACGGCCACGACGACGCTGCCGGACACGATCAGGGCCCAACAGTCCGATGACCGGCGTCGATGTCTCGCGAGCGAAGGGGTGACGCCGGAGCGGAAGCTCGACAGCTGTACCGCGGTGATCAAATCCGGTGGGCAAACCGTTCAGTGGCTGGTCGCTGTCTTCACTAGTCGGGGCAACGTCCACCTCAACAACCGGAATTACGATCGCGCCATCGATGACTACAACGAAACGATCCGGCTCGATCCCAAATACGCGGTTGGATTCTACAACCGGGGTCTTGCCTACCTTCGCAAGGGCCGCATCGATCATGCGATCGAGGACTTCGACGCGGCGATCAGGCTCAATCCCAAATACACGAACGCCTTCGTCAACCGGGCCCTTGCGTATCAGGAGAAGGCGCAGTGGGACTTCGACGCGTATCTGGCCGAGGGGATGTACGAGGATCGCGCCATCCAGGATCTGGACAAGGCCATCAGGCTTGATCCTAACAATGCCACCGCCTTCGGCTTTCGCGGCTTCGTCCACTCGAGAATGCGGCGGTACGATCGCGCGATACAGGATTTCGGCGAAGCGATTCGGCTCGATCCAAATGTGGCCACGTCGTTTTCTGGCCGCGCTTATGCGCTCAGGTTTGTCGGGCAGTATGAACGCGCCATTGCGGACTATCGCAAGGCCCTCACACTGCAGTTTGACGACGCGAACCGGAGCCAGATCGGGAAGATGTTGGAACAGCTTGGGGCCGACGCCGAACAGGACGCAACTCCGACAGCCGTTAAAAAACAGTGATGTCACGTCCGCTTGCCGCCAGTGCGGGCTTGGCCGCCAGGGGCGGTGCGAGAATCGGCCGATGGATGCGGCAACGCAGTCCCGTCCTTGCCGAACAAGGCGATTTCCTTGCGCCGTTGTCCGTTATAGGCGGCGTTTCGCTTGATCATGGTGCCGACCGCTGTGGCGATCTCTGCGTCGGACTTGCCGAGCACGCATCCGCCTGTGACCAGTTCGGTGTAACCGACGACGCCGTGGTGGTAGTCGTCGGTCGCAGTCACGAAATACTGGGGGATGTCGCGGCCGGCCCGGTGCATCTTTTCGGCGAACGGGGTCTGTTGCTTGGCGGGAACGCTGCGGTCCGCTGAATCGGTCACCATGAAGAAGCGCACAGACCGATTCTGCGCGATCGATGGTACGAACCCGAGAGGGTTGACCAGGGTTCGTGCGGGGTCTTTCGAACTGATATCGTAGCTTTTCCCCAAGGGTCCCGAGCCTGATACCGCACAGGCGATGTCACGACGCATTGTGGCCAGACCGGTCAGCAATGTTGATCCGCCCGACTGACCGGCGAGGTGGAAGCCCTCGAACCCGTAACTTTGCTTGATGGCGTCGAGCGCCGCGCTCATGAGATGCAGTTCGAGCAGGGTTTTGCGGAAGACGTGATTGCCGGAGGTCCCGTCGACACCCATTCGCGCCAGATAGATCGCCGTGGTCTTGGCCATCTTGGAAAACGCGTCCGCCGTCTTCATAAGATCATCGGTGTTGACGTCCCCGTGCTGCGCTGGATTCGTCGGATCATAGGTAACGCCTGCATTTTTGTCCTTGGAGATCGGTATCCACTGCCAGGTTTTCGTGTCGACCGTGGTGAAATGATCGCCCTGCAGAAAAACCACCGGGCGCGTGCCCTCGCCACCGGCCGTGGAGAGGTAGTAGCGGACGCAAAAGTCCTGCTTGTCGACATTCAGCCACAGCGTTTGCGGGGTTGCGGCACAGCGGTCGCGCGTCGTCGTGATGCCGCGCAACATGTCTTCTTTCTTGATGATTTCGGCGGCCGCGCCGGTCGCGGCAACTGCGGCCGCTGCCAACACGGCAGTTGCCGAGGCGGTACGGCGCAGCCCCCATCTTGCCTTCGAAGCCAAGCGGAGGAGGCTAGGGATGTCTCTTGAGATCGTCACGGCGATGCCCTCGCACGGATGGACTTTACAATTTTTGGCTGCGCCTTACAATTTTTCGATGGGTCGCGGGGTCGAGGGGTTTGCATGCGCGCACTTACCGTGATGGCGCTGATGGCAGTGACCACCATGATGCTGCCGGCCGCGACACGCGCCCAGCAATCCGATGATCGCAGCCGATGTTTCGCACGGGAAGGGGTGTCGCCTGAGGACAAGCTCGAAAGCTGCACTGCGGTGATTAAGTCCGGCGGGCAGACGCCTCAGGGGCTGGTCGCGGCCTTCAACAGCCGGGGCAACGTCCACCTGAACAACCGGAATTTCGATCGCGCCATCGATGATTACAACGAAACGATCCGGCTCGATCCCAAATACGCGATTGGATTCTACAACCGGGGTCTTGCCTACCTTCGCAAGGGCCGCCTCGATCCTGCGATCGAGGACTTCGAGGCGGCGATCAGGCTCAATCCCAAATACACGTCGGCCTTCATCAACCGGGCCCTCGCCTATCAGGAGAAGGCGCAGTGGGACTTCAACGCTTATTTGGCCGACGGGGTATACGAGGATCGCGCCATCCAGGACCTGGATGAGGCCATCAGGCTTGATCCCAACAACGCCACCGCCTTCCGCAATCGCGGCTTCGTCAATTCGAGGAGGCAGCGGTACGATCGCGCAATTCAAGACTTCGACGAAGCGATCCGCCTTAATTCCAATGTCGCCGCGGCATTCTCCGGCCGCGCCTATGCGCTGAGATTCGTCGGTCAATACGAACGCGCCATCGCGGACTACCGCCAGGCCCTCATGCTGCAGCCCGACGACAGCAGCCGCAAGCAGATCGAGAGGATATTGAAACAGCTGGGAGCCCCCGCGGAGCGGGACGCACCTCCGACTGCCGTTACAAAGCGGTGATTTCCCGAAGAAATTGCGGAAGTCTTGCCGAGAACTGACTTGGCGCCAAGCTCGTCGATCTGGCGTCCCATCTCCCGGCCAGACTGGCATGCTGCTCCCTCAGAGCCCGAATCATGTCGGCGCGTCGGCGTATCTGCTCGTCTTGCTCTTGCTCGTGTTTCGTTTCCGACGCTTGATTCTCTCTATAGCCAGGAACCGAGCAGAAGCCGCCCTCGTTCGCGTAGTAAGATCAGCCAGATGACCACTGAGCACATGACCAAAAGAACTTGCCTTGCCGTCGTGCTTGCTGCGGGCGAAGGCACCCGCATGCGCAGTTCGCGCCCCAAGGTGCTGCATGCGATCGGAGGGCGGACCCTGATCGCCCATGTGCTTGTCGCCGTCGGCACGACCGACGGGCGGACCGCCGTGGTGGTGGGGCCCGGGCAGGAAGCGGTCGTGAAAGCCGTGAAGGCCCTCGTGCCGGACGCCGAGTTCTACCTCCAAAAGGAGCGCCGCGGCACCGCCCACGCGGTGCTGGCCGCCAAGGCGGCACTGGCGCGAGGCGCGCAGGATGTGGTGGTTGCCTTCGCGGATACCCCGCTGATCACGCCGCAGACGATCGCGCGGCTGCGTGGCGCGCTGGCGGCCGGCGCGGATGTCGCTGTGCTGGGGTTTCGCCCGGCCGACCCGACCGGCTATGGGCGGCTGGTCGTTGATGCCGGCGGCGGGCTTCTCGCCATCCGGGAGGAGAACGACGGCAGCCCGGCCGAGCGCGCCATCGGCCTCTGCAACTCGGGCCTGATGGCGTTGGCGGGCAACGCCGCGGTCGCAATCCTGGAACAGATCCGGGATGATAATGCCAAGCGCGAGTTTTATCTGACCGACGCAGTTGCAGTGGCGCGCGCCATGGGATTGGCTGCGGTGGCGCTGGAAACCGAAGCAGACGAGGTGCGTGGCGTGAATACCCAAGCGCAGTTGGCCGAAGCCGACGCCGCCCTGCAACGCCGCCTGCGGGCGGCGGCCCACGAGGCGGGGGTCACCATGGTGGCGCCCGAGATGGTCTATCTGTGCGCCGATACCAGGCTCGGCCACGATGTCACGATCGAGCCCTATGTGGTGTTTGGGCCCGGCGTGACGGTCGAGGACGCCGCCCTGATCCGCTCGTTTTCCTATCTCGAAGGCGCCCATGTGGGACGCGGCGCACAGGTCGGGCCGTTCGCGCGGCTGCGGCCTGATAGCGGTTCCTAGACCGTAGCCCGGATGGAGGGCAGCGTAATCCGGGGTCAGCCTATTCCGGATTACGCTGAGTTTATCATCGGGCCGGCCAAAGGCCGGACCCGGTGGCTCCATCCGGACTACATTGCGTAAGCAACGGAAGCAAATTGTGAAATTCGCGTATCGGCGATTCCTTGCCGCTTCATGTTAATTCCTTGTGCTTCATGTTAAAGCCTCGTTTGGCACCGTCGTTGCCGTAAAAGGGTCTTTCAACAGCATGTGTGGCATCATCGCTATCCTGGGGAGGGAGCCGGTCGCGCTCGGTCTGGTCGAGGCGCTCAAGCGTCTTGAATATCGCGGCTATGATTCCGCCGGCGTCGCCACGCTGGAGCAGGGTCTGCTGGCCCGCCGGCGCGCGGAAGGCAAGCTCAAGAACCTGGAAAAGCGGCTCGCCGGGGAGCCCCTCAACGGCGTCAGCGGCATAGGCCACACCCGCTGGGCGACCCATGGCCGGCCCAACGAAATCAATGCCCATCCCCACGCCACCGACCGGGTTGCGGTCGTGCACAACGGCATCATCGAGAACTTCGCGGAATTGCGCCGCGAGCTTGAGGGACGCGGCGCCAAATTCGCCACCGAAACCGACACCGAGGTGATCGCCCACCTGGTCACCGACGAGATGAGCAAGGGCGCGGACCCGGTTGCCGCCGTCACCGCCGCGCTGCCGCGCCTTCGCGGCGCCTTCGCGCTTGCTTTCCTGTTCGCCGGCGAGGACGATCTTGTGGTCGGCGCGCGGCGCGGTTCGCCGCTCGCGGTCGGTTACGGCGACGGCGAGATGTATCTCGGCTCCGACGCGATTGCGCTGGCGCCGTTCACCGGCTCGATTGCCTATCTGGAGGACGGCGACTGCGTCGTCGTGCGGCGTAGCGGCGCCAGCGTCCGGGACGCCGCCGGCCAGGCCGTGACGCGACCGACGGTCCGCTCCAGCGCTTCGGCGTTCCTGCTCGATAAAGGCAATCACCGCCACTTCATGGCGAAGGAAATCCACGAGCAGCCCGAGGTGGTCGGCCATACGCTCGCCCACTACATCAACTTCGCCAAGGGCCGGATCGAACTGCCGGAGGCGCTGCCGTTCGATTTCCGCGCCATCGACCGGATTTCGATTTCGGCCTGCGGCACCGCCTATTATGCTGGGCTGATCGGCAAATACTGGTTCGAGCGTTTTGCCCGGTTGCCTGTCGAGATCGATGTAGCGTCGGAGTTCCGCTATCGCGAGGCGCCGTTTGCGCCGGGCAATCTCGCGCTGTTCGTGTCGCAATCGGGTGAGACCGCCGACACGCTCGCCACTTTGCGCTATGCCCGCGAGCACAAGCAGCACATCGTGTCGATCGTCAACGTCGCGACCTCGACGATCGCGCGGGACAGCGACGTGGTGATGCCGACACTGGCCGGGCCGGAAATCGGCGTTGCCTCCACCAAGGCGTTTACCTGCCAGCTCACCGTGCTGGCGTGCCTTGCCATCGCGGCCGGAGCTTGTCGGCGCCCTCATCGAGACGCCCCGCCACATGGCCGCGGCGCTCGCCCTGGAGCCGCGGATCGAACAGCTCGCGCGCGACCTCGCAAAATGCCGCGACGTGCTCTATCTCGGCCGCGGCACGAGCTTTCCGCTGGCGCTCGAAGGCGCGCTCAAGCTCAAGGAGATCTCCTATATCCACGCCGAGGGGTATGCGGCGGGCGAGCTGAAGCACGGCCCGATCGCGCTGATCGACGAGACCATGCCGGTGGTGGTGATTGCGCCTTATGACCGCGTCTTCGAGAAGACGGTGTCGAACATGCAGGAGGTGGCGGCGCGGGGCGGCCGGATCATCCTGATCACCGATCCGAAGGGGGCGCGCGAGGCGACCATCAACTCCCTCGTCACCATGACGGTGCCGGAAATGCCGGTTACGGTGACGCCGCTCGTCTATGCGATCCCGGTCCAGCTCATCGCCTATCACACTGCCGTCATCATGGGCACCGACGTGGACCAGCCGCGCAATCTCGCGAAGTCGGTGACAGTGGAGTAGGGTGGGCGAAATCGCCGTGCCGCGCGTCGGAGGTTCGCGCTGGCGTTGCCGGCGATTTTGCCCGCGCTGTCGGCCGTGCGTGTGACAGCGTGGGCAAAATTGCGCCAGGCTGTTTCCAATAACGAACGCCGCAGCAGGCAATTTTGCCCACCCTACGCGTTCCGAGCGCCCGCGCGGCGACGCCACAGTCGCGGGAGTGGCGCGCCGTCGTCGGAATGCCATATAATTGGCGCTGGCCGGAATCGCGATTTCGATCGCTCAGATGCAAGCAAAGTAGCCCCCCTATGAATTCAACCGACGACCCCGGGATACCGCCGGGGCCTCCGAGTAAGCCGCCGGTCCACCACACACGGGTCGGTGGCCGCATCCGCAACTACTTCCTCACCGGCCTTGTGGTGGCTGGTCCGCTTGCCATCACGGTGTGGCTCACGTGGTCATTCATCACCTGGGTCGATGACGTGGTGCGGCCGTTCGTTCCGGTGGACTATCGCCCGGAAACCTACCTGCCCCGGCAGATCCCCGGCACCAGCCTCTACCTGCCCGGGAGGATCCCGGGCACCGGTCTCATTATTGCTTTCGTCGCGCTCACCCTGCTCGGGTTTCTCACCGCCAACCTGGTCGGCCGCAAGCTGGTCGAACTCGGCGAGCGGCTGCTCGACCGCATGCCGCTGGTGCGTTCGATCTACAAGGGCTTGAAGCAGGTGTTCGAGACCCTGTTCTCGGAATCCGGATCAAGC
>WNFL01137885.1_pt1 | contig 10648 bp, 11 predicted proteins | sample 5400361 | NCBI WGS metagenome assembly WNFL01 (sample SAMN13153351, study PRJNA577476) | soil metagenome | isolation source: 40 cm soil on Douglas fir-dominated hillslope | place: USA:California | collected 2013-09-17 | reverse complement strand
CGCGCGCCAGCGCGGTCAGTCCATGTTCGCTGCCGTCGAGTGCCAGCGGCAATCCGACCAGCAGCAGGGCCGGCTGCCATTCGTTTACCAGCGCTTCGATGCGGGCGAATCGCACATCGTTGGCTTCGGCATCTATGGTATCGAGCGGGTGCGCAACGCCGAGTTGCAATTCCCCCACGGCAACGCCGATGCGCCGTTCGCCGAAGTCGAAGGCCAGCACCGTTCCGGAACGAAGATTACGCGATTTGAGAGCAGATTCGGGCATGGCTTCGGGTTTCGTGACCATGCTCAGCAGTCGACCTGAGACATCGTCTCACGCATGACCGGCATCCTCGGAGAGGCTGGCGGGATCGAACCCGAGCAATTCCATCGCTGCTATAAAACGTTCGGATGACGGCAATTCGAAAATCACCGACGGCCGCGCCTCAACGGTCAGCCAGGCATTCTGCCCGAGCTCCTGTTCGAGCTGCCCCGGTGCCCAGCCGGCGTAGCCAAGAAACACCAGGACATTATCCGGACCCGGCCCGTCGCCCTGGCTCAGTGCCTGCAGGATGTCTTTGGACGTGGTCAGCCCGACTTCTCCGTTGATCGACAGCGTCGACTGCCAGCCTCCGATCGGTCGATGCAGAACGAAGCCGCGATCAACCTGGACCGGGCCACCGAAATACACGGGAATTTTCTTGACCGCCTGATTTTCGAGCGGGATTTCGATCTGCTCGAACAAGGCTTCCAGTGTCATGTCGGTCGGTCGGTTGACCACCACGCCCAGCGCGCCCTGCTCGTTGTGTTCGCAGATGAAGGTCAGCGACTTGGCAAAGTGGGGATCCGCCATGTTCGGCATGGCGATCAGGAAGTGATTGGTGAGATTGACGCTTTGCATGGATTCGCAGCGTTCATTTTACCTGTGAGGATGCCTGCGCCACAAACCGCCCGTATAATCCGCTCCTTGGAACCGGTCGCTGCCGCAGGCGGGAACAGGGGCGTTCGGAATCGCAGGCTTCCCGGGCCGACCCGCGGCGCGTCGTGCACGGGATTGATTGGAGTTCGAGGGGATCTTCTGACTACCCAACAGGAATTGGCCGCCTTCCTTGCCGAGGTCGAGCGGCGCGCGTTCAAGCAGGCGGTGTTTGCGGTACGCGACCAGCATGTGGCGCTCGACATCGTTCAGGACGCCATGTTGAAGTTGACCGACAAGTATGCAGGAAGGCCGACGGCCGAGCTGCCCCTGTTGTTCCAGCGCATCCTGCAAAACACCATCCGCGACTTCTATCGCCGCCAAAAGGTCCGTTCGCTGTGGACGACCCTTTTTTCCTCGCTGCAACCCCGGGACGACAACGAAGACTACGATCCGCTTGAGTCCATGGAGACCGAAGGGCCGGGAGGAAAGGGAGACAGCCCGGCCGACCGCCTGGAACGGGCGCAAATAGCCGGCGTAATCGGACAGGGACTCGAGCGGCTGCCGCCCCGTCAACGCGAGGCCTTTCTATTGCGTTACTGGGCGGAACTGGACGTGGCGGAGACTGCGCAGGCGATGGGGTGCTCGGAAGGCAGCGTAAAGACTCACTGCTCCCGGGCAACACACGCATTGGCCGCGTTTCTGAAGAACAAAGGAATCGAGCTATGAACGAGAACGAAGTTGCCGGACGGATTGTTGCGCGGCTCGATCAGGACCTGGCCGATTTGCCGGCACCGACCGTGCAAAAACTTCAAGCTGCCCGACTGGCTGCCATGGCGGCTTTTCGCCCCGACAGGCCGCTTTGGGAGCACTTCAGGGCAGGTAACGTCCTCAGTGGCTGGGGTTTGGGCCGTGGTCTCGCCACGAGGCTGGTCCTGCCGGCCGCCATCGTCCTTGCCAGCATTACCGGGCTGATCTATTGGCAAATGTCGAGCCATCATGAAGAAGAACTGGACACCGGCCTGCTGGCTGGCGAATTGCCCATACATGCCTACACCGATCCGGGTTTCGAAACTTGGTTAAAGCACTCCAATTACACGCAATCGCAACAGTAGCGCTGGCGTTTTCCCTGTTCCTCGGCGTTCTCACGATCACGCGCCCCGTCCACGCGGAGGCGCCAGGCCCTGCCTGGTCGACGCTGTCTCCCGAACAGAAAACCATCCTGGCGCCGCTGCAGCAGGAGTGGGACAAACTTGAACCGGAACGGCGCAAACGCTGGATCGGCCTGGCAGCCCGTTATCCAGGCCTGCCGCCGGATCGGCAGCAACGCATTCAGCAGCGCATGCACGAGTGGGCGTCGCTCACGCCCGAGCAGCGCACACAGGCGCGCGAGCGTTACAAACAACTGAAACAGCTGCCTCCGGAAAAGCATCACGAATTGCACCAGCGCTGGCGTGAATACGAAGAACTTCCGGAAGAGCAGCGGCAGAAACTGCGCGAAGGCCGCGGAGCTACAAGCAAGCCCGGCAAGTAAACAGTGCAAAGTCCATCCTATGAGCGACCCGGCCGTGCGCTGTATCCGGCGCCATCCCGGATACAGGCCGCATTGCAGTTGGCATCGCTGCGTCTGCGGCTCGTGAGTCTGGTCTATGAAGGGATACTGCTGTTTGCCGTGTTGTTCGTATCCTCCTACCTCTTCCTGAGTCTTGCCCGCGACGCGCAATCCGGATTGCCGCGCGTCGTCTTCCAGATTTATCTGCTATCGATATGCGGCGCCTATTTCGTATTCTGCTGGGCACGCACCGGACAGACGCTGCCGATGAAAACCTGGCGCATGCGGATCGTCACCGAAGAGGGAGGCACCCTGAGCGCGGGCAGAGCATTCAAGCGCTACCTTCTGGCAATACCGGGGTTGCTGTCGGGCATCAGCTTGTTGTGGGCGCCGTTCGACAGGGAACGTCAATTCCTGCATGACCGGCTGGCCGGCACTCGCATAGTGAGAGTGCACAGTAAACAGTGAATAGTGCCCCGCGAGGGGGTACCGGTCTTCGACCATAAACGGTGAACAGCAAGATCCTGAGCGGTTTCCTGTTTTCGGTTTTAACGATCACCGTTCACCGTTTACTGTTCACTGTTCACCATCTTACTGTTCACCGCTTTTCCACCTTCCACATCATCACCACCGCGGCGGCCAGAAACGCCAGCGTCGGGAAAATCGCGCTGAACAATGCCGGCCAGGCGTTGAGCAGGCCGAGATGCCCGAACAGGCGGTTGGCGAGATGAAATCCCAGCCCCAGCATGATGCCGGTGAATATCTTGCCGCTCAGTCCGCCCTCACGCGCCTGAAAATAGGCAAACGGCAACGCCAGCACCATCATGACGAGCACTGCGAAGGGGTAGATGATTTTTTGCCAGAGCACAATCTCGTAACGCGATGTCTCCTGGCGGTTTTCACTCAGGTGCTCGATATACGAAATCAGTTCCAGCAGTGACATCTGTTCAGGAACGACCATCAGGACATTGAGGATCGACGGATTGAGTACCGAGCGCCAATAAGCCTCGGGAATCCGGCTTACAGTGGTGCGGTTCTCCTCGAAGCGCGTCTGCACCACGTTTTTCAACCGCCACAGATTTTCCCGCTGGTACTCGCCGGATTTCGCGAGGCTGATCGCACGCAAATGGTAGTCGGCATCGAACTCGTAGATTTTTACTTCATGGATCACCGTCTCCGGCATGATCCGTCCGACGTTGACGAAATTCGTGTCGTCCTTTACCCACAGCCCGGAGCGGAATGCCTGCGCAACGATCGTGCTCGATGTGGCCTTGAACCGCAGCTTTTGCGCGGCCTGTTCGCTGGCGGGAGCGACGCACTCTCCGATGAGGAACGTAAGCACCGAAAGCGCCGTACCGATCTGCACCAGCGCAATCGCCATGCTCTTTATCGATACACCGGAAACCCGCATTACGGTGTATTCGGAATGCGCGACCAACTGCGCCAACGCAAACAGGGTGCCGATCAGTGCAGCGACCGGCAAAATCTCGTAGGCCCTCGCGGGCAGGCTTAAAACCACGTAGAGCGCCGCGAGCGACAGCCGATAGCTGCCACGGCCGATATCGCCCAGTTCCTGAATGAAATCGAAGAACGCGAACAGCAGCAGCAACGCCGCGAATACCAGCGCGGTGCTCCAGAAGATTTGCACGGCCACATAGCGGCGGATCGTCTTCATCGCTTGAGCTTGCGCAAGGGGCGCACCGAAAGCCGGAAATAGAACATCATCGCGACCATCGCCAGCATCACCACATGCACGCCCCACATGCCGAAGAACACACCGACCTTCTGCTGCATGACCCATGCCTGGAAGATTGACAGAAGGTTGGTATAGACCGTGTACAGCAGGGCTGCGAGCATCAGGTTGAGCGAACGTCCCGCGCGCGGATTGACGAAACTCATCGGGATCGCGAGCAGGCTGAGCACCAGCGCGCTAAGGGGTAAACCTACGCGCCATACCAGTTCGGCGCGCGCCCCGGGGGATTTGTCAAGAATCAGCGCTGACCTCGCTGGCTTCGATACGCACCGAGTATTTCTCGAACTCGATGATCCGGTATTCCGCCGAGCCGGGCGGGCCGATATAGCGCCGGCCGTTCAGCATCACCAGAAAGCGGTCGCCATTGGGAGCGGTTTCCTGGTAGCCGCGCTTGGCAACCGTGGTACCTATTTCACCATTCTCGTCCGAATGCACGAAGATATTGGCGACGGTGGCCAGATCCGCCGCCAGCTTCTCCACGAAGTAGACGCGTTCGGCATGGCGCGACTCCTTGAATACGCCGGGCGAGATCGCGGCAATGTCGTCCTGGCTCTCGAGTTGTTGCCGATAAACGTCGGCCTTGCCTATGGCCCAAGGCGACAGGAAAAAACTCAGTATCGCGATGACGACAGTCGCCGGTGCGGCATAAATCATAACCGGGCGAATCCAGGAATCGAGTCCGTGCCCGGACGTGAACCACACCACCATTTCTGAATCTCGGTAGCTGCGCGTCAAGGTCATCAGCACCGAGATGAAGAGCGTTATTGAGAGCAGGTGGGGGAGGTATCTTAAACTGGCAAAACCAAGGAAGGTCAGGACCGCGTCCGATGAAATGTTGCCGCGAGCGGCAAAGCCTAGGAACCGGATGAGCTGGGTAGTGATCGTAATCGCCAGCAGAACGAGGAGGGTGGCGACGCCGGTTGCGGTGAACTCCCGTAGCAGGGAGCGTTGGAAAATCATGTGCTACTTTGACTTTTGCTCGACGTGGAAGGGATAATCCCAAGTAATTGAATGAAAAAAAGCATTAAGAGGAGTCCGCAGTGGAATTTAGCATAAAAGCCGCAGCACCGGAAAAATTGAGGAGCGATTGTGTCGCTGTTGCGGTATTCGCCTCGGCGAAATTATCGTCGGCGGCGCAAGCACTCGATCGTGCCAGCAAGGGCAAGATTTCAGCAATTCTCAAACAGGGCGATTTCGACGCGAAGCCCGGATCGACCCTGATGCTTTACGATCTGGCCGGGGTGGCGAGCAAGCGCGTGCTCCTGGTCGGATTTGGCACGGATGGCGAGACGGCCGCGAAAGAATTTCGCGACAGCGTGCGCGGCGCGGTGCGCGCGATCGCGGATGCCGGCTTAGGCGAAGTCGCGCTTTATGTTTCGGATATTGCCGTCAAGGATCGGGACGCGAAGTGGTTGACGATGCATGCGGCAATGGCGTGCCTTGAAAACACCTACCGATTCGACCGCCTCAAGAGCAAATCGGGCGGGCACCGCAAGAATTTGAAGCGGATCATCCTCGGTCTCGTCCGGGAATCCACGGTGGCCGGCACGGCGCTCGAACGCGGCATCGCAATCGGTGAAGGTCTCAACTTCGCCCGCGATCTGGGCAATCTCCCGCCGAATATCTGCACCCCGGGTTATCTGGCCGAACAGGCTCGTGCACTGGGCAAAACCCACAAACTGAAAGTGACAGTGCTCGAACGCAAGGATATGGCAAAGCTGGGCATGGGTTCGTTGCTGTCCGTATCCGACGGCAGCCGCCAGCCGCCCAAGCTCATCACCGTGGAGTACTATGGCGGCCCGAAAAAGCAGAAGCCCGTGGTCCTGGTCGGCAAAGGCGTTACCTTCGACACTGGCGGCATTTCGTTGAAACCCAGTGCCGAGATGGACGAAATGAAGTACGACATGTCGGGGGCGGGCAGCGTGCTCGGCACCATGAGCGCGGTCGCCGCGATGAAACTCCCGTTGAACGTGATCGGCGTCATTCCCACGACCGAAAACATGCCCGGCGGCAACGCGACGCGCCCGGGAGATATCGTGACGAGCATGTCAGGCCAGACCATCGAGATCCTGAATACCGATGCCGAAGGCCGGTTGATCCTGTGCGACGCGCTGACCTATTCGGAGCGCTTCGAACCGGCTGCGGTGATCGACATTGCGACCCTGACCGGCGCGTGCGTCATCGCGCTGGGTCATGTGGCATCGGGTTTGTTCGCCAACGACGACCGGCTCGCGGACGAAGTGGTCGCCGCGGGACAGACATCGTGGGACCGGGTGTGGCATATGCCGGCCTGGGAAGACTATCAGGAGCAGCTCAAGAGCAATTTCGCCGACATGGCGAACATCGGCGGTCGCCCTGGCGGCAGCATTACCGCCGCCTGCTTCCTCGCGCGTTTCACCAAGAAGTACAAATGGGCTCATCTGGACATCGCCGGCACTGCCTGGAAATCCGGACGCGAGAAAGGCTCCACCGGCCGCCCCGTCCCGCTGCTTACCCAATTCCTGATGACCCGCGCCGGCTGGTAGTTCAATCCTCAAAGCGTAAGGCATAGCGCATTCACCACGGAGGACGAAAAGCATTCGGAAATGAAAAGTATGTGCGCTTCCAATGTGACCAGCCATGCTAGTTTTTAACTCTCGTATTTTTTGCTTTTGCCCTCCTCCGCGTCCTAAAAGGGTACTCCACGCTTTGCGAGGGTATCTGCGTCCTCCGCGGTGAATGCGTTTTGATTGGTAATTTAGATGACGGAAGTTTTTTTCTATAGCAACGTCGACGACAAGCTGCAGACGGCCTGCATGCTGACCACCAAGGCGTTGGCGCGCGGCATGCGGGTGATGCTGCTGACGCCGGACTCCGCAGGGACCGCGCGTCTCAGCAAGCTGATCTGGAGCGCGCCTGCCACGGGATTCGTGCCGCACTGCCGCAGCGGTGACCGGCTTGCACCGGTTACGCCGGTCATCGTCGACCATGTCGCCGAACCGCTGGTTCACGATCAGGTTCTCGTGAATTTGTGCGATCAGACACCCGCGTTTTTCAGCCGTTTTCAGCGGCTGGTGGAAATCGTCGGCACCGAAGATGCCGATCGCGAAGCCGCGCGCGTGCGCTTTCGCTTCTACCGTGACCGCGGTTACGAGATCCGCACGCATCAGCTCGGATCGCCGGCGTCCTGATGGCCGAGGAGATTCCCCGCGGACCCGATCCGCAGCCCGAGGTCGACCCGCAGGACGACATTCTCGGCAAGATCGATGAACTGCTGCAACGGCACCGCCCAAGAATATCCGCTGCCGAGGCCATCCCCGTACTCACCGAGGCGCCCGGTCCGGAAGACGTGCCAATCGACGATGGAATTCCGATTCTGCGAGACGTCGTGACTGGGCCTGGCCGACCAGCGAAGGTTGCGCCATCACCCGCTCGACCCAGCACGATTACCAACGTGCTGATACTGCGGCGAATGGCCATCGCCCTGGATGCGGAACACATAAGGCTGCTGGCTCAAATCGACCGCAGCGACGCGGAGCAGGCGCGCATGCTCGACCGGCTTGTAGGCGAACTCAAACGGGTGCTTCCGGGCGTGGTGCGGGCCGCACTTGCTCAGAACATGTCCGCTCCATCGCAGCCCGACGATGACGGTCCGCTATAATTCGCGGCTTATTTTTTCCCTCTGAAAAATGGAACTCGCAAAGAGCTTCGAGCCGAAAGACATCGAGCAACGCTGGTACCCGGCCTGGGAATCGCGCGGCTATTTCGCGGTACGCGGCGAAGACAAGAATCCGGCGTACTGCATCCAGCTGCCACCGCCCAATGTCACCGGCACCTTGCATATGGGTCACGCATTCCAGCAGACCCTCATGGATGCATTGATCCGTTACCACCGCATGCGCGGCTTTGCCACCAACTGGGTGATCGGCACGGATCACGCCGGTATCGCGACGCAGATCGTGGTCGAGCGTCAGTTGGAGCTCGAAGGCAAGACCCGGCGCGATCTGGGGCGCGAAAAGTTCGTCGAACGCGTCTGGAAGTGGAAACAACAATCGGGTTCGACCATCACCCGGCAGATGCGCCGCCTCGGCGTGTCGGGCAACTGGACTTTTGCCGATACCGAAGGACAGAAAAGTGGTTACTTTACGATGGACGCGAAGATGTCACGCGCAGTCATCGAAGTCTTTGTCCGGCTGCACGAGGAAGGGCTGATCTACCGCGGCAAGCGGCTGGTGAACTGGGACCCGGTTCTGGGCACCGCGGTATCGGACCTGGAGGTCGACAGCGAAGAAGAGGAAAGCAGGATCTGGGAGATCCGATATCCGGGCGACGGTTTCAGTCTGACGGTGGTCACCACGCGCCCCGAGACCATGCTGGGGGACGTCGCTGTGGCGGTGAACCCGATAGACGAGCGCTATACGGAATACGTGGGCAAGACCGTGCAGCTGCCGCTCGCCGGACGCGCCATCCCGGTGATCGCCGACGACTACGTGGACCCGGCATTCGGCACCGGCTGCGTCAAAATCACGCCGGCGCACGATTTCAATGACTATCAGGTTTGGCAGCGCCACTCGAAAACCGGTCTGTTTCTTGGTCTTCCAGGCGGCGGCCTTATCTCGATATTTAATCTTGATGCGCGAATCAAGAACAGTCCTCTCTATGACTTTGATCCCACCTTTCAGGTGGCGCCGAAAGACAAAGTCACTTTGATTAGCCGTGACGGAGCAGCAGGCAAAGCTACGACCGACATCATCCCTTTGAAGTATCAAGGTCTCGATCGCTTCGAAGCACGCAAACAGATCGTTAGCGATCTCCAGGCGCAAGGTTTCTTGGTCTCGGAGAAGCCATACAAGCTAAAAGTCCCTCGATCCGGGCGCACCGGCGTGATCGTCGAGCCGATGCTGACCGATCAGTGGTTCGTGAATATGAAAGGCTTGGCAAAGAAAGGACTTGATGTCGTCGCCAAGGGCGAGGTCAGGTTTTTCCCGGAGCACTGGACGACGGTCTACAACCAGTGGCTGGAGAACATTCAGGACTGGTGCATTTCCCGCCAACTGTGGTGGGGACATCAGATTCCGGCGTGGTACGGCGAAGACGGCAAGGTCTATGTCGGTCGCAACGAAGACGAAGCGAGAAAACACGCCACCGCGAAAGGCTACGCCCGCGCGCTCAGGCGCGATGAAGACGTACTCGACACCTGGTTTTCCTCCGCGCTGGTGCCGTTCACTTCGCTCGGCTGGCCGGAGAAAACCCGCGATCTGGAGAGGTTCCTGCCCTCGTCGGTGCTGGTCACGGGATTCGACATCATTTTCTTCTGGGTTGCGCGGATGATCATGATGACCCTGCACATTACCGGCAAAGTACCCTTCCGCGATGTGTACATCAACGCCATTGTGCGCGACGCCGAAGGCCAGAAGATGTCGAAGTCGAAAGGCAATACCATCGATCCGCTGGACCTGATCGACGGTATCGGCCTCGGAGAGCTGGTCGCGAAATCCACGATCGGATTGCTGCGCGCCGAGCACAAACAGAAAATCGAGAGAGCCATACGCAAGAATTACCCGCAGGGCATTCCGGGATTCGGTGCCGATGCAGTGCGCTTCACCTTCGCGTCGCTGGCCACGTTTGCGCGAACACTCAATTTCGATCTGAACCGCTGCGAGGGTTATCGCAATTTCTGCAACAAGCTGTGGAACGCCAGCCGCTTCGTGCTGATGAACTGCGAAGGCAAGGACTGCGGATTCAAGGAGCACACGGCTGAAGAATGTGGTCCCGGAGGCTATCTCGATTTTTCTCAGGCCGATCGCTGGATCGTCAGTATTCTGCAGGGTACCGAGGCGGTTGTGGAGAAGGGTCTCGCCGAATACCGGTTCGACAACGCTGCGGGCGCGATCTACAAGTTTGTATGGGACGAGTACTGCGACTGGTATGTCGAAATCGCAAAAGTTCAAATGCAGGTCGGGACCGACGCGCAACAGCGTGCGACCCGGCGTACGCTGCTGCGCGTGCTCGAGGCGACGCTGCGCCTGGCGCACCCGATCATTCCGTTCATCACCGAGGAGTTGTGGCAGAAGGTCGCACCCCTGGCGGATCGCCATCCCGGTGGCGAGGCCTCGATCATGCTGCAACCCTACCCAGCGTCGCAGCCGTCGAAGATAGATGACAAGGCCGAGGCCTGGGTCGGACAATTGAAGTTACTCGTGGAAGCCTGCAGGGCATTGCGCGGAGAAATGGAAATCTCGCCCGCTCAACGCGTTCCGTTGGTCATTTCGGGAGATGCGGCGCGATTGCGTGAATTCGCTGCCGCCCTGAAGGCGCTGGCAAAGCTGTCCGACGTGGAAATCGTCGCTGACTTGGCGACGCAAGGGAGTGCGATCGCGGCCCCGGTGCAGATTGTCGGCGACTACAGGCTGATGCTGAAGATCGAGGTCGACATCGCTGCCGAGCGCGAACGCCTGTCCAAGGAAAT